>Ga0308163_10000722_pt1 | contig 47666 bp, 41 predicted proteins | sample PhyTR1_FD_201037 | JGI IMG/M metagenome (GOLD analysis project Ga0308163, IMG submission 201037) | Phyllosphere microbial communities from UC Gill Tract Community Farm, Albany, California, United States - DLSLT.R1 | ecosystem: Host-associated > Plants > Phyllosphere > Unclassified | place: USA... | reverse complement strand
CCGTGAGCATCACGCAGACCACCGAGCTCGGCACCGTCTACACGCCGGCCGAGGTGCGGGCGATCGCCGACCACGCGCACGAGCGCGGCATGCGCCTGCACATGGACGGCGCCCGCCTCTCGAACGCGGCGGCCACGCTCGACGCGCCGTTCCGCGCCTTCACCTCGGACGCGGGCGTCGACGTCGTCAGCTTCGGCGGCACCAAGAACGGCCTGCTCTACGGCGAGGCGATCGTGGTGCTCGATCCGGAGGCGTCCGAGGGGCTCACGTACCTCCGCAAGCTCAACATGCAGCTCGCCTCGAAGATGCGGTTCGTGAGCGCGCAGCTGCTGGCGCTCCTCGGATCCGAGGTCGACGGCGTGCCGCTCTACCTCCGCTCCGCCCGCCACGCGAACGGGATGGCCGCGCGCCTCCGGGCCGCGCTCGACGGCGTGGACGGCGTCGAGTTCACGCAGGAGACCCAGGCGAACGGCCTGTTCGCGATCCTCCCCGAGGGCGTCGCCGACCGCCTCCGCTCCGAGTTCCGCTTCTACGACTGGGACCCGGCCCGCCGCGAGGTGCGCTGGATGTGCTCCTTCGACACCACCGAGGACGACATCGACCGCTTCGCGGCGGCGATCCGCCGGGAGGTCGGGGCGGACTAGCCCCCTCGGCAGCCTCGAGCCCGGCAGACGACCGCGGCGCCCCTCCCCGCGATCTCGGCGGCCTGGCGCGGCCTCGACGAAGGCCGGTCCGGGGACGGATGCACGCTGTCGGGTGGATGTCGGGCCGTCGTCGGGTCGATGTCGTGTCCGGCGCGGTGTCCCGTCCCTACTGTGGGGATCATGAACGAGCCACGGATCGTCGACCTCCGGACGCAACGAGGCTGGACCCAGGAGCGGCTCGCCGAGGCCAGCGGCATCACCGTCCGGACGGTGCAACGCCTCGAAGCCGGCAACGACGCCAGCCTCGACACGCTCACCCGCGTGGCCAAGGCGCTCGAGGTCCAGGTGCGCGACCTCTTCACCACCGTCGACGAGAACGACTACGGACACGCCGTCGCAGCCCTCGACACCCGCGCCGCACGGCAGCAGGAACGCCGCGACACGATCACCGACGGACTCGAAGCCCTCTACTACGGCGTCGGCGCGCTGCTCACGATCGCCGTGATCGTCGGCATCACGACGGACGCGCTCGCGAACCACGCGATCTTCCTCATCCCCGCCTACTGGATCGCCGGATGGCTGCTGGCGGTGTTCCTGTTCCTCGTGCTCCTCAGCCCGCGCTTGGATCGCCGGTTCCCGCTCTCGCGCGACCGCAGGGAGCCGACGCCCGGCGGTCGAGCCTGATCCGGACACGACGGAGCATGCTGCGCCGACGCGTCCCGACCGGGATGCGCGCCGGGGCGGACGAACGGACGGACACGCGATGACAGCGCGTTCGGGGGGAGACCACCCACAGTGGGGCTCCCACGGGTTCGGACCCGAGACGCCCTCGAGGGCGCGGGACCGGCCGTAGTCGCATCGGGAGCGGGCGGAGAGGCCCGGGCCCGGGCCCGGATCAGCCCGTGTTCTGCAGCCCCGCCGCGATGCCGTTGACCGTGAGGAGCAGGAGCCGGTGGTCGGGATCGGTCGGGTCGGCCTGGCCGGGCGCGCCGCCGGCGGGAACGTCCGCCGCCGTGCGCAGCGCGCGGAGGGCGCGCAGCTGCAGGAGCGACAGGGCGTCGACGTACGGGCTGCGGAGGCGCACCGCGCGGCGCAGCACCGGGCGGCCCTCGAGGATCTCGCCGCGGCCGGTGGCCTTGCGCACCCACTCGCGGGTCAGCTCCATCTCCTCGGTGACGAGCGCCGCGAGATCCGGCCGGTCGCCGAGCGCGAGGTAGCGCTCCGCGAGGCGGCCGTCGGTCTTGGCGAGCGACATCTCGACGTTGTCGATCATCGACGTGAACAGCGGCCACTCGTCGTACGCCCGGCGGAGCACGGCCTCGTCGCCGACCGCGGCCAGCGCGGATCCCAGGCCGAACCAGCCCGTGAGGTTGATGCGCGCCTGCGTCCACGCGAACACCCACGGGATCGCCCGCAGGTCCTCCAGCGACTCCACCGACAGTCCGCGACGGGCGGGCCGGGATCCGAGCGCCAGCAGCCCGATCTCCTCCATGGGCGTGACCTGCGCGAACCACGGCGCGAAGCCGGGCGCCTTCACGAGCTCGAAGAAGCGGGCGCGGGATACCTCGTCCATGACGCGCACCATGTCCGCCGACCCGTGCGCGGCCGCCGCGTTGCGCTCCTCGTTGGAGGGCGCGGACGCGAGCAGGGTCGCGGCGGCCATCTGCTCGATGTGCCGGGCGGCGATGCGCTTGTCGCCGTAGTGGGCGAAGATCACCTCGCCCTGCTCGGTGAGCTTGAAGCGGCCGTCGACGGATCCCGGCGGCTGGGCCCGCACCGCGCGGTCGGCCGGTCCGCCGCCACGGCCCAGGGCGCCGCCGCGGCCGTGGAAGAGCGTGAGCTCGATGTCGTTCTCGCGCGCCCACGCGGCGATGCGCGCCTGGGCGTCGAACAGCGCGAACGTGGCGGACACGGGCCCGACGTCCTTCGACGAGTCGGAGTAGCCGAGCATGACCTCCAGCTTCCGGCCGGTGGCGGCGAGGCGGGCCGCGACCTGGGGCAGCCGGATCATCCCGTCGAGGATCTCGGTGCTCGCGTTGAGGTCGGCGAACGTCTCGAACAGCGGGATCACGTCGAGGACGGGCGCCTCCTCCGCGGAGCCCAAGGCCAGCGCGGCCAGCTCGTGGACCGTGCGGATGTCGTCGGCCGACTGCGTGAACGAGACGATGAAGCGGGAGAACGGCGCGACGCCGTGCCGCTCCTGCAGGCGGGCGAGCGTGCGGAACACGTCGAGCACCTCCACCGTCATGGGCGCGAGCTCGGGCGCCTGGTCGCCGGACGCATCCGCCGCGGCCACGGCCAGCACCTCGCGGAGCGCCTCGCGATGCACCTGCGAGTGCTGGCGCACCTCCATCTCGGCCAGGTGGAACCCGAAGGTCTCGGCCTGCCAGACGAGGCCCTGCAGCTCGCCGCTCGCGATGCGGTGCGCGCCCGCGCTGCGGAGCGACGCCTGGAGCACGCGGAGGTCGGCCAGCAGCTCGGCGGCCGACGGGTAGGCGATGGGGTCGTCGTGCCGCTCGCGCGTGGCGGCGAGGCGGCCGGCGATGACGAGGAGCACGCGGCGGTGCAGCTCTGCCGGCGCGCGCGTGCCGATGCGGGCGGTGAGGTGCGGCGCGAGCGCGTCCTGCGCGGCGGCGAGCTCGCGGAGCTCGGGGCTCGGCGGGGTGTCGGCGTCGCCGAGCGTGAGGGAGCGGCCGACGCGGAGCGCGACGCGCTCGAGCCCCAGGAGGATGTGCTCGCTGGCGATGCCCGCGGCCTCCTCGGTGACCGCCGCGGTGACGTACGGGTTGCCGTCGCGGTCCGCCGCGATCCAGTTGCCGAGCCGGAAGAACGCGGGCGCCACGGCGTCGCGCACGCCGGCCTCCTCGCCGAGCAGCCAGTCGTCGAGCAGGCGGTAGACGCGCGGGACGACCTCGAACAGCGTCTGGTCGAAGACGCCCATGGCCGTGCGCACCTCGTCGAGCGGCGTGGGCCGGGTGGTGCGCAGCGGCGACGTGCGCCACAGGCCGTCGATCTCCTCGAGCAGCCGACGGTCGACGTCCTGACCCGTGAGGGTGCCCGCCATGGCGCCGTCGCGCTCGGTGAGCAGGTCGCCGATGCGGCGGATCCCCGTGGCCACCGCGCGGCGCCGCGCCTCGGTGGGGTGCGCCGTGAGCACCGGGTGGAAGCGCATCTCGCCGAGGCGGCGCATGGCCTCCTCGCGGCCGAGCTCCTCGGTGAGCTTGCCCACCGCGTCCGGGATGGAGTCGGGCACGAAGCCCGACGCCGCCTCGCGCTCGCGGAGCACGCGCACGCGGTGGTGCTCCTCGGCGAGGTTCGCCAGGTGGAAGTAGCAGGTGAACGCCCGGGCGACCTGCTCGGCGCGCTCGGGCGTGAAGGTGGCGACGAGCCGCTCGGCGTCGTCGATGGAGGCGTCGCGCGCGCTCTCGTAGGCGTCGATGACGAGCTCGCGGAGCCGCTCCACGTCGTCCAGCAGGTCGGGGCCGCCGGACTCGCGGAGCACCTGTCCGAGCAGGCCGCCGAGGTGGCTGACGTCGGAGCGGAGCGCCGGCTCGACGGCGTCGCGCGTGCCGTCGCGGGTGGAGTCGTGCTCGAGGGGAAGCGGCTTCTTCGGGGGAGTCGTCACGGAGTCGAGGATACGGACAGCGCGCGGCGGATCCTGCGCATGACGCCGGAGGACGGACGTCCCGGCCGCGGATCCGCCTGGGGAGGAGCGCCCGGACGACGGATCGGGCGGCGACGGCGGCGCCGGGTCACGCGGCGGATCAGGCGACGGCGGCGCCGGATCAGGCGGAGGCCGGCGCCGGATCAGGCCGCGGCGGGCGCGGCCGTGCGCTCCTCGCGCGGCATGCGCAGCAGCGCGTAGGCGGAGGCGGCGAGCAGCAGGACGGCGCCGGTGGCGAACGCGACGGGGAACGACACGGCGTCGGCGAGGTACCCGGCGACGAGCGGGCCGACGATGGCGCCGAGGTCCGAGACCATCGAGAAGACGGCGACGGGACGGCCGCTGCGGCCGCCCGCGGCGTCGCCCACCGCGGCGCCCGGCGCCGTGCCCATGAACGAGGCGGCCGCGCCGAACAGGCAGAGCAGGATCGTGAGCACGATCACGTTCGGCGCGAACGGGATCGCGACCATCAGCACGCCGGCGACGGCGAACGACCCGACGATCGCGGGCCGACGGCCGACCGTGTCGACGAAGCGCGCGGCGGGCGCGAGCGCGAGGGCCTGCACGACGGCGGCGCACGCGAACGCGATGCCGGTGGAGGCGGCGGGCGCGCGGATCACCTCGACCACGAGCAGCGGGATCAGCGAGCTCCGGACGCCCATCGACGCCCACCCGTTGCCGAGGTTGGCGAGCAGCGCGCCGCGGTAGCGGGTGTCGCGGAGCACCTCCGCGAAGGGGCGCGGCGGCTCGGCGGGGCCGGTCGCGTCCGCCGGGCCCGTGCGCCGCGACAGCAGCAGGAGCCCGATGACGCTCGCGACCGCGAGCGTCGCCGCGTAGAAGAAGAAGGGGGCGGTGAGCGACACGGTCGCGAGCACGGCGCCGAGCGCGGGCCCGGCCATGCCGCCGATGAGGAAGCCGCCCTGGTAGAAGCCGATGGCGCGGGCGCGGCGCGTCGGATCCGTCGAGCCGAGCAGGAGCGTCATGGCCGCGACCGAGAACATGGCCGACCCGATGCCGCCCGCGCCGCGGAGGAGCAGGAGCTGCAGGTAGTCCTGCGCGAGGCCCGCGAGGCCGGAGGAGAGCGCGACGATCGCGAGGCCGATGGCGAGCACGGTGCGCTCGCCCGTCCAGTCCATGATCCGCGCCACGAAGGGGCTCATCACGAGCCGCATGAGCGCGAACGCGGAGATGACCGCGCCGATCTCGAAGCTGCCGACGCCGAAGCTGCGCGCGTAGACGGGCAGCACGGGCACCACCACGCCGAAGCCGACCATCACGAAGAACGCGATGATCCCGAGGACGAGCACGTCGCGCGGCAGCTTCGCGCGCGGGGCGCGGACGGGGCCGCGGGTGTCGGGCATCGCGCCGTCGCCGGGCTCGGGGGTGCTCGCGGATCCGCCACGACGGAAACCGCGCATGCGTCCAGGATACGTCGCCGACGACCGACGACCGACGACCCGCGACCGCGACCGGCGCCCGCCGCCTAGGCCCGGCCGTGCTCCACGTCGAGCTCGACCCGGTCGGCCGCGAACCGCGTCACGTTGATGAGGAGCGGCGTGCCGTCGGGCAGCGCATTGAGCGCCCGCACCACGAGGACGACCGCGCCCGAGGGCAGCTGCAGCTCGGTGGACTCGGCGGCCGTCGCGAGGCGCCCGGTGACGGTGGTGGTGGCGCGCAGGTAGTCGTCGATGCCGACCGCGCGGAGGGCCGTGGTCATGGATCCGTCGGGGCCGTAGCGGTCGACGATGCCCGGCACGAGCTCGTCCACCAGCCACGACGTGCCGCGGACGACGGGCCGGCCGTCGACCAGCCGCAGCGTCTCGAGGCGGAGCGCGGGGCGGCCGGCCAGCGCGAGGCGCTCGGCCACGTCGGCGGGCGGCTCCTCGACCGCCCACTCGAGCAGCTCGCCGGACGACCGCGCCCCGCGGCCGCCGAGGCTGTCGGTGAGCCGCGTGCGCAGGCCGATGCGGTGGACGATCACGTCGTGCCGGGTCACGAACGTGCCGCTCCCCCGCCGCGAGACCACGAGCCCGTCGGCGGCGAGCGCGGCGACGGCCTGGCGGACCGTGTGCCGGTGCACCTCGAAGCGCTCCGCGAGCTCGCTCTCCGACGGCAGCTTCGCCCCGGACGCGACCGTGCCCTGCAGGATCTCGGCGCGCAGCTCCTCGGCGATGAGCCGCCAGGCGGAGTAGCCGCTCGTGGATCTGCTCTGCGTCGCCATGTCCTCTCGACCCTAGCGGGCGGGACGGCGGGGCCGACGGGTCGGATCGGCCGCCCGCCAGCGCCGCTCCGGCCCGCGTTCCCCACCTGTTCACCTGCCCGCGACCGGCTCGTCGCGCACGGGCCGGATGCGGCGCCGCACCCGCCGCTAGGGTCGACTTATCTAGATGAGCAGATAACTTGGAGGATCGCGGCCATGACGACGACCACGACCAGCACGACCGGACGGGAGGACGTCGCCGCCCGCCAGCGCTGGATGCGCGTCCTCTCCGCCGCCGACGTGGGCGCGCTCGACGCCGCGTGGACCGCGTGGGAGCCCAAGCCCGAGGTGCAGCACATCCGCGGTCCGGAGGCGGGGCTCGTCATGGTCCGTGGCCGCGTCGACGCCGGGGGCGCGCGCTTCAACCTCGGCGAGGCCACCGTCACGCGCGCCACCCTCCGCCTGCACGGATCCGCCATGGCGGCGGACGCGCTCGGCAGCTCCTACGTCCTCGGATCCGACCTCGAGCACGCGCGCCTCGCGGCCCTGTTCGACGGGATGCTCCTCGACGCCGGGCTCCGCGACCGCGTGCTCGCCGAGGTCGTCGCGCCGCTCGAGCGCGAGCGGGCGGAGGCGGACGCCCGGCGCGCCGCCGAGGCCCGCAGCACGCTCGTGGACTTCCTCACGGTCGCCCGGGAGCACGCGTGAGCGCGGCGACGCGGCCCGCGCACCGGAACCCCGCGCTCCCCGCCCCGGGCATCCCCGCCCCCGGCTTCGCCGACGCGACCCGCGGCGCGCAGGCCGCCTTCCGCGCCCTCCTCGACGCGCTCGCGCACCCGACGCGGATCCACCCGCTCACCGGCCCCGCGGAGGTGCCCGCCGGTCTCGGCGCGGGCCTCGGCGCCGTCGCCCTCACCGTGCTCGACGAGGAGTCGGCGCTCTGGCTGGATCCGCGCCGCGCCGCCGACGCCGAGGTCACCTCCTGGCTCACGTTCCACACGGGCGTGCGCATCGTCGCCGACGCCGCCGACGCCGCCTTCGTCCTCGCCGACCCGGCGTCGCTTCCCCCGCTCGGGGAGCTGGCCGCCGGCACCGACGAGGAGCCGCACCGCTCCGCGACCGTCCTGCTCGACGTGCGCGATACCGCGGGCGCGCTGCGCGCACGGCGCGTCCGGGCGGAGGGCCCCGGCATCGACGGGCACGCGATCGCCGACGCCCCCTGGGCCGACGACGCGTTCCTCGACGCCTGGCGCGCGAACGGAGCCCGCTTCCCGCGCGGCGTCGACCTGCTCCTCGTCGGCGCGGCATCCGTCGCCGGGCTCCCCCGCACCACCCGCCTCCGGGCGGCCGACCCCCGATCGGAGGCCTGATGTACGTCGCCGTCAAGGGCGGGGAGAAGGCGATCGCCGCCGCGCACGCCCTGCTCGCCGCCGCGGGCCGGGGCGCTCCCGGATCCCGCCCCCTCGAGGCCGGGCAGGTCGCCGGCCAGCTCGGCGGGCTCGTCTCCCGCGTGATGACCGAGGGCTCGCTGCACGATCCCGAGCTCGCCGCGCGCGCCCTCCTCCAGGCCCAGGGCGACGTGCTGGAGGCGGTGACCCTGCTGCGCTCGTACCGGACGACGCTGCCGCGCTTCGGGTACACGGATCCGGTCGACACCGCCGGGCTCCCGCCGCAGCGCCGCGTGTCCGCCACCTTCAAGGACCTGCCCGGCGGGCAGCAGCTCGGCGCGACCTTCGACTACACGCACCGCCTGTTCTCGGACGCCGAGCCCGCCGCGGTCTCGACGCGCGAGGAGGACGCGGGCGCCACGATGCCGCGCGTCGCCGACCTCCTCGGCGCCACCTCGCTGATCGAGCCCGACTCCCACCCCGGCCAGGACGACGAGGAGCCCGCGGACATCACCCGCGAGCCCACCACCTTCCCGATGACGCGCGCCGAGCGCCTGCAGGCCCTCGCCCGCGGCGACGAGGGGTTCCTCCTCGGCCTCGGCTACTCCACGCAGCGCGGCTTCGGCACGACGCACCCGTTCGCGGGCGAGATCCGCGTGGGCGAGGTCGAGGTGGAGCTCGACGCCCCGGAGCTCGGGTTCGCGGTGCCGCTCGGCCGCATCGAGGTCACGGAGTGCCAGATGGTCAACCAGTTCACGGGCAGCGCCGACCAGGCCGCCCGCTTCACGCGCGGCTACGGCCTCGCCTTCGGGCGGAGCGAGCGCAAGGCGATGTCCATGGCGCTCGTCGATCGCGCGCTCCGGGCCACCGAGCTCGGCGAGCGCATCACCGCCCCTGCGCAGGACGAGGAGTTCGTGGTCAGCCACTGCGACAACGTGCAGGCGACGGGCTTCGTCGAGCACCTCAAGCTGCCGCACTACGTGGACTTCCAGGCCGAGCTCGCGCTCGTGCGGCGGCTCGCGCGGGAGTGGCACGAGCGGCACGGTGACGACCCCGGCGCGGGCGCGGCGGGCGATGCCACGGGCAATGCGGACGATGCCGCCGCCGACACCACCGCCGTCCCGGCCGGGGCGGGGGCCCGCGCATGAGCTCCTCCCTCATCGGCTACAACCTCGGCTACCTCGACGAGCAGACCAAGCGCATGATCCGCCGCGCGCTCCTCAAGGCCGTCGCGATCCCCGGCTTTCAGGTGCCGTTCGCGAGCCGCGAGGTCCCGATGCCGCGCGGCTGGGGCACGGGCGGCGTGCAGGTCACGGCGGCGATCGTCGGCGAGGGCGACGTGCTGAAGGTCATCGACCAGGGCGCCGACGACACCACGAACGCCGTCTCCATCCGGGCGTTCTTCGCCTCCGTCGCCCGGGTCGCCACGACGACGCGCACCGACGAGGCCACCGTGATCCAGACCCGGCACCGGATCCCCGAGACCCCGCTCGCCGACGGCCAGGTCGTCGTCTACCAGGTGCCCGTGCCGGAGCCGCTGCGCTTCCTCGAGCCGCGCGAGACGGAGACCCGGCGCCTGCACGCGCTCGAGGAGTACGGGCTGATGTACGTGAAGCTCTACGAGGACATCGCGCGCTACGGGCACGTCGCCAAGACCTACGACTACCCGGTGATGGTCGACGGCCGCTACCTCATGGCGCCGTCGCCGATCCCGTCGTTCGACAACCCGAAGATGCACATGAGCCCCGCGCTGCAGCTGTTCGGCGCGGGGCGCGAGAAGCGCATCTACGCCGTCCCGCCGTTCACGCGCGTGGAGAGCCTCGGCTTCGAGGACCACCCCTTCGAGCCGCAGACGTTCGCCGACCCGTGCGCGATCTGCGGGTCCACCGGCGTGTACCTCGACGAGGTCATCACCGACGACCGGGGCGCGTCCGTGTTCGTCTGCTCCGACACCGACCACTGCGAGCGCACGGCGGCCGACGCCGACGCCGCCCGCGCCCACGACGAGGAGGCGCTCGCGTGAGCGACGACGACGACGACGACCGACCGCTGCTCGAGGTCCGCGGGGCCGCCCACCGCTACGGCGACCGCTACGGCTGCCGCGACGTCGACTTCGACCTCTGGCCGGGCGAGGTGCTCGCGGTCGTGGGCGAGTCCGGATCCGGGAAGTCGACCCTGCTCGGCACCCTGTCCCAGCGGCTCGCGCTCAGCGAGGGCAGCATCCGCTACCGGCTGGCCGACGGCGAGACGGTGGAGCTGGCGGACCTGCCCGAGAGCGCGGTGCGGCGGCTCTGGCGGAGCGAGTGGGGCTTCGTGCACCAGGATCCGGCCGACGGCCTGCGCATGCACGTGAGCGCGGGCGGCAACGTCGGCGAGCCGCTCATGACCAACGGGTGGCGGCACTACGGGCGGATCCGCGCGACCGCGGCCGAATGGCTGCGGCACGTGGAGATCCCCGTCGACCGCATCGACGACCACCCCACGACGTTCTCCGGCGGCATGCGGCAGCGGCTGCAGATCGCCCGGAACCTCGTCGTCTCGCCGCGCCTCGTCTTCATGGACGAGCCGACGAGCGGCCTCGACGTCTCGGTGCAGGCGCGCCTGCTCGACCTCATCCGCGGCCTCGTGGCGGAGCTCGGCCTCGCGGTCGTCATCGTCACGCACGACCTCGCGGTCGCCCGCCTCATCTCGCACCGCACGCTCGTGATGAAGGACGGCCGCGTCATCGAGTCCGGCCTCACCGACCGGGTGCTCGACGACCCGCAGGCCGCGTACACCCAGCTGCTCGTCTCCTCGATCCTGCAAGGATGATCCGCCCCATGACCGGAAGCACCGCCGGGAGCACGCCAGGACCCGCGCCCGTCCCCGCCCCCGTCCTCACCGTCGACGGGGTCGCCAAGACCTTCACCATGCACCTGCAGGGCGGCCAGCGCCTCGCCGTCCTCGACGGCCTCTCCTTCGTCGTCGGCCGCGGCGAGAGCGTCGTGCTCGGCGGCCCGTCCGGCGCCGGCAAGAGCACCGTGCTGAAGCTCGTCTACGGCAACTACCAGGCCGACCGCGGGCGGATCCTCGTGCACGGCCCCGGGCCCCGCGGCGAGGTCGACATCGTCACGGCCGCGCCGCGCGCCGTGCTCGCCGCCCGGCTCCACGCCGTCGGCTACGTGAGCCAGTTCCTCCGCTGCGTCCCGCGCGTCGGCACGCTCGACGTGGTGGCCGAGCCGCTGGTGGCGCGCGGCGTCGACGCGGAGGAGGCGCGCGACCGGGCGGCGCGGATGCTCGCGCGCCTGTCCATCCCCGAGCGGCTGTGGTCGCTGCCGCCCGCCACCTTCTCGGGCGGCGAGCAGCAGCGCGTGAACGTCGCGCGCGGGTTCCTGCCCGAGCTGCCCCTGCTCCTCCTCGACGAGCCGACCGCGTCCCTCGACGCGCGGAACCGCGACGTGGTGGTCGAGCTGATCGCCGAGAAGCGCGACGCCGGCGTCGGCATGCTCGGGATCTTCCACGACGCGGAGGTGCGGGCGGCGGTCGCCGACCGGATCGTGGACGTGGAGGCGTTCGTGCCGGCGCTGGCGGGGACCGCGCGATGACGCGCGTCGCGGTCTACGCGATCCCGGGCATCCGCTCGGACGACGCCACCGGGATCACGCTGCGGGAGCGCGCCGAGGCGTGGCTCGGCCGGTCCGTGATCGGCGGATCCGCCGTGCCGGCCGCCGCCGCGCCCGCGGGCTGGACGCGCGCCGAGGTCGACGCGATCACGGTCGACGCCCGCCGCTACGGCTTCCACGGCACCCTCAAGGCGCCCTTCCGCCTCGCGGCCGGGCGCGACCTCGCCGAGCTCGACGCCGCCGTCGCCGACCTCGCGGGCACCCGAGACCGCATCGCGCTGCCCAGCCTCCGGGTCGCGTCGCTCTCCGGCTTCCTCGCCCTCGTGCCGACCGGGCCCGCCCCGGGGCTGGACGCGCTCGCCGCGGACGTCGTCACGGGCCTCGACGGCTTCCGCGCTCCCCCGACGGACGCGGAGACGGCCCGCCGGGATCCGGCCTCCCTCAGCCCCCGGCAGCGCGAGCTCCTCGAGACCTGGGGCTACCCGCACGTGCTCGACCGGTTCCGCTTCCACCTGACCCTCACCGACCGGATCCCGCCCGCCGCGCGCCCCCGCGTCGAGGCGGCCCTCGCGGACTGGTTCGCCGGCGGCACGGAGCGGCCGGTCGCGATCGACGCGCTCGCCGTCGTGATCGAGGACGCGCCGGGCGCCCCCTTCCGGCTGCACGCGGTGCATCCGCTCCGCACCCCGCACGCTCCCCTCCCCGACTCCCCGCCCCACCCCCGCGCCATCCCGGCGCCCGACCCCGAAGGACCCCGATGAGCCGCGAGACCGTCCTGCGCAACGCCCGCATCGTCCTCGACGACGAGGTGCTGCACGGATCCGTCCTGATCCGCGACGGCCTCGTCGCCGACGTCTCCCCCGGCGGCGCCGGCGCGGTCGGCGGCCTCGGCGAGGACCTCGACGGCGACCTCCTGATCCCCGGCCTCGTCGAGCTGCACACCGACCACCTCGAGTCGCACGCGCAGCCCCGCCCGGGCACGCGCTGGGATCCGGTCCCCGCCGTCCTCGCGCACGACGCCCAGCTGAGCGGCGCCGGCGTCACCACGGTCTTCGACGCGATCCGCATCGGCACCCTCGAGGGCCGCGACGACGCCACCACCCTGTCCCTCTCGCTGGCCGAGGCCATCGAGCACGCCGGGGCCGCCGGGCTGCTGCGCGCGGAGCACCTCATCCACCTGCGCTGCGAGGTCGCGGCGCCGGACACGGTGGCCGAGTTCCGCGAGTTCGACCGCATCGCGTCGGTGCGCCTGGCCTCGCTCATGGACCACACGCCCGGGCAGCGCCAGTACGCGGACGTCGAGGCGTTCACGAAGTACATGGTGGGCCGGGGCCGCGTGTCGGCGGCCGGGATCGGCGCCCTGATGGAGGAGCTGCAGGCCGTCGCCGCGGAGCACTCGACGCCCAACCGCGTCGCCATCGCCGAGCTCGCCACCGCGCGCGGGGTGACGCTCGCGGCCCACGACGACGCCACCGTCGCGCACGTGGAGGAGTCCGCCGCCCTCGGAGTGCGCATCTCCGAGTTCCCGACGACCGAGGTCGCCGCCCGGGCCGCGCGCGCGCACGGGCAGCTGATCGTGATGGGCGCGCCGAACATCGTGCGAGGCGGCAGCCAGTCGGGCAACGTCGCCGCGGCCGCGCTGCTCGCGCTCGGGCTGCTCGACGTGCTCTCCTCCGACTACGTGCCCGCGAGCCCGCTGCAGGCCGTCGTGCAGATGGACGCCGACGGGATCCTGCCCTTGACGCGCGGCGTCCGTCTCGTCAGCGGCGACCCGGCGCGCGCGGTGGGGCTCGACGACCGGGGCGCGATCCGCGTGAGCGCGCGCGCCGACCTCGTGCGCGTGCACCGCCACGTCACGCCCGCGAGCGAGCGGCACCCCGGCGGACGCACCGTGCCCGTGGTCCGCGGCGTGTTCCTCCGGGGAGCGCGGGTGTCGTGAGCGACGCCGTCCCCTCGGGCGCCGCGGGTCCCGTACCCGCCGCACCGGATCCCGCCGCCCCCGCGCCCCTCGGCCCCGGGCCGTTCGTCGCCGTCGTCGGCGCGAGCGGCGTCGGCAAGGACGCGCTGCTCGGCGCCGCCCGCGCCCGCAGCGGGCCGGACGCGCACTTCCCCCGCCGCGCGATCACGCGTCCGCCCGGGCCCGGCGAGGACTTCGACGCCGTCGGCGAGGAGGAGTTCGCCGCGGCGGCCGCGCGCGGCGACTACGCCGTGACCTGGCGCGCGCACGGCCTCTCCTACGGGATCCCCGCCACGGCCGACGACGCCGTCCGCGCGGGCGCCGCCGTGGTCGCGAACGTCTCCCGCAGCATGCTCGACGTGCTCCAGGCGCGCTACGCGCGGCTGGTCGTGGTGCGGATCACGGTGTCCGAGGACGTGCGCGCCGCCCGGCTCCGGGAGCGCGGCCGCGAGCCCGCCGATGACATAGCCCGTCGGCTCGCCCGCGCGGATCCGGCGCCCGACCGGCGGGCCGACCACGAGGTGCGGAACCACGGCACCGTCGCCGAGGGCGGCGAGGCCCTGCTCCGCGCGATCCGGGCGGCTCGCGCGTCCGCGCTCGCCGCATCCGCGCTCCCCGACTCCCCCGTGATCCGCCCCCTCGACCCCGCGCCCCGCGGAGGAACGGAGACCCCATGACCGCGAAGCTCACCGAGGAGCCCGTGATCGGCCCCGACGTCGCCCTGACCGGCAGCGCGCTCGGCCGCTGGACGGAGATCGGCGCGGGCACGCGCCTGCTCGACACCGTGATCGGCGACTACAGCTACTGCGACCGCCTGTGCGACTTCGCGCACGTCGACGTGGGCCGCTTCTCGAACATCGCGAGCCTGGTGCGCGTCGGCGCCACCGACCACCCGCTCGATCGGGCGACCCTGCACCACTTCATGTACCGCAGCACCATGTACTGGGACGACGTGGAGGACGACGCCGAGTTCTTCGCGCACCGCCGCTCCCGCCGCACCTCCATCGGGCACGACACCTGGATCGGGCACGGCGCCATGATCAAGCCCGGCGTGCGCGTCGGGGACGGCGCGGTCGTGGCGACGTCCGCCGTCGTCACGCGCGACGTGCCGGACTACGCCATCGTCGCGGGCGTGCCCGCCACCGTGATCCGCTACCGCCAGCCGCCGGAGATCGCCGCGCGCCTGCAGCGGCTCGCCTGGTGGGACTGGGACCACGCCACCCTCCGCGCGCGCCTGGACGACTTCCGCGCGCTGCCGACCGAGGCGTTCCTGGAGCGGTACGAGGGCTGATCGGAGGCGGCGGGCTCAGCCGGGTCCGTCGCTCGCGGCCGCCAGGAGCGGCACGAGCACGGCGCTGATCGGCATCGGCAGGCCGTGCGCGCGCCCGCGGTGCAGGATCACGCCGTTGCGCGCCCGCCACTCGAGCGGCCGGCCCGCGGCCCGGTCCGCGAGGATCGAGGTGCCCTGGTCGGCGGGCGCCGCGGCGAAGTCGTCGACGATCCGGTCGGCCACGGCGTCGTCGAGGACGGCGCCCTCGGCGCGCGCCACCTCCAGGCACTCCCGCCCGTAGGCCCGGGCGAGGTCCGCGACGTCGTCCCGCCGGAAGACGCCGGCCCGCCGGTCGGTGGCGGCCATGATCCCGGCGACCGCGTTCTGCACGAGCTTCCGCCAGGCGGCCGTGCGGAAGTCGGCGGCCAGCTCGACCGCGCACCGGCCGCCGGCGAGCGCGTCGACGACCACCCGGGACGCCGGCACGTCGGGCAGCGTGAGGCGCGGGGCGCCGCGGAGCAGCACGGATCCGTCGGGTAGCGCCTCCGCGGGGAACCACACCACCGCGGGGACGACCGGGCAGCCCGGGACGTGCGGCGCGACGTCCTCCACCTGCTCGACCCCGTTCTGCAGCACGACGACCACCGTGTCCGCGTGGCACAGCGCCCGGAGCCACGGCGCCGCCGCCTCGACCTGCGTGGCCTTCACGGCGAGGAGCACGAGGTCGACGGGACCCGCGACGCCCGCCGGATCCGTCTGCACGGGCCCGGGGACCACGATCGACGTCCCGTCCGTCGTGCGGAGCTCGAGCCGCGCGCGCGGGGTGCGCCCGCAGAGGAGCACGGGCACGCCCGCCTCGTGCAGCGCGGCGGCGACGGACGTGCCGATCGCGCCGGGGCCGACGACGGCGACGGAGGGCCGGGCGGGCGCGGCGGACGCGTCCGTCATCCTCGGCCGATCCGCGCGTCCCATGCCCGCGAGGCTACGCCCGGCGCGGCCGGCCGCCGGACGGCAGACGTCGAGCGCATCCGCGGCCCGGTCCGCCTCACCGGTACACGCGACGCAGCCAGGCGGCGAGCGCCTCGACCGCGAGCACGCTCACGAACACCATGGCGACGAGCGTCGTCACCTGCCCGTGCAGGGTCATCACGGAGGACGCGTTGGTCAGGTGGAACCCGATCCCGCTGCCGCCGACGATGCCGAGGATCGTGGCGGCCCGGATGTTCGTGTCCACGAGGTAGAGCGAGTTGCCGACGAGCGACGGCAGCCCCTGCGGCCAGGTCGCCGAGAGGAAGCGCTGCCCCCGCGTCGCGCCGACCGCGGTGAGGGCGCGCTCGGGACCGGCGCCCACCTCCTCGAAGGAGTCCGCGATGAGCTTGCCGAGGAGCCCCACGCCGCCGAACGCGAGCGCGACGACGCCGGCCTGGTTTCCGAGCCCCGTGATCATGATGAGCAGGATCGCGAGCACCAGCTCCGGCACCCCGCGGAACACCACGAGCACGACGCGCGCGGCGCTCCGCACGGCGGGGTGCGGCGCCACGTTGCGGGCGGCGAGGGATCCGACCACGAGCGCCAGCACGACCGACAGCAGCGCGGCGGCGAACGCCACCTGGATCGTCACCAGCAGCGCGTCGGCGAACTCGCCGAACGTGTGCGACCCGGTGCTCGGCGGCCAGAAGCTCTGGAGGGTGGGGACCACGTACTCCCACGTGACCTGGCTCAGGTCGATGTCGGCCATCAGGTAGCCGCCGACGACGACCACGACGGCGAGCGCCGACCACGCCACCGTGCGCACCCGGTCGGGCGTCCACGGGCGGCGCTGCATCGACTCCACGGTCACGGCGCGCGCGGTGCCGGCGCTCCCGGCCCGCTCGGGCAGGGCGCGGTCGCGCGTGAGGCGCCGCACGATCCGGTCGCCCAGCCCGCGTCCGGCGGGCCGCACGCCGAGGGCGCTGCGGCGGATGGACGACGACACGACCTCCAGCAGCACGCACAGCGCGAAGATCACGAGCGCGATGCCGATCCCGCGCCCGTAGCCCTCCGGGAACTGCCCGAACGCGACCTTCATCGCGTAGCCGAGCCCGCCCACGCCGGCGTAGCCGAGGATCGCGGAGCCGCGGAGGTTGATGTCGAAGCGGTGCAGCACCGTGGCGATCCACGACGGCAGCACCTGCGGGAACACGCCCGCCCAGAACTCCTGCGCGCGCGTACCGCCCGTGGTGCGGATCGCGCGCTGCGGCCCCTCGTCGACCTGCTCGATGGCGTCGGCGAAGAGCTTCGAGATCATGCCGATCGAGTGGATCCCGATGGCGAGGATGCCGGGCAGCGGGCTCCCCAGCGCGAAGGCCAGCGCGAACGCGAGGGCGAGCACCACGTCGGGGACCGCGCGCGTCACCACGCCGATCGTGCGGCCGAGGCCCCGCAGCCACGGCGCCGGCGTCGTGTTCCGGGCCGACGCGTAGGCGACCGGCACGGAGACGAGCGCGGCGGCGAGCGTGCCGAGCACGACGATCCCGAGCGTCAGCCCGATGAGGTACGCGAGGTCGCCGGGCGCCGGGAAGCTGATCGGGTCCATCCGCGAGAACACCTTCGCGGCGTTGCCGACGCTGCGGAGGACGTTCGACCAGGTGAAGTCGAGCGTCGTCAGCGCGTGCACCGCGAACGCGACCATGGCGAGCACCACGACCAGCGCGAGCGCCTTCTGCCGGTCGGGCCGCCGGCGCGGGGCGCGCTCCTCGACGTCGGGGCGGACGCCGGGCGGGGCCTGGCCCGGACGCTCGGCGACCGCGGTCACCGGGTGCCGTCCGCGCGCCGCCCGCGCGAGGAGCCGGTCCCGCCGGCCGCGCCGGCGCCGGCCGCCCCCGCGGAGCGCGCGCCCACGGGCTCGTCGAGCGGCAGCACGTCGCCGAGCTCGGTCGCGATGGCGGCGAGCGCGGACGTCGTCGACGCCACGCGCCCGTAGATCTCCATCACCTGCGCCTTGCCGATCCCGGCGGTGGGGGTGTCGAGCACGACCTCGCCGTGCCGGAGACCGACGATGCGGTCGCCCCAGCCGAGCGCGAGGTCCACCTGGTGCAGGCTGCACACCACCGTGAGGCCGTCGTCGGCGGCGATCTCGCGGATCAGGCGCATCACCTGCTCGCTCGACTCGGGGTCGAGGCTCGCGACGGGCTCGTCGGCGAGGAGGATCTCGGGCCGCTGCATCAGCGCCCGCGCGATGGCGACGCGCTGCTGCTGCCCGCCGGACAGCCGGTCGGCCCGCTCGTAGGCCTTCTCGAGCAGGCCCACGCGATCGAGGTGGCCGAGCGCCTCGGTGCGCGCGGCGCGGGGGTAGGTCCAGATGCCGAGGCGCGGACCGCGGAGGCGACCGAGCGCGCCGGTGAGCACGTTCTCGAGCACCGTCAGCGAGGGGACGAGCTCGAACTGCTGGAAGATCATCGCGACCCGGCCGCGGAGGGCGCGGAGGTCCCGCTGGCCGAGGGCGGCGACGTCCTGGTCGAAGACGCGGACGCTGCCGGCGGTCGGCAGCTCGAGACCGTCGAGGTGCCGGAGGAGGGTCGACTTGCCCGAGCCGGACAGGCCGAGGAGCACCACGACCTCCCCGCGCTCGACGGTCAGGTCGACGTCGTGGAGCGCCCGCGTGCCGCCGAAGTCCTTGGTGACCCCGGAGACGGAGACGAGCGGGGAGGTCGTGGTGCCGGTCATGGTCGGATCAGTCCGTCCGGGTCACTTCGCGCACTTGGCGGCGGCGATCGAGTCGCAGAGGTCCGCGATCCCCTTGTAGTACGTCGTGTCCTCCGGCTGGGCGCCGAAGAAGCCCTTCGTGAAGCCGTCCGTCAGCGGGACGCCGGAGGCCGTGATGGCGTCGAGCGACGCGCCCTGGAGCGCCGTCGTGAGCTTCGCCTTGACGTCGGCCGGCAGCGCGGAGGAGATGGAGAGCGGCCCGCCGGGCACGTACTCCTTGCCGACGACGGTGAGCTTCCCGGCCGCTGCCTCGGGCTCGACGATCGAGTCCTCGGCGAACCCGACGTCGCACTGGCCGGACGCGACCGCCTGCGCCGACTTGTCGTGCGCGCCCGCGAAGTAGGGCGTGAAGTCGGCGAACTGCGGGTTGCCGTTGGCGTCGGCGCCCGTGCTCGTGACGTCGAGGCCGGCCTTCTGCAGCTGCTGGAGGCCGAAGAGGAAGCCGGAGGTGGAGTTGGGATCCACGAAGCAGACGGTCTTGCCCTTGGCGCCCGACAGGTCGGTGATCGAGGAGCCCTTCGGCACGATCGCCTCGGAGTAGTAGCCGGGGTCCGTGACGTCCTTCGAGGTGAGCATCGCGGCGACGGGCTCGATCTCCGCGCCCTTGTTCGAGGCCATGACGTACTGCAGGGCGCCCGAGCTCATCATGTCGATCTTGCCGGCGACGGCGGCCGCGATCAGCGCGGTGTAGTCGGCCGTGGGGTAGTACTCGACCTTGAGCCCGGTCTCCTTGGCGATGTAGTCCTCGAGCGGCTTGTTGTTCGAGTCGGAGCCGGCCTGGTCGGGCGTGGCGCCGAAGACGAGCGTGCCCTCGGTCTTGGCCCAGGTGCCCGACGAGTCGGCGGATCCGGACGAGTCGGAGCCGCCGGCGGAGCAGCCGGTGAGCGCCAGGGCGGCGACGAGCGCGGAGGCCGCGAGGGCTCCGATGCGGGTGCGGGGGGATCGGGACATGGACGTGCCTCTCGAGTCGGGACCCGCGGGCGGAGATGGGGGAGGCCGCGGGTCGGTGCCGACGCTAGGAACGTCCGATGGAAGCGGCGTGCCGCCGAGGTGGCGCATCCGTGAACTTGTCCGGAAGAGCAGACATCTCCCTCCGCGGCGGGCCACCGTCAGCCCATGTCGGAGCCCAGCTCCACCTCCGTGAAGATCGAGCCGAGCAGCACGCCCGCGGGCGGCGACGTGTCCTCCCCGAGCTCCGGGAAGCGGTGCGCGAACACCTCGGCATCGTCCTCGGGGTGGTAGCCGATCGCCTCGCCCGCGGCGAGCGAGACCCAGCGGCGCGTGTTGCGCGAGACGCCCCACACGATGCGGTGGCCGGGCTCGTCGAGGTGCAGCACCGCCTCCACGAGCCGGGCGGCGTCGCCCGCGGACAGCCAGGTGGAGATGCTGCGCGCCGCGGACGGCTCGGGCTCGGCCGTCATGATCCGCACGCTCACCACGACGTGCCCGTGCCGGTCGGCGTAGAGGCTGCCGAGCCCCTCGAGCAGCACCTTGCTGAGGCCGTAGAACGTGTCGGGGCGGGGCGCCGGCACGTCCTCGCGCGCGGCCTCGGTCGCGGGCAGGAAGCCGACCGCGTGGATGGAGCTGGCCGCGAGGATCCGCGGCACCCCCGCCCGCACGACCGCCTCGTGCACGGCGTGCGCGCCGTCGTTGTTCACGCCCTGGATCGCCTCCCACGAGCGCTCCGACGCGTGCGCCGCGAGGTGCACCACGAGGTCGGATCCGCGGAACGCCTCCGTGCACGCGTCGACGTCGGTCGTGTCGATGATCGCCGACGTCTCCCCGGCGGCGAGCGGCGTCGGCGGCGCCACCACGTCGAGCAGCCGCAGCTCGTGCCCGGCCGCGAGGAGCAGGGGGCGGATGCTCGTGGCGATCCGCCCGGATCCTCCCGTGATCGTGATCGTGCCCATGTCGGATCCCCTCGTCGTCGACGCGCCGCGCTCCCGCGGGCGTCCTCCCATCCTGCCGGGAGGCCGGCCGCGCGCCGAGGGGCGGCGTCACTTCTCGGCGCCGGCCACCATCCCCTTGATGAAGAAGCGCTGGAGGAAGAGGTACGCCACGAGCACGGGCACCACGGCCATGAGCGAGGCCGCCGCGGCCGCCCCGAGGTCGCTGCTCTGCTGCCCGAAGAACGCGGCGATCGCGGGCGCGATGGTCCGGACCGACGGGTCCGTGAGCAGGTACCCCGAGAGCGCGAACTCGTTCCACACGGCCACGCTCGTGAGGATCACGACGGTCGCGGTCACGGGCTTGAGCAGCGGCAGCACCACCCGCAGGAACACCTGCAGCGTCGAGGCGCCGTCGAGCGCGGCGGCCTCCTCGAGCGACTCCGGGATCGACCGGATGAACGCGCCGTAGAGGAAGATCGCGAGCGGCAGCTGCGTGGTCACCATGACGAGGATCACGCCCCAGTACGTGTTCGTCGCGCCGAGCTGCGTGAGGAACGAGTACAGCGGGACGAGGATGCTGAGCGGCGGCACCATGATCAGCGCCACGATGCACGCGAACACCAGCCGGTTGAGCCGCGTCGCGCGCCGCGCGAGCGGGTAGGCGGCGAGCGCCCCGAGCACGCACGTGATGGCGGTGGACGCCACGGTCACGATGGCGCTGTTCCCGATGGCGCGGAGGATGCCGCCGTCGCGGGCCGCCGTGACGAACGCGTCGCCGGTCAGTCGGTCGAGCGGGAGCGCGAGCTGCACGGCCGGATCCCCGGGCGCGCGCAGGGCCGTGGTGACCGCGATCCAGAAGGGCAGCAGCTGCACGGCGCACATGAGCGCGAGGGCGGTGCCGAGCGCGACCATCGCGAGGCGCTGGCGCGGGGTCCGGCGGCCGGCCGGGCGGGAGCGGTCGGCGTCGCGCGGCGCCTCCGCCGCGTCGTCGGCGTCGGCGCCGGCGCCGGCGCCGGCGCCGGCGAGCGAGTCCGACGCGGTCGGCCGGGTGGTGTCGAGGGCGGTCATGTCATGCCTCCAGTCGGCGGCGGTTGAGGACGGTGTTGAGCACCAGCGTGAAGACCACGATCACGCCGAACAGGGCGACGCCCATCGCGGACGCGTAGCCCGCGCTCTGGTTGTCGAAGTACGCCTTGCCGATGAGGGTCGACACCGAGTTGGTGGAGTAGCCGGGCCCGCCGCCGGTGAGCACCTGGATCACGTCGAAGAGCTTCAGCCCGCCGATGAGGTTGAGCACGATGCTCGTCGCGAACGCCGGCTGCAGCAGCGGCAGCGTCACGTGCACGAAGCGCTTCCACCCGCCTGCCCCGTCGAGCATCGCGGCCTCGTGGTACATCGCGGGGATGGACTGCAGACCGGCCAGGTAGATGATCATCGAGACCCCGACGAACTGCAGCGAGTTGACGAGCACGACGATGACGATCGAGGTGCCCGCGTCGGCGAGCCAGGCCTGCCGCTCCCCGCCGAACGCGATGACCACGTCGTTGAGCGTGCCCTCGTTGTACTGGAAGAGCAGGTAGTACATCGTGCCCATGATCACGGGCGAGACGAGCACGGGCAGGTAGATGATCGCGCGCATCGCCATGCGCCCCCGGATCGCCTGGTCGAGGGCGAGCGCGAGCCCGAGGCCCAGCACCTGCTGCACGACCGTGGATCCGAACCCGTAGGCGAACGTGTTGAGGAGCGAGCTCCGGAACACGTCGTCGGTGAGGAGGCGCGCGTAGTTGTCGAGGCCGGTGAAGGCCATGGTCGGCGAGTAGCCGTCCCAGTTCTGGAACGAGAGCATCACGCCGCGCACGAGCGGGTAGGCGGTGAACGCGCCGAGCAGCACGACCGCCGGCAGGTACATGAGGTTCACGCCCGGGCGGGTGGCGGATCCGCCGGCCCGGCGCCTGCGCACCGGGCCCGCGGGACGCCGTCGCCCGAGCGGCGGTACGACGGGGGTGGTCGCCATCGGGCGCTACTTCCCCTGGCCGTGCAGGCTGGTGAAGTCCTGCTCCACCTGCGCCACGGCCTTCGTCACGTCGGACTGGCCCGTGATGACGGAGTCGGTCGTGGTCACGAGCGTGTTCCACATGCCGTTGGGCAGGTGCACCCGGTCGAAGTACGGCACGAGCGGCGTCTTGGCCTGGGTGACCCAGGTGTCGTAGCTGCCCTGGAGCGGGCCGAGGTCGCTGGCGGCGTCAGTGAGCCCGGGCGCGGATCCGCCCGCGGCCGCGAGCTGGGCGTCGTTCCCGGGCTCGGCCAGGTAGGAGAGGAACGCCGTGGCCACATCGAGGTGCGTGCTCGTCTTGGAGACGCCGAACGCGTTCATCTCGCCGCCGATGAGGTAGGGGTCGCCCGTGGAGCTCGGCACCGGCATGAAGCCGAGCGACGCGTCGGGCGAGGTGCGGAGCGCGTTGTTCGCGACCGAGTTCTGCTGGAAGACGAACGCGGCCTGGCCGGCGCCGAGCGCCTTCGACATGTCGTCCTGCGTGGCCGAGGAGTAGTCGGGGTTCACGTAGCCGGCGTCGACCCACCCGGCGATGCGGTCGAGCACCTTCGTGTACGGACCGTCGTCGAAGGTGCCGGCGGAGAGGCCCTCGAGCTGGGCGTCGGTGTACTGGCCGGGCGCGATCCAGTCCACGAGGTTGCCGGCCGGGCCGTTCGCCTTCCCGCTCACCTGCACCACGGTGATGCCCTTCGCGTGGATCTTCGCGGCCGCGGCGTCGAACGCGTCCCACGTGGTCAGCGAGGCCGGGTCGACGCCCGCGTCGCGCAGCACGTCGGCGTTGTAGAGGACGCCGGCGATGTCGGTGTCGACGGGCAGCGCGTAGATCGCGCCCGACCCGTCGCGCATGGCCGCGTCCAGCTGCGGGTTCACCTTCCCGGCCCACGGCTCGTCCTGCAGCGGCGCGAGGAACTGGGCGTATCGGTCGCGCGACCAGCCGTGGGTCATCCAGATGTCGGGTACATCGCGGGAGGCGAGCTTCACCTTGAGGTCCTGCTCGTACTGCGTGCTCGACGGGATCAGGTCGATCTTCACCTCCGGGTTCGCCTTCTCGTACGCCTCGGTCAGCGAGGTGAGCGCCTTCAGCTGGTCGGTGCCCTGCGCGAAGCCCGTCTGCATCTGGATGGCGCCGTCGGATCCCGCGCCTCCCGCGCATCCGGTGAGCAGGGCGGCGGAGGCGACCACCGTGGTGAGGAGTGCGCCGTAGCGCAGGAATCGTGACGTCATCGTCGGCCCTTCATGGCTGCTGATCGGGGGCGCGGGGGATGCGGCTCGTCGGTGAGCCGCGGCGTCGCCGGTCGGTGGGCGCGAATCTACACGTGTAGCTATCGCAGGGCAAGGTTTCGCAGCTGCCCCTGTTGCGCCGATCGGGTCGCGTCGTTCACGAGGGTTGTCACGAGTAGATCCTGCGTGCCAGACTCCCCGTCACAGCGCCGACGACGATGCCCCGGCCTCGTCGCGACCGCGCTCCCGCACCCGCTGAGCGATGACGCTCACCATCGAAAGGCCGCACATGCTCTCCCTCGGGATCGTCGGCGCCGGACAGTTCGCCGGACAGTTCGCCGCCCTCTTCAAGATCCACCCCGACGTCGACCGGGTCCTCGTGACGGACCTGCTCCCCGAGCGCGCGGAGGAGCTCGTCTCCCGCGAGGGGCTCGACGGCGCAGTCGACTCGTTCGACGCGCTCCTCGACACCGACGTCGACGCCGTCGCGCTGTTCACGCAGCGCTGGACCCACGGGCCGCTCGTCGTGCGCGCCCTCCGCGCGGGCAAGCACGTCTACTCGGCCGTGCCGATGGCGATCTCGGAGGAGGAGATCGCCGAGATCATCGAGGCCGTCCGCGAGACGGGTCTCACCTACATGATGGGCGAGACGAGCTACTACAACCCCGCCACGGTCTTCGCGCGGAAGAAGGTCGCCGAGGGCGCGTTCGGCCGCGTCTTCTACGCCGAGGGCGACTACGTCCACGACATGGACCTCGGCTTCTACGCCGCCTACCAGTACAGCGGCGGCGAGGACTGGAAGCGCACGGCGAGCTACCCGCCCATGCACTACCCGACGCACTCGATCGGCGGCGTCCTCGGCGCGATCCCCGGCCACGCCGTCAGCGTCAGCTGCATCGGCGTGCGCGACGACCGCGGCGACGGCGTCTTCGACCGCGAGGTCAGCCAGTTCGACAACGACTTCTCGAACGCGACGGCGCTGTTCGCGCTCGACGACGGCGGGATCATGCGCATCAACGAGATGCGGCGCGTCGGCTACCCGTCGCAGATCCGCGAGTCGCGCTTCCGCTACTTCGGCACGGAGGCGAGCCTCGAGCAGATCGCCACGGTGAGCGTCTGGCAGGACAAGCACGACGTGACCGACATCTCCGAGGAGCTCACGACGCAGCCGAGCATGTCGCTCGACGACCCGTCGCTCGCGCACGTCGCGCCGGAGCTCCGCGAGGCGTTCGTCTCCGGATACGCGCCCGTGCACGACAAGGACCGCCTGCCGGAGGTGTTCCACGGCGTCCCGAGCGGCCACGAGGGCAGCCACCACTTCCTGGTGGACGACTTCGTGCGCGCGGTCGTCGACCGCACCCTGCCGCCGGTGAACGCCTGGGTCGCGGCCCGGTACACGATGCCCGGCATCGTCGCCCACCGGTCGGCGCTCCAGGGCGGCGAGCGCCTCGACGTGCGCGACTTCGGCGACGCCCCCGCCGACCGGCCGACCACGGCCCCGACCGGCTCCGCGGATAGGATCGCAGCAGGATCCCGCTGACCGGCGCGACGTCGGGTCGCCGGGACCCGGTCGGGCAGGGAGGAGCGAGGCGCATGGCGACCTCCGCCCCCCTCCCGCGCGACGGGTCCCGCCCCCGCGGCGGATCCCTCCCCCGCGGCCAGGTCACCCGATCCGACGTCGCCCGGTACGCCGGGGTCTCCACCGCGGTCGTCAGCTACGTCGTCAACAGCGGGCCGCGGCCCGTCGCGGAGGCCACAGCCGAACGCGTGCGGGACGCGATCCGCGTGCTCGGCTACCGCCCGAACGCGAGCGCCCGCGCCCTCCGCACCGGCAGCACGCAGATGCTCGGGCTCGTCGTGCCCGAGATCGGCAACCCGCTGTTCGCGGAGATGGCGATCGCCGTGGAGCAGTGCGCGGCCCGGCGCGGCCACGCGGTGCTCCTCGTGAACAGCGAGAGCGATCCGCAGGTCGAGCGCACCCTGATCCGCTCGCTCACCGCGCGGCAGGTCGACGGGATCATCATCAGCACGGTTCAGCACGGCAGTGCGGTGGTCGACCTGCCGACGCTCGGCGTGCCGGTCGTGCTGCTCAACACGTTCTCCGCGCAGGACGGGGTCGAGACCGTCGGCGTCGACGCGCGGGAGGGCGCGCGCCTCGGGGTCGAGCACCTCATCGGGCACGGGCACACGCGGATCGGCCTCATCATCGGCGGCGCCGAGGTGGAGGCGCGCGAGCACGGCTGGCAGGACGCGACCCGCGCCGCGGGGCTCCCGGACGGCCCGCTCGCCCGCGAGACGTTCACCCGCGAGGGCGGCTACCGCGGTGCGCTCCGGCTCTTCGGCGGATCCGACCGGCCCACCGCGCTCTTCGCGAGCTCCGACATGCAGGCGATCGGCGCCCTCCGCGCGCTCGGCGAGCTCGGCCTGCGGGTCCCCGAGGACGTCGCCGTGCTGTCCTTCGACGGCACCGACGAGGCCGAGTACGCCGCGCCGCGGCTCACGGTCGTGCGGCAGCCGGTGGAGGAGATGGCGGAGGAGGCCGTGGCGCGCCTCATCGACCCGGACCCCGAGCGCGCGCCGCACCACGCGTCGTTCACGCCCACGCTGGTGATCGGCCGGTCGTGCGGATGCGCGGCGCCGTCGGAGGGGACGGCGACGACCGCGCCCGCCGCGACGGCCGCCCCCGCCCCCGCCTAGAGCGGCGCCGCGTCGAAGAGCACGCGGGAGCAGCCGACCGCCTGGTCGTGCGTCACGACCGCGCGCACGCCGTAGACGTCGGCGATGAGCTCCGGTGTCAGCACGTCGCGCGGATGCCCGCCCGCGACCACGCGCCCCTCGCGCAGCACGAGCACGCTGTCGCAGAACATCGCGGCGAGGTTGAGGTCGTGCAGCGCGATCACCGTGGTCACCGGCAGGTCGCGCACGAGGGCGAGCAGCTCGAGCTGGTGGCGGATGTCGAGGTGGTTGGTCGGCTCGTCGAGCAGCAGCTCGCGCGGCTCCTGCGCGAGGGCGCGCGCGATGTGGGCGCGCTGCCGCTCGCCGCCGGAGAGCGTGCGCCACGCGCGGTCGGCCTTCGCCTCGAGCCCCACGTGCGCGATCGCGCGGTCGATGGCCGCGGCATCCTCCGCGGTATCGCCGCCGAGCAGCGTGCGGTACGGCGTGCGGCCGAGGCGCACGACGTCGCGCACCACGATGTCGACCTCGGTCTCGCCGTGCTGGGTCACGGTCGCGACCCGGCGCGCCACATCGCGGCGCCGGAGCCCCGCGAGGTCGTCGCCGTCGAGCGTCACGCGGCCGGAGTCGGGCGCCGCGGCGCCCTGCAGGAGCTTGAGGAGCGACGACTTGCCGGATCCGTTCGGCCCGAGGAGCCCGACGGTGGATCCGGGCGCCGGCTCGAGCGTGACGCCGTCCACCACGAGCCGCCCGCCGCGCGTCCAGCGCACGTCGTGCGCCCGGAGCGTCATGCGCGCCCCCGGTTGCGCATCAGCAGCAGCATGAAGACGGGCACGCCCACGAGCGCCGTGCCGACGCCCACCGGCAGCGGCGTCGGCGCGAACGCGAGGCGCGAGAACGCGTCCACCCACACCATGAAGACCGCGCCGAGCACGATCGTGGCGGGCACGACGCGCGCGTGGCGCTGGCCGAAGAGCAGGCGCGCGGCGTGCGGCAGCACCAGGCCGACGAAGCCGATGGCGCCGGCGATGCTCACGAGCGTCGCGGTGAGGAGCGCGGTGACGACCAGGAGGATCGTGCGCGTGCGGCCCACGTGGATCCCGAGCGACGACGCCACCTCCTCCCCGAACGCGAAGGCGTCGAGCGAGCGGGCGTAGGCGAGGCAGACGATCGCCCCGATCGCCACGACGGAGACGCTGAGGCCGACCTCGTCCCAGCGCATGCCCTCGAGCGATCCGAGCAGCCAGAACGTGATGCCGCGCGTCTCGTCGGAGTCGGCGAACGCGAACACCACGAGCGAGGTGAGCGCGGAGAACAGCTGCGTGCTGGCGACGCCCGCGAGGATCACGCCGGCCGTGCCCGCCGACGAGAACCGGGCGAGCAGCAGCACGAAGCCGAACGCCACGAGCGCCCCGATGAAGGCGCCGCCCGACATCCCGATCGCGCCGCCGCCGAGGCCGAGCACCCCGATGAGCACCGCGCCCGTGGAGGCGCCGGAGGAGACGCCGAGCACGAACGGATCCGCGAGCGGGTTCCGCAGGAGCGACTGGAGGACGACGCCGCAGAGGCCGAGGCCCGCGCCGCACGCCGCCGCGACGAGCGCGCGCGGGAGGCGCTCCTGCCAGACGATGGCGTCCTCGGAGACGCGCACCGGGATGCTCGCGAGCCCGGCGTGGTTGAGCAGGATGTCGCGCACGTTCACGAGCGACACGTCGGCTGGCCCGAGGGTCACGGCGACGCCCACCGAGAGCGCGAGCGCGACGATCCCGAGCACGACCAGCAGCACCACGCGGAGCGCGTGCGGCAGGGCGCGCACCCGCGCGGCGGCCGCCGGGAACGGCGCCCGCGGGGCCGCGGCGCTCAGAGCTTCGCCCCGCGCGCGTCCCACCAGGCCCGGATCTTCTCGAGCCCGTCCACGAACCGGATCGACGGGTTCATCTCGGCGCCGTGCAGCGCCACCATGCGGTCCTCCTTCACGGCCGTGAGGTCGCGCGTGAGCGGATCGCTCGTGAGGAAGTCGGTCTTGTCCTGCAGCTTGTCGCCGGGGAACCGGTTCCGCTGGAGGTCGCCGAGCACGAGGATGTCCGGATCCCGGTCGACGACGTCCTCCCAGCCCGTGGCGACGAAGTCGTCGCGCACCTCGGGGAATGCGTCGGTGGCGCCGATCTGGCGCGACAGCAGCGACGTCGCACCGAACCCGCCGCCCATGTACGGCGTCTTCGTGTCGGCGAACCAGTACATGACCTTCGCCCCGCCGAGGTCCATCCCGTCGGTGGCCGCGGCTGCGCGCTGCTGGAGCGAGGAGACGAGCGCCTCGCCGCGGTCCTTCACGTCGAACACCTCGGCCATCTCGCGGATCTCCTGGTACAGCGCGTCGACCGTGAGCGGGGTGGTGCGCTGGCCGCCGCCGTTGATGCTGATGTCGGAGTCGCAGTCGGTCGGCGACAGGTAGGAGGGGATCCCGGTCTCGGCGAGCCGGTCGCGCGTGGCGACGCCGCCCGTGGCGTAGTGGCGGCCGAAGGAGGCGGTGACGAAGTCGGGGTCGGCGCCGAGGAGCACCTCGTACGTCGGCGCGTTGTCGGCGAGGCGCGGCACCTGCGCGTTCGCGTCGGCGAGCGAGTCGAGCACCGGATCCGTCCACGACGCCGTGCCGACCATGCGGTCCTGCAGGCCGAGCGACAGGAGGATCTCGGTGGAGTCCTGGTCGAGCGACACGACGCGCGACGGCGCCCGGTCGATCGTCACGTCGTGGCCGCAGTTCGACAGCGTCAGCGGGTACGTCGTCGATCCCTCGCCGGCGTCGGCGACGGATGCGGCCGGCACCTCCTCGGAGGCGCCGCATCCGGTGAGGGCGACGAGCACGAGGCCCGTCACGGCGGTGGCGGTGAGGCGGGCGAGGGCGCGAGCGCGGGGCATGGGTCTCCTGGGGTCGAGGCCGGCGTCGGCCCGGCGGGGAGCCCGGGCCGCGGGTAAGCATAGCCTTACCTCACTGGGCGGCTCGACCCCGCCTCCACGAGCGGGCGGGCCTACCGCCGTGGTCGCCGGGACGTCACGCGGTAGACCACGGCGAGGCCGATCACGAGGACGCCGTAGACGGGAATCGCCCAGGCGGAGCGGATCAGCGAGAAGCAGACCGCCGCGAGCAGGAGCGGCACCATCACCGCGACCCCGACGGGGATGGGCTTCCGATCCATGGCGACGACCCTACCGAGACGCCGGCGACGGCACGATCCCCGTGAGCGACGGGCGTCGACGGCCGGATCAGCGCCCGCGCGCCACCGTCGACCCGCGCACGATGAGCTCGAAGCCCATCGTCTCGGAGCGGAAGGCTCCCGCGTCCGCACCGCGCTCGATCCGCTCGGCCAGCATCGCGACCGCCCGACGCGCGATGGCCCGGCGGCCGGGCGACACGGTGGTGAGCGGCGGCTGCGCGAAGCGCGAGTCCTCCGTGTCGTCGAGCCCCGCGACCGCCACGTCCTCGGGCACGCGGATGCCGCGCTCCTGCAGCGTCCACTGGGCGCCGAGCGCGAGCGAGTCGTTGAAGCCGAACACGGCGTCGAGCTCGACCCCGTCGTCGAGGAGGCGGGCCATCGCGGCGGCGCCGGCCTCGCGGCGCCAGGGGCCGGGATCCACCTGGAGGCGCGGGTCGAGCGGGATGCCGGCCGCGGCGAGCGCGTCTTCGGCGCCGCGCTGCCGGAGCGCGGCGCCCGTCGGCTCGTCGGCGTCCCGCACGCCGACGAGCGCGATCCGCCGCCGCCCGGTCTCGACGAGGTGGGCGACCGCGGCGCGGGCGGCGTCCCGGTCGGCGATGAGCACCTGGTCGGCGAGGCCCTCGAGGAAGCGCTGGCCGATCATCACGAGCGGCACGTTCAGGTCGATGAGGTCCGCGTCCTCCTGGTGCAGGGCGAGCGGCTCGTAGATCACGCCGTCGAGCACCTGGCGGTGCAGGCCCGAGAGCGCGCCGATCTCGCGGTCGCGCCGCCCCGCCGTCGTCTCGACGAGCACGCTGAGGCCGAGCTCGTCCGCCGCGTCGATCACGTCCTGCGCGAGCGGCGCCAGGTACGCGCTGTCGAGCTCGGGGATCACGAGCGCGATCATGCGCGAGCGGCCGGAGCGCAGGTTCCGCGCCGAGACGTTCATCCGGTAGCCGAGCTCGGCGACGGCCGCCTCGATCCGCGCCCGCGTCCCGTCGCGCATGTAGGGGTAGCCGTTGAAGTAGTTGCTGACGGTCTTGATGGAGACGCCCGCGGCGCGCGCGACGTCGCTCATGGTCGCCGCCATGCGCTCCCCCTCGTGTCCGTGCGCGGTCCGGGTCGCCGCGCGCCGCCCCAGCCTCGCACGCGGGTCGGGCGTCGGCCCTACTTCACCGCGCCGCTGATGAGGCCGGCCACGTAGTACCGCTGCAGCAGCAGGTAGAGCACGACGCACGGGATCACCGTCACGGCGACGCCCGTCTGCATCAGCCCCCAGTCGACCGTGTTGTTCTGGCCGGCCGACAGGATGTTGAGGCTCACCGGCAGCGTGTACAGGCTCTGGTCGGTGATGAGGATGAGCGTCGCGAAGAAGTCGTTCCACGCCGAGAAGAAGGTGAGGAGCGCGGTCGAGACGACGCCGGGGATCGCGATGGGCAGCAGCACCCGGCGCATCGCCTGCAGCGGCGTGTTCCCGTCGATGAGCGCGGCCTCCTCGAGGCTCGCCGGCACGGCGGCGAACGAGTTCCGCATGAGGAAGATCCCGAACGGCAGGTTGAAGGTCGCGAGCACGAGCGAGAGGCCGACGAGGCTGTTGTCGAGGTCGAGCTCGATGAGCGTCAGGAACAGCGGCGTGATGATCGCCTGGAACGGGATCATGAACGTGATCAGCACCAGGAAGAACACGAGGTCGCTCCCCCGGAACGGCAGCCGAGCGAACGCGTAGCCCGCCAGCGTCGAGACCACGACCGTGAGCGCCGTCACGAGCAGCGACACGACGACGCTGTTGCGGAGGCTCGTCACGAGGTCGAGCCCGCCGGTGGGCGTGAGCAGCCGCTGCAGGTTGCCGAGGCCGACCGACCCGTCCTGCGCGGTGAGCGCCGTGCCGAGCATGATCCCGAGCGGGTAGAGGAAGAGGAGCGCGACGCAGCCGCACGCGACGTACCAGGCGAGGCGCGGCATCGATGCGCGCACGGCGCCGAGGCCGCGGGCGTCGCGGTCGCGGCCGGCGCGGGCCGGGGACGCGCCCGCGGCGTGCGCGTCGGCGGAGGAGGCGGGGCGGGCGGGGGCGGAGGTGCTCATGCGTGGTCCGAGTTCCGGAGGAGCAGCATCTGGGCTGCGCTGACGAGGCCGAGGACGACCATGAGGATGATGGAGAGCGCGGCCCCGTAGCCGAGGTCGAGCCGGATGAACGAGGAGCGGTAGATCTCGTAGACCGCCGTGATGGTGCCGTTGTCCGGCCCGCCCGCGGTCATGATGTAGAACTGGTCGAACGCCAGCAGCGACCCGGCCACGCTGAACACCAGCACGAGCGCGAGGGTCGGCCGCAGCAGCGGCAGGGTGATGTAGACGAAGCGCTGCCAGCGCGTGGACCCGTCCACCTCGGCCGCCTCGTTCACCTCCTGCGGGATCGACTGGAAGCCCGAGAGCAGCAAGAGCATCTGCAGCCCCGCCGACTTCCACGCCACCATGCTCACGACCACGAGGAACGCGGTCACCGGCCCGCCGAACATGTTCGTCGACACGTCGACGAGGCCGAGCCCGGCGAGCGCCGTCATGGTCGGCCCGATCACCGGCTGCCACATGAAGAGGAAGAGGTAGCTCGCGGAGGCGAGGCCCACCACCACCGGCAGGAAGAAGATCGACTGGAAGACGCGGGCCGTGCGCGTGCGGCGCTGGATGAGGAGCACGAGCGCGAACCCGACCACGAGGAGCACCGGGGTCACGACCGCCGTGTAGACGAGCGTGAAGCCGACGGCCTTGAGGAACGCGGCGTCCTGGAACGCCTCGACGTAGTTCGCGAGGCCCGTGAAGGCGCGGTTGCCGAGGAGCGGCCACGTGTAGGTGGACATGGCGACGGTGCGCATCAGCGGCCAGATGAAGAACGTGACGAGCATGACGACGGCCGGCAGCACCAGGAGGATCCCGGTGCGGCGCCGCCTCCGCGCCATGCCGCCGCGGTCGCGCACCGCGCTGCGGGCCGGGGCCGCCACGGCGCCCTCCAGCCGGGTGATCACGGGTGCGGTCACTTCTCGTCCTCCTCGACGTAGACGACGGAGTCGAGGATGCGCTGCGCGTCGGCCTGGGCCTCGCGCTGCGCCTCGTCGATGCCGCCGCCGAACACGGACTGCGAGATCAGGTTGACCCAGACCCCGTTGTTGTCGTTGAACAGCTCGTTCTCGACCGGGCTGAAGGGCACGTGGCCGACGCGGAGGGCGTCCGCGAACACGGCGTAGCGCGGATCCTGCGGCACGTAGACCTCGTCCAGGAGGTCGGTGCGGATGGGCACGACCGACTGCTCGGCGAGGATCGTCTGCGCCTCGTCGCCCGTCGCCCACTCCACGAACTCCCATGCCGCGTCGACGTCGTCCGAGCCCTCGAGGATGGCGAGGGTGTCGCCGCCGCCGAAGGACGCGGATCCGCCGTCCTTGCCGGGCAGCGGGGTGACGCCGAAGTCGACCTGACCGCCCGCGACGAGCGCGCCCATGGTGGCGGTGCCGTCGGCGATCATCCCGACGTTGCCCTTCTGGAACGCGGTCGCGGTGTTGGGGCCGGCGTCGGTGCGGGCGAGGGACGGCATGCTGCCGTCGGTCCACATGCCGCGCATCAGCTCGAGCGCCTCCGTCACCTCGGGGCTGTCGAGCGTGGCCGTGCGGCCGTCGGCGGTGAGCACGTCGCCGCCGCTCCCCCAGATCAGCGGCGTGAAGCCGAAGATGAGGCAGCCGCCGCACGCGCCGGGGATGGAGTAGCCGTACGTGCTGTCGCCGAGCGCGGTGATGGCCTTCGCGGCATCGCGGATCTCCGCGTGCGTCGTCGGCGGGTCCTCCGGGTCGAGCCCGGCCTCGGCGAAGAGGGTCTTGTTGTAGAAGAGCACCGAGGCGTCGCCCGTGAACGGCACGGCGTAGGTGCGGTCGTCGAAGGACGAGACGGAGGCGTGCGCCGGGCTGAAGGCGTCGGCGTAGCCGAGCGCGTCGACCCGGTCGGTGATGTCGACGAGGGCGCCGGCCTGCGCGAAGTACGGCGTGAAGACCAGGTCGAGCGCGGCGACGTCCGGCGGGTCGCCGCCGGCGATGGAGGTCGCGAGCTTCTGCACGTAGCTCGGCGACGGCACGAGCGTGATCTCGACCTGCGTCGCGTGCGTGGCGTTGTACGCGTCGGCGAGCGGCTCGACGAGCGCCTTCTCGTAGTCGCGGATCCAGAGCTGCACGGTGCCATCGCCCGCGTCGCCGGATCCCGCGGAGCAGCCGGAGAGCGCGAGGCCCGTGATCATCAGGGTCGCCGCGGCGGCCAGCCTCGTCGTGGTCCGCTTCATCGCGCTCCTCGTGTCCGTGACGTGTCGGCCCGTCGGGGCTCGGCCGCGTGGCCGCACGCACCGCCCTGGTGCCTTCTACATCGTTGTACTAGATTATGTGCATCGATGTACAGCCCGTCAAGAGGACCCCGATGACCGTCGCCCCCGCCGCCCCGCGCCCCGCCGCCGCCAGCCCGGGCGCCACCCGGTCGTTCCCGCTCTCCGCCGTGCGGCTGGGCGACGGGCCGCTCCGGCACGCGCAGCTCACCGACGTCGAGCACGTGCTCCGCATGGACCCCGACCGGCTGCTCGCGCCCTACCTCCGCGAGGCCGGGCTCGACTCCCCCGTGCCGTCGTACGGCAGCTGGGAGGCGATCGGCCTCGACGGCCACATCGGCGGGCACCTGCTCTCCGCGCTCGCGCAGCTGCACGCCGCGACCGGCGATCCGCGGCTCCTCCCCCGGCTCGAGCACATGCTCGACGTGCTCGAGCGCTGCCAGGACGCGGCCGGCGACGGCTGGCTGGGCGGCGTGCCCGACGGCCGGGAGTTCGGCCGCACCATCGCGGAGGGCCGGATCGAGGCCGACACCTTCGACCTCGAGGGCAGGTGGGTGCCGCTCTACAACCTGCACAAGACGCTCCGCGGGCTGCTGCATGCCCACGAGCACGCCGGATCCGCCCGCGCGCTGCGGATGGCGGAGGGCATGGCCGACTGGTGGCTCGGCGTCTCCGCGCACCTCGACGACGACGCGTTCGAGGGCATGCTCGCGACCGAGCACGGCGGCATGTGCGACGCGTTCGCGACGCTCGCCGGGCTCACCGGCCGCGCCGACCTGCTCGCGGAGGCGCGGCGGTTCGCCCAGCGCGCGCTCGTGGATCCGCTCGCCGCCGGCCGCGACGAGCTCGACGGGCTGCACGCCAACACGCAGATCCCCAAGGTGACGGGCGTCGAGCGGCTCGGGCGGATGACGGGAGACGTTCGCCTGCTCGCCGCCTCGGACGCGTTCTGGGAGTCGGTCGTCGACCGCCGCAGCGTCGTGATCGGCGGCAACAGCGTGCGCGAGCACTTCCACCCGGCGCGCGACTTCGCGCCCATGGTGCTCGACGAGCAGGGACCGGAGACCTGCAACAGCTACAACATGCTCGAGCTCGGGAAGCTGCGGTTCGCGCGGACGGGCGACCCGGCGATCCTCGACCAGGTCGAGCGCACGATGCTCGACCACGTGCTCTCCACGCAGCACCCCGAGCACGGCGGCCTCGTCTACTTCACGTCGCTGCGGCCGGCGCACCACCGCGTGTACTCGGTCGCGGGCGAGTCGATGTGGTGCTGCGTCGGCACGGGCATGGAGAACCACGCGCGCTACGGCGAGCAGGTCTTCGCGCGGACGGACGACGCGCTGCTCGTGGACCTCTACGTGCCGGCCGAGCTGGACTGGGCCGCGCGCGGGATCCGGGCGCGCATCGCGGGCGACGTGGCGCGCACGGGCGAGGCGACCGTCACGATCACGGCGGACGGGCCCGCCGACCTGGAGCTGCGGCTCCGGCGGCCGGGCTGGGCGACGTCGATGGAGGTGCGCGTCGGCGACGAGCGCGTGGCCGTGGTGCCGGGGGCGGCCTGGGTGCCGATCCGGCGCACCTGGGCGGGCGAGGCCGTCGTGTCCGTGCGCTTCGGGATGGAGGTGCGGGCCGAGGGCCTGCCCGACGGATCCGCGTGGACGTCGTTCCGCTACGGCCCGGTCGCGCTCGCCTCCCGCGACGGCCGGGACGGGATCGCGACGTCGCTCGCGGAGGACTCGCGCATGGGGCACGTGTCGCCCGCGCCGGAGGTTCCGCTCGAGCGGACGCCCGTGGTGACCGCGGCCGACCCGGCCGACGCCGTGACGCTCGTCGACCGCGGCGCGCTCGCGTTCCGGCTCGATGCGTGGCGGGGCGGCGAGCGGGTGGAGGTCGCGCTCGAGCCGTTCGCCGGGATCCACGACGAGCGGCACACGCTCGTCTGGCCCACGGGCGCCGACCCGGTCGCGCGCGCCGCCGAGCTCGCGGCGATGGACGCGGCCGGCACCGACGCGGACGTGGTCGACGAGGTGGTCGCCGGCGAGCAGCAGCCCGAGGTCGACCACGGCTTCCGCGGCGAGGGCACGCGCGCGGGCGGCGCCGACGGGCGGCACTGGCGGAGCGCGACCGGCTGGTTCGGGTACGAGCTGCGCGATCCCGCGGGCACGGCGACCGTGGTGCGCGTGCTGCTGCGGCGCGAGGCGGCGGGCGGTCCCGTCCTCGACGGCGACGGCGTCGGCGTCGGCGTCGGCCAGGCGATCCGCGTCGGCGGCGTGGAGGCGTCCATCGGGGATCCGCGCGAGCTCGGCGGCGAGGTCGGCGACGACGCGCTCGACGTGACGATCACGGAGGCGATGCGCGCCGGATCCCCCGACGGCGTCGTCTCCGTGTCGGTGCACGCGCGGCCGGGCGGGCGCACGCGCGACGTGCTCGGGATCCAGCTGCGGCGCTGACCCCCGCGCACGACGAGGGGCCCGGACGATCCGCCCGGGCCCCTCGCGTCGTGCGTCGCCGACTACGCGGAGACGACCTGCAGGTTCTTCTCGATGTGCGCGTGGAACGCCTGCAGCCAGGAGAGGAGGAACTCCTCCGTGCCGGCGTTCGAGATCGCGCCCTCGGGCGAGATGAGGCCCTCGGTGGTCTGGATGTACGCCTCGGGCTGCGACAGCTCGGGCGACGCCAGGAACGACAGGATGCTGCGGAGGTGCTGCTGCGCGACGGCCGTGCCGACCGCGCCGATGGACGTGCCGATGACCGCGCTGGGCTTGCCCTGGAACGCGTTCTCGCCGTAGGGGCGGCTCGCGAAGTCGAGCGCGTTCTTGAGCACGCCGGGCACCGAGCGGTTGTACTCGGGCGTGACGATGAGGACGGCGTCGGCGTCGGCGATCTGCGCCTTGAACGCGTTCGCGACCTCGGGGTAGTCCCCGTCCATGTCGGCGCTGTAGAAGGGCAGCGGCGCGATGGGGATCTCGGTGAGCTCGAGGCCGGCCTGCGCGCCGAGGCGCCTCAGCGCGAGCGACAGGGCCCGGTTGATGGAGGTGGACGACAGGCTGCCGACGAGGTAGCCGACGCGGTAGGTGGTGCTCATGTTCGCTCCTTCTCGCACGGATCAGTTCCATGCGCGCGCATGGAGCCTAGCGTCGGTGGATGCGCGTCACCCGGGCGTCCGGGGCTCGCGCGGATCCCGGACAGCCCGCCAGAGCGCGGCCTCCTACGGCAGAGCACGTGCCCAACAGGTCGTTGCGCGACCAGGCCGGGTTCTCGAGGTGGGTGACGAGTCGACCCGACGGCGAGAAGTGCAACGACCCGTTGCACTTCCCCGCCTCGAGGACGGTGCCGCCCGCTTCCTCACCCCAGCAGCACCTCCCACGTGCGCAGCGACGGCCAGAGCGCGTGGCGCGGGAGCACGTCGGGGCCGCACGCGCGGGATCCGAGGCCGTGCTGGGCGTCGTCGAGGAACAGGTGCAGCCCGTCGGGGGCGGGGAGCTCGTGCGGGTGGCCGACGTCGGTCATCTCCTGCGGGGTCCAGCGGGAGAGCTGGAAGCCCGCGCGGTGGCCGGAGGCGTCGGGCACGGTCGTCACGGTGAGCGGCGACGCGGATCCGTCGCCGACCACGAGCGACCGCAGCTCCGGACGGTGGCCCGTCTCCTGCGGGCGCGCGTACGCGACGGCGAGGCCGTCGACGGTCGACGCGAACCGGCCGACCCGCACGGCGGTGCGGCTGTCCGGGTAGGACTCGCCGGGCCCGGTGCCGTGCCACGCGACCGGGTGCTCCGCGAGCGCGGCCGGCAGGTCGATCCGCACGCCGACGCGCGGCCAGGTGCAGTCCCACACGCCGAACGGCACGACCTCGGTCGCGAGCAGCAGGCCGCGGTCGGTCGCGGTCCAGCGGAAGGCGACGTCGACGCCCGCGCCGGAGTGCGCGGCCTGCACGCGCATCCGCGTCTCGAGGCCGTCGGCCGTGCGGGCGGATCCGAGCAGCCGGTGCGTGAGGCGGTGCAGGCCCCGCTCGCGCCAGCGGTCGGCCGACGGCGGGGTCTCCTCGGCGCCGCGGCCGTGGGTCAGCTCGGGCTCCGCCAGCTCGTACGACCCCTGGCCGGCGCCGCGGTCGTTCTCGGTGGGCGCGCGCCACAGCTCGAGGCGCGGGCCGCGGGCGGGTACGCCGCCCCACGCGACGAGGTCGCCGCGCGCGTCGAAGGCGCCGACGCCGAGCGCGTCGCCGTGCCAGCTCCCGACCGGCCGGGGTCGCGGCGCGGGCCGGTCGCGCACGAGCGCCTGGTGCTGCGCGACGACGTGGCCGGCCTCGGCCCAGGGCGCGTCGTGGCGGGTGACGACCTGCACGGTCACGTGCGCCTCCTCCGCGTGGCCGGCGACGCGCGCCTCCTCGGGGAGCGGGATCGTCGCGGTCTCGCCTGCCGCGAGGGGCGCGTGCTCGAGGATCCCGCGGGCGACCTGCCGGCCGTCGTGGGCGAGGATCCAGACCAGGTCGACGTCGTCGGTGGACGCGGTGTGCCGCCGGTTCTCGACGCGCACGGATCCGCCGTCCGCCGCCACCCGCACGCGCACCGGGGCGATGACCGCGGCGAGCTCGGCGAGGCCCGGCGTGGGCGTGCCGTCGGAGAGCAGCAGGCCGTCCATCACGAAGGGGCCGTCGTGCACGGGCTCGCCGAAGTCGCCGCCGTACGCGTGGAAGGGGCGGCCGTCGGCGGTGCGCGCGAGCAGCCCGTGGTCGCGCCACTCCCACACGAAGCCGCCGTGCAGGCGCGGCCAGCGGTCGATCGCGTCCTCGTAGTCGGCGAGGGATCCGGGCCCGTTGCCCATCGCGTGCCCGTACTCGCACAGGAGGAAGGGCTTCGCGCGCTGCGTCGCGCCCGTCGCGCCCGTGGTCTCGTGGATGCTCGCGACGGGCGTGCCGCACACCGAGTCGATCTCCTCGAGCGTCGGGTACATGCGCGAGTAGACGTCGGTGTGCTCGCCCGTGAGGTCGCCCTCGTAGTGCACGGGCCGGGTGGGATCCGCGCGCCGCACCCACCCCGACATGGCCGCGATGTTGCGCCCGGTGCCGGACTCGTTGCCGAGCGACCACATGACGATCGACGGGTGGTTGCGGTCGCGGCCCACCGTGCGCGCGATGCGGTCGAGGTACGCGTCACGCCAGCGCGGGTCGTCCGACGGGTTGTCCCGCCACTCGACGTCCCAGAAGCCGTGCGTCTCGAGGTCGCACTCGAGCACGACCCAGAAGCCGAGCTCGTCGGCGATGTCGAGGAGGCGCGGATGCGGCGGGTAGTGGGAGGTGCGGATCGCGTTCACGCCGCTCCTCTTCATCAGCTCGAGGTCGGCGCGCGCCTCCGCCTCGTCGAACACGCGGCCGCGCTCGGGGTGCGACTCGTGCCGGTTGACGCCGCGGAAGGTGAGGCGCCGGCCGTCGACGAGGAGCGCGTCGCCGTCGATGCGCACGGTGCGGAAGCCGATCCGCAGGGTCGCCGTCTCGCCGGGCGACGACACGGTCGCGTCGTAGAGGCGCGGCAGCTCGGCGCTCCACGCGTCGACCGCGGGGATCGCGAGGGGCGCGACGTCGGCCGGGGTCTCCCACGTCGCGTGGATCCCGAGCTCCGGCACGCGCACCACCACGGGGAACGCGCCGTCCACCTCCAGGTCGAGGAGGCCGGATCCGTCGGCCGGGTCGCGGTCGGCGCGCACCCGCACGTCGTCGAGGGCGCCGGCCGGGCGGGCGAGCAGCTCCACCGAGCGGAAGATCCCGGGCAGCCACCACTGGTCCTGGTCCTCGAGGTAGGAGGCGGCCGACCACTGGTGCACCCGGATCCCGAGCACGTTGTCGCCCGGCACGAGCAGCGCGGTCACGTCGAGCTCGGTCGCGAGGCGGCTGCCGGTGGTCCAGCCCGCCTCGACGCCGTTGACCCAGAAGGTGGCGAGCCCCTCGATCCCGTCGGTGCGCAGCAGCACGCGCTCCGCGTCGGCGAACGACGCCGGCAGCCGGAACGCGCACCGGTGCTCGCCCGTGGGGTTCGCGTCGGGCACGTGCGGCGGGTCGATGGGGAAGGGGTACTGCAGGTTCGTGTACGCGGGCGATCCGTGGCCGTGCAGCACCCAGTGCGACGGGACGGGCAGCGTGGTCCAGCCGGCGGCGTCGAGCGCGGCGTCGTCGAGGGCGGGATCCGCGACCGCGGGGAGCGCGTCGGCCGCGTCCACCGGCGCCTCGGGCAGCAGGCGGAACCGCCAGTCGCCGTCGAGCGACAGGGCGGGCGCGTCGGTCGCGAACCGCGTGCGCGGGGCGAGGCGCGACGCGGATCCGGGGGCGACGTCGTCGAGGTGGGACATGCGGGTCCTCCGTGCGGACGGGTGCGCGCGGCGGCGCGACGGGGCGGGCGGGCGGGCGGGACGAGGCGAGGCGAGGCGAGTTGAGGTGGAGCGGAGCGGCGCGGCGAGCGACAGGCGACGAGCGGCGAGCGGCGAGCGACGAGCGACGAGCGGCGAGCCGCGGATCAGCCCCGCTCGTCGAGCCCCGCGAGCGCGGCCCGGTCGGCGACCACGGTCACGTGCGGGTGCCGCTGCAGGACCGACGCGGGCACGCGCTCGCTCACGGGGCCGGCGAACGCCGCCGCGAGGGCACGGGCCTTCCGCTCCCCCGAGGCGACGAGCAGGATCCGGCGGGCCGACATGATCGTCGCGATGCCCTGCGTGATCGCGTGCGTCGGCACCGCGTCGGCGTCGCCGCCGAAGTACCGCGCGTTGTCGCGCCGGGTGGCGGCGGCGAGGCGCACCACGCGGCTGACGCCGTCGAACGGCGAGCCCGGCTCGTTGAACCCGAGGTGCCCGTTGGCGCCGATGCCCACGATCTGCAGGCCCGCGCCGCCGAGCCGCCGGATCCGCCGCTCGTGCTCGGCCGCGGCCTCGGCCGGATCCGCCGCCGCCCCGTCGGGCACGACCACGCGCGCGTCCGGCACGTCGAGCGGCCCGGCGATGCGCGCCCGCACGAACGCGAGGTACGACTCCGGGTGCCCCGTCGGGAGGCCCACGTACTCGTCGAGCGCGACGAGCGACAGGCCGTCGGTGACGAGCGCCCGCTCGCGGTGGCGGCGGCCGAGCTCGGCGTAGAGCGGCTCGGGGCTGGATCCGGTCGCGACGCCGAGCACGCCCGCCGGGTCCTCGCCGAGGAACGCCTGCACCACGTCGGCCGCGGCCGTGCCGAGGCCCGCGGCGTCGTCGACCGCCGTGATCCGCGCCGTGCGCAGCGGGGCGCGCATCACTTCAGCGCGCCCTTCGCGATGTCGCCGATGAACTGCTTCGCGCCGACGAGGAACACGAGGATGAGCGGGATCACCGCGAGCAGCGCGCCCGCCATGACCATGCCGTAGTCCTTGCCGTGCGCGCTGTTGAGCTGGCTCATCGCCACCTGCAGCGTGAGCGTGCCCGGGTCGTTGAGCACGATCAGCGGCCAGAGGTAGTCGTTCCACGCGGCGATGAACGTGAAGATCCCGAGGAAGCCGAGGCCCGGGCGGATGAGCGGCAGGCACACCGTGAGGTACTGGCGGAAGAACCCGGCGCCGTCGATGCGGGCGGCGTCGATGAGCTCGTCCGGCACGCTCGAGATGATGAACTGCCGCAGCCAGAAGATGCCGAACGCGTTCGCCGCGGCCGGCACGATGAGCGCCTGCAGCTGGCCCACCCAGCCGAGGTTGATCATCGTCACGAACTGCGGGATCACCGACAGCTGCGCGGGCAGCATGAAGGTCACGAGCAGCAGCGCGAAGAGCGCCCGCCGCCCCGGGAACTCGTACTTCGCGAACGTGAACGCGGCGATGGAGTCGAAGAACAGCACGAGCACGGTGACGGAGACCGCCACGACGATCGTGTTCATCAGCGAGCCGCCGAAGTCGATCGTGCGGAACACGGCCTGGATGTTGTCCCACAGGTACGGCCCCGGCACGAGCACGGGCGGCGACTTGTAGATGTCGCTCGTGGTGTTGCTCGCCATCACGACGAGCCAGTAGAGCGGGAACAGGCTCACGATGGATCCGGCGAACAGGATCCCGTGCAGGATCACCCGCCCGGGCGGCAGCTGCCGGCGCCCCGCGGGCCGGCCGGTGCGCTCCCCGTCGGACCGCGCGCGCCCGGGGGCCCGGTCGGCGACGCGGGTCGCGGCGGATCCCGCGGCGTGGACGGTCGCGCTCATGCGCGCTCTCCCTTCCTCGTGCCGGGCGCGCGCACGACCTTCTCCTTCTTCTCCGACCCGAGCCGGAAGCTGATGATGGAGAAGATCACCACGAGCAGGAACACGCCCCACGCGATGGCGGCGCCGTAGCCGAAGCGGTTGTAGTTGAAGGCCTGCTGGTAGAAGTACAGGACGGTCGTGAGGCCGGCCTGGCCCGCGCCGCCCGAGTTCGGGTTCGTCGTGCTGGAGGAGGCCGTGAGCACCTGCGCCTCCGTGAAGCTCTGCAGGCCGGTGATGGTCGAGACCACGAGCACGAACAGGATCGTGGGGCGCAGCAGCGGCAGCGTCACCGACCAGAAGGTGCGGATCGCGCCGGCGCCGTCCAGCTTCGCGGCCTCGTAGACCTCGGTGCCGATGGCCTGCATGCCCGCGAGGAAGATGATCGCGTTGTAGCCGGTCCACTGGTACGTGATGAGGATGGCGATGGTGACCTGGATCGCCCACGGCGTCGAGAGCCATGCCACGCCGTCGAGGCCGATGGCGCGGAGGCCCGCGTTCACGAGCCCGAAGCTGTCGCCGAAGATCGAGCCGAACAGCACGGCCATCGCGACGACCGAGGTGACGTTCGGCACGAAGTAGCTGATCTTGTAGAAGGTGCTGAGCCGCTTCGCCGAGTTGAGCATCGCCGCGACGACCACCGCGATCGCCATCATCGGGAACGTCGACAGGGCGAAGATGACCAGCGTGTTCTTGATGGACAGCCAGAACGTGCCGTCGGCCGCGAGGGCCTGGAAGTTCGCGAGGCCCACCCACTTCGCCGTGCCGAGCCCGTTCCAGTCCTGGAACGAGAGCACGAGCGAGTAGAGCGCCGGGAACAGGCCGAAGACGAGGAACAGGAGGAAGAAGGGCGCGATGGCGACGTAGTACGGCCACGTGCGGCGGAGGCCCCGGGTGCCCGCGGCACCGCGCGAGCGGGCGGGGCCGGGAGCGCCCGCCCCCGCCCGGGTGGGCGCGGGCGGGCGCCCACCCGGGCGGACGACGGAGGGGATCACTGCTTCGCGGTCTTCAGGGCGGCCTCGCCCGCGGCGACGGCGTCGGAGTAGGCCTGGTCCGGGTCCTTGCCGAGCGAGGTCACGTTCTGCAGCTCGGTGACGAACGCGGCCTGGACCTGGTTGTCGTAGGGGCTCGTGTAGGCGGTGGGCATCTTCGCCGCGGCGTCGGCGAAGATCCCGACGGTCGACTGGCCGCCGAAGAAGTCGTCGCCCTTCTGCAGCTCCGGGGAGTCGTAGGCGGCGGTGGCCGACGGGAAGATGCCCTTGTCGGCGTACGCGGTGACCTGGTTGTCCTCGCTCAGCACGTCCTTGATCACGGCGAAGGCCGCCTGCGGGTCCTTGGTGCCGGACGGGATGGAGAGGAAGGAGCCGCCGATGTTGGCCGGGCCGCCGGGCATGGGCGCCACGCGCCAGTCGCCCGAGGTGTCGGCCGTCGCGCTCTTGAGGTCGGCCTGGTACCAGGAGGCGCCGAGGAGCGCGGGGAGGGATCCGTTGCTGATGGCCGACGCCCAGTCCGGGCTGCCGTCGGTGACGTTCGCGGTGAGGCCGTCCTGGTAGGCGAGCACCGCGCGGTCCCACGCGGCCTTCACCGTGGCGCTGTCGCCCGTGTAGTTCCCGTCCTCGTCGACGAACCGGGTGGTGCCCTGGCCGAGCGACTTGGTGAATACATCGGAGGCGTCCACGAAGATCGCGCCGCCGGTGGCCGCCTTGAGCTTCTTGCCGAACGCGAAGTAGTCGTCCCAGGTGGCGGTGGCCGCGGCCACGTCGGCGGGCTCGCTGGGCAGCCCGGCCTTCTGGAAGACGTCCGCGCGGTAGTAGAGCGCGGTGGGGCCGATGTCGATGGGGAGGCCGATGAGCTGGCCGTCCTTCGTGGTGGCCTCCTTGAGCTTCCACGCCGGGTACTGGTCGGCGACGTCCTTCGCGCCGAGCTGGTCGAGGTCCTCGAAGAGCCCGTCCTCGCTGAGGAAGTACGGCATGTCCTCGCCCTTGACGCCCGTGACGGACGGCAGGCCCGAGCGGCCGGTGAAGGTGGTGACGAGCTTCTGCTTGAAGTCGCCGCCGATGGTGGAGACGTTGAGCGTGGTGCCCGGCACCTCCGCCGGCACCTTGTCGAGGACCGTCTGGCTGAGGCCGTCCGGCCAGATCCACAGGTCGAGCTGCCCGCCGGCCGAGGATCCCGACGACGACGAGCAGGAGGCGAGGACCGGCGCGAGGAGCGCGAGGGTCGCGACGCCGACGACGATGCGCCGGGCGCGAGCGCGGCGGGCGGAGGGGATGGGCATGGTGGTTCTCGATTCGGTGGGGGACGGGCGGGTCGGAGCGGGCGGGAGTCGGGGAGCAGGGGACGCGGCGGGCCGGCTCAGGCGAGCAGGCGGTCGGCGTCGGGGCGGGAGAGGGCGTCGGCGAGGTAGTCGTAGCGGCCGGGCTCGGCCGCCTCGGGATGGGCGCGCAGCCACGGCACGAGCTCGTCGAGCCGCGGGGCGCCGGCCGCGCCGCCGGGGCGGGTGACCGTGATCCCCGCCACGAGGCACGCGAAGTCGACGCGCTCGGTGAGCGACCAGGGCGCGCGGGCCGAGGCGGCGAGCGAGGCGCCGAACACGTCGCCCGCGCCGGTCGCGTCGACCGCGCGCACGGCGAGCGGCGGGCGGACGACCTCCTCGCCGCGGGCGGAGTCGACGGCGACGACGCCGCGGGATCCGGACGTGACGACGCTGAGCGGGACGCGCGCGCCGAGCGCCCGCGCGGCCTCGACCGCCGAGTCGGTGCCCGTGTACGCGGAGGCCTCGAGCTCGTTGGGGAGGAAGGCGTGGCACTCGTCGAGCTGCTCGAGGATGGCCGGGTCCCAGCGCTCGGACGGGTCCCAGCCGACGTCGGCGTACACGTCGGTGCCGGCCGCGGCGGCGCGGCCGACCCAGGAGGCGCGGTGCGGATCCAGGTGCACGAGCGCCGCGGCGACGGCCGGGATGGCGCCCGGCACGAGGTCGTCGGAGGTGAGCGGGCAGGCGACGCCGCCCGTGACCATGGCGCGGTCGTCGTCGTAGCCGAGCGACGCGGTGACGGGCAGCGCCCAGTCCTCCAGCGTGACGAGGTGGTCGAGCGCGACCCCCTCGGCGGCGAGCTCGGCGCGCACGAGGCGGGAGAACGGATCCACGCCCACGGCGGCCGCGATGACGGTGGGGACCCCGAGGCGCGCGCCGGCGACCGCGAAGTTGGCGATGCCGCCGGGGCCGTGGCCGAAGGACGAGGTCCAGATCTCGTGGCCGGGGCGGGGGCCGCTCGGCAGGTCGCCGAACACGACGTCCGCGAACAGCTGGCCGACGACCAGCAGGCCGGCGGGCCGCTCGGGGCGGGGGGCTGCGGGCACGGTGACCTCGGCTTCTCGGGATCGCGCCGTGCGGACACGGCGGTGGGTGGCGGTCCGCCGACGGCGACGCTGCCGGTGGACGCGGTCGTCGGGTGGACGTCGACCGGTAGTGACGTTTCTAGCCCATGTGAGCACATGGATGGAAGACCTTGTTCATTACGAGATTGTTTCTGCTCGGATCTGCACGCTAATGTTCACTTCATGAGAGACGCCCGGGAGTTCGTGATCCTCGACCGGCTCCGCGCCACGCGGAGCGCCACGGTCGCCGAGCTCGCCGAGGCGGCGGGCACGAGCGACGCCACCATCCGCCGCGACCTCGCCCGGCTCGACGAGCAGGGCGCGGTGCGGCGCACGCACGGCGGCGCCGTCCTCGTCGAGGTCGACGCGCCGTTCGCCGAGGTCGAGCAGGTCAACCGCGAGGCCAAGGAGCGCATAGCGCGGGCCGCGGCGGCGCAGATCCTCGACGGCCAGTCGGTCGTGCTCGACATCGGCACGACCACGCTGCACCTCGCGGAGCAGCTCCGCGGCCGCTCCCTCACGGTGATCACCGCCAACGTCGCCGCGTTCGACGTGCTGCGCGACGACCGGAGCGTGCGGCTCATCCTGCTGCCCGGCGACTGGGATCCGGTCTACCGCTCGGTGTCCGGCCCGCTCACCGCCGAGAGCCTGCGGATGCTGCACGCCGACCACGCCTTCGTGGGCGTGAGCGGCATCGCCGACAACGGCGACCTGCGCGACACGACGATGGCCCAGGTGCCCATCAAGCGCGCGATGGCGGAGGTGAGCGACCGGGTCACGGTGCTCGCCGACTCCTCCAAGTTCCCGGGCACCGGCGCCGGCCGCGTCGCCCCCACCGCGTCTCTGACGCAGCTCATCACCGAGGCCGCCCCGCACGAGCGGGTGTCGCAGGGCCTCGCGGACAAGGGAGTGTCGGTGACCGTCGCATGAGGCTCACGATCCTGGGCGGGGGCGGCTTCCGCGTCCCGCTCGTCTACTCGGCGCTGCTGCGCGACCACGAGGCCGGCCGCGTCTCGCACGTGGCCCTCTACGACACCGACGAGGTGCGGCTCACGGCCGTCGCCCGCGTGCTCGCCGAGCAGGCCGCGGCGTACCCGGACGCGCCCGTCATCTCGCTGCACACCGACCTCGACGAGGCGCTCGCGGGCGCCGCGTTCGTGTTCTCGGCCATCCGCGTGGGCGGCATGGCCGGGCGCTCCTGCGACGAGCGGCTCGGCATGGCGCACGGCGTCATCGGGCAGGAGACCGTCGGCTACGGCGGCATCTCCTACGCGCTGCGGACGCTGCCGGTCGTGATGGACCTGGCCGAGCGGATCCGGGCGCAGGCCCCCGACGCCTGGGTCATCAACTTCACGAACCCCGCGGGCGTCGTCACCGAGGCCATGTCGCGCGTGCTCGGCGACCGCGTCATCGGCATCTGCGACTCCCCCATCGGCCTCGCCCGCCGCGTGCTCGGCGCGCTCGGCGTCCAGGGCGACGACGTGGTCATCGACTACGCGGGCCTCAACCACCTCGGCTGGCTGCGCGGGCTCCGGGTCGACGGCCGCGACGTGCTGCCGGACCTCATGGCGCGGCCCGACCTCATCGGCACGTTCGAGGAGGGCCGGCTCTTCGGCGCCGAGTGGGTCACCGAGCTGGGCGCCGTGCCGAACGAGTACCTGCACTACTACTACTTCCAGCGCGAGGTGCGGCACGCCGACCAGCTCGCCGCGCAGACCCGCGGCGGCTTCCTCGTGGAGCAGCAGGGCCGGTTCTACGAGCAGCTCGAGCACCGGCACGACGTGTCCGCGCTCGCGCTCTGGGAGCGCACGCGCCTCGACCGCGAGACCACCTACATGGCCACGAACCGGCAGTCGGCCGGAATGGGCGACCGCGACGAGGACGACCTCGTCTCCGGCGGCTACGAGGACGTCGCCATCGCGCTCATGCGCGGCATCGCGTACGACCAGAGCGCGCGGCTGATCCTCAACGTGCGCAACCGCGGCACGCTCGCGGCGCTCGACGCCGACGCCGTGGTGGAGGTGCCGTGCGTGGTCGACGCGACGGGCGCGCATCCGGTCGCCGGCACGGAGCTCCCCGACTTCGGCGTGGGCCTCGTCACGAACGCGAAGTACGTGGAGCGGCAGACCATCGAGGCCGGCCTCGGCGGATCCCGCGCCGCCGCCGTCCGCGCGCTCGCGCACCACCCGCTCGTCGACTCCGTCACGGTCGCGCGCT
>Ga0308163_10000721_pt1 | contig 47676 bp, 41 predicted proteins | sample PhyTR1_FD_201037 | JGI IMG/M metagenome (GOLD analysis project Ga0308163, IMG submission 201037) | Phyllosphere microbial communities from UC Gill Tract Community Farm, Albany, California, United States - DLSLT.R1 | ecosystem: Host-associated > Plants > Phyllosphere > Unclassified | place: USA... | reverse complement strand
TTTTCATTTACAATCTAAAAAACGTTGCTAAGTTAATTTAAACACATGTTAAAAAGTGTTAAAAGTAAAATTAGTTCAACTGTTCACTAATTTTACCGAAGCGACGTTCGCGCTTTTGATAGTCTACAATAGCTTCAAAAAGGTCTTCCTTCATGAAGTCAGGCCACATGGTTTCCGTGAAATAAAGTTCACCATAGGCAATCTGCCACAAAAGATAATTACTGATTCTGTGCTCTCCTCCCGTACGGATCAGCAACTCCGGGTCTGGCATACTACTTGTTGTTAACTGAGAAGAAAAAGATGATTCATTGATATCATTCACATCCATCTTTCCGTCTTTCACCAAAGCTGCAAGTTTCTTTGCGGCCTCTACTATCTCCCATTTGGAACTGTAACTCAAAGCAAGTGTCAGCGTGCAGCTGTCGTTTTTTGCCGTTTCGTCCATCGCGTTTTTCAGGTCATCAATACATTTCTGAGGCAAAGAGGCAATGTCGCCGATGGCATTGAGCCTGACGTTATTTTTGTTAAGGGTACCTATTTCAGCATTGATTGTAGAAATCAGCAGCTCCATCAATAAGTTGACCTCTTCGATAGGGCGGTTCCAGTTTTCTGTAGAGAAAGCATAAACGGTTAAATATTTCACACCTACATCAGTACAACCTTCTACCACATCTTTTAATGATACAACACCGCTCTCATGTCCGAAAGACCTGAATTTGCCCTGATTTTTAGCCCATCTTCCATTCCCATCCATGATGATAGCGATGTGTTCCGGTAAGCGGCTAATATCTATTTGTTCTTTAAATCCCATTATTTGTGCAAATATGGCTAAAATGTCTAACAATCAGAAGAGTTTGTTAGACCACTCCTAAAAGAAGGGTCAAAGTTATAAGTTATTTTGTTTATTTCTACCATAAACTTTGATGGTAAATTTTAAAAAGTAAAGCACTTATCCGAGATGAAGGTATAAGAAATTCCTGCGTGGAAAAAAAAGTAGGTGTCATTTTTTCTGTAATCCCCTCGTTGTCCGCCCGGGTTCCAGTTGTGCGGCAGCTGCGAAGGATTGGAAAGATTAATCCAGAGCGGGTGCCGGGCATCAATTCTGCCATACACATCGGCAAGAGGGTATTTATTGCCAACATCATCCAGATAGTCAGAATGAACTGTTCTGTAGCCCAGTTGTGTTTGCAGCGCCCAGTGATCAGAGATCCGGAATTTTACCCCTGCACCATAAGGGATGCTGAGCGCATAATTCCTGTATTGCTTCCCTTCAGTTTTATAATACCGTAACTCATATTCCTGTCCCTGGTAGGTAGCCCTGGGATTAAAAAGCACTCCCCCTACTCCGGCAAAGATAAAGGGCGTAAAATTCTTTGTGCCACCCGCTCCTGCAAAATAATCAAGAAAATTGAAGTCTACCTGCAGGCTCAGTTCATTCAAAGGTGTACTGAAGTTGAGGTTTCTGCTTCTGAAATCAGGATTGGAAGAAGTTGCATCATTGTCTTTGATCTTTCCGTGATTGTAATGGATACCTATGGCCCAGTAGGGATCCAGGTTTCCTTTAACAAAAGCACCGAAAGCCGCCCCGCTGAAATCAAAAGGATTTTTAGGATTGAGGTCGCCCATATAACCAGAAGCACCAACATTTACTCCAACCTCCATCACCTGAGCCATGGAAGCTGCAGAAAACAGGCAAAACAGAGTGACAGAAATAAGTATCTTTTTAAACTTCATTCTAATAGTTACGCGTATCAATGCCCCAGAGTAATTTGTTCCTCAGGGTGGTCAGGTAACTTTCATTGTTCAGCCTGATCAGGTTGACATGAAAAGCAGCTTTATTGATGGTTATTTTTACAGACCTGTCTACCGTAGCAGTTCTGGAATCACAAGATACGAGGAATTTGGTACTTCTTGCTTCAACCTCAAAACGCAGCGATACATCGTCCGGAATAATTACCGGCCTCACATTCAGGTTATGCGGTGCAATGGGCGTAATTACAAAATTTTGTGCGCTGGGAAAAATGATTGGCCCACCGCAGCTCAGCGAATAGGCTGTAGAGCCCGTGGGTGTAGCAATAATCAGCCCGTCGGCCCAGTAAGAGTTGATAAACTCATCGTTCATATAGGCATGAATAATCATCATGGCTGTATTGTCACGTCTGTGGATGGTAATATCATTCAGGGCAAAGTTCTCATCGCCAAACAAGTGGTGTTTGGATTCAAGATTGAGCAGTGTTCGTTTATCCAGCGAATACTCGTGGTTGACCAGCGCTTGTATAGCATTCCTGATCTCATTTTTATTGATACTGGCCAGAAAACCCAGGCGGCCGAAGTTAATCCCGATCACAGGTATTCCGGAATCCCTCACCAGCGCCAGCGTATCAAGCAGCGTTCCATCGCCACCCAGACTCAGGAGCACATCGGCATTGTTGCATAACTCCGGGTGATCACAGAAAGTAGCCAGTCCTTTCGGCAGCTTTACTTTGTCTTCAATAAACTCGTAATAATCTTTATGTACGATAGTTTCAATTTCGTATTCCTTCAGGGCATCAAAAACATCCTGCACAAAAGGTAAAACGCTATTGTTAAACTCTCTGCCGTATATTGCAATCTTCATTAGCGTTTATTGTTTTGTTATGACGACGCTAAGGTAGTGAAAAGGAAATTATACATTTAAATAATTCATCAGCGAATTGTAGCGGTCTTCGGTGCCGTTATCCGTGATAGTGCTGTTGAAAACAGCCTTAACCTGGTAATTGTAACGTTCAAAGGAGGAGATGATACCTGAAAGTTCCGTTTTATTGATCTTCAAAGTTACCTCCATGCGGGTAGAATCAGGGAAGGACTGCACGTAGGAAGAAAGAATCTGTGCATTATCACCTTCAACGATCTGCGCCATGTGAGAGAGGGAATTGTTCCTGTTGTTGATTTCAAGAACGATAATTCCTCCCGGCTCCTTCACTGCATAGATCTCAGAAGTATAATCAATGAGGTTATGTATGGAAATGATTCCCATGAAGTTTTTACTGTAATCCAGCACAGGTACGATAGACAGCTGCAGCTGGTGAAATACCCTGATCACATCATAGATATGAGCATCCTGGTACACAAAGGGATTGAGAATGGTTAATGAAAGTCCTCCGAGGGCCTCTTCAGGATGGCGGACTTCCAATAATTCTTCTTCGGCAACAATACCCAGGAACTGGGTTTCATTGACAATAGGTAAATGATACAGCTTGAACTCAGACAGCCTGTCCAATGCCACCTGAACTGTGTCAGACGTCCGCAAGGGAGGGATTGTATTGGATATGAGTTCAGATGCAAACATTGTTTATTTCAATAAAATTCTGTTTAAAAAGGTATTCAGGTATTCGTTAAAAACTTCCGGCTGCTCCATCATCGGGGCGTGGCCGCATTTATCAACCCAGTTCAGTTCTGAGTTGGGCAAAAGCTGGTGAAATTCCTCAGCCACTTCGGGCGGGGTCACTTTATCCTGCCTGCCCCAGATCAGTGAAACAGGTATCGTTATTTTCGAAAGCTCCTTCGCCATGTTATGACGTATAGCAGATTTCGCTAATGCTAAAATACGAATAACTCGTGAACGTTCATTCACCGATTTGTAAACTTCGTCAACCAGTTCTTTTGTCGCTATTGCAGGGTCGTAAAATGTAAACTCCACTTTTTCACGGATATAGTCATAGCTTTCCCTTCTGGGGAAAGAGCCACCAAAAGCATTTTCATACAAACCAGAACTTCCGGTAAGTACCAGCGCTTTCACAATTTCCTGGTGAGCCGCTGTTACAACCAGACCTACGTGGCCACCTAATGAATTTCCAACCAGAACTACCTGTCCGAGTTTTTTAAACTTTATAAATTTATGAACATACTTGGATAAGCTTTTAACCCCGAGTGTCAGCAATGGCAATTCGTATATTGGCAGAATAGGTACCAATACATGGTACCTGTCCTTAAAAAAATCAATTGCAGGCTCCCAGTTACTCAGCTCACCCATTAAACCATGAAGTAATACCAGGGGTTCGCCTTCTCCGGCTTCTATAAAATTAAACCCATCCTCTTCTATTACCTCGTATTTCATGCTTTTTTAATTTTTTGTTGTTTGATTGCAATATGGAGTTTATGGTTCACAGTTGTTCTCAAAATGTAATGTTGCTAAGTTAACAGGCAAAATCAATTTATAGCAATATTAACAGTTAATTTTATAAATAATGTTTTAATGACAAATGATTAACACAATTTATGCCAATTGACTTTTCACAATCTCTGCAATCAGTTTGCCATCTGCCTTTCCTGCAAGTTCTTTGTTAGCCAGTCCCATTACCTTACCCATATCTTTTACCGAATTAGCGCCTGAATCTTTGATCAGACCGGCTATCAGGGCTTCTACTTCTTCCCTGCCAAGTTGTTGCGGCATAAACTGGCTGATCACTTCAATTTCTTCCTCCTCAATTACTGAAAGGTCTTCGCGGCCCTGCTGTTTGTATATATCAGCAGACTCTTTTCTTTGTTTCACTAATCTTTGCAGGATTTTCAGTTCAGCCTCTTCATTGATTTCTTCTGCAGAACCCTTTTCAGTTCTTGCCAGTAATAAAGCAGCTTTGATAGCGCGTAAACCCCTCAGCTTTGCCTGGTCTTTTGCCAGCATTGCTTTTTTTATTTCCTGGTCTATTATTGTTGATACCATATCTTAGATTTTATTATTTTCTGTTTACTACGTATGAATTGGCCTGCGCGGTTGGCGTAATGATCATATCATTTATATTTACATGTGCAGGGCGGCTCACAGCAAACCAGATCGCTTCGGCAATGTCCTGCGCAATCAAAGGTTCCAGGCCCTCGTATACCTTCTCTGCCCTGGTTTCATCTCCCTTAAAACGGGTCTTTGAAAACTCCGTTTCTACCATGCCCGGATTCACTGCGGTAACTTTGATCCCATGAGGAAGCAGATCAATCCGCATGCCTTTATTGAGTGCATCAACAGCATGTTTTGTGGCACAATACACATTTCCGTTTGGATATACTTCTTTACCGGCTGTAGAACCGATATTGACAATATGACCTTTTTTATTACTGATCATCCAGTTGGATACAATTTTAGTAACATATAACAGCCCTTTCACATTGGTATCAATCATAGTATCCCAGTCGTCCACATCCCCCTGGTCAATCGGATCAAGACCTAAGCTCAGGCCGGCATTGTTGATCAATACATCCACCTCTTTCCAGTCTTCCGGCAAGCCATCCAGTACCGCGGCCACAGCAGCTTTATCTCTAACGTCTGCAAGGAGTGTTTTAATCTCTACGGCATACTTATCTGTAAAATGTTCAGCGATTTTGTCCAGTTTGTCCTGTTTCCTGGCAACGAGTATCATTCTGTAACCCTGTTGTGCAAACAAATGTGCACAGGCTTCGCCAATACCTGAAGTTGCCCCTGTAATTAGTGCTGTTTTCATCGAATATTAAATTAGTAAGTTTGAGTAAAGATATTTCATTTATTACAGAAACGTCCCTGCGAGGCAAAGCTATGATTTTTTAGGCTTGCAGCTTATTCAAAAAATAAACTGAATGTCACATGACGCAACCTTAGCCGGTCGATTGGCATATTGTAGGGATTTGGCTGACTGTTATCCAGAATATTATTCATGGAATAGGACAGCTTGATTTCCGGAGACATTTTAAAATATTCGAAATAAAGGTCCATACCAAGTCCGGCTTCGTATGATAAATAACTCTTCTTGTTTTTCAGCAGCTTGTACAGAAAATCCTGACCGGAGTCATCTGTCTTCTTTTTGGAAGCAATATCCATGGTATACTTGGCACCATACAACATATAAGCGCGAAAGTTATTTCTGCGGTCAGATTTGATTTTGATACCCAGCGGAAACTCTACCATGGTGGCAGCAACCTTTTGTTCCACACTGCTGAAAGGCATATTCACTGTAGTAGGCTGACCATATTCATATTCCATCAGCCTGTCGCTAAAGATCAGCGTAGGTGTCATCCTTACATCCAGGTGATTGCTGATGCGGCCGTTCACTACAAATCCAATTCCGAAGCCCGGCGAAGATTTGGCATATACTGCATTTAAGGTATCTGTAATCGGAAGTTTAGTATCAGGGTCCCTGAAGCGCTCCCTCCAGTTGGCCTTTTTCTGTACGATATAATTGGAATTGGTGTATTGAAAAGTAAAACCAAAGTGGATAGGTTCATCGTCTACACCGCCGCCCCAGTTCTGCGCACTGGCACCGGCAAATGTAAAAAGAAGAATAACCAGCAATGGTAATTTTATATTCATCCAGCTTATGCTTTAATCCCGGTATAAATTGCACTGATGCCAAAAGTGAGCGACCGGTGTTTTGTACTTTTATAGCCCACTTTATCCATCAGTTGTGTAAATGACTTTCCATCAGGGAAAGCAATCACTGATTCATTCAAATAAGTATATGCCCTTGCATCTTTAGAAAACAGCTTTCCAAATACAGGAAGCAGGTGTTTAAAATAAAAATTATACGACTGTTTTACCGGGAAAGCCGTAGGCTTCGAAAATTCCAGTATCACGATCTTACCACCTGGTTTCAGTACTCTTAACATGTCCGCAAGACCTTTCTCAAGGTTCTCATAGTTTCTCACCCCAAAGGCAACCGTGATGGCATCAAAGTGATTGTCTTCAAACTGCAAACCTTCAGAATCCCCTGTTTGTACAGTAAACACATGCTGCAGGTTACGTTCGGCAATTTTCTTCCGTGCCACGTCAAGCATACCTACGGAAATATCTACCCCAATGATTTTTTCAGGGCTTAATATTTTAATGGCCTCAAACGCAAAATCACCGGTTCCTGTAGCTACATCAAGCATCACCCGCGGCTTTAGGGCAGAGAGTTCGCGGATCGCCTTCTTGCGCCATATAATATCTATACCTGCTGATAAAAAATGGTTCAGAAAATCGTAGGTACCGGAAATATTGTTAAACATGGTAGCTACCTGTTCCTTCTTGGTAATAGAGGCAGATTGGTATGGAGTGATTTTTTCGTTCATGGTAAGCCGCAAAGATAAGTATTGTTGAAAACTAATTTTCTACCTTTGTCAAATGATTATAAAATCAGCAACATTTATTTGCAGTAACACTAAAATATCGGCGCTGCCGGTTGCAAACATGCCGGAATATGCCTTTATCGGGCGTTCAAACGTAGGAAAGTCATCCCTGATCAATATGCTGGTGAACCAGCACGGACTGGCTAAAACCTCTCAAAAGCCGGGAAAAACACAGCTAATCAACCACTTTTTGGTCAATGAAAAATGGTATATCGTCGATTTACCCGGATACGGTTACGCCAAAGTATCCAAAAACAGCCGCGAAAACTGGGAGAAATTCATCCGGAACTACATTACCAAGAGAGAAAGTTTACAATGTGTATTCGTTTTAATCGACAGCAGGCTTGCCCCGCAGAAAATCGATATTGAATTTTGCTGCTGGATGGGAGAGATTCAGATCCCTTTCGTGTTAGCTTTCACAAAGGCCGACAAACAGTCTGCCGCCAAAACCAACCAGAACATAGCCCTTTTCAAAAAAGAGCTTTCGGGATGGTTTGAGGAGATCCCTCCCGTTTTCTCTACCTCGGCAGAAAAACTTCAGGGAAGAGATGAGATCCTCAACTTTATTGAGCAGACCAACCTCGATTTTGCAATGCCCATCCTTACCCCAAGAGAAGATATATAATACGCATAAAGATGAAGAAGTATTTTTCGCTTGTGCTCTTTGCACATTCTGTTTTCGCACTCCCTTTCGCAATGATCGGATTTTTCCTGGGCGTAACCACTACACAACATCCTTTTCAATGGCTTACCCTGGTACTGGTCCTGCTTTGTATGGTCTTCGCAAGAAATGCGGCTATGGCCTTTAACAGGTATCTCGACAGGGATATTGATGCTAAAAACCCAAGGACAAGCATGCGCGATATTCCTGCCGGCAGGATTTCAGCAAATGAAGCATTGATTTTTGTGACAATTAACTGTGTGCTCTTTATAGCTACTACAGCGTTTATCAACAACTTATGCCTGTACCTTTCACCGGTTGCACTATTCGTCGTTCTGTTCTACAGCTATACCAAAAGATTTACAGCACTATGCCACATGGTGCTCGGACTGGGTTTAGCCCTCGCCCCGATAGGTGCTTATATTGCAGTAACAGGTGAATTTAATATCGTACCAGTACTGTACTCGTTCGCAGTATTGTTCTGGGTAAGCGGATTCGATATCATTTATGCCCTGCAGGATGAAGAGTTTGATAAAGGAGAAAAACTGCATTCCATCCCCTCGGCCCTGGGCAGAAAGAATTCCCTCCGCCTGTCTGAGGCATTGCACGTCTTTTCAGCAGTATGTGTCATCCTGCCTATCCTCTTCAGCCCTTTCAGCTGGGCATACTATATAGGTGTAGCCTTTTTCTGCTCCATGCTGATCTATCAGCACCTCCTGGTAAAACCAAACGATATCAGTAAAGTAAACAAAGCATTTATGACCACCAACGGACTGGCATCGGTTATTTTTGCCGGATGTTTCCTGCTGGATGCTTTTCTAAGAACCTTTTTAAATTTCTAGACAATGATCAATCTGACTATTCCTAAAAAAACACGCTCGTATATCCCTCAGCATCTGGAAATAAAATGGGACACCATCTCTCCGATTCTCGATGAGCTCCTGAACAGAACAATCAGCAGTGAAACCGAACTGGAACACTGGCTGAAAGACAAAAGTGAACTTGAAGCGGCACTTGAAGAAGACTTTGCCTGGAGATATATCAAAATGACCTGCGATACAGCAAATCAGGAACTGGTAGCCGACTTTCAGTATTTCGCAACAGAGATTGAACCAAAGATATCTCCCATCGGGAATTTATTAAATATAAAATTGGTTGAAAGCCCGTTTATAGATGAGCTTGACCACGACAAATACTTTGTGTACATCAGGGGCATCAGAAAAGCACTTGAAATATACAGGGATGAGAATGTGGAACTGTTTACCAAGATCCAGATCACCGCACAAAAATACCAGGCTGCCAGTGGCGCGATGACGGTAGTGATCAATGACCAGGAATATACGCTTGTGCAGGCTGCAAACTTTATCAAGGATGTAAGCAGAAGTGTAAGACAGAATGCCTGGGAACTGATCCAGCAGCGACGTTTAGTGGATAAGGACGACCTGAATATCATCTTTGATGAACTGGTGGCCATGAGGCACGAGGTATCCATCAATGCAGGATTTGAAAATTTCCGCGATTACAGCTTTCAGGCCAGGGGCAGGTTCGATTACAGCGTAAAGGACTGTTACGATTTCCACGAAGCTATCGAAAATGAGATCGTACCAATTCTTAAAGAACAGGCCGATAAGCGGGCTGAAGCCCTGGGACTGGAAATACTGAAACCCTGGGATACGGATGTGGATGTTACCGGTAAACCTGCGCTGAAACCTTTCGGCAGCGGAGTCGAGCTGATCGACAAAAGTATCGCTGCCTTTACGGCTATCGACCCTAAACTGGGCCATATGCTCGAAATCATGAAAGCGAATAACCTGTTTGATGTTGAAAGCAGAAAAGGCAAAGCTCCCGGAGGATACAATTATCCGCTGGCAGAAACCGGTGCTCCTTTTATCTTCATGAATTCGGCGGGTTCCATGAGAGACCTGACTACAATGGTGCACGAAGGTGGACACGCGGTGCATACTTTCCTTACAGCAGACCTCGAACTGAACGACTTTAAACACTGCCCCTCAGAAGTTGCTGAACTCGCATCAATGAGCATGGAGCTGATCTCTATGGACCAGTGGCATATCTATTTTGACAATGAGGCTGATCTGATCAGGGCTAAAAGGGAACAGCTGATAGACGTGTTGAAAACGCTGCCATGGGTAGCCGTAATCGACCAGTTCCAGCACTGGATTTATACCAATCCTTCTCATAATGCGGCCGACAGGGAAGAGGCATTCAAACAAATTTACAGCACTTTCGGTTCAGGCTTTGCCAACTGGGACGGTCTTGATCAGGAATTTGGTAACCTTTGGCAAAAACAACTGCATGTCTTTGAATTACCTTTTTACTATATAGAATATGGAATTGCACAGCTTGGCGCCATAGCGATCTGGAAAAATTACAAGGAAAACCCGGAGAAGGCCATACAACAATATCTTGACGCCCTGGCGCTTGGTTATACGAAACCGATGAACGAGATTTATGAAACTGCAGGTATCAAATTTGATTTCGGCAGCAGCTATATCAGGGAACTTGCTGCTTTTGTAAAAGAGGAGTTAGATAAATTAGGCTAGTATTCCCTGATTTATTTTATTATTTATAATTTAAGCAAAACTAAAAACGCTGTCACCCATTATGTTTGAAAATCTTTTCCGGAAAAAGTCGATCACCAAGATACTAGAAGATGCAGAGAAGGGCTACGGAGACCATTCGTCCTTAAATAAAACGCTGGGCGTAAAAGACCTTACCGCGTTTGGAATTGCTGCGATCATCGGCGCCGGGATTTTCAGTACAATCGGGAAGGCAAGTGCTGATGGCGGGCCGGCAGTAATATTCCTATTCATCTTTACTGCCATTGCCTGCAGCTTCGCCGCGTTTGCCTATGCAGAATTTGCATCAATGGTTCCGGTATCCGGCAGTGCCTACACCTATTCTTATGTAGCCTTCGGTGAACTGGTCGCCTGGATCATCGGCTGGTCGCTCATCATGGAATACGCCATTGGAAATATTACAGTGGCCATCTCCTGGTCTGACTACTTTACAGGATTACTCTCCTCTATCCATATACCCGCATTGGGGATCAATGGCATTCACCTGCCCGACTGGATGACGATGGATTATCTTACAGCCTATAACGGCCATGAGCATGCCCAGGCCTTACTCAATGCCGGGAAAAGTTATGCCAATCTGGATGAGTCAGTTAGGATCACCAATAATGCCTGGATTACCGCACCCCAGATCGGAAACTTCCATATCGTGGCCGACCTGCCTGCACTGGGGATCATCATATTGATCACCTGGCTCGTGTACCGCGGGATGAAGGAATCCAAAAACGCAAGCAATGCCATGGTAGTGGTAAAACTGGCTGTAATTCTGCTGGTATTATCAGTAGGTGTTTTCTATGTGGATACTGCAAACTGGCATCCATTTGCACCAAACGGAGTATCCGGTGTGCTCAAAGGCGTATCTGCCGTCTTCTTTGCCTATATTGGTTTTGATGCTATATCCACCACTGCCGAAGAGTGCAAAAACCCCCAGAAAGATCTGCCCCGGGGCATGATGTGGGCAATCATTATCTGTACTGTTCTTTACGTTGCAATTGCACTGGTACTTACCGGAATCGTCAAATATGATAACCTTGCAGTGGGAGATCCACTTGCTTTTGTATTCGATCATATCAACCTTAAACTCATGAGCGGTATCATTGCTGTAAGTGCAGTTTTCGCCATGGCAAGTGTACTGCTGGTTTTTCAAATGGGCCAGCCCCGGATCTGGATGAGCATGAGCCGTGACGGTTTATTGCCAAAGAAATTCTCGAAAATACACCCTGTTTATAAAACCCCTTCCTTTGCTACAATTGTAGTGGGCTTTGTGGTTGCCGTACCTTCTTTGTTCATGAACCTGACTATCGTGACCGACCTGTGTTCTATAGGTACTTTATTTGCCTTCGTACTTGTATGTGCCGGGGTTCTGGTACTTCAAAACCGGCCGAATGTTCAGCGTGGAAAATTCAGGATTCCCTATGCCAATTCAAAGTATATAATTCCGGTTGTCTTCATAGCAGCCATAGCGGCCTCCTTTGTATTTTACAAAGCTGAAACCACTGCATTTATCACCAACAAGGCTAAAGTGAATGATCCGATCAGTTTCATCACGGCACTGGACCAGACAGAACTCGCCGCAGTTCAGCGCCAGATCAAACTGGAACAAACACCTTCAGCTATTATCGAAAAAAACATTGATACTGAAGCCTATCTGAACGGACTGAGCGCAACGCAATACGAGAGCTTTGTAGAAAAAAGTTCAGTAAGCGCAGACAAGAAGTTCGAAAGCGGCTGGAGCCTTTTCAAGCATAAAATCCCGATGTGGATTTTCTTTGTGATCTGTCTGGTCGTTACCTATTACTGCATCACCAAAAACTTATCACTGATTCCGGTACTGGGCCTGTTATGCTGTTTGTACATGATGTGTGAACTGGGTATATCCAACTGGATAGGATTTGGAATCTGGCTGGTGATAGGCCTGGTGGTTTACTTCCTGTACGGCTTCAAACACAGCAAGCTAAACCTGGAAAACCAGGTTTAGCCCTTAAGACGGTTCAGTTCAATATCATCTGTAGAAACAAAGTTCAGTGGTACCTTTTCTATCTCAACATAACTGGAGTCCAGTCCGAAACTTCGCTCTTCAGACATACTGAGTTTCTTTAAGATGATATACCAGGCCATGATCGTACGTTCATAGAAACTCAGTTTAGAAAATTTAGAAAGGTGTTTTTCCAGAAGGATAAACCTGAAATCCCCGGCGATTTTATGTTTTTTCAGGGAAGGATACTGGCTGGTAATATCTACCTCGCCATTCTTTACCAATTGTTCAATCACCTTCCGGTACAGCAGGTTAACACGCTGTTCTACCCTGAAGCCGAGTTTAAAATCTATACGGATCAGTTTTCCCGGTATTAAAAAATCTACGGTATAATCCTGTGTAAAAGGTTCATCCACCACATCAACATGCACCAGCCAGTACACATCTGCACGTTTGGGTTCCTTTTGCAGGATAGAGTACATGATCTTTGATTCCACTTCATTTTTGAAATTTGCACTGGTGAGGTATACCAGCTGGGAAGAATATTTAGGCACAGTTTCATCACCGCTCAGTTCGCTGATGATTTCAAAGTAGTCGCCGATCTCCACAAACTTCACAAAGCGGTTTTTGATCCTTCGCGCCACAAACCATCCCCACATGACCGTAAACAAGGCAGCGCCAATCAGAAGTGTAACAAACCCACCGTGCAGAAACTTGGTCATGTTACCGGCCAGGAAGGCAAGCTCCAGTGAACCATAAACAGCAACAAAGATGATAATGGCATACAAGGGCACTTTCTTCATCCGCATAAATACGGCAACAAGAATTGTAGTAGCCAGGAACGTCATGTTAATGGCCAGTCCGTAAGCACCTTCCATAAAGATAGATTTCTTAAAAATCAGCACTATAGACAGACAGCCCACGCAGAGCAGCCAGTTAATAGAAGGCACATAGATCTGCCCCTTTTCATTGCTGGGGTAATTAATTCTCACTTTGGGCCATAAATTAAGCCTTACAGCTTCGGATATCAGCGTAAAGGAACCTGTAATCATCGCCTGACTGGCAATAACCGCTGCAACAGTAGCCAGTGCAACCATGCTTAAAAGGTATGGCGCAGGAACAATCTGATAAAAGGGATTGAGATTGTTGTCATAATGCGGATGCTGCAACAGCCATACACCCTGCCCAAGGTAGTTGATGATCAGCGTAGCCTTAACAAATATCCAGCTCGCACGGATGTTATTTCGGCCGCAGTGCCCCAGGTCAGAATACAAAGCTTCAGCTCCTGTTGTACAGAGAAAAACTCCCCCAAGAATCACAAGCGCCATAGGATTCGTTGTCAGCAGGTGCACTGCATAGTATGGATTGAGCGCTTTCAGAATGCTGAGATCCTGAACAACGTAAATCATTCCCAGAATGCCAAGGGTAGCAAACCAGAGAAACATAATCGGCCCGAAAAGCTTGCCCACAAGGCTGGTACCGAATTGCTGTATGATAAACAAAAGTGTAATGATAATCAATACAATAGGTACCACATGCAAATACGGAAACTTGACCTGAAGTCCTTCAATAGCAGTGGTAACAGTAATGCTTGGAGTGATAATCCCGTCTGCCAGCAGGGCGCATCCCCCGAGCACTGCCGGGATAACCAGCCACCGGGCCTTCCGTCTTACCAGTGAAAAAAGAGAGAAGATGCCACCCTCTCCATTGTTATCAGCACGCAGCGTAATCACTACATATTTGATTGTGGTTTGTAATGTCAGTGTCCAGATAATACAGGACAGCGCACCCAGCACTGTCATTGGGGTAATCTGCTGACCACCATCACTTACTGTATTAAATATAGCCCTCAATGTATACAAAGGTGATGTACCTATATCGCCATAAACGATCCCCAGACTAATCAGCAGTCCGGACGCTGTCAGTTTATTCAATTTTTTAGTTTCAGACACTTTTAAATGTGTTAATTTAAAACGATATAGTTAGTGTGAAAGTTGATTTCAGTGCAATCACCGCATTATTTAACAGACGCAACTGTTAAATTGTGTTAAATATTGTCTTAGCTACAAAATCTTTAATTTTTCTGTGGAATTATTTCTACTTTTGCTGAAGATACATGAATACAAAAATAAAAACGATCTCACTCATTCACTTAATTTGCATAATCTGCATCAGTGTGTTATGTAGTGCCTCTGTTTTTGCCCAGCGTTCGGATAGTATCGCCAGTGTTTCCAAATACAAAAGGATCATCAAGACCCCGCAGATCAAAGGGGACGTACCCTCCTACAAACCCAACTATACGCCGGGATCGCAGATTCCATCTTACAACAGCCTGGTGTCACACAACAAACCAGGAGGCTCTAAAGCAGATAAAATCCTTTCCGTACTGAGAGTTTATCCCAATCCGGTGGACGACCAGATTAACTTTATACTGCGCCTGGAACGCGAATCCAACATCTCCATCAAAATCATGGACCTGCTCGGCAACGAAGTAGTAACCCTTTCAAACGAACGTTTGTCTGCAGGTGAACAAACCAAGACTTTTACTATCCCCAACCGACTGAACAGCGGCATCTACTTCCTTCGTTTTGTAGCCGGATCTGAAACTATCGTTAAACGTATTTCCGTTTTATAATTTTCAGGCATTCCTTCCTTTTTAGTGGATATAAAGTTACTTTTACGCATCATGCTGCCTGCATGACCCAAAATTAAACTTATCAGCACCCCATATGAAAGTAATTGCTATAGGCCGTAACTATGCCGCACACGCTAAAGAATTAAACAATCCACTACCTTCAAGCCCGGTTATTTTCTTAAAACCAGATACGGCCGTCCTGAAAGACAATAAACCCTTTTACCTACCCGACTTTTCATCCGACATCCATTACGAACTTGAAGTAGTGCTGAAAGTCTGTAAAGAAGGAAAACATATCGCTGAAAAATTTGCATCCAGCTATTTCGATGAGGTTGGTCTGGGAATTGATTTCACAGCACGTGATATACAGAACATCCATAAAGAAAAAGGGCTGCCATGGGAACTCGCCAAAGCATTCGATAATTCTGCAGCCATCAGCCATTTTATCCCCAAAGACAAAATAGAAGACCTGAACAACCTGCAGTTTGAACTGAAGATCAACGGAGAAACCCGCCAGAACGGAAATACAAAAAATATCCTCTTCTCCTTTGAAAAGATTATCGCTTTCGTTTCCCAATACATCACCCTGAAAAAGGGAGACCTGATTTTTACAGGAACACCTGAGGGTGTCGGACAGGTTCATCAGGGCGACAAACTGGAAGCCTGGATCGGCGAAGAGCAATTTCTCAACTTTGATATAAAATAAGTTTGATGATCAAAACAGGTTTCTTCCTTTTCCTTTTCAGCGCATTCACCCTGTGCACAGAAGCACAGCAGATATTTAGCAGTAACACTTATCCACTGGTAGATTTCCGTCCTCCGCTGGACATCCTTCCTCCTGCATTAGCAGGATCCTTTGGCGAACTGAGAGGAAACCATTTCCATTCGGGGATCGATTTCCGCACCAATCAGCGTGAGGGTTATCCTGTTTATGCGATTGCCGACGGCTATGTGTCGCGGATTAGGGTACAGAACAGCGGCTTCGGACAGGCCTTATACCTGACCCATACAAATGGATATACTTCAGTCTACGGCCACCTCTCCCGGTTCTCCCCTAAGATCGCTGAAGCAGTAAAATCCATTTCTTACCAGAAAAAGACCTTTGAAATGGACGAATACCCGCCGGCAGAACAGTTTCCGGTGCACAAAGGGGACGTAATCGCATGGTCTGGCAACAGGGGCAGCTCTGGTGGCCCGCACTTGCATTTTGAGATCAGGGATTCCAAAACAGAACAAACGATCAATCCGCAGCTCTTCGGAATACAGATACCTGATGATATCCCACCGGTGATCTATTCCCTCTACCTGTATAAACTAAATAAAAAGACCTTCAACGAATACACACCAAAACAAAACTTTCAGGTTATAGGCGGCGCAGGAAAATATCACCTGGCCGCAAATACCATTGTTGTAAGCGGTGAGGTAGGATTTGGAATCACTGCAACCGACAGGCACAATGGCAACTCAGGACTCAACGGCGTATATTCAATAGAACTGCAGCTGGACGGAAAAACAGTCTTCACTTCGGCCCTTGAACGCTTTGCCTTTGAAAACAGCAAGGCGATCAATTCGCATATTGACTACCCCGCATTTCTAAGCAGCCGCAGGAGTATCCAGAAAAGCTTCGTTGATCCGGGAAACCCAATGAAGATCTACTACAACCTGGTAAACAACGGAAGAATTGAGTTTACCGACCAGGACGTACATGAATTAAAATATATCATTACGGATTCAAAGGGCAATAAAAGTATTCTGCCTTTCACTGCCAGATCTGACGGAAAAACCATTGTCACTCCCGATGCACCGGACGGAATTCCTTTTTTCTACAACAAAGAGAACGAATTCTCTACAGAAAGCGTTAAAGTAGTAATGCCAAAAGGAACCCTATACAACGATCTGAACCTGGTTTATAAAGTTAAACCAAGACCAGCCAGGGCTGCTTACTCAGAGATTTATCAGATCCACAATAACCTTACCCCGCTGCATGTGGGCTTCGATCTGTGGATTAAAGCTGATGGAAGCCTGGGAACTCTAAAAGACAAGGCTGTTATTGTCAGCACCGGCGGTTCTTCGCAGGGTGGTACTTTCGAAAATGGTTTTGTAAAAGCTACAGCAAGAAACTTCGGCAGTTATTATATCGCTGTAGATACAGTAGCCCCTTCAATCATTCCTGTGAATATACTGGACGGTAAGAATATGTCGGGCATCCCTAAAATGCTGTTCAAACTCCGCGATAACCTCTCCGGCATCAAAAGTTTTAACGGATATATTGATGGCAGCTGGGTGCTGATGGAGTTCGACACAAAGACAGCTACCCTGTGGCATTCATTCGATAGCCGTACAGGCCCGGGCAAACATCAGCTGAGGCTGGAAGTAGAGGACATGAAAGGGAATATTAAAACGTATTCAATTAATTTTTATAAATAAAGAGATGAGCGAATTAAAAGAAGGTCAGCAAGCCCCTGAGTTTACAGGGAAAGATCAGGATGGTAACACCATCACCCTCAGCCAGTTTAAAGGCCAGACAGTAGTTTTATATTTTTACCCTAAAGACGACACCCCGGGTTGTACTGCCGAAGCATGTGATTTCAGGGACAACTACGCAGGTTTAAAAGCCAAGGGTATCGTGGTGCTTGGTGTAAGTGTTGACGATGAAAAGTCGCACCAGAAATTCGTAGCCAAACACAGCCTGCCTTTTACGCTGCTGGCAGATACCGATCAGTCGATCGTAACAGCTTATGGCGTATGGGGAGAAAAGAATATGTATGGAAAGAAGTATATGGGCACAAACCGCACAACTTTCCTGATCAATGAAGAAGGTATTATCAGTCATATTATCAATAAAGTAGATACCAGGAATTCTACGGCCCAGGTTCTTGAGCTTTTGGAAAAATGACAGCCTAATTATTATTAAAAGGCTCTTAAAGCCCTAACAATTAACGAAAAGTGGCAGAATAAACTATATTTGCTATCATTATTAGTTACTACAATCCAAATTAAATGAAACATACAATCAATGAATTAGAGGACATTGTTTCTCAGGTACGAAGAGATATTGTTAGAATGGTACACGGCTGTCAGTCAGGGCATCCCGGCGGATCATTGGGTTGTGCCGAATTCTTAACAGCCCTTTATTTTGAAACTATGAACCACAATCCTGACTTTAACATGGATGGTGCGGGAGAAGATTTGTTCTTCCTTTCTAATGGTCATATTTCCCCTGTATTTTACAGCGTGCTTGCAAGATCAGGTTATTTTGAAGTAAGCGAACTTGCTACCTTCAGAAAATTAAACTCACGCGTTCAGGGTCACCCTACTACACATGAAGGTCTTCCAGGTATCAGAATTGCCTCAGGATCTTTAGGACAGGGAATGTCTGTTGCGATCGGTGCAGCATTAACGAAAAAATTAAATAAAGACCATTCACTGGTATTCAGTTTACATGGTGACGGAGAATTGCAGGAAGGACAAAACTGGGAAGCGATTATGTTTGCGCCCCATAATAAAGTTGACAACCTGATCTCTACGATTGATTACAATGGTCAGCAGATTGATGGCCCTACTGAAAAAGTATTGTCTCTTGAAAGCCTCGAAGCAAAATTCACTGCTTTCGGATGGCATGTAATTACTTCAAACGGTAACAACATGGAAGAGATTGTCAAATCCCTGGAATATGCCAAATCACTTACAGGCAAAGGCAGACCAATCCTGAACCTGATGAGTACTCAAATGGGTTACGGTGTGGATTATATGGTGGGTTCTCATAAATGGCATGGTACTGCACCTAATGACGAGCAGCTTGCTTCGGCCTTAAGCCAGAACAAAGAAACTTTAGGGGATTATTAATAGCTCCTGTGAACAGGAACATTTACGATTGAAGCATATTGCTTCATGACCATTAACAATTTAGAGAACAACTGATGAAAAAATATACATATACTGAAAAGAAAGATACACGCTCTGGTTTTGGTGTCGGCCTGCATGAGGCTGCCAAATTAAATCCTGATATTGTAGCATTGACAGCTGATTTAAAAGGCTCTTTGAAAATGGATGCTTTCGAAAAAGATTTCCCTGAGCGCTTTTTCCAGATCGGTATCGCTGAAGCCAACATGATCGGTATCGCAGCCGGTATGACTATTGGCGGTAAAATTCCTTTTACAGGTACATTTGCCAACTTTTCTACAGGAAGGGTTTATGACCAGATCAGACAATCCGTAGCCTATTCGTATAAAAACGTAAAAATCTGTGCTTCACATGCAGGTTTAACTTTAGGAGAAGACGGTGCAACCCACCAGATCCTGGAAGATATAGGTTTAATGAAAATGCTTCCGGGCATGGTCGTGATCAACCCTTGCGATTACAACCAGACCAAGGCAGCTACAATGGCCATCGCTGAGTACGAAGGCCCAGTGTACCTGCGTTTCGGAAGACCATCTATTCCTGTATTTACGGATCCTGATCAGGTATTCGAAATCGGAAAAGCATGGATGGTTAATGAAGGTACAGACGTGACTATCATTGCTACAGGACACATGGTTTGGAAAGCTATTGAAGCCGGGGAACAACTTGCAGAACTGGGTATTGATGCAGAAATTATAAACATTCACACCATAAAACCGTTAGATGAAGAGGCGGTCCTTAAATCAGTTCAAAAAACCGGCTGTGTGGTAACCTGTGAAGAACACAATAAATTTGGTGGATTAGGTGAAAGCGTTGCACGTTTATTATCTACAGAACTTCCTTCGCCGCAGGAATTTGTTGCAGTGAATGACAGTTTCGGAGAAAGCGGAACGCCGGATCAGCTGATGACTAAATACGGACTGGATACAATCAATATTGTAGAAGCAGTTCAAAAAGTAATAAAAAGAAAGAAATAATTGATGAAGCAGGTTGAAGACGACGAAATATTAGAAAAATTCTCTAACGAGAAGACACGTAATGAAGCCTTTAACCTGCTTATCTCCAAATATCAGGAGAAGATCTACTGGCATGTCCGCCGTTTAGTCATCGATCATGACGATGCGGACGATCTTGTTCAGGAGGTCTTTATTAAGGTCTGGAAAAGCCTCGCTAAATTCCGTAATGACTCTAAGTTATATACATGGATCTACCGCATCGCCACAAACGAAAGCATTACTTTCCTAAATAAAAAAAAACAGCGCAACCAAACCCCTCTGGATGAGGTTTCTGAAGAATTATCAGAAAGCCTGGTCGCCTCTTCCTACTTTAACGGAGATAAGATCCAGATGAAATTGCAGCAGGCACTGCTCAGTCTTCCGGAGAAACAGCGGCTGATCTTCAATATGAAATATTACGACGATCTGAAATATGATGAAATTTCTGCTATCCTCGGAACCTCAGTAGGTGCACTCAAAGCATCATTTCACATCGCTGTTAAAAAAATTGAGGTTTTTATGCTAAATGATGAAATTAGTCTTTAAACCTTTTCCTGTTTTTTCTATCCATATAGGGTAGCTGAATGTATTGGTGAAGACGAAAACAATTACTGTAATGAAAACTGATGAAGAAAACAACGAATGGAAAGCAGAGGCCCCGTATCTGGCCAGCCTGCCTGTAGAAAATCCATTTCTTGTTCCTGAAAACTATTTTGATACACTGCCCGACGCGATAACCAACTCCGTTTATTTAGATGAACTGAAGCAGGTTGCTCCGGCGGCCGGGTATACTGTTCCCGATCAATACTTCAGTTCATTAAAAAACCGCATCCTGGCGCAAACCAGCGAAGAGGAGTCAAACGCAAATGAGCAATTAAGCTTTGATAAAGAATCTGGTGCTGAGGAAGCTTTAAAACGTTTCCCGGTTTCAGCCGGATTCAGTACCCCGGACCAATACTTTCAAAAGTTGCAGGCTAAGATCCTTGCACAAACTGTTGAAGAAGCTGCCCCTTCCCGGGAATCTAAAATTGTACGGCTGTGGCGTTCCGGTCTGTTGAAATATGCATCTGCCGCATGTTTTGTACTTGTTGCTGCGTTTGGATTCTATCTGAACGAGCAGACGGTCAAACCTGTAGCTGCTACAGCCGCAGAAATAGCGAATGAGCAGATGTTATATGATATTGATGAACAGGATATCATTGATCATGTGGAAGGAAATGTAGCAGATGAACCAAAAACTAACGCAACTAATGCAGAACTGGAAACTTATATTTTAAACAACTATTCCCAGTCAGATCTGTCATCAGAACTCTAAATAAAAAACCATGAAGAATATACTTGCTGCCACAATTTTATTACTTCTTCCCTTTTTAGTCTCAGCACAAGCACAAAGGGACAACGGAAGACGAGGTGAAATAGATGCCTACAAAATAACTTATCTAAAAGAAAAACTCGAACTGACACCTGAAGAGTCCAGGATTTTCTGGCCGATCTATACTGCCTGGCAGGCGGAACAATCCGCATTGCGTAAAGAAAGACGTGAGAGAATGATCAGTTTCAGAAAGATTACTGAAATAGAGGACTTGTCAGATACCCAGGTACAAAGCCTGATCACAAATGAGCTTGACTTCAAACAAAAGGATCTGAACATTGAACGTAAATACTATGGCAGGCTGAAAAGCAGTCTCCCTATAAAAACTATAGGCAAGTACTACAGGGCTCAGGAAACTTTCAAACGAGAACTGCTGAGCAGGTACAGGGACGGCAAAAGAAACAACTAATTCATCTTTTGCCTCTTGATCAGATAGGCAGAGAGAATTCCTGAAAAACCTTCACTGATATCAGCTTCGACCAAATCTATTTTATACCGGGCACAAGTGATCGCTATCTGCTGTCTGTAGGCCTTGTAAGAACTGAGATAGGTATCCTTAACAGTTCCTGAATTGGCCTTCAGTTCTGTTCCGGTTTCCATGTCTATAAAATGGTATGGGCGGTTGTCAAAGGCGAAATCTATTTCTTTGGCTTTGTCACTGATGCTGAAGATAATCACCTCATGTTTATTGAACTTTAAATGCTGCAGCCCTGCAAACAAGGCTGATTGCTGGCTTTCATCATGAAAAGCACTAAGCAGATCGCTGAAAATAATTACCATAGAGCGTTTATGAATCGACTCAGCTACCTGATGCAGGGAGCGTTCCAGATTTGTACCTACATTGAGATGAGGTTTAGCCAGAACCTGATCCAGCTGTGCAAATATATACTGCTGATGAGTTGTGGTAGACCTTGCAGGGGTGTTCAGCCACAATTCATCCGTAAACAGGCTCAGTCCGAAAGCATCCCGCTGTTTTTTTAAAAGGTAAATCAGCGCGGCAACAGACTGAACAGAAAAAGTAAGCTTGTTATATTCTCCCTGCGGGAAAAACATGGACGAAGAAGTATCCAGCACAAACTGGCAGCGCAGATTGGTTTCCTCTTCATATCTTTTGGTATATAGTTTTTCGGTTTTACCAAATAACTTCCAGTCGATGTTCCTTACATTGTCTCCGCTATTGTAAGCACGGTGTTCAGCAAATTCTACAGAAAATCCGTGAAAAGGGCTTTTATGCAAGCCTGTGATGAAACCTTCTACCACAGACCTGGCCAATAACTCAAGATTACTGTTTAACTGCTGTTCGGGCTGATTTTCACGGGGCTCCATTATGTAAATTTAACAAAAGAAATATAACTTGTCCTATTAGATCAAAAGGAATGACCCTGATTTCATCAACTGACCGTATCCTGCTCAGAGCAATTGCAATTACTTACATATTGCTCTTCATTATGGGCCTTGCCTGCTCGGGATATTTCCTGAAAGAAATTCTTGCCCTGAAACCTATACCACTGATAGGGCTGCTGAAATACCTGCTGCTGTGTGTCCTGTTTGTAATTCTCCTGGTCAATTGTTTCAAAGCGCTGAGCCTGAAACCGCAGCATCTGGCCAGGTTTTACCAGAGCACTACAAATTTCAGGTGGCTTTTCATGATTTCACTGCTGATCTCTGCAGCAGCTAAACTAAGTTTGTTTGATACTGCTTTGCACAAGCAGGTCGCAGTGAGTTACCTGCACATCGGCATATTAATGGTACTTGGTATATTTTGCTTCTGGAGTGACGGGCTTCTTAAAAAAACTGAGGCATAAAAAAAGCCGGTTCAGATGAACCGGCCTTTATGCTCGTTATATTGTGTTTGATTACAATTGCTTATCTAATTTTCCTGCTAATATTGATTTAGGAACAGCACCAACTTGTTTGTCAACAACCTCACCGTTTTTAAAGAATAATAAAGCTGGAATATTACGAATGCCAAACTGAGTAGAGATTTGCGGGTTATTGTCCACATTTACTTTTCCTACTATTGCTTTGCCTTCGTATTCTTTTGAAATTTCATCTACTACTGGACCTACCATGCGACATGGACCACACCATTCTGCCCAAAAGTCTACTAAAACGGGTTTATCTGATTTCAACACAACTTCCTCAAAGTTGGCATCTGTGATTTCTAAAGCCATAATTTTGTTATAATTTATTTATACAAAGATATGATCAATTGTAGTGCCACCACTGGCAGAATGCCAAAATGACACTAATTCAACTTATAATTTACAACATGTAATTCCGTCAGGCTTTCCAGAAACTCATTATTAGGGTTGATTTTCAGCGACTTGGAAGGCAACTCCAGCGAGATGTTTTTTTCGTTGTCGTAGATTGTAAAGTTTAATTTACAGTTCTGCTGTTCAGTGTTCGCTTTATTGTCTTCTATAATGGAATAAATCTGCGCTATAATCTCGTCGTTGATCCGCTGTATAGGAATCTGAATGGTAATGCATTTCGCAAACTTATCCCGCAGTTCAGACAGCAGCTCTATAGCGGTAATCTTAAACTCCCAGTCGCCCTCCTTACGGAAACGCTCCCCTACCTGCCCCCGGATCCGCAGAAAATAACCATCAGTCATAAACTGCTTGAACTTCACAAAGTCATCTCCAAAAAGAGCCAGCTCACAGCTGTCATTGTAGTCTTCAAAAACAATCGTTCCGAAAGGCTTTCCGGTTTTGGTCATCCTTTGTGCAGAAACAACTACAAGTCCGCCTACCACAAGTTCCCTGTTCTTCAGGGAAGCAAACTCTGCGAGCACTTCTTCATTGGTATCCCCCATCCTGATCTTATTGACCAGTGACAAATGCCGCACCGAGTGCTGGCAAAATTCTTTCAGCTCCAGTTTATAGTTATCCAGAGGGTGGCCGCTCAGGAAGATCCCGATCGCATCTTTTTCATACTTCAATCTGTCGATCAGGCTCCACTCATTGGCTACAGGTAAGGTAGGCTCATTGATCATATCGGCTACAGTACCGCCAAATAAAGAAGATTGTGAGGTAGATTCACTGTTCTGGAAATCATTGGAGAACTTGATCAGCTTCTCAATGCCATTCATTTTATCATTTATAGGCACAAAGAAATACTGCGCACGGTGATGGCCAAAGCTATCAAAGGCACCGCTGTATACAAAACTTTCATAAGCCTTTTTGTTTACCGTTCTGGTATTGGAACGTTTCGCAAAGTCGTAAACACTCAGGTATCTGCCTCCTCTGGTTCTTTCTTCAATAATACTTTCTACTGCTTTTTCTCCTACACCCTTTATTCCCGATAAGCCAAAGCGTACTTCGCCATTTACATTTACAGAGAACTTGAGGATAGATTCATTCACATCCGGCCCAAGTACCTGTACGCCCATCTGTTTACATTCTTCCATAAAGAAAGCCACCTGTTTAATGTCGCTCATATTGTTGGTCAGTACCGCAGCCATATATTCTGCCGGGTAATGTGCCTTCAGATAAGCAGTCTGGTAGGCAATCCAGGCATAACAGGTAGAGTGGGATTTGTTAAAGGCATACGAAGCAAATGCTTCCCAATCCTTCCAGATCTTCTCCAGTGTAACCGGGGCATGTCCCTTTTCTGCAGCCTGGGCAACAAACTTGGGTTTCATCTTATCCAGTACATCCTTTTGCTTCTTACCCATCGCCTTCCGCAGTACATCGGCCTCACCTTTGGTAAATCCGGCCAGTTTCTGTGATAAAAGCATTACCTGTTCCTGATAAACAGTGATCCCGTAGGTTTCTTTCAGATACTCTTCGCAGGCATCCAGGTCATACTTGATTTCTTCCTCACCATTTTTACGGCGAACAAAGCTTGGGATATACTCCAGTGGTCCCGGGCGGTACAAAGCGTTCATGGCAATTAAATCTCCGAAGACTGTTGGTTTTAACTCCTTCATGTACTTCTGCATTCCGGTACTCTCGTACTGGAAGATACCTATAGTCTCACCCCGCTGGAAAAGCTCATATGTTTTTACATCATCAATAGGAAATTCATCCGGATCAAGCTGGATCCCTGTCCGCATTCTCACCAGTTTAACAGTATCCTTGATTAGTGTCAGCGTTTTCAGACCCAGGAAGTCCATTTTCAACAGGCCCGCGCTCTCCACTACCGAGTTATCAAACTGCGTCACATACAGATCAGAATCCTTGGCCATCGCCACCGGCACATAATTGGTAATATCGTCCGGAGTAATGATCACCCCACAGGCATGGATACCGGTATTACGCAGCGATCCTTCAAGGATCCTTGCCTGCTGTATGGTTTCTGCACTTAAAGTTTTGGAATCTGCGATGTCCTTCAGCTCCACTACTTTTTCGTATTCGTCGGCACGAAGTGCACCTTTTAATGCTTTTTCGTCCAGCCCAAAGATCTTCGCCAGCTTCAGGTTGGGGATCAGCTTCGCTATTTTATCCGCTTCAAAAAGCGGCAGATCGAGTACCCTCGCCGTATCTTTTACGGACGACTTGGCCGCCATGGTACCGTAAGTGATAATCTGCGCCACCTGGTTTGCACCGTATTTGGTGATCACATAGTTCATCACGCGGCCCCTGCCCTCATCATCAAAATCAATATCAATATCGGGCATCGACACACGGTCAGGATTCAGGAAACGCTCAAAAAGGAGATCGTATTTGATAGGATCGATATTTGTGATCCATAAGCAGTACGCCACTACAGAACCCGCAGCGGAACCACGGCCAGGCCCTACAGAAACATCCAGTGCCCTGGCTTCCCTGATGAAATCCTGTACGATCAGGAAATATCCCGGATATCCGGTTTTCTCGATGGTCTGCAACTCAAAATCCAGACGCTCTTCGATCTCAGGAGTAATCTCACCGTATCTTTTTTTAGCCCCTACATAAGTGAGGTGACGCAAAAACTTATTCTCTCCCCTTTTACCACCATCTTCTTCATCCTCCACGACCAGAAATTCTGCAGGGATATCAAATTTAGGTAAGAGGACCTCCCTCGCCAGTTTATAAATTTCTATTTTATCCACTACCTCCCGGATGTTTACTATCGCCTCCGGCAGATCAGCAAACAATGCTTTCATCTCCTCCCCGGATTTAAAATAATATTCCTGGTTAGGTAAACCATACCGGTATCCCCTTCCCCGCCCAATAGGTGTGGCCTGTTTTTCAGCGTCTTTTACACACAATAAAATATCATGTGCATTTGCGTCCTTTTTATTAATGTAATAAGTGTTATTGGTAGCGACCAGCTTTACTCCGTGTTTTTTCGCAAGGGCAACCAGCGTTTTGTTCACCACGTTCTCATCATCCTGATTATGCCGCATGATCTCCATATAGAAATCTGCACCAAACTGTTCTTTCCACCAGATCAGTGCCTCCTCGGCCTGGTTCTCACCCATGTTTAGCAACTTGCTGGCTATCTCGCCATAAAGGTTACCCGAAAGAACAATGATATCTTCCTTGTATTGCTCAATCACTGCCCTGTCTATCCGGGGAACATAATAGAACCCTTTGGTATAGGCGATTGAGGACATTTTGGCAAGATGGTGGTACCCGCGTTTGTTTTTGGCAAGCAGCACAATCTGGTAACCATTGTCCTTTCTTGATTTATCAAGGTGGTTATCGCATACAAAAAATTCGCAGCCTACTATAGGGGTCAGCGTCTTTTCAGTGGGTATTTCGCCATTTTCCTCAGCCGCTTTATTTCTGGCTTCCACCCCTTTATTGTGGTTCAGTACCTGGTTCACAAAGTGAAAGGCCCCCATCATATTGGCATGATCGGTCATCGCTACTGCAGGCATTTTATCTGCTGCTGCTGCCGCGATCAGTCCCGGGATGTTGATGGTGGATTGTAATACAGAAAACTGCGTATGGTTATGCAGGTGCACAAATGTGGCCTGCTTAAGTTCTTCCTGGTTATTTCTAAGGTCTTTTCTGGAAATGCCGGAACCTTCGGCTTGTTCCTGTCTCTTCCTGATCTCGTCTGAGGCTGCCTTCAGGTTATAATGTTTCAGTCCTGCTCCCTGGATAACCGCAGGATTCTGCGTCTTAAACTCACGGAAGTAATCCTGCTCCTGCTGCAGCTGCTGAGGGCTGAAAACCTCCATTTTCACCAGTTGCAGGAAACACCTGGTCGTAGCCTCTACGTCGGCTGTTGCATTGTGGGCTTCAGCAAATGGAACCCCAAACAGGTAACTGTGCAGTTCGGTCAGTGTCGGCAGTTTGAATCTTCCTCCGCGTCCTCCCGGGATCTTTAACAAATCGGCCGTTACCTCTGTACAGGTATCCAGCACAGGCATCCCGGCCATCGGGCTTTCTACGCCTAAACGATAGAATTCCGATCCCATGATATTGATATCAAATCCAATATTTTGTCCTACAACAAATTTGGACCTGGAAAGTGCACTATTAAATTTTTCTAATACCTCGGCCAGTCCAATTCCCTGTTCCATGGCCAGCTCAGTGGATATCCCATGTATCCTTTCTGCATCATATGGTATATTAAAACCCTCAGGTTTAACCAGATAATCCTGATGCTCCAGCAGGTTTCCCATTTCATCGTGCAGCTGCCATGCAATTTGAATACACCGCGGCCAATTGTTCGTGTCACTTACCGGTGCATTATAATTGGCAGGTAAACCTGTAGTTTCGGTATCAAAAATTAAATACATAGACGGGTAATTAGAATCGCAATTCATAAACATTGGTATCTCCGCTGTTCAGAAATTCGATATACAAAATTACGTTTTTTTGAATGCCTTTATATCAAGAATGTGAAAATGACATTGATATAAGTAGCTGCAAAATACAAAGCCCTAAGTATGAGCGTGTCCCTTTTGCACCACTGGTTTGTGCTCCTGCGAGGTAAGTTTAGCTGTATCATATCCTTTGGCATGACAGCGTTCAATGATCTCCTGTAACAGCTCTTCAGGCAGTTCAGGCTTGCGGGCCATGATAAAAAGAAATTTATTTTTTGGATGCCCCACTACAACGTAAGAGTAATCTTCGGCAAGTTCAATGACCCAGTAATCTACTTTAACCGGCCACACAAACTGTGCTTTCATTTCTGCATTATTGGTACCTCTTACAACGAACAGTTTTGATCTGATATACTTGGGTTCATCTTCTCCAGCCAGTTTGTAAGTACTGAACACTGCGTAATATCCGTCAGGATGGATCACATAGGTCTCGGTAGTTTCACGCCATTTTTTGTCCATAAAAGTGGGTATGGAATATAGTGAGTACCATTTCCCTGCATAAGACATTATATCAACTTTTTCTACAGGTGTATTATCCATTATAGCTGTGTTCTGATTGATTTGACGTTAAGCAAATGTAAATTCTTTCAGATAAAACCAGTAATAGAAGATAAAGTTTTAAAAAGCATCTATTAAAGCTGCCTTAAAATTCATAACTTCATAAGAATTTTATGGCAAATAGACGCTTATGAAACCTGCATGCCTGCATGCAAGCTTCATGACCGATAAAGAAAAATAGACGCTTATGAAACCTGCATGCCTGCATGCAGGCTTCATGACCGATAAAGAAAAATAGACGCTTATGAAACCTGCATGCCTGCATGCAAGCTTCATGACCGATAAAGAAAAATAGACGCTTATGAAAATAACAGTTGTAGGCGCTGGAGCGGTTGGTGCTACCTGCGCAGATAATATCGCCAGAAAGGAGCTTGCTGAAGAGCTGGTCCTGTTAGATATCAAGGAAGGTTTTGCCGAAGGCAAGGCAATTGACATGATGCAAACATCCGCTTTGCTTGGATTTAACACCAAAATAAAAGGTGTTACCAATGATTACAGTAAAACAGCAGGCTCTGCAGTTGCCGTTATTACGTCAGGTCTGCCACGCAAGCCCGGAATGACCCGCGAAGAACTGATCGGCATCAACGCCGGAATTGTAAAAAGCGTAGCGGAAAACATTCTTCAATTCTCCCCTGATGCCATCCTGATCATTGTCAGCAATCCCATGGATACCATGACTTACCTGTCACTGAAATCACTGGGCCTTCCTAAAAACAGGATCATTGGCATGGGCGGCACATTAGACAGTGCCAGGTTCAAATACTACCTGAGTGTAGCTATGAACTGTAATTCAAACGATCTGCAGGGCTTCGTTATCGGCGGGCATGGAGATACTACAATGATCCCTTTAACCCGCTATGCAACTTACCAGAGTTTAAATGTGACTGATTTGCTCCCAGAAGATGTATTAGCCAAAGTGGCCGCAGATACAATGGTCGGCGGTGCAACCTTAACCGGATTGCTTGGAACATCTGCATGGTACGCACCGGGGGCCGCGGTATGCGCACTGGTAGAGAGCATTGTGCGTGACGAGAAAAAACTCTTTACCTGCAGCGTCTCACTCGAAGGCGAATACCACCAAACGGATATTTGCCTGGGTGTACCCGTAATTGTGGGCCGTACGGGATGGGAAAAAGTGATCGACTATAATTTAACTGAAGAAGAACACGCTGCTTTTAACAAAAGCGCAGATGCTGTCAGAAGCATGAATAATGTTCTTAAAGAAATGAAACTGATTTAATGCGTACAATTGCCGTCCCTATTAACCTTATCAACCTGAATGATGATGGTTTCCACCTGCTGATAGAAATTGGAGTTTTTGGTCATAAGTACCTTGCCGTAGTGGACACAGGTGCATCAAGATCAGTGTTTGATAAACGTTTCATCGAGGAGAACAGTAAGAATATCATCACAGCAGAAGATACAAATGCCACTACCCTGTTTACAACCTCTGCTGCCATACAAACTGTCATACCCAAACTTAAACTCGGGAAATTAACAATTAAGAATTACCCTGCAGTAGCTTTAGACCTCGAAACGGTGAATGAAGCGTATGCGATGCTCGGACACCCCCGGGTAATGGCAATTATCGGTAGTGACATCTTCTACAGCTATAACGCAAAGATCAATTACAAAAAGCTGAAGATTTACTTCTCCCATAAACAACGGTAAAAAAAAACAGGTACCCTTTTGGATACCTGTTTTCTATTTTTTTTCCGGCGCTGCCTAAAGGAACAGCCAGAGTCAATATTATGCGTCGATCTTCGCGTATTTTGCATTCCTTTCGATGAATTCTCTCCTTGGAGCTACTTCATCACCCATTAACATGGAGAAAGTATGGTCACACTCAGCTGCATTTTCAATAGTTGCCTGCATCAAAGTACGGTTAGCCGGATTCAATGTAGTATCCCAAAGTTGTTCAGCGTTCATCTCACCCAAACCTTTATAACGCTGGATATGTACGCTTTCTTCTTTACCCTGGCCTTTTAGTCTTTGCACAGCGGCATCGCGTTGCTGATCATTCCAGCAATATTCCTGCTCCTTACCTTTTTTCACCAGGTATAACGGAGGTGCTGCGATATATACATAACCTGCTTCGATCAATGCTTTCATGTACCTGAAGAAGAATGTCAGGATCAGCGTAGTAATGTGTGATCCGTCAATATCCGCATCCGTCATGATTACAATCTTATGGTAACGCAGTTTGGTAATGTTTAAAGCTTTATCATCTTCAGGCGTTCCTATACTTACGCCAAGTGCAGTAAACATATTTTTGATCTCGTCATTCTCGTAGATCTTATGTTCCATTGCTTTCTCTACGTTCAGGATCTTACCCTTCAATGGAAGGATAGCCTGGAAGTTACGGTCACGTCCCTGTTTTGCTGTTCCACCCGCGGAATCTCCCTCGACAAGGTACAACTCGCATTTTTCCGGATCGCTGTCAGAGCAATCGGCAAGCTTGCCCGGTAAACCGGAACCGCCCATTACACTCTTCCGCTGAACCATTTCACGGGCTTTACGTGCCGCAGCACGTGCTGTTGCTGCCAGGATCACCTTGTTGACAATCATTTTGGCTTCCCTTGGATATTCCTCCAGGTAGATACCCAATGCCTCACCAACCGCGATATCTACGGCACCCATTACCTCAGAGTTACCCAGTTTGGTTTTCGTTTGTCCTTCAAATTGTGGTTCCTGTACTTTCACAGAAATTACAGCTGTCAGCCCTTCCCGAAAATCGTCACCGGTAATCTCAAACTTTACATTTTTAAGTAAACCGGACTTATCAGCATAGGCTTTCAAAGTACGGGTCAGGCCCCTTCTGAAACCGGCAATGTGCGTACCGCCTTCATGGGTGTTAATATTGTTTACATAAGAGTGTACGTTTTCAGCATAACTGTCATTATACTGCAGCGCAAGCTCCACAGGAATACCATTTTTAATGCCTTCTACATAGATCGGCTCAGCAATCAGCGAAGGGCGTCCTCCGTCCAGGAACTGAACAAACTCTTTTAATCCGCCTTCAGAAAGGAAAAGCTCAGAAAGGTATGTTCCGTCTTCATTCTCTTCACGCTCGTCAGTTAATGTAAGGCTGATGCCTTTATTCAGAAAAGACAGCTCTCTTAAACGTGAGGCCAGCGTATCGTAACGGTACTCGGTAGTCTGGGTAAAAATTGTAGGGTCCGGTGTAAAAGTAATTACCGTACCTCTTTTTTCTGTTTCCCCAACAACTTTAACGTCGTACTGAGGTTTACCCATGGCATATTCCTGCTCCCAGATCTTTCCTTCGCGGTGAACTTCTGCTTTCAGGTGTGTAGAAAGTGCATTTACACAACTTACCCCAACACCGTGCAAACCACCGGAAACCTTGTACGTATCTTTATCAAATTTACCACCTGCGTGTAAAACCGTCATTACGATCTCTAATGCCGATTTCTTTTCCTTCTGCATAATGCCCGTTGGAATACCACGGCCATTATCCTCCACCCGTATTGAATTGTCTTTAAGAATATTTACAGTGATCGTATCTGCGTGTCCGGCCAAAGCCTCATCGATAGAGTTATCTACTACTTCATAAACCAAATGGTGCAATCCTTTAACACCAGTATCTCCTATATACATCGAAGGGCGCTTGCGCACCGCTTCTAAACCTTCTAATACCTGTATATTATCTGCCGAATAATTTGACTTTGGATCTTTTTCTTCGCTCATATATGTTAATAAAAAATAAGATTCAAAAATAACCATTTGTGGGCAATTAACGGCAAATTGTGGATAACTAATTACCGGAAAGCGCACAATATCCGCCCAAAAAAACCGACTTATTTAGGATACTAATTTTGAAATTTTATATTTGCTAAAATTTATTCCTTCATTAAGGAGCCAGGCATCAATAGTCTGAGCTGATAAAGAGGCAAAAACGCAAAAAATAACCATAGATGAACAGAACATCCTTCAAACTAAGCACACTGGCTACGGCTGTAGCATTAGTTTCCGTAATGGCTTCATGCCAGAATAAAGACGAAAAAGCAACAACAACTGTTGCCAAAACTGATTCTCCGGCTGTAAAAAGCGGCGAACCAATTGTTTATGTAAATTCTGATTCCTTACTGACTAAATACGAATATTTCAAAGACCTGAAAGTGAAACTGGATGAGAAATCTAAAGCAGCACAAACAGATCTGGCGGCTAAACAACAGGCCTTTCAACGCGAAGTTGCGCAATATCAGCAAACACAAAATACTTTACCTGCTGATCAGAGAGCAACAACTGAGCAAAGACTTGCACGTAAACAACAGGAATTACAGGCATATCAGCAAAATGCCGGTGCAGCTTTACAAAACGAGCAGGCAACAGAACAAGAAAAATTATACAATAAAATTGCAGACTATCTGAAGATCTATGCAAAAGACAAAGGATACAAAATGGTGTTAACTTACCAGAAAGGTAACAGCGCTATCCTATTTGCTGATGCATCCCTGGATGTTACAAGTGAAGTAATCGTTGGTTTAAATGACGGTTACAAAGCGGATAAAAAGTAATTCATTAAAATCTGATAAAGGAATGCCCCTCTCAGCAGGGGCATTTTTTTTGCCTTATTCTTCCTTCTTCTCTTCGTCAAACAGGTTATCTGTCAGGTCATCAATCTCCCTGCGGTCACGTTTTGTCGGCCGTCCTGCGCCCCTGTCCCTGGTCAGCACCGGCGAATGGAACATCGATTTATAGGCATGGGTTTCCTCCACAGGAGTAATATCCTTGTATTTGGTCACCGCAATCTTAGACTCCACCCGGGTATACAACAGCTCCACCACCTCAATCACCTTTTTTTCTATCCCCTTCGAAACCTGGTATACATCACCCGGTTTCACCACAACAGATGCCTTGATATTCTGACCATTCATTTTCACACGTCCGGCTTTACATGCTTCTGTTGCTAATGTTCTTGTTTTGAACAATCTTATTGCCCACAAGTATTTATCGATCCGTAATTTTTCCTGCTCTGCCATAAAAAATCAAAAATACATAAGTAAAAGATCGGTCAATAGATAAAATTGATTTATTTTGTGAAAAAATTAGAATTTACAATGAACAAAGAACTGAAAAAGTTAATAGAGGCTGTCTGGGAAGACAGATCCTTATTGGAATATGCGGAATATTGTGAGGCGATCGAATCTGTAGTATTGCAGTTGGATAAAGGTGAAATCCGTGTTGCTGAACCTATTCTTAATTCATGGGGGATCAATGAATGGATAAAAAAAGCTGTTATCCTCTATTTTCCGATCAGAGAAATGAAAGAAATTTCAGTCGGCCCTTTCGTATTTCATGATAAAATGAAACTGAAAACCGATTACAAAGAATTAGGCGTACGTGTTGTTCCTGGTGCAAGTGCCCGTTACGGTGCATATCTGGCTAAAGGCGTAATCATGATGCCTTCTTATGTAAATATTGGTGCTTATGTAGATGAAGGTACAATGGTAGATACCTGGGCAACTGTCGGATCATGCGCACAGATCGGAAAACATGTTCACTTAAGCGGAGGTGTTGGTATTGGTGGTGTACTTGAACCTATCCAGGCTGCACCGGTAATCATTGAAGACAACTGTTTCTTAGGTTCAAGAGCGATTGTTGTTGAAGGTGTACGCGTAGAACGCGAAGCTGTTCTGGGTGCCAATGTAGTTTTAACTGCTTCCACCAAGATCATTGATGTAACAGGAAGTTCACCTGTGGAATACAAAAGTATCGTTCCTGCAAGATCAGTAGTGATCCCGGGCAGCTATACCAAAAAATTCCCTGCCGGCGAATACCAGGTTCCATGTGCACTGATCATCGGAAAACGTAAAGAATCTACAGATAAAAAAACTTCCCTTAATGATGCATTAAGAGAAAATAACGTAGCCGTTTAATGAATATTGGTTTTGATGGAAAAAGGGCTGCAAATAACCTCACAGGATTAGGTAATTACAGCAGATCGCTGATCTTACAGTTGTCAGAATTTTTCCATCAGAACCATTACTTTATTTATTCTCCCAAGGTTAAAGAGGCTAAACAAATCAGTTCCTTCTTCGCCAAGGAAAATATCCATCTCCGCTTACCAGCCGGCACCCAGCCCGGTTTCTGGTGGAGAAGCGTAGGTATCAGAACACAACTCCTGCAGGACAATATAGCTATATACCATGGCCTCAGCAATGAGATCCCCTTTGGAATACATAATGGCAATCCCAAAACAGTTGTCACCATACACGATCTGATTTTCCTTCGTCTGCCCAAAAATTACAAGTACATAGACCGTAAGATCTACAACTTCAAAAGCAGGTACGCCTGCAGGTTTGCCGATCAGATTATTGCTATCAGCGAACAGACAAAAAAGGATATCATTGAGCTTTATCATATTGACCCGGCAAAGATTGAAGTGATCTACCAGACCTGCGACGATTCTTTCAAAGAGTTACTACCTGCAGATTTCAAGGAAACCATCCGTCAGAAATATCATCTCCCCGAAAAATATATACTCAATGTAGGCACAATCGAAGCCAGGAAAAACCTGCTGCTGATTGTACAGGCAATGACCCATGTGCCACGGGAATATAAGCTGGTGGTCGTAGGAAAAAAACAGGCCTATGCACAGGTTATAGCAGAAATTGAGCGCCTTAAACTCACCGACAGGGTGATTTTCTTAAAAGACATTCCCTTTGCAGATCTGCCTGCAATCTATCAGCTGGCATCCATATTCGTCTACCCCTCGTTCTATGAAGGATTCGGTATCCCGGTTATTGAAGCGCTGTATGGAGGCATTCCCGTCATCGCAGCTACTGGTTCATGCCTTGAAGAAGCCGGGGGACCAGACAGTTTGTATATCGATCCCTCAAATGCCGGAGAACTTGCCAGTGCAATCAATTCCGTCATATCAGATCCTGTTCTGGCTGCTCAGATGAGAGAAAAAGGGTTAACATATGCAGCAAAGTTTAACACTCTCCCGCTGGCAGGTCAGCTGATGAATTGTTATGAACGCCTGGCAAAAAGTTAAATAACAAAGATTATTTAATAAATTTACGGCATGCTAAAAACAGAAATTGAAAAAGCATTGGCTGTACTCAAAAACGGAGGCGTAATTCTTTACCCTACCGATACAGTATGGGGCTTAGGCTGCGATGCCACCAATGCCGAAGCGGTGGAGAAGATCAACCAGATCAAGGGACGTGCATCCGACAAGAGCTTTATTATCCTGCTGGACAATGATTCAAAACTGCAAAGTTATGTGAATGAAGTGCCTGAAGTAGCATATGACCTTATTGAATACGCAGAACATCCGCTAACCATCATTTTCTCAAATGCAAAAAACGTAGCCAAAAATGTAATCAGTGCAGATGGCAGCCTCGGCATAAGGGTTATAAAACATGATTTCGTGCAGCAGCTCCTGCAACGCTTCAGAAAACCCATTACCTCTACCTCAGCGAATATATCCGGAGAACCGACTCCTCAGTTTTTTGATGAAATCGACCCTAAAATTAAAGAATCAGTTGATTATATTGTTGACTGGGAACAGGAACTAAGGATTAACAAAAAACCTTCAACAATAATGAAATTAAGTCCATCCGGGCAATTTTCCTTTATTAGAAAGTAAGTTTTAGTACTTTTGCAAACTCAATAACCAGTACAAGCCTGGATAGCTTTATCCACAAAGAATAAATTCATTTTGAAAAAAAATCTAGGACATCCTGTTTTCAAGGTACTTGCCGACATTGCCGCAGAGAGTCATATCGAAGCATACGTGATTGGCGGATATGTAAGGGATATTTTCCTGAACAGGCCATCTAAGGATATAGATATAGTAGTATTAGGCAACGGCATCGATTTCGCAGAACGTGCAGGCGCCGCACTTAAAAGTAAGGTTGCCGTATTCAAGAATTTTGGAACAGCGATGCTGAAATACCGCGAGCTCGAACTGGAATTCGTAGGTGCCCGCAAAGAATCCTACCGCGCCGACTCCCGCAAGCCGATTGTTGAAAACGGTACGATTGAGGACGACCAGCTCAGAAGGGATTTCACGATCAACGCACTGGCCATTTCGCTGAACCAGGAGAACTTCGGCCAGCTGGTTGATCCCTTTAACGGCGTAAAGGATATAGAACAGAAACTTATCCGTACCCCCCTGGATCCCGAGATCACCTTTTCTGACGACCCGCTGCGCATGATGCGCGCCATCCGTTTTGCCAGTCAGCTCAATTTTAATATTGATGAAAGCGCACTGGAAGCGATAAAAAAACAAAAAGACAGGGTCAGTATCCTTTCCAAAGAAAGAATCACTGACGAACTGAATAAGATTATCCTCTCCCCGGTTCCATCTGTAGGCTTTAAATATTTGTTTGATACAGGGCTGCTCCATCTGATTTTCCCGCAAATGGCCGGACTCTATGGTGTGGAAGTCATCAATGGAAAAGGACATAAGGATAACTTTTATCACACCCTGCAGGTACTTGATAATATCTGTGAGGTAACTGATGATCTCTGGCTGCGATGGGCGGCAATTCTTCATGATATAGCCAAACCTGCAACCAAGCGCTTTGAAGAGGGCCATGGCTGGACTTTCCACGGTCATGAAGACAAAGGCGCAAGAATGGTTCCGCAGATCTTCACACAGCTTAAACTTCCGCTGAATGAGAAGATGAAACTGGTGCAGAAACTTGTACAGTTACACCTTCGCCCAATTGTTCTTGCACAGGAAGTCGTTACCGATTCTGCAGTGCGACGTTTACTGTTTGATGCTGGAGAAGATATTGAAAGCCTCATGATGCTCTGCAATGCCGATGTCACCACCAAAAACGAATATAAAGTCAGGAAATACCGCAACAACTTTGAACTGGTAAAACAAAAGCTGAGAGATGTTGAAGAAAGGGACAAAATAAGAAACTGGCAGCCCCCGGTTACCGGCACCGATATCATGGAAGTTTTCGGACTTGCTGCCGGTAAAGAGGTAGGAATGATTAAAAATGCCATCCGCGAAGCAATTCTGGAAGGCGAAATAACAAACTCCTACGATGAAGCGTTAGCATTTATGCTTATCAAAGGAAAAGAATTCGGACTGATACCCGTAGCGGATCAGCCTAAATAATAAAAATATTTTATAATTTTATAAATAGAAATAAAGCTCAAATGGCAGTTTATAGATTTAGAATTAGTTTTGAAGACTTCGATGAGGTGGTTCGTGAGATCGACATCAAATCTACCCAAACCTTTGAAGATTTACATAAGGCCGTACACCGTTCTACGGGGTACAGTTCGGAGAAGTCTTCTTCTTTTTATGTAAGTTCTGATCACTGGATTAAAGGCGACGAGATCGCATACCTTCCAAACCAAAGAAAAATTGATCGTGGTGTTGCCCTGATGGAAAATGCAAAACTGAGCAAATTTATCGAAGACCCGCACCAGAAGTTCTATTACATCTATAACTTTGACCGTCCCTTCGATTTTCATGTAGAGCTGATTAAGATTATCCTGACTACAGACCCAAATATAGAATACCCTGTACTGTTCAAAAGTATCGGCGAAGCACCAAAGATCTTTGATTCGGCAGCCGGTGCGGCAGCGGCAGCAACTGCAGTCACAGCAGCAAGCCCTGCATCGAATGATTTTGATTTTCTGAACGAAATGGACTTCGTTCCGGAAGATTCCGAAGAAATCGAAGCTATGGATGGCAGGGGAATCACCACATCCGATAAAAGCGATGATGCAGATGAAGAAGAAGACGATGACAATGATGATTTCGCTGAAGGCGATGACTTCGGAGACGAAGAGTTCGACAGCAAGGAAGATTACTAATGCCGGAGACTGGCAAAAATAAAACATTAATCGTAGTAGCTGGTCCAACAGCAATAGGTAAAACAGCTTTAGCTATTGAGTTGGCCCGGCATTTCTCCACAGAGATCATCTCCGCCGATTCCAGGCAGTTTTTTCAGGAGATCTCAATTGGCACAGCCAAACCTGGCCCGGAAGAACTGGCTGCCGCAAAGCACCATTTTATTGATTCCCATTCCATCACAACATTTTTTAGTACGGGAGACTTTGAAAAACAAGCGCTGGAAGTACTTGAAGGCATCTTTACAAAGAACAACATTGCCATTATGGTGGGCGGCTCGGGATTATACCTGGATGCAGTAACGAAAGGACTGGACGAGCTGCCTGATACAGATATGCAGATCAGGGAAGAACTCAATACCTTATTCCAGACAAAAGGTCTTGATCCCATCAAGGAGAGGCTTGCTGCAGCCGATCCGGAATATTATGCCAAAGTAGATCAGTTTAACCCCCAGCGGATGATCCGCGGGCTCGAATTTTTCCTGTCCACGGGCAAAAAGGTGTCTTCATTTCTCACCAACAGTAAAAAAGAAAGACCTTTCAATATCATCAAAATCGGACTTAACCTCGAACGTGATGCGCTCTATGAAAGAATCAACCACCGGGTTGATCTTATGCTTGCTGCTGGTTTACTCGATGAAGTTAAGGGTGTAGAGCAGTACAAAGAGCTGAATGCATTGAAAACCGTCGGTTATGCTGAACTGTTCGATTACCTGGATGGTTCCCTCAGCTATGAAGAAGCCGTAGACAAAATAAAGCAAAATACAAGGCGTTTTGCCAAACGTCAGCTCACCTGGTTCAGGCGCGATAAAGACATCCAATGGTTCGAACCACATACTCCGGCCACGGCGGTATTTAATTACCTGAAAGAAGCATTGAAAGTCAATTAGGCCATTGCCGTCGGCCCGCCGAGATTCATTGGAAAGCCGGTAGTTTCTTCCTGCGTTTTAATTCTTCCGTTGATAGCCTCGAATTTCTCTATATTCTCCTGCATTGCCAGCATTAACCTCTTCGCATGCTCCGGCGTAAGTATAATCCTTGATTTCACCTTTGCCTTTGGCAAACCCGGCATTACCCTGATAAAGTCTACTACAAATTCAGTATTGGAATGTGTAATGATCGCCAGGTTCGAAAATATCCCCTCAGCTACCTCTTCGGAAAGTTCGATATTGATCTGATTGTCGTTGTTTTGATTCTCCATACAGCAAAACTACTTCTTTAAATGCTTACGCTGTTAGCCAAAATAAAAATAAAAAAAAATCCCCCCTGTGAACAGGGAGGATTTTAATATTTGATGGAAAGACTATGCGTCTACTTCTTCTTCCTGTTTCGAAGCTAACAGTTTGTCATATTCTTCCTGTGAACCAACAATGATACGTTCGTAACCACGTACACCAGTTCCCGAAGGAATTAAGTGACCAACAATTACGTTCTCTTTCAGTCCAAGCATATTGTCACGTTTACCTGCGATCGCAGCTTCGTTCAATACTTTTGTAGTTTCCTGGAAGGAAGCTGCTGAGATGAATGATTTCGTACCTAATGAAGCACGGGTGATACCCTGTAATACAGAACTGGCAGTTGCCGATCTTGCATCACGAACCTCAATCTGTTTCAGATCTTTACGTTTTAACTGAGAATTTTCATCTCTTAATTTACGTAAGGACAGAATCTGACCTGGTTTCACCGTGTTTGAATCACCTGCATCGATTACCACTTTTTTGTCATAGATCTCATCATTTTCGATCATGAAGTCCCAACGGTCAACAGAGTTATTCTCTAAGAACGTTGTATCTCCCGGATCTTCAATGTGAACCTTCTGCATCATCTGGTGAACGATTACCTCAAAGTGTTTATCATTGATCTTCACACCCTGTAGACGGTAAACTTCCTGGATACCATTTACCAAGTATTCCTGAACAGCAGCAGGTCCTTTGATCGCTAAGATATCCGCAGGAGAAATTGATCCGTCTGATAATGGCATACCAGCTTTCACAAAGTCGTTATCCTGAACCAGGATGTGTTTAGACAATGGAACCAGGTATTTTTTGATCTCACCATCTTTTGATTCGATAGTCATCTCACGGTTACCACGTTTCACACCACCTAAGGTTACCACACCATCAATCTCGGTTACTACAGCCGGGTTAGATGGGTTACGTGCTTCGAACAATTCAGTTACACGTGGTAAACCACCCGTAATATCTCTTGTTTTACCTGTTGCACGAGGAATCTTAACAAGGATCTGACCAGTTTTAACAGCTTCACCATCATCAATTGAAACGTGAGCTCCAACCGGGATGTTATACTGTCTGATCAGTTCGCCTTTTTTATCTAATACCCTAACTGAAGGGTTTTTAGTTTTATCACGTGTATCGATAATTACTTTCTCACGGTGACCAGTCTGCTCATCTGACTCTTCACGGAAGGTAACACCTTCGATGATCGCATCAAATTCGATTTTACCGGCAAATTCCGAGATAATTACCGCATTGTACGGATCCCATGAACAGATCTTATCACCTTTTGTAATTTTAGCTCCTTCTTCAACGTACAGGAATGAACCGTAAGGGATATTATTTGTCATGATCACTTTACCGGTACCTTCTTCAACGATTTTGAACTCGCCTGAACGTCCCAGTACAATTTGTTTCACACCTTCTTCACCTGTATCATTTGCTACAGTACGTACATTTTCAAATTCGATGATACCATCAAACTTCGCATTGATCTGAGATTCAGCAGCAATGTTTGATGCGGTACCACCCACGTGGAATGTACGAAGTGTTAACTGTGTACCCGGCTCACCGATGGACTGGGCAGCAATTACGCCGACAGCTTCACCTTTCTGAACACGTTTACCGGTAGCAAGGTTACGACCGTAACACAATGCACATACACCTCTTTTATTTTCGCAGGTCAGTACTGAACGGATTTCAACACCTTCAATTGGTGATTCTTCAATTGCTCTCGCAACGTCTTCATCGATATCCTGACCAGCAGCTACCAATAATTCACTGTTTAAAGGATTGAATACATCATGTAGTGAAATACGACCTAAAATTCTGTCATATAATGGCTCAACGATATCTTCATTGTCTTTCAGTGCAGTGGTATACATACCTCTCAAAGTACCGCAATCCGCAGAGTTCACGATCATATCCTGTGCAACGTCATGTAAACGACGAGTCAGGTAACCCGCATCCGCAGTTTTTAACGCCGTATCCGCCAAACCTTTACGCGCACCGTGAGTAGAGATAAAGTACTCTAATACTGACAGTCCTTCTTTGAAGTTCGAAAGGATCGGGTTTTCAATAATCTCACCACCTGAACCTGATTTCTGAGGTTTTGCCATCAGACCACGCATTCCGCAAAGCTGACGAATCTGCTCTTTAGATCCACGTGCTCCTGAGTCAAGCATCATGTAAACCGAGTTAAAGCCCTGGTTATCGCTCGATAACTGCGTCATCACGAATGATGTTAAACGGTTATTGATACGGGTCCAGATATCGATGATCTGATTGTAACGTTCGTTATTGGTAATGAATCCCATGTTATAGTTATTCCTTACCTCATCAACCTCTGCCGAAGCCTGCTCCAATAAAGCATGTTTCTCAACAGGGATGTTCACATCCTGCAGGTTAAACGATAGTCCACCTCTGAATGCCATCTGGAAACCAAGCTCTTTAATATCATCCAGGAATCTGGAAGCGCGTGCCATACCGGTAACCTTCACGACATCACCAATGATATCTCTGAGAGATTTCTTGGTCAGCAATTCATTGATATATCCTACTTCTTCAGGTACCATTTGGTTAAACAGCACACGTCCGACAGTAGTTTCAGTTAATTTATTGGTAATTACTCCATCAGCATCTTTCACATTTACCTTAACCTTGATAAATGCGTGAAGATCTATTCTTTTCTCATTGTAAGCAATGATCACTTCTTCAGGAGAATAGAATGAAGAGCCTTGTCCTTTTACTACACGGTTGTCGTCAGTTTTACGGCCTTTAGTAATGTAATAAAGACCCAGAACCATATCCTGAGATGGTACCGTAATCGGCGTACCGTTCGCAGGGTTCAGAATGTTGTGTGCAGCTAACATCAATACCTGGGCTTCCAAAATAGCAGCATGACCCAAAGGTAAATGCACAGCCATCTGGTCACCGTCAAAATCGGCGTTGAATGCAGTACACACTAAGGGGTGTAACTGGATTGCTTTTCCTTCAACTAATTTCGGCTGGAACGACTGGATACCCAATCTGTGCAGCGTAGGTGCACGATTCAGTAATACAGGGTGTCCTTTTAAAACGTTCTCCAGAATATCCCAGACTAATGGATCTTTCCTGTCTACAATTTTCTTTGCAGATTTTACCGTTTTAACGATACCACGTTCAATCATCTTGCGAATGATAAACGGTTTGAACAGCTCTGCAGCCATATCTTTTGGTAAACCGCATTCGTGTAATTTCAGGTTTGGACCTACAACAATTACCGAACGTGCTGAATAATCCACACGTTTACCCAACAGATTCTGACGGAAACGACCTTGTTTACCTTTCAGGATATCTGAAAGAGATTTCAGGGCACGGTTACCTTCAGTTTTTACTGCGTTTACTTTACGTGAGTTATCAAATAACGAATCCACAGCTTCCTGCAGCATACGTTTTTCGTTACGTAAAATTACTTCCGGTGCTTTGATCTCGATCAAACGTTTTAAACGGTTGTTACGGATAATCACACGACGGTACAGGTCATTTAAATCTGAAGTCGCAAAACGACCACCTTCAAGAGGTACCAACGGACGCAATTCCGGTGGAATAACAGGAACAATTTTGATAATCATCCATTCCGGATTGTTCTCAATGCGTGTTCTTGCACCACGGAAAGCCTCAACAACCTGTAAACGTTTTAATGCTTCGTTTTTACGTTGTTGTGAAGTTTCGTTTGCAGCCTGGTGACGTAAGTTGTAAGATAAAGTATCTAAATCAATACGTTTCAGTAAATCTTCTAATGCTTCAGCACCCATTTTAGCGATGAATTTATTAGGATCTTTATCATCCAGGTATTGGTTTTCCTTTGGTAATTTATCTAAAATATCAAGATACTCTTCCTCAGTAAGGAAATCCATGTACTGGATACCTTGTTCTTCCATTAAGCCAGATTGAATTACTACATAACGCTCGTAGTAAATAATCAAATCAAGTCTTTTGGTAGGAAGGCCTAATAAATAACCGATTTTATTTGGCAGTGAACGGAAATACCAGATGTGTGCTACAGGAACAACAAGATTGATGTGTCCCATACGCTCTCTGCGTACTTTTTTCTCCGTTACCTCAACACCACAACGGTCACAAACAATACCTTTATAACGGATACGTTTGTATTTACCACAATGGCATTCGTAATCTTTAACCGGACCAAAAATTCGCTCGCAGAACAAACCATCACGTTCTGGTTTGTAAGTACGGTAATTGATAGTCTCAGGTTTCAACACCTCACCACTAGAGCGCTCTAAAATAGCCTCAGGCGATGCCAAACTAATGGTAATCGAGGTGAAATTGCTTTTTAATTTATTATCCTTTTTGTAAGACATAGCTCTGTTGTTTGAATTTGAAAATTTAAAAAGCCGGAACGGACAGCATCCGTTCCAGCATTAAAAAATTCAACATTAGTCTAACGTAATATCTAAACCTAATCCGCGCAGCTCATGTACCAGTACATTGAATGATTCCGGTACACCTGGAGTCGGCAGGTTCTCGCCTTTTACAATTGCTTCATAAGTTTTGGCCCTTCCGATAACATCATCCGACTTCACAGTCAGGATCTCCTGAAGGATATTAGCAGCACCGAATGCCTCTAATGCCCAAACCTCCATCTCACCAAAACGCTGACCACCAAACTGGGCTTTACCACCCAATGGCTGTTGTGTAATCAATGAGTATGGTCCGATTGAACGGGCGTGCATCTTGTCATCAACCATGTGGCCTAATTTCAGCATGTAGATAATACCTACTGTTGTTGGCTGGTCAAATCTCTCGCCCGTTAAACCATTATGTAAATAGGTTCTTCCTGAGGCCGGAACACCAGCTTTAGCGATCCACTCTTCTACTTCGTCATGTTTAGCACCATCAAAGATCGGGGTTGCAAATTTCACACCCAGTTCTTTACCGGCCCATGCCAATACAGTTTCATAGATCTGTCCAAGGTTCATACGTGATGGTACACCCAGTGGGTTCAACACGATATCAACAGGAGTTCCATCATCAAGGAATGGCATATCTTCATCACGAACGATACGGGCTACAATACCCTTATTACCGTGACGTCCTGCCATTTTATCCCCTACTTTCAGCTTACGCTTTTTGGCTACATAAACTTTTGCCATCTGCACAATTCCTGAAGGCAACTCATCACCTACACTAATCGCAAATTTATCGCGTTTATAAGCACCCAGTTCTTCGTTTACACGGATACCATAGTTATGGATCAATAATTTAATCTGATCGTTTTTGTCATCATCAGTAGTCCATTTATATGGGTTGATGTGGGCAAATTCCAGATCAGCTAAACTTTTCTGTGTAAACTTAGCACCTTTAGCGAACAGCAATTCTTTGTAAACGTTGTAAACACCCTGTGATGTTTTTCCGTTAACGATCTGGAATAATTTATCAACCAGTTCGTTTTTAAGATTTGTTGTAGCCAGGTTATATCTCTTATCTAATTTCTCTATCGCTGCTTTTTCTTCAGCTTTAGTGGTTTTCTTAGCTCTTGAGAATAGTTTGGTATCAATTACCACACCTTTGATCGAAGGAGGTGTTTTCAGTGATGCATCTTTCACATCGCCTGCTTTATCCCCAAAGATCGCACGTAACAGTTTCTCTTCCGGTGAAGGATCTGATTCACCTTTAGGAGTAATTTTACCGATCAGGATGTCGCCTTCTTTAACTTCAGCACCGATACGGATGATACCATTTTCATCTAAATCTTTTGTTGCTTCTTCAGAAACGTTAGGGATATCCGGTGTTAATTCCTCTTCCCCGCGTTTCGTATCACGCACTTCAAGTTCAAACTCTTCAATATGCAATGAAGTGAAAATGTCCTCACGAACAATACGCTCGCTGATTACAATCGCATCCTCAAAGTTATATCCCTGCCAAGGCATGAACGCTACTTTCAGGTTACGGCCTAAAGCCAGCTCACCATTTTCAGTTGCATAACCTTCGCATAATACCTGTCCTTTAACAACTTTCTGGCCTTTCTTAACGATTGGTTTCAGGTTGATACAAGTATTTTGGTTGGTTTTCTTGAATTTGATTAATTTATAAGTTTTGCTGTCACCTTCAAATGATACCAAACGATCTGCATCGTTTCTTACATATTTAATGGTGATTTCGTTAGCATCTACATATTCAACAACACCATCGCCTTCAGCGTTGATCAGCGTTCTTGAGTCACGTGCTACACGGCCTTCCAGACCAGTACCAACAATCGGCGCTTCAGGACGTAACAAAGGTACAGCCTGACGTTGCATGTTGGATCCCATCAGGGCCCTGTTCGCATCATCATGTTCAAGGAACGGAATCAGTGAAGCAGCAATTGAAGTAATCTGATTCGGAGCCACGTCCATCAGGTCTAATTTCTCAGGCTCAATAATCGGGAAGTCACCCTCATAACGTGCTTTTACACGTGCAGTAGTGAAGTTACCTTTATCATCATACTCAGCATTTGCCTGTGCAATGGTTTTTCCATCCTCATCTTCAGCAGAAAGATAAATTACATCTTCATCAACAGAAACGATACCGTCCTTAACTTTTTTGTAAGGTGTTTCGATGAATCCCAATGTATTGATCTTTGCGTGTACACAAAGTGATGAAATCAAACCAATGTTTGGTCCCTCTGGTGTTTCAATCGTACACAACCTGCCGTAGTGGGTATAGTGAACGTCACGCACCTCAAAACCTGCTCTCTCACGTGACAGACCACCTGGGCCTAAGGCTGACAAACGACGCTTGTGCGTGATCTCTGCCAAAGGATTTGTCTGGTCCATGAACTGCGACAACTGGTTGGTACCAAAGAATGAGTTAATAACCGACGATAAAGTACGGGCATTGATCAAATCTGTTGGGGTGAAAACCTCATTGTCACGGATGTTCATCCGCTCACGGATAGTACGTGCCATACGCGCCAGACCTACACCGAACTGAGCATATAACTGCTCACCTACTGTACGTACACGACGGTTTGACAAGTGGTCAATATCATCAACCTCTTCTTTGGAGTTGATCAGTTTAATCAGGTATTTAACAATGGCAATAATATCCGCTTTTGTCAATACTTTCACGTGATCAGGCGTATCCATTTTCAACTTGCGGTTGATCCTGTAACGGCCTACATCTCCAAGGTCATAACGTTTGTCCGAGAAGAACAAACGCTCGATGATACCTCTTGCAGTTTCCTCATCAGGTGGTTCTGCGTTACGCAAAGCACGATAGATGTTTTCAACCGCCTCTTTTTCAGAGTTCGAAGTATCTTTCTGTAATGTATTATATATAATTGTATAATCAGCCTGGCTTGCACCGTCATCTTTAGATAAGATGATAGTCTTAACACCAGCATCGATGATCATATCAATGTGTTCATCTTCTAAAACAGTATCCCTGTCCAAGATCACTTCGTTACGATCAATAGATACTACCTCACCGGTATCTTCATCTACAAAATCTTCAACCCATTTTCTTAAAACTCTTGCGGCAAGTTTACGTCCGATGTATTTCTTCAGACCTGATTTGCTCACCTTTACTTCATCAGCAAGGTCGAACAGCTCAAGAATGTCCTTATCAGAATCGTAACCGATCGCACGCAATAATGTGGTAACCGGGAACTTTTTCTTACGGTCAATGTATGCATACATGACGTTGTTTACGTCAGTAGCAAACTCTATCCATGATCCTTTGAAAGGAATAACACGGGCCGAGTAAAGCTTGGTACCGTTGGTGTGACGGCTCTGGCCAAAGAACACACCTGGTGACCTGTGTAACTGGGAAACAATTACACGCTCCGCGCCATTGATCACGAAAGTACCTTTTGGAGTCATATAAGGGATAGTTCCCAGATATACATCCTGAATAATAGTTTCAAAATCTTCGTGTTCCGCATCATTACAAGACAATTTCAACTTTGCCTTTAAGGGAACACTATAAGTTAACCCACGGTCGATACACTCAGGTATATCATAACGCGGCGGGTCAATAAAAT
>Ga0308163_10000719_pt1 | contig 47802 bp, 47 predicted proteins | sample PhyTR1_FD_201037 | JGI IMG/M metagenome (GOLD analysis project Ga0308163, IMG submission 201037) | Phyllosphere microbial communities from UC Gill Tract Community Farm, Albany, California, United States - DLSLT.R1 | ecosystem: Host-associated > Plants > Phyllosphere > Unclassified | place: USA... | reverse complement strand
CTTTGCCATTTTATTGGCACCGTCATTGCTGACGGGTCGCTCACTCAAAAAACTGACAGGCCACTACTTTCGTAGCGCCTATTTCATTATTTCTTGTGAACATTTGATATTTTAAGTTTTACGTCAACCCGAAGATCAACGCTGCACTTCATCAAATGCCCACACTTATCGACTGTTAATTGTTAAAGAACGGTATTCGGTACTGCGTGTTTCGCGCTATCGACAAAGCGTTGTGTTTGTCAGCTGCGAAGAAGGAAGAGTATGAAGCTTTTTCAGCATTTCGTCAACCTTCTTTTTTCTCTCTTCACACTGCATTTGCATGTTGTGTTCAGCGAGGGGGCGAATTATAGCCCTGCCCTGACAGGCCTGCAAGCGCTATTTTTGATCTTGCCGGATATTGCCGTGTGATATCGTAAGACCAGCATCTTCGCACCTCCTCTACCTTGAATACCATGCCAATTCCGCACATCCCCGCCACTGCCAACATCAGCCTGGCCGCCGAGCTCAACCACGCCATCAATCACAAGACCAAGCCGCTGGGCAGCTTGGGACACCTGGAAACCCTGGCGCGCCAGATCGGCCTGATCCAGCAAAGCGCTCGGCCGGCAATCACCGCGCCGGCGATTATCGTGTTCGCCGCCGACCATGGCGTGGTCGCCGAAGGCATTTCCGCCTATCCGCAAGACGTCACCTGGCAGATGGTGGAGAACTTCCTGGCCAATGGCGCGGCCATCAATGTGTTTGCACGCCAGAACAACTGCGCCCTTTATATAGTAGACGCGGGCGTGAAGCATGACTTTGGCCCGCGCGACGGCTTGCTCGACCGCAAGCAAGGGCCCGGCACCCGCAATTTCGCGGCAGAGCCAGCGATGACGGCGCAAGAGTGCGCGTCCGCCATGCAAGCCGGCATGGACCTGGTCGACACACTGCCGGGCAATGTGCTGGGCTTTGGCGAAATGGGCATCGGCAATACCACCGCCGCCGCCGCGCTGATGCGCAAGCTGACCGGCACGCCGGTGGCGCAGTGCGTGGGGGCCGGTACGGGATTGTCCGCCGACGGCGTGCTGCACAAGCAGCGCGTGATCGAAGCGGCAGTGGCCAAGCATGCAGGCGCAATCGCACCGCTCGAGGTGCTGGCCACCTTTGGCGGTTTTGAAATTGCAATGATGGCCGGCGCCATGCTGAAGGCGGCCGAACGGCGCATGGTCTTGCTGATCGACGGCTTTATCGTCAGCAGCGCGCTGCTGGTGGCGGCCCGCTTGCAGCCGGCCATCCTCGACTACTGCGTCTATGCGCACTGCTCCGATGAAAACGGCCACCGCCAGTTGCTGGCCAGCCTGGATGCGCGGCCTTTGCTGCAACTCGACCTGCGTCTGGGCGAAGGCACGGGCAGCGCGCTGGCCCTGCCGCTGCTGCATGCGGCCGTCAATTTCCTGGCGCAGATGGCGACCTTCGGCTCGGCCCAGGTCAGCGAAAAGTCGGCCCACTGATCATGCTGCATCAACTGCGTCTGTTCTTTACCGCGCTGCAGTTCTTCACACGCCTGCCGGTGCCGCGCTGGGTCGGCTACCAGCCCGAGTGGCTGCAGCAGTCGTCGCGCTATTTTCCGCTGGTGGGCGTGGTGGTGGCCGGCATCTGCGCCGCACTCTATATAGTGGCAAGCTGGCTGCTGCCGCCGCACGTGGCCGTGCTGCTGGCCGTCGCCGCCGGCATCTATCTGACGGGCGCCTTTCATGAAGACGGTTTTGCCGACATGTGCGACGGCTTCGGCGGTGGCCTGACGCGCGAGCGGACGCTGGAAATCATGAAGGACTCGCGCATCGGCGCGTATGGCGCGATCGGCATCATCTGCCTGCTGGCGATCAAGGCTACGGCACTGGTGTCGCTGCCGCCGGCAACCGTGGTGGCCGCACTACTGATTGCCCATCCACTGTCGCGCCTGGCGGCCGTATCGCTGATCTGGACCATGGACTATGCACGCGACGAAGGCAAGTCCAAGCCGATGGCGCAATCGATGAGCACAAAAGAGTTCGTGATTGCCGCCGTCTGCGCACTGTTGCCGGGGGTCGTGTGCACCCTGCTGGGCCTGTTGGACTGGAGCGCGCTGGCACTGGCCGTGCTGGCCGCCGCCGCCAGCGCCTGGTGGCTGGGGCACAAATGCCAGCGCCGCCTGCAAGGTTATACGGGCGACTGCCTGGGCGCAGTGCAGCAGGTGGCGGAGGTGGCGATCTACCTGGCCATCCTGTCGAGTTTCCAGCCCGCTCTGCGTTTTTACTGAACATGCGGCTGATACTGGTGCGCCACCCGATGCCCGATGTGGCCAGCGGCGTCTGCTATGGCAGCAGCGATGTTGCAGTGGCGCCACATATTCTGGCGGCGGCTCACGCCAGCCTGCGCGCCAGCCTTCCGCCGCATCTGCCTTTGTATACCAGCCCACTGTCGCGCTGCGCCACGCTGGCGGCCAGCCTGGCGGGCGATCTGGCGGCCAGCCAGTTCACGCACGATGCGCGCCTGGCGGAGATGGATTTCGGCAGCTGGGAATTCCGCGCATGGCAGGACATCGAACGCGGCGAGATCGACGCCTGGGCCCTGGATCTGGCGCATTACCGGCCGGGCGGCGGCGAAAACGTGCTGGCGATGGCGCGCCGGATTGCGGCGTTTCTCGATGAACTGTTGCGCGAACAACACGCGGCCGTCATCATCATTTGCCATGCCGGCACCATCCGCCTGCTGTCGGCCCTGCAAGCCGGCCTGCCATTGGCGCAAACCGCCCTGCTGGCCGCGTCCAGCGCGCACAAAATCGCTTACGGCGCGGTGGTAACGCTCGATTTTCAGCGACCAATAGTCGCGCCAGCCGTTTGAGTCCGGCCCGGCTGCACGTATAATGGCAGGGTTTTGGTGCCCGCGTTCATGTCATGAATGCAGTTAAACGGGAAACACGATGCCGATCCAAGGCCAACGTGTGCTGCCCCCGCAACGGTAAACAAGTGTCGCCGCTTTCGACTCGAAAGCGCCCGACAAGCTGTCCCTGACAACCACTGTGCCAATAGCGGCATGGGAAGGTAGGACAGCCTCGCTTGCAGCCCGGATACCGGCCAGAACAGGTGGAAGTGTGTGAACGGGGATGTTCGCGTATCCGGCTGGCCAGTCAATCAGGCCGCCTTCGATCGTCATCCTCAGTTCCGCACTTCTGTTCAATCTGGCCTACGGGGACGTCGGCTGGTTGCTTCTTACTTACTGAAAATTATCATGACCCTTGCTGTTTCCCGCCACGCGGCCCTGACGTCGCTCGCGCTAGCCATTGCTGCGCCCTCCGCTTTTGCACAAGCCACCACCGATACTTTTGACCCTGTCGTCGTCACCGCCAACCGCTACCCGCAGCACCTGAGCGAAGTACTGAGCGACACGCAGACCATCAGCTCGGAAGACATCGCGCGTTCGGGCGCCAGCTCGGTGGTCGACCTGCTGCAAAAACAGCGCGGCATCGAAGTGGCGCGCAACGGCGGCCCGGGTACCTCGGCATCGGTCTTCATCCGCGGCGCCAACAGCAACCAGAATATCGTGCTGGTCGACGGCGTGCGCATCGGCTCGTCCACCCTCGGTACGGCCAACTGGAGCGCCCTGCCCCTGTCGAGCATCGACCATATCGAAATCGTCTACGGCCCATTGAGCACCATGTATGGCGCCGACGCCATGGGCGGCGTGATCCAGATTTTCACAAAGAAGGGCGATGGTCCTGCGCGCTTCTCGGCCGCGGCCGGCTACGGTAGCAACAACACGCGCCAGGTCGAAGCGCAAGTATCGGGCGCCACCGGCGGCTACAACAGCTTCAGCTACTCGCTGGCAGCGGGCAAGGAAAAGTCAGACGGCTACTCGGCCTCGAAACTGGGCGCCTCGTCGTTCACCTACAATCCTGACAAGGATGGCTACGACAAGGAAAACGTCAGCGGCCAGATTGGCTTCCAGATGGCCAAGGGTCACCAGGTGGGCCTGGCATTTTTGAACAGCAAACTGGATGCCCAGTACGACAGCGGCCCGGGCTACGACACGCGCAGCAAGCAGAAGCTGGAAAACATCTCGGTATTTACCAAGAACGAATTCCTGCCCAACTGGACCAGCGAACTGCGCTACGCGGAAGCGCGCGACAAGTCGGGCGACGACAGCGCCGCCGAATCGTGGGGCAAGAGCCAGATCGACACCAAGCAGACCGACCTGACCTGGCAGAATGACATTCGCTTCGGCCGCGACAACCTGCAACTGCTGGCCAGCTACCGCGACGAAGACGTGATGTCGAGCAGCACGCCGGAAGTGACGGGCTCGCGCAACACCAAGTCGTTCGCCGCGTCGTACAACCTGGTACGCGGCGCGCACCTGGCCAGCATCAGCGGCCGCCGTGACGACAGCTCGGCCTTCGGCAACCACAACACCGGCAGCATCGCCTACGGCTACCGTTTTACCAATGCCCTGCGCGCCACCGCCAGCTACGGCACCAGCTTCCGCGCGCCGACCTTCAATGAGCTGTACTACCCGGGCTATGGCCTGGCGACGAACCAGCCGGAACGCGGCCGCAACGCCGAACTGGGCCTGCGCTATGACGACGGCGTGTCGAAACTGAGCGCCAACTACTACCACAACAAGATCACCGACCTGCTGGTCAACACCACGCCTTGCCCGGACCCGACCTTCACCGGTACCTTCGGCTGCGCCTACAACGTCAACAAGGCGCTGCTGGAAGGCCTGACGATCGCTGGCTCGCGCAAGTTCGGTGACTTCAATCTGCAAGGTAACATCGACCTGCAGGACCCACGCGATGAAACCAAGGACAAGCAACTGGTACGCCGCGCCAAGCGTCACGCCAGCTTCGCCGCCGACTACAGCCTGGGCGCAGTGACCACCGGCGCCGAATGGCAGCTGTCGGGCAAGCGTTATGAAAACGCCGCCAATACCACCACCCTGGGCGGCTATGGCCTGGTCAACCTGTACGCCACCTACCAGTTCAATCCTGACTGGTCGGTACTGGCGCGCTGGAACAATATCGCCGGCAAGGACTACGAACTGGCGCGCTTCTACGCGACCCCGGGCTCGAAATTCTTCGTTGGCGTACGCTACGGCATGAAGTAAGCACCTGGTTGAGGTAAGCTGCGGGCGGTGACGGTAACGCCATCGCCCGCAGTGCAGTTCCGCAGTCCCTGTTTTAAAGGTATGCATGCATCCATTCTTCCGCAACATGCGCCACCGCGCGACGGTGATCCTCACGACACTGATCGTGTGCGCGGTTGCCAGCCTGATTTTCTCCGGCATGACCGGTTCGATCGCGATCCCGCTCGCCGACCTGCCGTCCGCTTTGTACCACCTGGCCCAGGGCCAGACCGATACCCTTGCCGCCACCCTGCTCGACCTGCGCCTTGGACGCGCGCTGACCGCCTTTGTCACGGGCGCCGCGCTGTCGCTGGCAGGCGTGATGATGCAGGCGTTGCTGCGCAATCCGCTGGCCGACCCGTATGTACTGGGCCTCTCGTCCGGCGCCTCGGTCGGCGCCCTGACAGCGCTGCTGTTCATGTGCTCCCTGTGGGTGGTCGATGCGGCCGCCTTTGCCGGCGCCGTCGGCGTCTCCATGCTGCTGTACCTGTTTGCCCGGCGCGACCTGCGTGGCGGCACGGCGGCCGAAGGCGGCGCGTCGATGCTGCTGCTGACGGGCGTGATCCTGTCGTCGGCCTGCATGGCCATCGTCACCCTGATGCTGTCGATCGCCCCCGAAAGCCGCTTGCGCAGCATGGTGTTCTGGATGATCGGCGACCTGTCCGGCGCGCCATCGCGCGCCATGCCCTGGCTGGTGCTGGGCGCAGCCATGATCTTCGCACTGCGCAGCGCCCGTTCGCTGAACGTGATGGCGCTGCATGCGGAAGCGGCAGCGACCCTGGGCGTGCGCGTGGGCGCCTTGCGCAAGGGCCTGTTTTTCTGTTCCGGCCTGCTGACGGCCAGCGCCGTCACCAGCGCCGGCAGCGTGGGTTTTGTCGGCCTGATCGTGCCGCATGCGCTGCGCTTTGCCTGCGGACCCGACCACCGCGTGCTGATACCCGCCGCGGCGCTGGCCGGCGGCACCTTTCTGGTACTGGCCGACACCGTCGCGCGCACCGTGCTGGCGCCCTTGCAACTGCCGGTCGGCGTGGTGACGGCGATGATAGGCGCGCCCGTCTTTTTGTACCAGTTGCACCGGCTGCGCCGCAAGTGAGGCCAACATGATACGTACCTACCAACTGGGCCTGCAGGCAGGCAGCCGTACCTTGCTGGAAAACCTGGACTGGCGCATCGGCGAAGGCGAATGCTGGAGCATTATCGGGCGCAATGGCGCCGGCAAGAGCACCTTGCTGCGCACCCTGGCCGGCCTGCGCGACCCCGATGCCGGCCATGTCACGCTGCAGGGCCGCGCCCTGGTCGACTGGCCGCTGGCGGCGCTGGCGCGCCAGCGCGCCTTTCTGGCACAGGCGCGCCACGACGCGTTCTCGTACCGCGTGATCGAAACCGTGCTGTCGGCGCGCCACCCGTATCACGACAACCATTACTGGGAAGGCAGCGACGACCAGCGGATCGCCCTGGCATCACTGGCTTCCATGGAAGTGGCGCACCTGGCCGAACGCGACGTGCGCAGCCTGTCCGGCGGCGAGCGCCAGCGCGTGGCGATCGCCGCCATGCTGGCGCAGGATACGCCGATACTATTACTTGACGAACCGGCCAACGCGCTCGACCTGGCGCACCAGGTCAGCGTGATGGGCTTGTTGTCGCGCCTGTGCCGCGAGCAGAACAAAACCGTGGTGATGGTGGGCCATGACCTGAACCTGGCGCACGGCATATCGAGCCATGCGCTGCTGCTGATGGGCGACGGCGGCTGGCGCGCCGGCCCGGTCGCCGAAGTGATGCAGGCATCCATCCTGGGCGACTACCTGGGCCACCCGATCGAGATCATCGAACACGGCAAACGCAAGATATTCATACCGAAAGAGGATCAAACATGAGCGACAACACCCCCATCAACGACGACACGGCCGCGAATACCGAAGCTGTAAACCAACGCCACCGCGTGCGCATGGAACGCAAGAAGGCCATCATCGACGCGGCGATCGCCAAGGCCGACAAGGAAATCGGCATCATCATCGTCAACACCGGCAATGGCAAGGGCAAGAGTTCGAGCGGCTTCGGCATGGCGATCCGCGCCATGGGCCACGGCATGAAAGTGGGCGTGGTGCAGTTCATCAAGGGCGCGATGTCGACCGGCGAAGAAAAATTCCTGCGCCGCTTCCCGGACGAGATCAGTTTTCACGCAATGGGCGAAGGCTATACCTGGGAAACCCAGAACCGCGAACGCGATATCGAAAAAGCCGAACTGGCGTGGGAGCAAGCGAAGACTTTCCTGGCCGACCCCAGCTACGGCCTGGTGCTGTTCGATGAACTCAATATCGCCCTCAAGTACAAATACCTGGACGTGCACAAGGTGATCGCCGACCTGCTGGAGCGACCGAGCATGCAGCACGTGGTGATCACGGGCCGCGGCGCGCCCGATGAACTGATCGCGATTGCCGACACCGTCACCGAAATGGCGGTGGTCAAGCATGCGTATGCGGCCGGCATCGGCGCGCAAGCCGGCACGGAATGGTGAAGTACGCATGACACAAACGCTGGTCTTTGGCGGCGCGCGCTCGGGCAAGAGCGCCTACGCCGAACAGCTGGCCCGCGACTCGGGCAAGGAGGTGCTGTATCTGGCCACCGCGCAGGCCGGCGACGGCGAGATGGCCACCCGCATCGCGCATCACCGCGCCCAGCGGCCAGGCGACTGGCCAACGGTGGAAGAGCCGCTGCACCTGGGTGCGGCCCTGCTGGCGCATGCGCAGCCGGGCCGCTTGCTGCTGGTCGACTGCCTGACCCTGTGGCTGACCAATCTGATGTTTTCGTCGGGCGAAGCTTACCCGGACGTGGGCGACATCGTGCTGCCGGAACTGTTCCACAGCGAGCGCGCGCATTTTCTGACTGCGCTGGCCGAACTGCAACACGGCGAGTGCGACATTGTGCTGGTGTCGAATGAGGTCGGCATGGGCATCGTGCCGTATGGCGCCATCTCGCGCTGCTTTACCGATGAAGCGGGACGCCTGAATCAGGCGGTGGCCGCCATCTGCCAGCGCGCCGTATTCGTCGCCGCCGGCCTGCCGCTGGTGCTGAAAGGCGGCCCGTGCTGAGCGGCTTTTCGCTGCCCATACTGGCCGGCCTGCTGACGGCCGGCGTGCTGCTTGACTTGCTGCTGGGCGAAACGCGGCGCTGGCACCCGCTGGTCGGCTTTGGCAAGCTTGCCAGCGTCATCGAGCGCCTGCTGAACCGTGGCCGCGCGCGCTTCCTGCGCGGTGCGCTCGCCTGGCTGCTGGCCGTGCTGCCGATCACGTACGCCGCCTGGTGCTTGTGCGGCCTGGCCGGCGCCGCGCTGCACGTGTTTTTGCTGTACCTGTGCCTGGGACTGCGCAGCCTGCGCGACCATAACCAGCCGATCGCCGCTGCGCTGGCCGCCGGCGACCTGGACACCGCGCGCCGGCTGACGGCGCGCATCGTCAGCCGCGACACGGCGAATGCCGACGCGGCCAGCCTGGCCAAGGCCAGCACCGAGTCCCTGCTGGAAAACGGCAACGACGCCGTGTTCGGCACCCTGTTCTGGTTTGCCATCGCCGGCGGCCCTGGCGCCGTGTTTTTCCGACTCGCCAATACGCTGGACGCCATGTGGGGTTACCGCACGCCGCGCTACGACTGGTTCGGCTGCTGCGCCGCGCGCATCGACGATGTGCTCAATTACCTCCCTGCGCGCCTGACGGCCCTGTCCTATATCGTGCTGGGCAAAAGCATGGCCGACAAAAAACGCGCCTGGCATTGCTGGCGCACGCAGGCGCCGAACTGGGGCAGCCCTAACGCCGGCCCGGTGATGGCCAGCGGCGCGGGCGCCCTGGGCCTGGCTTTGGGTGGCGACGCCGTCTACGATGGCGAACTGGAACGGCGCCCGCCGCTGGGCAGCGGCCGTCCGGCGCAAGCGCACGATATCGACCGCGCCTGGCGCCTGGTGATGGAAACCACCGTGCTGTGGCTGATCTGGGCAGGCTTGCTGGCTGGCCTGATTTATATGAAAGAGGTCTGTTTTGCTTGAACATGGCGGCAACCTGCGCGATGCCGCGCGTATTCACGGCCGGCCGCTGGCGCAGTGGATCGACCTGTCGACCGGCATCAATCCGCACTGGTATCCGGTGCCGGCCACCACCCCGAATGCGTGGCACCGCTTGCCGGAGGCCGACCCGGCGCTGCTGGACGCCGCCTGCGCGTATTACGGTGCACCGGCCATGCTGCCGGTGGCCGGCACGCAGGCGGCCATCCAGGCCCTGCCCCGGCTGCGCGCTCCCGGCCGCGTGGTGGTCGCCGCGCCCTCGTATGCGGAACACGCGCACCACTGGGGCCAGCATGGCCACCAGTTGCGGCAGGTACCGTATGCGCAGTTGAACGAGGCCGTCGACGAGTGCGAGGTGCTGGTGGTCTGCAATCCGAACAACCCGACCGGCGCGCGCATCGCGCCCGGACAGCTGCTGGCCTGGGCTGAAAAACTGGCGGCGCGCGGCGGCTGGCTGGTGGTCGACGAGGCGTTCGGCGACACCGAGCATGCGGCCAGCCTGTGCGCCCATGCGGGCCAGGCTGGCCTGATCGTCTTGCGCTCGGTCGGCAAGTTCTTTGGCCTGGCGGGCTTGCGCCTGGGCTTTGTGGCGGCCCATCCCGCGCTGCTGTCGCAGCTGGCCGCGATGCTGGGCCCCTGGACCGTCAGCGGCCCGGCGCAGCAGGTGGCGCTGGCGGCCTTGTGCGATACCAGCTGGCAGCAGGCCATGCGCGCGCGATTGCAATACGAAGGCGAACGGCTGCGCCACTTACTGGCGCAGCACGATATTGCCAGCAGCGGCTGCGCGCTGTTCCAATGGTGGCCTGCAGCGCGCGCGGAGGACTTTCACCGCCATATGGCCGAACGCGGCATCTGGGTGCGGCTGTTTCGCCACGCGGCGCGCGGCATCCGCCTGGGCTTGCCACCCGATGAACCCGCCTGGCAGCAGCTGGAGCAGGCACTGATTGCATGGAACAAGGAAAACACATGAAACACTGGACGATGACACTACTGGCGGCACTGCTGGCCTTGCCGGCGCACGCCGCCATTACCGTGCGCGACGACGACGGCAATGCCGTGACGGTCACCAAGCCGGCGCAGCGCATCCTGGCGCTGGCGCCGCATATCACCGAGCTGCTGTTCGCGGCCGGCGGCGGCGAGAAAATCGTTGGCGTGGTCAGCTACAGCGACTATCCGGAAGCGGCAAAGAAGATCGCCAACGTGGGCGACAACCGCCAGTACGACATGGAACGCATTATCGCCATGAAGCCGGACCTGATCGTGGTGTGGATGCATGGCAGCGCCGAGCGCCAGATCGCCATGCTGCGCCAGCTGAAAGTGCCGATCTATCACAGCGATCCGAAAAAGCTGGCCGATATCCCGAACAACATGGAGCGCCTGGGCCAGCTGATGGGCACGGAAAAAGTGGCCGCGCCGGCCGCCGCGCAGCTGCGCGCAAAACTGGCCAGCCTGACGGCGCAATACGCGCAGCGCCCGCAGGTGCGCCTGTTCTACCAGGTGTGGGACAAGCCGCTGTACACCATCAGTGGCGCCAGCATCATCAGCGATGCCATGCGCGTATGCGGCGGTCAGAATGTGTTTGGCGCGATGAAGATCGTGGCGCCGGTCGTCACGGCCGAAGGCGTGCTGCAGGAAAATCCGGAAGCGATTTTTGCCACCAGCGAAAAGAGCGACGCCGACAGCGAAGGGGGCCTGGCCATGTGGCGCGCGTTTCCTTCCCTGGCGGCGGTGCGCAACAACAATCTGTTCCGCCTGAATGGCGACTTGCTGAACCGCGCCGGCCCGCGCATGTTCGACGGCACCGCCGCCATGTGCGAAAAACTCGAGCTGGCGCGCCAGCACCGCAATACGCCTGCCGCGAAAGCAGCCAAATGAGCCACTACCAGCGCATCGCCTGCTTGTCGACCGAAGCGGTGGAGACCCTGTATGCCTTGGGAGCCGAAGAGTTCATCGCCGGCATCTCCGGCTTTACGGTGCGCCCGCCGCGTGCGCGTGAGGAAAAGACCAAGATCAGCGGCTTTTCCTCGTCCAGCCTGGAACGCATTCTGGCCGTGCGGCCGGACCTGGTGATCGGCTTTTGCGACATGCAGGCCGATATCTGCCGCGACCTGGTCAAGGCCGGCGTCGAGGTGCACCAGTTCAACCAGCGCACGGTCGAGGGGATTTTGCGCATGATCGCCGTGCTGGCGGCGCTGGTGCGGCGCGAGGAAGCGGGCAGCAAATTGATCGCCAGCCTGCGCGCCGATATCGCGCGGGCGCAGCAGCGTGCAACACACTGGACGCGCAAGCCCGTGATCTATTTCGAAGAGTGGAACGATCCCCTGATGAGCGGCATCGGCTGGGCCGCGGAGCTGATCGAACTGGCCGGCGGCGTCGATGCGTTTCCGGAATTGTCCGCACAGCCGGGCGCGAAGGAACGCATTATCGCCGACCCGATGAACGTGGTGCGGCGCGCGCCCGACATCATTATCGCCACCTGGTGCGGCAAGAAATTCCAGCCCTTGCAACTGACGGCGCGCCCGCAGTGGGACACCATCCCCGCCGTAAAAAACGGCATGGTGTTCGAGATCAAGTCACCCGACATTTTGTCGCCCGGACCGGCGGCCATCACCGAAGGGCTGCGCCAGATCAGCGATATGGTCGCACTGTGGCAGGCGCAGCAAGCATGACGCTGCCGTTCCACACCCTGATGGTGCAGGGCACGACCTCGGACGCCGGCAAGAGCACCATCGTCGCGGCACTATGCCGGCTGATCAAGCGCCGTGGCGTTACCGTCGCGCCGTTCAAGCCGCAGAACATGGCCCTGAACAGCGCGGTGACTGCCGACGGCGGCGAGATCGGCCGCGCGCAGGCGCTGCAGGCCATGGCTTGCGGCATCGCGCCGCATACCGACATGAATCCGGTGCTGCTCAAACCCTCGTCGAACACGGGCGCGCAGGTGATCATCCACGGCAAGGTGCGCGCCGAGATGGATGCGCGCGACTATCAGCAATACAAGACCATCGCCATGGGCGCCGTGCTGGAATCGTATGCACGGCTGCGCCAGCAGTATCAGGCGGTGATCGTCGAAGGCGCTGGCAGCCCGGCCGAGATCAATCTGCGCGCGCGCGATATCGCCAACATGGGTTTTGCGGAAGCGGTCGACTGCCCGGTGATCCTGGTCGCCGATATCGACCGTGGCGGCGTGTTCGCCCACATTATCGGCACGCTGGCCTGTTTGTCGGACAGCGAACGCGCGCGCATCGCGGGCTTTGTCATCAACCGTTTTCGCGGCGATATCTCGCTGCTGCAACCCGGTGTCGACTGGCTGGAGCAGCAAACGGGCAAGCCGGTGCTGGCCGTGCTGCCCTACTTGCAAGGTTTGTTCCTCGACGCGGAAGACGCGGTCGAGGCGATGCAGGCCGAACGCGGCGCGTTTACGGTGGTGGTGCCGCAGCTGCCGCGCATCAGCAACCATACGGATTTCGACGCGCTGCGCGCCCATCCCGGCATCGACCTGCGCTTTATCAAGCAGGGCCAGCCGATACCGCCAGCCGACCTGGTGATCCTGCCCGGCAGCAAGAACACGCGCGGCGACCTGGCATGGCTGAAGCAGCAAGGCTGGCCCGCCTATCTGGCAAAACACCTGCGCTATGGCGGCAAGGTGATCGGCATCTGCGGCGGCTTCCAAATGCTGGGAGAGAGCGTGCGCGATCCGCTCGGGGTGGAGGGAAACGCGGGCGACTCCGCCGCACTGGGCCTGCTGGCGATGACGACCGAACTGACGGCAAACAAGCGGCTGGTGCAGGTGACCGGCCAGTGCGCGTTTGAAGGTGCGGACGATGCGCCGGCAGGCGGCTATGAAATCCATATGGGCGTATCGCACGGCGCGGCGCTCGACGCGCCAGCGTTCCTCATCGATGGCCGGCCGGAAGGGGCGGTGTCCGGCGACGGGCAAATTTTAGGAAGCTATTTGCACGGCATGTTCGACACGCCCGCCGCCTGTTCGGCGCTGCTGCGCTGGGCCGGGCTGGCGTCAAGCCATGTGGTCGATACCGGCGCGCTGCGCGAAGCGAGCCTGGAACGGATCGCCGACGCGGCCATGCCCCTGATGGCCGCGCTGGAACGCCTCGAATACTGAATACTGACGCCTAGTTTTTCAGGCAGGTACCCATGTAAGTGCGGTCGGTCGAGAACTCGACCGCCATGCTGGACGACACCGGCATGAACATCGAGTAATCGGCCGGCACGTCGGCCGGGTCCTTGAACACGGCGATGCCGTCGAAATCGACGGCTTGCGCACCCAGGCCCAGCTTGTTGATGGTAATGGTTTCATCGTGCGTCTTGCCGGCCGTGTTGTTGGTGATGGTGGCGGTGCCGCCGGCCACCACGATTTTTGCGCTGATGCCGGGCGCTGCGCAGGCGTAGCTGCCGGCGATTTCGGTGCCGATCTTTTGCTGCCTGGCTGCCACCATGGTGCCCACGCGCAGCACGTTTTCCTGGTTGCGGCTGTAGCGGTCGATGAACAGCGCCAGCCCGCGGTCGCCGGCGTGCACATGGACGATGCCGAAATCCTGCTGTCCCTGGCGGGCGATAATCAGGCCACGCGCCGCATCGCGGACCAAAGTCAGGCTGGCGTTTTCCGCTTCCAGCTGCGGCGAGACCGCCGTACAGGCGCCTTGCGTATTGAACACGCCGCCATTGCACAATTGCGCGCTGCCGTTGGCAGCGATGCGCAGACTGCCTTTCGGATTGAAAGGGCTGCCGCCGTTCGAAGCGTTGCGCATGGCGCCGAGGAAAATATAATTGCCGGCCAGCTTGGCCACATCGGTGGCGGCATAGCCGCTGCCGCTGACATTCGAACTCATGCTGCCCAGTTTGATCGTTCCCGTCAGCAAGCGCGTGCGCGCATCGACGGCGAGGTTCAGGTCGGTGCCCGTGTAGGTCGTGATATTGCCTGTGGTAACCGACGTATAGCTGCCGCTGCGGTCGACCAGGCCGAACTGGGTCGACAGCACTTTGACGCTGAAGGTTTTCTTGGCGTTGTCAAAGGTAATGCGCCAGGTGTCGCCGATCTCGGCCGCCACGTCGTACACGCTTTCGTCCGCATTGGCGCCGGCGATCACCGCCAGGCCTGCCGCGCTGGCGACCGCTTGCGACGCCACCGTCACGGCATCGGTGGCCGGTGTCGTGATCGGCGGGGTAACGACGGGCGGCGTGACCACCACCGGTGGCGTGACGGGAGCGGCCGGAGTGTCGTTATCGCTGCCGCCGCCGCAAGCGGTCAGGGCCGCGCCCAGCAGGACGATGGAGAGGGCATTTTTCATAGTGGTTTTCCGGGAAAGAGGTGACGCGACAGGCAACAGTCGCGATGGCAATACCGATCCTAGCCGCGGCGCACAACTATTACTATGGAACAATTGTTCCATGGACTTGCAACGGCGGCCATGCCATGGCATGCAGGCTGACGGCGCGCGTGTGCCATTTATGTGACAATTCCATACTGCCGGCTCCGTTCCAACTCTCCTCAGGTTTGCATCCATGTCCAGTTCCGCCGTTAAAAGCTACCTTCCGTGGGTGGTCGCCACCGCCCTCTTCATGGAGCAGCTCGACTCCACCATCGTCAATACCGCCATTCCCAGCATGGCCGCCAGCCTGAATGTCACGCCGCTGAGCCTGAAAGCGGTCGTTACCAGCTACATTTTGAGCCTGGCCGTATGCATCCCGATCAGCGGCTGGATGGCCGACCGCTTCGGCACCCGGCGCGTGTTTTCCGCCGCCGTCGCCATCTTTACGATTGCCTCCATCCTGTGCGGCCTGTCCGTCAATTCGCCGATGCTGGTGGCGGCGCGCCTGCTGCAGGGGGTCGGGGCGGCGATGATGATGCCGGTCGGCCGGCTGACCATCATCCGCACCTTTCCCAAGTCGCAACTGCTGGCGGCAATGAATTTCGTCATCATCCCGGCCCTGATCGGCCCGCTGCTGGGGCCCACCGTGGGCGGGCTGATTGTGCACTGGCTGTCGTGGCGCGAGATTTTCTTCGTCAACGTGCCGGTCGGCCTGGCGGCTTTGTACCTGGCGCACCGCTACATGCCTGACTATTACGGCGACAAGCCGCGTCCGCTGGACCTGATCGGCCTGGTGCTGTTCGGCACCGGCGTCGCCTTGCTGTCGTGGCTGCTGGAAGTATTCGGCGAGCATCGCGTCGATCCCACCTCGTTCGCTGTGCTGCTGTTCATTTCCATCAGCCTGCTGGCGGCCTACGTCTGGCATTCGAGCGAAGTGCTGCATCCGCTGCTGCGCCTGGCGCTGTTCAAGGTGCGCACCTTCCGCGTCTCGGTGGTGGGCGGCTTTGTCACGCGCCTGGGCGTCGGCGGCCTGCCGTTTTTGTTGCCGCTGCTGTACCAGCTGGGCCTGGGCTTGCCGGCCTGGCAGTCGGGCTTGCTGATGATGCCGTCGGCGGCCGCCGCGATGGGCATGAAGTTCATTTCCGCGCGCGTACTGGCCCGCTTCGGCTACCGCCAAGTGCTGATCGTCAACACGGTGCTGATCGGCGTGACCATCGCCATGTTTTCGCAAGTGAGCGCCGGCACGCCGCTGTACGTGATCGTCGGCATCAGCCTGTGCCTGGGCTTTTTCAATTCGCTGCAGTTTTCCAGCATGAACACGATCGCCTATGCCGATGTCGACAAAGCCGACTCCAGCATGGCCAGCACGATTGCCAGTTCGATGCAGCAACTGTCGATGAGCTTTGGCCTGGCGTTCGGTTCGCTGATCACCGGCTGGTACCTGGGCGACATGCCGCAGTCGAACCGCGCCATGCTGAGCACCGCCCTGCACCACGCCTTTTTGACCCTGGCGGTGGTGACGATCCTGTCATCGCTGACCTTCTGGACCTTGCGCCGCACGGATGGCGAAAGCATCAGCAAGGGCAGCGATGTCGATGAAGACGACCTGGCCGAAGTCAAGGCGAAAGCGGTGGTGCAGACGGAAGTCCAGACGACAGCGCAAACCGGCAAGGACTGAGCGGCCTCAAGCCGCCGCGACTCCACGCTGGCGGCCTTGGCCGCGCCGGTGCTACTGTGTACCGGGAGGCGCACATGGCGATCGAGCGGCGGTTCGCATGGGAGGGCAAGGACCGCCACGGCAAGCGGGTAGAAGGCATGCTGCGCGCCACCGACGCCGCTGCCGCCACCGTGCTGCTGCGCCGCCAGGGCATCCTTGCCACCCGCGTGCGGGCCCGCCGCGCCGCGCCGGGCAAAGCCATCCGCCACAAGGATATCGCGCTGTTTACGCGCCAGCTGGCCACCATGATGGGCGCCGGCGTGCCGCTGCTGACCGCCTTCACGATCGCCGGCAAGGGCCATGCCAAGCCGGCCATGACACAGCTGATGCAGGACTTGCGCCACGATATCGAAGCCGGCGGCAGCCTGCAGCAAGCCTTCCGCCAATTCCCCCTGCTGTTTGACGAACTGTATTGCAACCTGGTGGCGGCCGGCGAACAGGCCGGCATCGTGCAGGAACTGCTGGCGCGCCTGGCCACGCACCAGGAAAAAGCCATTGCCCTGCGGCGCCAGCTGCGCGGCGCGCTGATGTATCCGCTGGCCATCGTGGCCGTCGCCATTCTCGTCACCACCATCATCCTGACGGTGGTGGTGCCGGCCTTCCGGCAAGTCTTCGACAGCTTCGGCGCGCCGCTGCCCTTGCCCACCTTGCTGGTAATGGAGCTGTCGCGCCTGCTGGTGCAGTCGTGGTACTGGCTGCTGGCTGCGCTGGTGGCGCAGGTAGCGCTGCTGCGCCTGGTCTGGCGCCGCTGGCCACAGCTGCGCCGGCACGCACAGCAGCAAGCGCTGCGCCTTCCCCTGTTCGGCCCGCTGCTGCGGCGCGCGGCGATCGCCCGCTGGACCCGTACCCTGGCCGCCATGTACGCGGCCGGCGTGCCCCTGCTCGATTCGCTGGCCCTGGTCGGCGCCGCCGCCAGCAACATCGTCTACCAGGAGGCCACCACCCGCATCGAGCGCGAGATCCGCGCCGGTGGCAGCCTGGCGCTGGCCATGGACCACAGCGGCGTGTTTCCCGAGCTGCTGACGCAACTGGCCCTGATCGGCGAAGAATCCGGCGCGCTCGACGCCATGCTGTCGCGCGCGGCCGACATCATCGAAGCGGAAATCGACAACACCGTCACCATCCTTTCGTCCTTGCTGGAGCCGGCCCTGATGCTGGTGCTGGGCGTGCTGGTGGGCGGCCTGGTGATCGCCCTGTACATGCCGATTTTCAAGCTGGGGGCGGTGATTTGAAAAGAGCTGTGCCAGCGCAAGCCCGCATTGTGATGAAACGCTTGCTTGGTCCGTATAAAATTTGATACACTCAAAGGAGTCGAGATGACCGAGAAACCCATAGACTGGCGCGGTAGTTCTCTTGACGACATCAAGGACGACGCCATCTTTACTGTCAACGCACGCCGGGAAGCGGGCCATCAGCTGAGCCAGGTGCAGGCAGGGCTTGAACCTGACCGCTGGAAACCGTTCGACGAAGTCGGCCCGGGCACGCGCGAAATCATCGTCAACCTGGACGATGGCTGGTTCAGGGTAATGTACGTGGCCAAGTTTGCCGAAGCTGTGTATGTGCTGCACTGCTTCAAGAAAAAAACCAATGCCACATCCAAGCACGACAAGCAGATTGCCAGCACCCGTTATAAAGCCGTGATCAAGGAAAGGAACACCAAATGAGCATCAACACCAAATCAGCGCGCATCACGCCCGCCGGCGGCAATGTGTTTGCCGACCTGGGCTTTGAACCCGCAGAAGCGCAGGCGCTGCAGGCGCAGTCGCAGCGCATCATCTCGGACAAGATCGCCATCAAGGAAAAACTGATGGGCGAACTGGCGCTGTGGATCGATACGGAAAACCTCAAGCAGGCCGACGCCGCCCAGATCCTCGGCGTGACGCGCCCGCGCGTATCCGACGTGATCAACAAGAAAACCCCGAAGTTCACCATCGACGCCCTGGTCGACATGCTGGCGCGCACCGGCAAACGCGTGACGTTCTCGATCGCGTAATCAGCGGCGGTCTGCCGAAATTTCCCCGGAAGGGTGAGGATGTTTTACACTGCGCTGTGCCGTCAACTGTTTGCACGGCAACATCCCATCCTGACTAGACCACCATGCTGCAAGATACCCTGTTGTTCGCCGCGCCCGGCAATCTGTTCGTCACCCTGGTCGCCGCCCTGTTCGGCCTGATCGTCGGCAGCTTTCTCAATGTCGTGATCCACCGCATCCCGAAAATGATGCAGCGCGAGTCCGACAATTACGTGGCAGTCGAAAGCGGCCAGCCGCCACCGCACACCGACAAATACAATCTGATGCTGCCGCATTCGCACTGCACCGCCTGCGGCCACCGCATCACCGCGCTGGAAAACATTCCCGTCATTAGCTACCTGGCCCTGCGCGGCAAATGCCGTGCCTGCAAGACGCCGATTTCAGCGCGCTATCCGCTGGTGGAAGTGTTGACGGGCGCCCTGTCGGCGCTGCTTGTCTGGCATTTCGGCAGCGGCTGGACCGGGCTGGCCACCCTGCTGTTCGTCTTTTTGCTGATCGCCATGACCTTCATCGACGCCGATACGCAGATGCTGCCCGACGACCTGACGTTTCCGCTGCTGTGGGCCGGTTTATTGGTCAATATCAACGGCACCTTCGTGCCGCTTGCCGACGCCGTGATCGGCGCGGCCGCCGGCTACCTGGCCCTGTGGAGCGTCTACTGGGCCTTCAAGCTGGCGACAGGCAAGGAAGGAATGGGGTATGGTGACTTCAAATTGCTGGCGGCGCTGGGTGCCTGGCTGGGCTGGACGATGCTGCCGACGATTATTTTATTGTCGTCCGTGGTCGGCGCGCTGGTCGGCATCATCCTGATCGTGTTTGCCAAACGCGGGCGCGACAAACCCATCCCCTTCGGTCCCTACCTGGCCGCCGCCGGCGTGATCGGCCTGCTGTACGGCGCGCCGCTGTCGCAGCTGACGCTGGGCCTGGTGGGCTGATGAGGGAAGCCATGACGCAAACGAGCACAACGAACAGCGTACCTTATTTCAGCATCGGCCTGACCGGCGGCATCGGCTGCGGCAAGAGCACGGTGGCCAATCTGTTTGCCGCGCGCGGCGCCACCATCGTCGATACCGACGAGATCGCGCACAGCCTGACGGCCGCCAATGGCGCGGCCATGCCGGCCCTGCTGGCGCAGTTTGGCGATGGCGCCGCCGATGCCAACGGCGCGATGGATCGCGCCAAAATGCGCGCACTGGTATTTTCCGATCCACAGGCCAAGGCCAGGCTGGAAGCGATCTTGCATCCGCGCATACGCGCGGCCACCCTGGCGGCGGCCGCCGGCGCCACCGGCAGCTATGTGATCTTTGCCGTGCCGCTGCTGGTCGAATCGGGCGGCTGGGTGGAACGGGTCAACCGCGTGCTGGTGATCGACTGCCTGGAAAGCCTGCAGGTGGCGCGCGTGATGCAGCGTAATGGCCTGCCGGAAGCGCAAGTAAAGGCGATCATGGCGACGCAGGCGACGCGGGCCATGCGCCTGGCGGCGGCCGATGATGTGATCGATAACAATGGCGACTTGGCGGCCCTGGAACCGCAGATCGCCCTCTTGCACGAGGTATATCTGGCATTTTCAAAAAGAATGGCGGGAATGGCCTCGCAGCATTTGTAATTTGTCGACGCTTGGTTCAGAATCACGGGATTGCTTGCCGGTCCATACTTAAGGGAATTATTTTGATTGTCTACGAATACCCTTTCAACGAACGCATACGTACGCTGTTGCGGCTGGAAGACCTGTACGACAAATTCAAGTTCTTCGTCCAGCAAGAGCATGCGATGCAGCACCATGTTGCATTGGCAACCATCTTCGACATGCTGGAAGTGGCCGGCCGCGCCGACCTGAAGTCCGATCTGTTACAGGAACTCGAACGCCAGCGCCAGAGCCTGCTGGGCTACCGCAGCAATCCGAACGTGGAGCCGGAAACCCTGGACGCCATCCTCGCCGAACTCGACAGCGTCAGCGGTGCCCTGGTGGCGGCGCAAGGCAAGACCGGGCAGAATATCCGCGACAACGAATGGCTGATGAGCATCCGCGGCCGCACCATCATTCCCGGCGGCGCCTGTGAATTCGACCTGCCGTCCTACCATGCCTGGCAGCAGCGCAGCTCGGAACAGCGCCTGGCCGACATCCACGCCTGGTTCGCCCCGCTGGCGCCGTTGTTCGATGCGCTGGCGCTGGTGCTGCGCCTGCTGCGCGATTCGGGCGGCCCAGTGAAACTGATTGCCAACGCGGGCAGCTTCCAGCAAATGCTGCAAGGGAAGGTCTACCAGATGCTGCGTTTGAGCCTGGACGAGGCCAGCGGCGCGATTCCCGAAATCTCCGCCAATAAATACATGCTGTGGGTGCGCTTTACCACCCAGGGCGGCGACCTGAAACCCAAGCCGCTCGAAGAAGATGTCCCCTTCGAGCTCACGCTGTGTAATTTTTAATTGTTCTTGCCATGACCGTTGTTAACTGCCCTACCTGCGCCGCCAAAGTCGAATGGACCGAGGCCAATACCTTCCGCCCCTTCTGTTCGAATCGCTGCAAGCAGATCGACCTGGGCGCCTGGGCCGAAGAGAAATATACGATACCGGCCGCCGACCCGCTCGACGATCCGCTCGATGAAGACGAGAAAAAACAGCAGCACTAAGCGAACGGATTTTCCAGCCGCAAGCCGGTTGCCGCATAGCGGTCAAGACGGCCGCTGACCACCGTCAGGCCATGGGCGATGCCCATCGCCGCAATCTGCCCATCGATGACCGAGCCGTACTGCGGCAAGCGGGACCATACCACCGCGCAATCGAGATCGAACTCGAGCAGGCGCGCCGCATAGTCGCGCAATACCGCTTCCAGCCAGCCTTCCATCGCCAGCGCTTCCATGGTGGCGCCGCGCCGCCATAGCTGCCGTATGCCGGCGCGCCATTGCGCCACCGCCTGCACCGGCAGGTAGCGCTCGCCGGGCGCCACCCGCTCGAACCAGGATCGCACGCCGGGCGGCGCCTTGTCTCCCTTGCGCGCGGCATTGACCACGTCGGCGTCGAGCAGATAGCCGGACATGCTAATGATCGCGGCCGAAATCGGCCTCGCTGCCGACGTCGGGCATGCCGCGCAGGATATCGTCGAGCGCTCGCTTGGGCAGTGGCCGCAGCACGCTGCGCAGGATATCGCGGTGTTCCTCTTCGATGCTGCGGCCATGGGCGCGGGCGCGCTTGTGCAGCGCGGCCAGCAGCAGTTCATCGGCGTCGTTGAAGGTGAGGGTCAAGGTCAGCGCCATGCGAGTCTCCCGCTATCGTCATCAATGACTTTAGCGGAAAGACCCGGTAATGCAAGGCGAGAGGAGGATGCAGGCAGTGACGGTCAAACCGTCGTGGTACTTTCACGGCGCACCACGTCCAGCCATTCCAGCAGGGGAATCGTGGCCGGCAGCAAGGGCTCCACGCCCACCGTGCCCTGCCAGGCGAAGGCCTGGCCTTCCAGGCTTTGCGGCTCGCCGCGCCAGTCGCGGCTGATATAGAAATGCAGCCGCACATGGGCGTGCGGATAGACATATTCCACGCCGCACCAGGCTTCGGCGCTGTCGATCTGCAAGCCCAGCTCCTCGACGAACTCGCGTTTCAGTGCGTCAAAAATGGCCTCGCCCGGTTCGACTTTACCACCGGGAAACTCCCAATAACCATCGTACGGTTTGCCGGCCGGACGCTGGCCCAGCAGCACGTCGCCATTCGGTTTCATCAGGATGCCGACGGCGACGTCGACCGGTTTGACTTTCACCTCGCTCATTGCGGCAGCTTTCCGGCAGGAAGTTTCCCCGCATAGTCGCGCGCGAACTGCCACGCCACCCGGCCCGAGCGCGAACCGCGTTGCAAGGCCCAGCGCAGGGCGTCGCCGCGTGCTTGCGCGATCTGTTCCGGGGTGCAGCCGAACGAGGCCAGCCAGTGCGCCGTGATGTCCAGGTAGTCGTCCTGCTTGAACGGATAGAACGACAGCCAAACGCCAAAGCGTTCGGACAGGGAAATCTTTTCCTCCACCGTTTCGCCCGGATGCAGGTCGCCATCGTCGTCGGTCTTGTAGCTGCTGTTGTCCGACATGCGTTCCGGCATCAGATGGCGCCGGTTCGAGGTGGCATAGATCAGCACGTTGTCCGACTGTGCGGCGATGCTGCCGTCCAGCGCCACTTTCAGCGCCTTGTAGCCGCTCTCGCCTTCTTCGAACGACAGGTCGTCGCAAAAAATGATGAAGCGCTCGGGGCGCGCCGCCACCAGGTCGACGATGTCGGGCAGGTCGGCCAGATCCGCCTTGTCGACTTCGATCAGGCGCAGGCCCTGGCCTGAAAACTGGTTCAGGCAGGCCTTGATCAGCGACGACTTGCCGGTGCCGCGCGCGCCCGTCAGCAGCACGTTGTTGGCGGGCCGGCCACTGACGAACTGGCGCGTGTTCTGCTCGATCTGGGCCTTTTGCGTGCCGATATTGTGCAGGTCATCGAGTGCGATGTTCGACACATGGGCCACCGCCTGCAGATGGCTGGCGGCGCCCTGCCGGCGGCGCCAGCGAAAGGCAAAGCTGCTCCAGTCGACGGCCGGGGTGGCGGCCGGCAGGATCGCCTCGACGCGCGCCAGCAAACTTTCCGCGCGCAGCAGGAATTGTTCGAGGCCGGTCATGAACGGTAGTCGGCGTTGATCGACACGTAGTCATGCGACAAATCGCAGGTCCAGACGGTGGCCGTGGCGTCGCCGCGCGCCAGTTTCACGCGGATGGTGATTTCGCTTTGCTGCATCACGCGCTGGCCGTCCTGCTCCTGGTAATCGGGATTGCGGCCGCCATTCTTGGCCACCCACACATCGTCCAGGTACAGGTTCAGCAGGCTGACATCGAGGTCGTCCACGCCGGCATAACCGATCGCGGCCAGAATGCGGCCCAGGTTCGGATCCGACGCAAAGAACGCGGTTTTCACCAGCGGCGACTGGGCGATCGAATAGGCGATCTTGCGGCACTCTTCCATGCTGCGCCCGTCTTCCACGGTCACCGTCATGAACTTGGTCGCGCCTTCGCCGTCGCGCACGATCGCTTGCGCCAGGAAAGTCGACAGTTCGGTCACGGCGGCGGCCAGTTCGGCGTAGCCGGGCGAGTCGATGGAGTCGATCACTAGGCTGCCGGCGCCGGTGGCGACCAGCATGAAGGAGTCGTTGGTCGACGTGTCGCCATCGATGGTGATGCAGTTGAACGATTTGTCGGCCGCCTGTTTCACCAGTTGATCGAGTACCGGCTGGGCCACGGTGGCGTCGAACGCCAGGAAGCCCAGCATGGTCGCCATGTTCGGCTTGATCATGCCGGCGCCCTTGCTGATGCCGGTCAGGGTCACCGCGTGGCCCTCGATGGTAACCGTGCGCGAACCGGCTTTCGGCTGCGTGTCGGTGGTCATGATGGCTTCGGCCGCCGAGAACCAGTTATCTTGCGTGAGCGCGGCGACCGCTTGCGGCAGGCCCGCCACCAGGCGCTGCACCGGCAGGGGTTCCAGGATCACGCCGGTGGAAAACGGCAGGATCTGCTGCGGCGTGCAGCCCAGCAGCTCGGCCAGCGCGGCGCAGCTGTCTTGCGCGGCGGCCAGGCCCGATTCACCCGTGCCCGCATTGGCGTTGCCGGTATTGACCAGCAATGCGCGGATCGGTTCGGCGCCGGCGGTCACGGCCGCCAGGTTGGCCTTCGAGATCTGCACCGGCGCCGCGCAGAAGCGGTTCAGGGTGAACACGCCGGCCACGGTGGCGGTCGGCGCCAGTTTCAATACCAGCAAATCCTTGCGGTTCGGCTTCTTGATGCCGGCTTCGGCAACACCGATTTCAATACCGGCGACGGCTTTCAGGTCGGCGGCGACGGGCTTGGGAGAATTGACGGCCATATGAGTTCTTCTGCGAGGGGAAAAGGAAGCGCTATTGTAGCGCCTTCGCGCTAGCGTTGACCATGCGGCGCGTGATCAGTAGCAGCCTCATCCGTATCCGGGCGCATCAATCCAGGTGCATGTCCTGCTTGCGCTTGATCAAAGCAAAGGCAGGTAGCAAGGTTAAGGTATCAGCACACCCATCCGCGCTTTCAGGCCGCCATGGGCCTGCTTCTGGAGCGTGCCATGCAGCACTATTTGAACCTTCCTGCCCGGCGCTGGCGTGATAGCGCCACCATTGCAGGCATGCTCGTGCTGTGCTGCCTGGGCGCCTGCACGGTGCCCGGCCACCATGCCCCGGCCGGCAACGCGGCGCTCACGTCGGCAGAGCCCGCACCCGCACCAGCACCATCGCCAGCGCAACAGGCCGACGCAGCGGTGACGCCGCGGCCGCCCTCCAATGGCGGAGGGGCAATCGTGGGCGGCCTGCTGGGCAATCTGTTGGGCGGCAAGCGCATATCGAATGGCACGGCTATGGGAAGCGCCGCTCTAGGAGGCGCACTGTCCAGCCCATCCACCGGCGCACTGGGCGTGACCGTCTACTATGCCACCGACCGCGAATTTCGCCCCCGCGAAAACAGCTATGGCTGGCAACCGAACCGCAAGGCACCGCACCTGAGCTATGGCAGCGTACTGGTCAGCATTCCCGAAAAACGCGCACCGGGCGAATTGCCACTGGCGCCCTGGTACGATTTCATCAGCAGCGACGACGCGCAGCAATATGTACTGATTGAAGGCATGCAGCGCTGGTCGCGTGCCGATTTTTTTGCCGCCATCAAGAATAGCCACGCCACCGACCCGGACCGGCGCGCCGCGTTTATCTATATCCACGGCTACAGCAATACGTTCGATGATGCGGCGCGGCGCACGGCCCAGATGGCTGTCGATCTCGATATCGGCGCCATTCCCGTGTTCTACAGCTGGCCTTCGAAAGGCACGCTGGCAGGCTATGAATTCGACCAGAATTCGGCCCAATGGACGCAAACGCATCTGCAGGCATTCCTGGCCGATTTCGCGGAACAGTCACTGGCTACCGATATCTACATCATTGCGCACAGCATGGGCAACCGTCCGCTGACCCTGGCGCTGGTCGGGCTGCTTGAAACCCGGCCTCAATTGCGCCCGCTGTTCAAGCAGGTGGTGCTGGCGGCGCCCGACATCAATGCCGACGTGTTTCGCGAGCAGATCGCGCCGCGCTTTGCCAGCCTGAAACTGCCGACCACCCTGTATGCCTCGGCCAATGACAAGGCGATCCGCGCTTCCTACGGCTTTGCCGAATGGGACCGCATCGGCGACATACGCGGGCCGGTGGTCGCCATTCCCGGCATGGAACTGGTCGATGCCTCGACGGTGGTCATGAACTTCATGGGCCACGATTATTTTGCCAGCAACCGCGTGCTGCTGACCGATATCGCCACCATGATCAAGACGGGACAGCGGGCCGGCAAGCGCGGCGGGCTGCGCGGCGTTCCCGCACGCACGCCCCAGTACTGGGCTTTCCCGTGATTTCCTTGTGCCCATAAAAAACGGAGACCGCAGTCTCCGTTTTTGTTCACGCTGTCAAACCGCGCTTAGGCCAGCTTGCCGTGGCAAGCCTTGTACTTCTTGCCGCTGCCGCAAGGGCATGGATCGTTGCGGCCGACCTTGACGCCCATGCTCACGCTCATGTCGTCGACGTACTGCTGGTCGCTGCTGTCGCCGGCGGTTGGTGCCAGCAGTTCTTCCGGCGCGGCGTTCGGATCGAACTCGGCGTGCTGGTAGTGCACGTTTTCCACGTGCGACTGCTGCATTGCCGCTTCGGCCGCATCAACTTCTTCACGCGACTGGATGCGCACCGTCATCACGTGCTTGGTGACGTCGTTCTTGATCATGTCGAGCATCATGCCGAACAGTTCGAACGCTTCGCGCTTGTATTCCTGTTTCGGGTTCTTCTGGGCGTAACCGCGCAGGTGGATACCCTGGCGCAGGTGGTCCAGCGCCGCCAGGTGTTCACGCCAGTGGCTGTCGACGCTTTGCAGCATGACATTGCGCTCGAAGCCGCCGAACGATTCCTTGCCGACGATATCGATCTTCGACTGGTACACGGCATCGGCCGCCACCAGCACTTTTTCAACGATCTCTTCGTCGGTCAGGGTCGAGTCGGCTTCAAGCAGCTGCTGCAGCGGCATGTCGAGCTGCCACTCGCTGGCCAGCACGGCTTCCAGGCCTTTGATGTCCCACTGCTCTTCCACCGATTCCTGCGGCACATAAGCGTGCACCAGGTCGGTGAACACGCCGTGGCGCAGCGAAGCGATCATTTCCGAGATGTCGGTGGTTTCCAGCAGCTCGTTACGCTGCTGGTAGATCACCTTGCGCTGGTCATTGGCGACGTCATCGTATTCCAGCAATTGCTTGCGGATGTCGAAGTTGCGCGCTTCCACCTTGCGCTGGGCCGATTCGATCGAGCGCGACACGATGCCCGCTTCGATCGGTTCGCCTTCCGGCATTTTCAAGCGGTCCATCACGGCGCGCACGCGGTCGCCGGCGAAGATGCGCAGCAGCGCGTCGTCGAGCGACAGGTAGAAGCGCGACGAACCCGGATCACCCTGGCGGCCGGCACGGCCACGCAGCTGATTGTCGACCCGGCGCGATTCATGGCGTTCGGTACCGATGATGTGCAGGCCGCCCGCATTGACCACATGGTCGTGCAGCGACTGCCATTCATCATGCAATTTTTGCGACTGCGCTGCCTTGTCGGCGTCAGCAATCTCCGCATTGGCATCGATGACCTTGATCTGGTTTTCGACGTTACCGCCCAGCACGATGTCGGTACCGCGACCGGCCATGTTGGTGGCGATCGTGATGGCTTTCGGACGGCCGGCCTGGGCGATGATTTCCGCTTCGCGCGCATGCTGCTTGGCGTTCAGCACGTTATGCGGCAGCTTGGCTTTATCGAGGATGCCGGACAGCAGTTCCGAGTTCTCGATCGAGGTGGTACCGACCAATACCGGCTGGCCGCGCTCGTAGCAGTCGCGGATATCGATCACCATCGCATTGTATTTTTCCGCCGACGATTTGTAGACCTGGTCCTGGCGGTCCTTGCGCTGCAGCGGACGGTTTTGCGGAATCACCACTGTTTCCAGGCCGTAGATCTCCTGGAATTCGTAGGCTTCGGTATCGGCCGTGCCGGTCATGCCGGCCAGCTTGGCGTACATGCGGAAATAGTTCTGGAAGGTGATCGAGGCCAGGGTCTGGTTCTCGTTCTGGATCTTCACGCCCTCTTTCGCTTCGACGGCCTGGTGCAGGCCATCGGACCAGCGGCGGCCCGTCATCAGGCGGCCCGTGAATTCATCGACGATCACCACTTCATTGTTCTGCACCACATAGTGCTGATCCTTGAAGTACAGCGCATGGGCGCGCAGCGCCGCATACATGTGGTGCACCAGCGAGATATTGGCCGAATCGTACAGCGAGGCGCCTTCCGGCAGCAGGCCCAGTTCGGTCATGATGCGCTCGGCTTTTTCGTGACCGGCTTCGGTCAGGAGCACCTGGTGCGCTTTTTCATCCTTGGTGTAGTCGCCAGGGACTTCAACCTTGCCCTTGCCGTCCGGCGTTTCTTCGCCGATCTGCAAGGTCAGCAAGCCTGGCACTTCATTGATCTTGTGATACAGGTCGGTATGGCTCTCGGCCTGGCCGGAAATGATCAAAGGCGTACGCGCTTCATCAATCAGGATCGAGTCGACTTCATCGACGATGCCGAAGTTCAGCGTGCGCTGCACGCGGTCGCGCGCTTCGTACACCATATTGTCGCGCAGGAAATCGAAACCGAATTCGTTGTTGGTGCCGTAGGTGATGTCGGAGTTGTAGGCCTGCTGCTTGGCGCTGTGCTCCATCTGCGACATGTTCACGCCGGTCGACAAGCCCAGCCAGGCGTACAAACGGCCCATGGTCTCGGCGTCGCGCTGCGCCAGGTAATCATTGACGGTGACGATGTGCACGCCCTTGCCCGACAAGGCGTTCAGGTAGGCTGGCAGGGTCGCCATCAGGGTCTTGCCCTCGCCCGTGCCCATCTCGGCGATCTTGCCATAGTGCAGGACCATTCCGCCGATCATCTGCACGTCGAAGTGGCGCATGCGCAGCACGCGCTTGGACGCTTCGCGGCAGACGGCAAACGCCTCCGGCAGCAGGGCGTCGAGCGATTCGCCACCGGCGATGCGTTCCTTGAAGGCAGGCGTCTTCGCTTGCAGCTCGGCATCCGACAGCTTTTCGATGACCGGCTCGAGCGCGTTGATCTCGCGTACCGTTTTTTGGTATTGCTTGAGCAGCCGCTGGTTGCGGCTACCGAAAATCTGGGTCAGTAATGACATGCTTGAATTCTTGAAAAAACGCCGTTAAAAAAAGCTCGGTAGCTGACAGCGAGGTGACAATCGCATGACCGCACGGAGTTCGACTATGGCAAAAGACGATGATTTTATCATGCGTTCCCCCCAAGGTTGGGATCATGCACTATATAACAATAGCTTTAAGACAAACAATCACGGGAAATGACGGACATTTTGCGCCCGGCGTGGCGCATCGATGGCAGCATCGGCGGCCACCGCCGCCCTCGCCATGCGCGGGCGAGTGTGCTATGTTTCGGCCATGCGAAATCCCACTTACTCGCCGGCACCGCGCCGCAGCTATGGCTTTGCCCGCCCGGGCCCGGCCGTCACGGGCGCCACCGATTTCTTGCGCGGCAACGCGACGATGGCGTCCTTGATGCCGACCGTCAAGCGCCTGGCCGCCCTGCAAAAAGATTGCGCCCAGGCCCTGCCGGCCATGTTCGAGCACTGTGACATTTTGCAATTCGAAGCGGGCCAGCTGGTACTGGCCATACCGAACGCGGCGCTGGCCGCCAAGCTCAAGCAGCAATTGCCGAAATTGCAGGGCGAACTGGAAAGAAAAGGCTGGCAGATTGCCGGCATCAAGCTCAAGGTGCAAGTGACCAAGAGCATCGCGCCGATCGTCCATACGCGGGCGCTGGTGCTGCCGGAAAAAGCCATGTCGGCGCTGGAGGAACTGAGCACGGCGCTGCCGGCGTCGAAACAGAACGATCAGCTGATCGCGGCGCTGCGCAGGCTAGTGCGGCATCACCGCGAAGCTAAAGATTAGGAAGGCCAGGCGCCAGCACGTAGGTCGGATTAGCGAGGCTTTGCCTCACGTAATCCGACAACAACGTTGGCGCCAACAATGTTGTCGGATTACGGCCCGAAGGGCCTAATCCGACCTACGTCAGCGACCACTCGCGTTCCATCTGGCGCAGGTAGGATTGCGGTGCCGCTTCATTGGTGGCGAACGAGACGATCTCGTACGAGTCCGGCTGCTCCAGCAGCGCCAGCAGCAGCTGGTTGTTCAGCGCATGGCCCGATTTGTGCGCCGTGTAATAGGCCAGCAACGGATGGCCCACCAGATATAAATCGCCAATCGCGTCGAGGATCTTGTGGCGCACGAATTCGTCTTCGTAGCGCAGGCCATCGGCGTTCAGGATGCGGTATTCATCCATCACGATGGCGTTTTCCAGCGAGCCGCCACGGGCCAGGCCCATGCCGCGCAGGCTTTCCACGTCCTGCATGAAGCCGAAAGTGCGCGCGCGCGCCACATCGTGGATATACGACACGTCGCCAAAGTCGACCGAGGCGCGCTGCATGGTGCCATCGACGGCCGGGTGGTTGAATTCGATGAAAAAGTCCAGCTTGAAGCCGTCATAGGGCGACAGCCGCGCCCATTTTTCGGCCGCGCCGGTCCCGTGGCGCACTTCCACCGGTTTGATGACCTTGATGAATTTCTTGGCCGACGCCTGCTCTTCCACGCCAGCTTGTTGCAGCAGGAATACAAACGACGAGGCCGAGCCGTCCATGATGGGAATTTCTTCCGCATTCACGTCGATATACATATTGTCGATACCGAGGCCGGCCGCGGCCGACATCAGGTGTTCCACGGTCGAGACACGCGCGCCGTCCTTGATCAGCACGGACGCCATGCGCGTGTCGCCGACCGCCATGGCGCTGGCGGGAAACTCCACCACCGGCACCAGGTCGATGCGGCGAAACACGATGCCGGTGTCGATGGCGGCCGGGCTCAGGGTCAGTTCGACCTTGGTGCCGGAGTGCAAGCCGACACCGATGGTGCGGACCGATTGTTTGATGGTGCGTTGTTTTAACATGGCACGATTATATCCAGTTGCGGCATGGAATGCTGGCCGGCGCTGTTACACCCGTCACGGATGTTCACTTTCCAGATGCGCCGCCTCCCTGCGCACCAGGTAAATGCCGCTGGCAATGATGATGGCCGCGCCGATCATGGTGTACTCGTCGGGCAAGGTGCGCCACAGCAGCCAGTCCAGGCCCATGCCCCAGGCCAGCGCCGAATATTCGAACGGCGCCACGCTGGACGCCTTGCCGCTGCGAAACGCTTCCGTGATCGCCAGCTGGCCCAGGAAGCCGCTGACCGACAGGCCCGCCAGCAGCAGCCAGTCCTCGCGCCGGATCGCCACCCATTCATGCCAGGACAGCGCCACGCCGCCGGCCGCCATCATGACCATCAGCCAGAACACCATGCTTTCGCTGGCGTCGCTACGGCTGAGAATGCGCCCGGTGATGGCCGACACGGCATAGCAGGCGGCTGCGGCCAGCACGGCCAGGCCCGCCAGCGACAAAAATTCGCCGCCTTCCGGGCGCAGCACCACCAGCACGCCACCGAGGCCGACGGCGATCGCACACCAGCGCGCCAGGTCGACCCGCTCCTTCAAAATGAAGACCGACAGCGCCGTGATCAACAGCGGCGCGATAAAGAACAGCGAATACGCTTCGGCCAGGGAAAGACGCTTCAAGCCATAGGCGAACAGGGTGATCATGGCCACGCCCAGCGCGCCGCGCAAACAGTGCAGCGGCCAGCGCACTTTCAGCAGGTTTTTGAAGGCGCCGCGGTACAGCAAGTAAAGGCACACCAGCGGCAAGGACGACAAGGCGCGCAAGGCGGTGACCTGCATCGCGGGATAGGTTTCGGACAGCAGCTTCATGGCCGTGTCCATCAGCGAAAACAGGCCGGCGGCGGCCAGCATCGCGTAGATGCTGCGCAGATTGGGATTATGGGAAGGCAAAGCAACTCCTGGCAGGAGAGAAACCGTCATCATGGCGACGGCCGGAGCCAGGACCGGGCGCGGATACAGATACGGCGTAGCGCAGCGCGGTCGCCCGGATTATAGCAAGCGCGGCGGCTACTGTTACAACACCGGCAACAGCATCACCAGTTTCACCTCATGCTGGCGCGCCAGGTGCAAGGTCACCTGGTTGAAGTTGAGCGGCCCCTGCACCGGATGCTGGAAGCGGCGCAGGCCACCGTCGCGGCCCAGCACCTGCTGCGCGCCCCACCAGTGGCGAAACTCCGCGCTGGCGCCGCACAATTGCGCGATCAGGCCAGCCAGTGGCGCCTGGTCCGCATGGCGGCCAATATCGGCGCGAAACTCGGCCACCAGGCGCTGCGCGCGCTCGGGCCAGCCGGCGATCAGCGCGCGTGCTTGCGGCGACAAAAACATGAAATGTAGTAAATTCGGCAGCTGATTTGGTGATGACTCCAGCTGCGGCGCATCGAGCCAGCCGGCAAACAGATCGGCCGCGCCCGCATTCCAGGCCACCGCATTCCACTGCCGGTCCAGCATATAGGCCGGCGCATCGATGGCCGCCACGATCGCCGCCAGTTCGCTTGAGGCCGCCCCATCGCCGGCGGCTTCGCCATGTTCGGGATCGGCCTTGTCGGCCACGTCGAACAGATAGCCGCGTTCGGCCGGGCTCAGTTGCAGCACCTGCGCCAGGCGCGCCAGCATCCTGCTTGATGCCGACACGGGCCGGCCCTGCTCCAGCCAGGTCAGCCAGGTGGGACTGACGTCGCACAATTGCGCCAGCTCTTCTCGGCGCAGGCCCGGCGTGCGGCGCCGCCCGCCACCGGGCAAACCGGCCATGGCGGGGGTGACGGCTTCGCGGCGGGCGCGGATGAATTCGGCAAGCTTGTGCGACATGGCGTTCTTTCGTGGTAGTGGCGCATGGTAGTAAATATACCAGTATAACTTCTTGTCTTGTTACAGGATAAAACCACGTCTATTCTGCCTGTACACCAACACTTACGGGAGCAAACCATGCAACAGCACGATGTCATTACCGAGCAGTTCGGCAAGACCGCCAACGCATATCTGAGCAGCGCCATCCACGCGCAAGGAGCCGACCTGGTGCTGATGCAGGAAGCGGCGCGCCGCCATGGCCGCCCCGTGGTGCTGGACCTGGGCTGCGGCGCCGGCCACGCCAGCTTTGCCGTCGCGCCGGTGGCCGCATCGGTGGTGGCCTACGACCTGGCGCAGCCCATGCTGGACGTGGTGGAACACGCCAAAGTGCAGCGCGGCCTGGACAATATCAGCACGCGCCAGGGCGACGTGGCCAGGCTGCCGTTCGCCGACGCCAGTTTCGACATGGTCGTCACGCGCTTTTCGGCCCACCACTGGAGCGACGTGGCCGGCGCGCTGGCCGAAGCCTGGCGCGTGCTGCGCCCGAACGGCACTTTGCTGGTGGTCGATATCGTGGCGCCGAAAACCGCGCTGTACGACACCACCTTGCAGGCGGTGGAACTGCTGCGCGACGGCTCGCACGTGCGCGACTACCGCACCTGCGAATGGGGCGCCAAGTTCGACAATGCCGGTTTCACGCACAGCCTGCGCAGCGTGTGGAAGCTGACCATGCAATTTGACGAATGGGTGGCGCGCATGCGCACCCCAGGCGAACGCATCGCCGCCATCCGCAACCTGTTCGACGCCGCGCCCGAGGAAGCGCGCCAGTATTTCGCGCTGCAGGACGATTATTCCTTCGATATCGACGCGGCGCTGTTCGAGGCGAGAAAACCGGTGGTGCAATAAAAAAACGGCGCCAACATGGCGCCGTTTTTTCGAGGTGAAACAATATTATTTCAACTGACCCAGCAAGGTCTCGGCATTCGACACTTCAAACTTGCCGCCCTGCTCGATGTTCAGCTGCGTCACCACGCCGTTGTCGGCCAGCAGCGAGTAGCGCTGCGAGCGCGTGCCCATGCCGTGCTTGGAGAAATCGGCGTCCAGGCCCAGGGCCTTGCTGTAGGCGGCATTGCCGTCGCCCATCATGCGCACGATGCCGGTGGCCTTCTGGTCACGGCCCCAGGCGCCCATCACGAACGCGTCGTTGACGGAGATGCACCAGATTTCATCGACGCCGGCCGCTTTCAGGGCTTCGGCGTGCTGCACATAACCTGGCACGTGCTGTGCCGAGCAGGTTGGCGTGAATGCGCCTGGCAGGCCGAAGATGGCGATCTTCTTGCCCTTGGCCAGATCCTGCACGTTGAACGTGTTCGGGCCCAGCGCGCAGCCTTCGGTTTCGGTTTCGATGAATTCAGCCAGGGTGCCTTCCGGCAGGGTATCGCCGATCTTGATCGTCATGGTGACTCCTTTTTACTATATTGGGAAAAGCCGGCTTGCCGCCGGCACTGCGCAACAGTATGCCTGACTTGGCATGGTTGTGCAGAAATCCCCCATGAAAGCCAAGGCTGAAATCAAAAAAACGGCGGCCAACAGGCCGCCGCAGTCACTCTCCCTGCAGGCTGAAATCAATCAGCCTGTTTGCGCAGGAAAGCTGGAATGTCATACGTTTCCATGCCGTTCTTTTCCATCGCGCGCACCTGCTCGGAGGCGGTTTCACGGCGCCATACGGCTGGCGCCTTCATGCCGTCAAAGCCGGCCGCCGGCGTGGCCGCGCCGACCGTGGTGGTCACGGTTTGCGCGGCGCCCATCGCAGCCGATGGGATCAAAGGGCTGTTGTGGGTGCCGGTGCGCAGCACTTGCTGCGGTACCAGCTGGATGTTTTTCTTGGCGCGGCCCAGACCGGTGGCCACCACGGTGACGCGGATATCGTCGCCCATGTCGTCGTCGTAGGCGATACCTTGCGCGATCGACGCATCCGGTGCCGCAAAGGCGCGCACGGCCGCCATGACCTCCTTGATCTCTTTACCCTTCAGGCCACGGCTGGCCGTGACGTTGACCAGCACGCCGCGCGCGCCGGACAGGTCGATACCGTCCAGCAGCGGCGAGGCGACCGCCTGTTCGGCCGCGATGCGCGCGCGATCGACGCCGGAAGCGGTGGCGGTACCCATCATCGCCTTGCCCTGCTCGCCCATGATGGTTTTCACGTCGTTGAAGTCGACGTTGATATGGCCCGGCACGTTGATGATCTCGGCAATGCCGGCCACCGCGTTGTTGAGCACATCATCGGCATGCTGCATCCATTCCAGCATGCTTTCGTCTTCGTAGATCTCTTCCAGTTTTTCGTTCAGGATGATGATCAGCGAATCGACGTGCAGCGACAGCTGCTCCAGGCCTTCGTCGGCGATGTCCATGCACTTCTGGCCTTCGTACGAGAAAGGCTTGGAGACCACGGCCACCGTCAGCGCGCCCATTTCCTTGGCCACTTCGGCGACGATCGGCGCGGCGCCCGTGCCGGTGCCGCCGCCCATGCCGGCGGCGATGAACACCATGTGCGCGCCGCGCAGCGCATCGGCGATGCGCGCGCGCGATTCTTCGGCCAGCTGGCGGCCGACAGCCGGTTTCATCCCGGCGCCCAGGCCGGTATCGCCGATCTGGATGATGTTGTGCGCCTTGGACGTCGACAGGGCCTGAGCGTCGGTGTTGGCGGCAATGAACTCCACGCCCGACATGCCTTTGTTGATCATGTGTTGCACTGCATTGCCACCCGCACCGCCGACGCCGACTACCTTGATGACGGTACCTATAGCTGTGTTATCGACCATATCGAACTCCATGATGTGCTCCTATCAGAATGCGGTTTCCAAGCGCCAGGCCTCATATCGTTAGGAGAGCTGGAGATTGAAAACTGCGGTTAAATTTAAAATAAGTTATATGTACCTGCGCTGATGCCAAAAAACCTGTACCGCCGGGCGAACTGCAGGCCCTTAAAAATTCCCTAAAAACCATTCCTTCATGCGCTGCCAGACTGCCTTCACCGAGCCATCCTGGCGCGTCACGATATGCCCGCGCAGGTATTGCTTTTTCGCTTCCAGCAGCAGTCCCAGCACGGTCGCGTAGCGCGGACTGCGCACCACGTCGGCCAGCTGGCCGCGATACTCCGGCGTGCCCAGGCGCGCCGGTTTCAAAAAGATGTCTTCCGCCATCTCCACCATGCCGGGCATGATGGACGTGCCGCCCGTGAGCACGATGCCCGACGACAGTACGCCCTCGTAGCCCGACTCGCGCACCACCTGGTGCACCATCGCGAACAGTTCCTCCACCCGCGGCTCGATCACCGCCGCCAGCGCCTGGCGCGACAGGTTGCGCGGGCCACGGTCGCCCAGGCCCGGCACTTCCAGCGACTCGCCCGGATCGGCCAATACCTGCTTGGCCACGCCGTAGCGGATCTTGATCTCTTCCGCTTCCGCGGTCGGGGTGCGCAAGGCCATCGCGATATCGTTGGTGATCTGGTCGCCGGCGATCGGGATCACGGCCGTATGGCGGATCGCGCCATCGGAAAACACCGCCACGTCGGTGGTACCGCCGCCGATGTCGATCAGGACCACGCCCAGTTCTTTTTCATCCGGAGTCAGCACCGCGTCGGCCGAAGCCATCGGCTGCAGGATCAGGTCGGACACTTCCAGGCCGCAGCGGCGCACGCACTTGACGATGTTCTGCACCGCCGAGACGGCACCGGTAACGATATGCACCTTGACCTCCAGGCGGATGCCGCTCATGCCGATCGGCTCGCGCACATCTTCCTGGCTGTCGACGATGAATTCCTGCGGCACCGTATGCAGCAATTGCTGGTCGGTCGGGATGTTAACCGCTTTTGCCGTCTCGATGACGCGCGCCACGTCGGTGGCCGTCACTTCCTTGTCCTTGATGGCCACCATGCCGCTCGAATTGAAGCTGCGGATATGGCTGCCCGCGATGCCGGCGTACACATTGCGGATCTTGCAGTCGGCCATCAGCTCGGCTTCTTCGAGCGCGCGCTGGATCGACTCCACCGTCGCCTCGATATTGACCACCACGCCTTTTTTCAGGCCCTTCGATTCGTGCTGGCCCAGCCCGATCACTTCGTGGCGTCCATCGGACATCACTTCGGCTACCACCGCCACCACTTTCGAGGTGCCGATGTCGAGGCCGACGATCAGGTTCTTCGCGTCTTTTGTCATTTCTGTCGCCTAGTTTTTTGGGCTATTGGTTTAATTACTTTGATTATTCGGTCAAGCCGGTTTTTTGGTCGCACTGCTGGTTTTTTTCCGGATCGCCGGCGCCGGCCGGCCATCCTTGCCCTCGGCCGGTATCACCAGGCCGGCCGAACTCAGGGCCAGGCCATTCTGGTAACGCATGTCGATGGTGTCGATATTGTCCAGGCGGCTGGCCAGTTGCGGATAGATGCCCACCAGCCGGTCGACCCTCGCCTTCAAGATCGTGTGATTCTGTTCGCGCCCCAGCGCCACGCTCATGCCGTTGTCCAGCTTGACGGTCCACGCATAGCGGCTCGACAGGGACAGCGATTCGGGCGCCATCTTCAACGGCGCGAACCATTTGGCCAGGTTCACATACGTCGCCAGCACGTCCTTCTCGCTGCCGTCCGGGCCCGAAAACGCGGGCAATTCATGGTCGTCCTCGGCCTCGGCGACGTTGGCGGTAAACACATCGCCCTTGACCGACAGCAGGCGGCCATCCTCGCCCCAGGTACCGAGCGCTTCATGCTCTTCCAGCGCCACGATCAGCTGGTTCGGCCACTCGCGGCGCACGCTGGCGCGGCGCACCCAGGGTACCGATTCGAACACGCCGCGCACGTTTTCCAGGTTGCTGGTGAAAAAATTGCCCTTGATGCGGCCTTGCGTGCCGGCGCGCAGGGTCAGGTAGTTCACATGCCGCAGCCCCTTCGCATCGACGCTTTCCACCGTGACGGTGCGCAGGTCGAACATCGGGCGCTGCGACACCCACCACACGCCGGCGGCCACGCACACGACCAGGACAAAGGCCATCAGGCCGTTGGCGGTCGTATTCAGGCTTTTAGCGTCGTGCCACATGTCAGTGCTGTCCCTTGCTGATTTTCAAACGTGCCGAAGCGACGATTTCCAGGCACAGGTCTTCATAGCTGATGCCCACCGCGCGCGCCGCCATCGGCACCAGCGAGTGGCCGGTCATGCCGGGCGAGGTGTTCACCTCGAGCAGGAACAGCGCGCTGTCGGCGCTGCGCATCAGCACATCGACCCGTCCCCAGCCTTCGCAGCCCAGGGCGCGGTAGGCCGCCAGCGCGATGCGCTCCATCTCGGCCAGGATCGCCGGGTCCAGCTCGGGCGGGCAGAAATACTGGGTCACGTCCGTGAAATACTTGTTCTGGTAATCGTAATTGCCTTGCGGCGCGACGATCTCGATCGGCGGCAGCGCGCGGGCGGTGGCGCCCTGGCCCAGGATCGCCACCGTGAATTCGCGGCCGGTGATGAACTGCTCGGCCAGCACCGAATCATCGAGGCCGGCGGCGATGTCATAAGCGGCCTGGAAGGCCGACGCTTCACGCACGGTGGTGATGCCGATGCTCGAACCCTCATGCGGCGGCTTGACGATCAGCGGCAAGCCCAGTTCCGCGGCCACCTGCGCCAGGTCGGACGCATCGTCCAGCACCGCGTATTGCGGCGTCGGCAGCTTGTGCATCAGCCAGATCATCTTGGTATAGACCTTGTCCATGCCGACCGAGCAGGCCATCACGCCGCTGCCCGTGTACGGGATGCCCAGTTGTTCCAGCGCGCCCTGCAAGCTGCCGTCTTCGCCGTAGCGGCCGTGCAGCGCGATAAAGACGCGGTCAAATTTTTCGGCCGCCAGCTCGGCCAGCGAGCGCTCGCCCGTGTCGAAGCCATGCGCGTCGACGCCATGGCTTAGCAAGGCGGCCAGCACGCCCGCGCCGGACATCAGCGACACTTCGCGCTCGGCCGAGCGGCCGCCGAACAGCACGCCGACCTTGCCCAATTGTTTCACATCGATAGCTGAAGCTGCGTTCACGTCAGGCCTTTGCAGTGTTGGTTGAATAGGTGGTCAGTTGTTGCGGGATGCCGCTGATCGAGCCCGCGCCCATGGTCAGCACGACGTCGCCGTCGCGCGCCACGCTCATGATGGTGTCGGCCATGTCGTTCATCGATTCGACGAAGATCGGCTCGATCTTGCCGCGCGCGCGCAGCGCATGCGCCAGCGAACGGCCGTCGGCGGCGACGATCGGCGCTTCGCCGGCCGCATACACTTCCGACAGCAGCAGCACGTCGGGCGCGCCCAGCACTTTCACGAAATCTTCGAACAGGTCGCGCGTGCGGCTGTAGCGGTGCGGCTGGAAGGCCAGCACCAGGCGGCGGCCCGGGTAGGCTGCGCGCGCGGCGGCCAGGGTGACTTCGGTCTCCACCGGGTGGTGGCCGAAATCGTCGACCAGCGCGAAGCTGCCGCCGTTCGGCAGCGCCACGTCGCCATAGCGGGTGAAACGCCGGCCGACGCCGGAAAATTCGGCCAGGCCCTGCTGGGTGGCGCTGTCGGCAATGCCGATCTCGCGCGCAATCGCGATCGCCGAACAGGCGTTCTGCACATTGTGCATGCCGGGCTGGTTCAGCACCACGTCCAGGTCAGGGTAACCGTCCTGCAGCACCGTGAAATGCATTTCCAGGCCGACGGCGCGCGCATTGATGGCGCGCACTTGCGCGTCTTCCGAAAAACCGTAGGTGGTGACCGGCTTGGTGACGAACGGGATGATGGCGCGCACGTGCGGATCGTCGACGCACAGCATGGCGCGTCCATAGAACGGCAGGCGGTGCGTGAACTGCACGAAGGCCTGCTTGAGTTTTTCGAAATCGTGCTCGTAGGTGTCCATGTGATCGGCATCGATATTCGTGATGACTTCGATCATCGGCGTCAGGTTCAGGAACGAGGCGTCCGATTCATCGGCTTCGGCCACCAGGTAGTCGCCCGAACCCAGCTTGGCGTTGGCGCCGGCGCTGGTCAGCCGGCCGCCGATGACAAACGTCGGATCGAGGCCGCCCTGCGCCAGCACGGAAGCGACCAGGCTGGTGGTGGTGGTCTTGCCATGCGTGCCGGCGATCGCGATGCCGCGTTTCAGGCGCATCAGTTCACCGAGCATCACGGCGCGCGGCACCAAAGGGATCTTGCGCGCGCGCGCGGCCGCCACTTCGGGATTATCTTGCGGCACCGCGCCCGAGGTCACCACCGCATCGGCGTCGCCGATGTTTTCCGCGGCGTGGCCGAGCATGACGGTCGCGCCCAGGCTCGCCAGGCGCTGCGTCGCCGCATTGCTGCCCAGGTCCGAACCCGACACCTTGTAGCCGAGGTTGACCAGCACTTCGGCGATGCCGCTCATGCCGCTGCCGCCGATGCCGACAAAGTGGATATTGTTTACTTTATGCTTCACAGAGCTAACCTCATGCCAATTGTTCCAATACGTGTGCGATCGCCTCATTGGCGTCGCGCTTGCCTGCCGTCAGCGCCGCTTGCGCCATCTGCTGGCAGTTGTCGCGTTTCAACGACGCCAGCATGGCGCAGAGCGACGCCGGATTCATTTCCGTTTGCGGCAAGTGAATCGCCGCGCCCTGCTGCGCCATCCACTGCGCGTTATTGCGCTGGTGGCTGGTGGTCGAAGCCACCAGCGGCACCAGCACGCTGGCCACGCCGGCCGCCGTCAGTTCCGACAGGGTGATGGCGCCGGCGCGGCAGATCACCAGGTCGGCCGCCGCATACGCCCCGGCCATGTCGTCGATAAAGTCGACCACATTGGCCGTCACGCCCGCTGCCGCATACGCCGCGCGCAAGGCGTCGATATTCTTCTTGCCCGACTGGTGCGTCACCAGCGGCCGTTCGCCTTCCGGCATCAATGCCAGCGCGGCCGGCAGATTGTCGTTCAGCGCTTTCGCGCCCAGGCTGCCGCCCACCACCAGGATGCGCAACGGGCCGGAGCGATTTTCAAAGCGCGCCGCCGGCGGCGCCATCGCCAGGATTTCCGCCCGCACCGGGTTGCCGGTGACGACAGCCTTGCCGGCGGCGGCGCCAAATTCCGCAGGGAAGCCGAAGCATACCTGCTGAGCCAGCGGAACCAGTGTCTTGTTCGACAACAGTAATGCCGCATCGGCATTGACCAGCACCAGCGGCACGCCGCACAGGCGCGCCACCAGGCCGCCCGGCACCGTCACGTAGCCGCCCATGCCCATCACCACGTCGGGCTTGCGGCGCGCAATGAAGCCGCGGATCGCGAACAGGCTGGCGATCATCTTGAAGCCGCCCTTGACCGTGTGGCCCAGGCCCTTGCCGCGCATGCCGGAAAATGCGATGGCGTCCATGGCGATGCCGCTTTTCGGCACCAGCTCCTGCTCCATGCCGTGGGTGGTGCCCAGCCAGCTCACTTCCCAGCCGCGCGCGATCATGGTCTGCGCGATCGCCAGGCCAGGGAAAATATGGCCGCCGGTACCGGCCGCCATGATCATCAGTTTTTTCGTCTTCAAGTTTTTTACAGTGCTCATAGCCGGCCCCCGCGCATCAGGATCCGGTTTTCATAATCGATGCGCAGCAGGATCGCCAGGCCGATACAGTTGATCAGGACGCCCGTGCCGCCATAGCTCATCAAGGGCAGTGTCAGCCCCTTGGTCGGCAGCAGGCCCAGGTTCACGCCCATGTTGATGAAGGTCTGCACGCCGATCCAGATGGCGATGCCCTTGGCCGTCAGGCCGGCGAAGGTCTGGTCGATGGCGATCGCCTGGCGGCCGATATCGAAGGCGCGCTTGATAATCCAGTAGAACATGCCGATCACGATCAAGACGCCCACCAGGCCAAGTTCCTCGCCGATCACGGCCAGCAAAAAGTCGGTATGCGCCTCGGGCAGGTAATGCAGTTTTTCCACGCTGCCACCCAGGCCCACGCCAAACAGTTCGCCGCGGCCAAAGGCGATCAGCGAGTGCGTCAATTGATATGCCTTGTTCAGCGCATTGTCTTCCTGCCATGGATCGAGATAGGCAAAGAAGCGCTCGCGGCGAAATTTCGACAGCGCGATGATGGTGACGAAAATCGCCGTCAGCATGGCGCCGATGCCGCCGAACCAGATGGCGTTGACGCCACCCAAAAACAGGATGCCCATGGCGATGCAGACGATCACGCCAAACGCGCCCAGATCGGGCTCCATCAGCAGCAGCAAGCCGACGAAACTGACGGCCAGCGCCATCGGCATGAAGCCCTTGGTCAGCTTGTGCATGTATTCCTGCTTGCGCACCGTGTAGTCGGCCGCGTACAGCACCATTACCACCTTCATCAGCTCGGACGGCTGCGGGCGCAGGCCCGGCAGGTTCAACCAGCGGCGACCGCCATTGACCGACACGCCCAAGCCTGGAATCAGCACCATCACCAGCAGCACCAGGGTGCCGATGAACAGCCACGGCGCCATCCTCTGCCAGGTGGCGACGGGGATGCGGAACACCAGCGCGCCGGCGATGATCGACACGCCGATGAACAGCGCCTGGCGCACCACGAAATAATTGTTGGTGTAGGCGGCGAACTTGCGCGCGTCCGACAGCGAGATCGACGCCGAATACACCATCACCATGCCCAGCAGCATTAACAGCAGCACCACCCAGATCAAAGGCTGGTCGTAGTCCATCATCTTCGACTGCCGCGCGCGGCCGTCCAGCGGCTTGGCAGCCGAGCCGGAACCGAAGCCGAATGGCAGCTGGAAGGCCATCAGAGATCCTGTCCGTTATCGAGGGCGATGTCGCGCACGGCGTCGACAAACACCTGCGCGCGGTGCGCATAGTTCTTGAACATGTCCAGGCTGGCGCAGGCCGGCGACAGCAGCACGGCGTCGCCCGGCTGGGCCAGCGTCGCCGCCTGCTGCACCGCTTCCGGCAAGCTGGCGCAATCGAACAGGTCGACACCCGATGGTTCCAGTGCCGCGCGCAGCGCCAGCGCATCGCGGCCGATCAGCAGCACCGCGCGCACATGGCGCGACGCCGGTTCGGCCAATGGCGAAAAATCCTGGCCCTTGCCGTCGCCGCCGGCGATCAGCACCAGCCGCTGCTCAAGCCCGCCAAACGCCTTGCCCAGGCCATTGATGGCCGCCACCGTGGCGCCTACATTGGTGCCCTTGCTGTCGTCGTAGTATTCGACTTCGTTGATGGCCGTGACCAGTTCCACCCGGTGCGGCTCGCCCTGGTATTCGCGCAAGCCATGCAGCAGCGGCGCGAACGGCAGGCCGATGGCGCGGCACAGGGCCAGCGCCGCCAGCGCGTTCGAGGCGTTGTGCTGGCCGCGGATTTTCAAGGCGTCGGCCGGCATCAGTTTTTTCGCCATGGTCGGCACGGGTTCGGGCGCCGGATCGTTCTTCCTGCGTTTTTTCTCGATCACTTCTTCACTCGGCACGGCTTGCGCCAGCCAGAACACGCCGCGCTCGTTGACCAGGCCGAAGCTGTCGAGGGCCAAAGGCTCGCCGGTGCCAAACGTCACCGTCTCGACCAGCGCGTTCTGCATGCGCATGACCTGCGCATCATCGCGGTTCAGCACGCGCACCGTGTGTTCGCCGAAGATGCGCGCCTTGTCCGCTGCATAGGCGGCCATGTCGCCATGCCAGTCCAGGTGATCCTGCGACAGATTCAACACCGTGGCCGCATCGGCCTGCAGGCTGAAGGTGGTGTGCAGCTGGAAGCTGGACAATTCAAGTATCCAGGCCTGCGGCAAAGTGCTGGCGACGGGTTCGGCGACATCGGCGTCGACTGGCGCCGGCTCCGCATCGAGCACCTCGCGCAGCACGTCCAGCGCGGCCGGGCTGATATTGCCGGCCACGCGCGTGGCCAGGCCGGCCCGTTCGCACAGCAGGCCCACCAGGCTGGTGACGGTGGTCTTGCCGTTAGTGCCGGTAATCGCGATCACTTTCGGCGCATAGCCGCGCTCTGTCTTGAGCGCGCCCAAGGCCTGGGCGAACAGTTCGATCTCGCCCCAGAGCGGGATATTTTTTTCAGCCGCCGCCGGCGCGATTCCAGCCAGTTCGCGCTGCGGCGCCAGGCCCGGGCTGACGGCGACAAAGTCGACCCCCTCCAGCAGTTCGGCCGTCAACGCCCCGGCGATAAACTGCGCGTCCGGCACGCCAGCCTGCAAGGCGGCCAGGCGTTCCGGCGCTTGCCGTGTGTCGGCCACCCGCACGGATGCACCGCAGCGTGCCAGCCACAGGGCCATTGCCAGGCCGGACTCGCCGAGTCCCAGTACCAGTGCGGTTTGGTTGGCGTACATCATCAGCGCAGCTTCAAGGTGGTCAGGCCGAGCAGCACCAGCATCATGGTGATGATCCAGAAACGCACGACAACCTGCGTCTCTTTCCAGCCTTTTTGTTCGAAATGGTGGTGCAGCGGCGCCATCAAAAATACGCGGCGGCCGACGCCATAGCGCTTCTTGGTGTATTTGAACCAGCCCACCTGGATGATCACCGACAGGGTTTCGACCACGAAGATGCCGCCCATGATGAACAGCACGATTTCCTGGCGCACGATGACGGCGATGGTGCCCAGGGCGCCACCCAGGGCCAGCGCGCCGACGTCGCCCATGAACACTTTGGCGGGATGGGTGTTATACCAGAGGAAGGCCAGGCCGGAGCCGGCCAGCGCGCCGCAGAAGATCACCAGTTCGCCGGCACCCGGAATATGCGGGATGAACAGGTAGCGCGCATAGGTGACGTTACCGGTCAGGTAGGCGAACAGGCCCAGGGCGGTGCCGACCATCACGGTTGGCATGATGGCCAGGCCGTCGAGGCCATCGGTGAAATTGACGGCGTTGCTGGTGCCGACGATCACGCAATAGGTCAGCGCGATAAAGCCCCACACACCGAGCGGATAGCTGATGGTCTTGAAGAAGGGCACGATCAAATCGGCCTTCGGCGGCAGGTCCATCGCAAAGCCGGACTGCACCCAGGCGTAGATCAGATTCCAGACCTGGCCGGCGTTCGGTTCCGAGATCGACACCGAGAAGGCGAGATAAAACGCGGCGGCCAGGCCGATCAGCGACTGCCAGAAATATTTTTCGCGCGAGCGCATGCCTTCCGGGTCCTGGTGCACCACCTTGCGGTAGTCGTCGGCCCAGCCGATGGCGCCAAAGCCCAGGGTGACGATCAGCACCGGCCAGATGAAGCGGTTCGACAGGTCGCACCACAGCAGGGTGGAAATGCCGATGGCGATCAGGATCAGCACGCCGCCCATGGTCGGCGTGCCGTGTTTTTTCAGATGCGTTTGCGGGCCGTCGGTACGCACGGCCTGGCCGACTTTCAGGCGCGTGAGCATGCGGATCACGGCGGGACCGGCGCACAGGCCGATCAGGATGGCGGTCAGGGTGGCGAAGACGGCGCGAAAGGTGATGAAGTTAAAGACCCGCAGTGGGCCAATGTCGTCCTGGAAATAATGAGCGAGCCAGAGCAGCATGATTAGTGAGCTTCCTTGTTATTGTTTGAACCAATCAAATGCTGCACGGCCCGTTCCATTTTCATGAAGCGGGAGCCCTTGATCAATACTGTTGCATCCGATTGGGCCGCCAGGTGCGCATCGAGCGCCGCCAGCAAACCATCGAACTGTTCGAAATACTCGACCACCGTGCCGGCAGCCGATGCCATGTGACGCGTCAGGCCGCCCGTCGCCAGCACGTGCTCGATGCCTTTGGCGGCGGCGTAGGCGCCGATCTCTTCGTGGAACTGCTGTCCTTGCGTGCCCACTTCGCCCATCTCGCCCAGCACCAGGATGCGCGGCGCGCCCGCTTGCGCCAGCACGTCGATGGCGGCGCGCGCCGAATCGGGATTGGCGTTGTAGGTGTCGTCGATGACGGTCGCGCCGTTCATCGCCCGCTTTTGCTGCAGGCGGCCGGCCACCGGCGCGAACGCTTCCAGACCCTGTTTGATGGCGTCAAGCTTGATGCCGGCGCCGACCGCGCAGGCGACGGCGGCCAGTGCATTTTTCACGTTATGTTCGCCGGCCGCCTGCAGGCCGACAAAAAACTGCCGCAGATCGCCCTGCTCATCGCGCACGCTGACGAAAAGGTCGCTGCCGAAGCCCTCGGCGGCGCGGTAGGTGCAACTCACTTCGGCGTCTTTCGACAGGCCGAAGCGGATCACGCGGCGGTCACCCGCCAGCGCCTGCCACAGTGGCGTGAACTCATCGCCATGCGGGAACGCCGCCACGCCGTCGACCGGCAAGGCGGCCAGCACGGCGCCGTTCTCGCGCGCCACCGCTTCCACCGTATGCATGAATTCCTGGTGTTCGCGCTGGGCGTTGTTGACCATCGCCACGGTCGGCTCGGCGATCGCCGCCAGGCGCGCGATCTCGCCCGGATGGTTCATGCCCATCTCGATCACGGCCGCATCATGGTGGGCGGCCAGGCGAAACAGCGTCAGCGGCACGCCGATTTCATTATTCAGGTTGCCGCGCGTGGCCAGGCGGTCCTGCTCACCGAAGGCGGCGGCCAGGATGGACGACAGCATTTCCTTCACCGTCGTCTTGCCATTGCTGCCGGTCACGCCGATCACCGGCAGGTCGAACTGGCGGCGCCAGAAATTGGCGATGCGGCCCAGCGCCGCCAGGGTGTCGGGCACCACGATGGCGGCAACCTTGTTCTCGTCCCAGCCTTCCGGCAGGGCTTCGACGATCACCGCCGCCACGCCCTGGCGCGCCACGTCAGACAAAAAATCGTGGGCGTCGAAACGTTCGCCGCGCAGGGCGACGAACAGCGCGCCGATACCGGCCTGGCGGCTGTCGGTCGTCACGCCGACGAACGGCGTGTCGAGACGGCCTTCCAGGCGCGCGCCGGCCGGGGCCAATACTGGCAGCACTTGTGCGAGTGTCGCGTGCACGGTCTGCTCCATCAATTGGTCCTCATCATGGTCAGGCGCGCCGACAGCGCCAGCTGCGCGTGGTCGGCATCGGAAAACGGCAGTTTCTTGCCCTTGATTTCCTGGTACGGCTCATGGCCCTTGCCGGCCAGCAGGATCACGTCAGGCTTGGCGGCATGCTTGATGGCCGACAGAATGGCGGCGGCGCGGTCTTCGATCGCCTGCGGCTGCGGGCCGTCCTGGCGCATGCCGGCCACGATCTGTTCGATGATGGCGTGCGGATCTTCGCTGCGCGGATTGTCGCTGGTGACCAGCACATGGTCGGCCTGCTGGGCGATGGCGCCCATCTGCGGGCGCTTGCCCGCATCGCGGTCGCCGCCGCAGCCGAACACGCACCACAGCTGGCCGCCGCGGTCCTGCGCCACCTGGCGCAAGGCGACCAGGGTTTTTTCCAGCGCGTCCGGCGTATGCGCATAATCGATGACGATCATCGGCGCTTCCTGGCCACCCACCTGCTGCATGCGGCCCGGCGCCGGCAGCAGGGCTTCGATCGCGTCCAGCGCCGCGCGCAAAGCGACGCCATGCGCCAGCAAGGCGCCCAGCACCGCCAGCGCATTGCTGATATTGAAGTGGCCCACCAGCCGGGTTTTGACCGGCGCGGTGCCCAGGCTGCAGTCGAGCTGGAAGTCGGTGCCGGCGTTACGGCTTCGGAACTGGCTGGCGCGCAGCATCAAGACGCCCGGCAGGTCCGGCACGCTGGCCGCGTCCTGCAAGGTGTAGCCGATCACCGGAATCTCGCCAGCAAGCTTGCCCGCCACATGCGCGGCCAGGCGCAGGCCCATCGCGTCGTCGAGGTTGATGACGGCCGTTTTCAGGCCGGGCCAGTCGAACAGTTTCACTTTCGCCGCCTCGTAGGCCGCCATGTCGCCATGGTAGTCGAGGTGGTCGCGCGTCAGATTGGTGAACATGGCGACGTCAAAATGCATGCCGGCCGCGCGGTCCTGGTCGAGGCCTATCGACGACACTTCGATCGCCACCGCCTGCGCGCCGCCGTCGCGCAGCACGGCCAGCTTCCTGGCCAGCAGCACGGCGTCGGGCGTGGTGTAGCCGGTGACGTCGAAATCGATCTCGCCGCGCGCCTTGCACAGGCCCACGCCCAGGGTGCCGATCACGGATGACGTTTCACCCAGGCGCGCCAGCGCTTGCGCCAGCCACAGCGCGCACGAGGTCTTGCCATTGGTGCCGGTCACGCCAGCGCTGAACATGGCGCTATCGGGCATGCCATAGTAGCTGTGCGCGATCGGGCCGGCCTGGCGTTTCAAATCCGGGACGGCGAGATGCGGCACATCCGAAGAAATATCGCCTTCGGCCTCGTCATGCACGATCGCGGCCGCGCCCAGCTTGATGGCCGCGGCTATGAAGCGGGTCGCGCCAGCGTAGGCGAAAAACACATCGCCGCGCTGCACGCGGCGGGAATCGGAGGTCAGCTGCGCGCCCGGGGCGGCAGCATGGATCCAGGAACTGATGTCTTGTATGGTCATGAGTAACTTCACATGGCCTCCGGGCCGGCATTGGCCGGAACCACGATTTCGGTAACGGAGGAATCGGGCGGTACGTTCATCGCGCGCAGCGCGTTGGTGGCAATCGCCGCGAAAGCGGGAGCGGCGACCTGGCCACCGTAGTGATACAGGCCGGTCGGTTCATCGATCATCACGGCAATGATGAAGC
>Ga0308163_10000718_pt1 | contig 47974 bp, 51 predicted proteins | sample PhyTR1_FD_201037 | JGI IMG/M metagenome (GOLD analysis project Ga0308163, IMG submission 201037) | Phyllosphere microbial communities from UC Gill Tract Community Farm, Albany, California, United States - DLSLT.R1 | ecosystem: Host-associated > Plants > Phyllosphere > Unclassified | place: USA... | reverse complement strand
CACCTCCTTCTTCAACGCGGCCGGCGGCGGCGACCCGGTCATGTACCAGCACATCTTCTGGTTCTTCGGCCACCCCGAGGTCTACATCATGATCCTGCCGGCCTTCGGCATCGTCTCGCAGATCATCCCGGCCTTTGCCCGCAAACCGCTGTTCGGCTACGCCTCGATGGTGTACGCCACCGCCTCGATCGCGATCCTGTCCTTCATCGTCTGGGCGCACCACATGTTCACCACCGGCATGCCGGTGACCAGCCAGCTGTTCTTCATGTACGCCACCATGCTGATCGCGGTGCCGACCGGCGTGAAAGTGTTCAACTGGGTCGCCACCATGTGGAAGGGCTCGATGACGTTTGAAACGCCGATGCTGTTTGCGGTCGGCTTCATCTTCGTGTTCACCATGGGCGGCTTCACCGGCCTGATCCTGGCCGTGACCCCGATCGACATCCAGGTGCAGGACACCTATTACGTGGTGGCGCACTTCCACTACGTGCTGGTGGCCGGCTCGCTGTTCGCGCTGTTCGCAGGCTTTTATTACTGGGCGCCGAAGTGGACCGGCCACATGTACCCGGAACTGCGCGGCAAGATCCACTTCTGGAACTCGCTGTTCTGGTTCAACCTGACCTTCTTCCCGATGCACTTCCTGGGCCTGGCCGGCATGCCGCGCCGCTACGCCGACTATGCCGTGCAGTTCACCGACTTCAACATGATCGTCTCGGTCGGCGCCTTCGGCTTCGGCTTGACCCAGGTGTACTTCCTGCTGTTCGTGGTGCTGCCGACCATCCGCGGCGGCCAGCCCGCCGAAGCCAAGCCGTGGGAAGGCGCCGAAGGCCTGGAGTGGACCGTGCCGAGCCCGGCGCCGTTCCACACCTTCGAAAACCCGCCGCTGGTGAAGTAAGACAGGAGTCCGCGATGAGCGTCGACCGCAAGCGCAACCTCCGTACCGCCTTCTGGGTCGGCGGGCTGGCCCTGTTCTTCTTCGTGCTGCTGTTCGTCAAGCGGCTCTGGCTGGGCTGAGCGATGCAGCTCGACACCGTCCAGCGCGAGCAGAGCGGGCGCCTCAAGCTCAACCGCACCATGCTGACGAAGCTGGTGGTGATGGCGGTCGTCATGTTCGGCTTCGGCTATGCGCTGGTGCCGGTGTACCGCCAGGTGTGCGAAGTCCTGGGCATCAACGTGCTGACGCAGAAGGACGGCACGGTGGCCCGGCCCGCCAACACCCAGGTCGACATGGCGCGCACCATCACCGTCGAACTGGACGGCAATGCGCAGGGACCGTGGCGCTTCCGCCCGACCCAGCGCAGCGTCGAGGTGCATCCGGGCGAGATGACGACGGTGGTGTACGAAGTCGTGAACACGCAGGCGCGCACGGTCAAGGCGCAGGCGATCCCGAGCTATGCGCCGCAGTCGGCGATGCCGTTCTTCAAGAAGGTGGAGTGCTTCTGCTTCCGCGAGCAGGTGCTGGGTCCGAACGAGGCGCGCCAGATGCCGGTGGCCTTCTTCATCGACCCCAAGCTGCCGCGCGAGGTGAAGAACATCACGCTGTCGTACACCTTCTTCGAGATCGGCGGCGCGGTGGTGGCGCGCAAGGAGTAGGGGATGGAACCGGATGGAGAGCGCCGCCAGGCATCGTTCCTGGCTACGATGAAGGCGGTGTTCTGGTCCTTTTTCGGGGTGCGCAAGCGCAAGGATTACGAGCGGGACGCGGCCAACCTGAACCCGGTCCACGTGATCGTGGGCGGCCTGATCGGGGTGCTGGTCTTCATCGGCATCCTGATGCTGGCGGTGCGGCTGGCGGTGGGCAGGGCGTGACGGCGGCGAAGTTCGACGGAACGGATCGAGAATACCAACAGGCTTGATTGAGGAGATGAGAATGAATTCGCCACACAGCTCGCCCGTGAGTGCGCACCAGGCCGCATCGAGCGCACCCTACTATTACGTCCCCGGCCCGTCGCGCTGGCCGCTCGCGGCCGGCGTCTCGATGCTGGTGACGATGGCCGGCGCGTCCGGCTGGGTCAACGGCGCCGGCTGGGGGCCGGGCGTGTGCGTGGCCGGCATCGCCGCGATGCTGGTGGTGCTGTACTTCTGGTTCGGCGACGCCATCGGCGAATCCGAAGCCGGCAAGTACAGCGCGCGCATTGACCTGTCGTACCGCTGGTCGATGAGCTGGTTCATCTTCTCGGAAGTGATGTTCTTCGGCGCCTTCTTCGGCGCGCTGTTCTATGCGCGCGCGGTGTCGATGCCCTGGCTGTCCGACCTCGACCACAAGGTGATCTGGCCCGACTTCGCCGGCCACTGGGGCAATACCGGCCCGGCCGGCACCGTCGAGACCTTCAACACCATGGGCCCGTTCCCGATCCCGACCATCAACACCGCGCTGCTGCTGACCTCGGGCGTCACGCTGACCATCGCCCACCACGCCCTGCGCGCCGGGCACCGCAGCAAGACCGCGTTCTGGCTGTTCTGCACCATCCTGCTGGGCGCGGTGTTCATGGGCTTCCAGGCCTACGAATACCACCACGCCTACACCGAGCTGAACCTGAAACTCACCTCGGGCATCTACGGCTCGACCTTCTTCATGCTGACCGGCTTCCACGGCTTCCACGTGACCATGGGGGCGATCATGCTGTCGGTGGTGCTGTACCGGGTGCTGCGCGGGCATTTTACGGCGGAGAACCACTTCGGGTTCGAGGGGGCCGCGTGGTATTGGCACTTCGTGGACGTGGTGTGGCTGGGCTTGTATGTGGTGGTGTATTGGCTTTGAAGGAGACCACGGACACATGCACGTCGCCCCTGCGAAGGCAGGGGCCCAAGTTGGATGAGCTGCCGAAGCGCTGGCAAACTTGGATCCCCGCCTGCGCGGGGATGACGTTCATGGGGCGCGGGCCGAAGGTTCATCCGTTCATCATGCTCACCGCAACCCCGTCGGCTGAATCCACCCCATCTTGTAAGAAAACAGCACGAACAAGAACAAGGTAATCGACAACCCCACCCGCATCGCCAGCGCCTGTACGGTACGGTTGCTGCGCCCCTTGTCGCGCATCAGGAAGAACAGGGCAGAGGCCAGGCTGCCGATGATGAGCACGAATGCGACGGCGACGACGATCTTCATGGCTTGCCCTGATATGGAATTGTTAAGCTTTTATTGTAATGCGATTGCGCTTCCGCTTTAGAACGATTCCCTTCCTGGCCACGCTGGTGCTGGTGGCCGTCGGCATCCTGCTCGGCAACTGGCAAACCCGGCGCGCCGCCGAGAAAACCGGGTTGCAGGCCAGGCTCAGCCAGAGCAGCGCCGCCGCGCCGCTGGTGCTGGGCGAGGCCGTGCAGGACCCGGCCGCGATCGAGTTTCGCCGCGTCATGGTGACGGGTAGCTTCGTCCCCACCTGGGCACTATTCCTCGACAACCGCCCGCTCGACGGCCGCAGCGGGTTCGTTTTGCTGATGCCGTTTAAAATAGCGGGTTCGGACCGGCACGTGCTGGTCGCGCGTGGATGGCTGGCGCGCGATCCGGGCGGCGCCGTGCGGGTGCCGGCATTCGCCACCCCGGCCGGCACCGTCACCATCGAAGGCATCGCGGTGCGGCGCGCGGCGCGCGTGATGCAGCTGGGGACGCCGCCCCTGCTGCGGCCCGGCGCCGTCGTGCAGAACCTCGAGGTCGACGACGTGGCGCGCGCCAGCGGCCTGGCCCTGCAGCCTTTCCTGCTGGAGCAGACCGGTCCCGCCGCCCCTGGCGAGACCCTGGTGCGCAAGTGGCCGCCGCCCGGCGTGGACGTGGACCGCCACAAGGGCTATGCCTTCCAGTGGTATGCGTTGGCCGCGATGGCCTTGCTGTTTTTTGTGATAACGGGATTTCGGAATGGAAGCAGACATGGCAGCTGATGGAGTCGACAACGGCGCGCCGGCGCCGAAGAAGCACAGCCGCTGGATGCTGTGGCTGGTGCTGCTGGTGTGCGCCTCGCCGATGATCGCGTCGTACCTGACGTATTACGTGATCAAGCCCGAAAAGCGCAACAACTACGGCACCCTGATCGACCAGCGCGCCCATCCGGTACCCGACATGGCCACCACCACGCTGGACGGCCGCGCGACGCCGCTGCAGCAGTTCAAGGGCAAGTGGGTGATGCTGATGACCGGCCCGGGTGCCTGCCTGGATGCCTGCCAGAAGCAGCTGTTCGCGATGCGCCAGCTGCGCCTGATGCAGGGCAAGGAGATGGACCGCATCGAGCGCGTCTGGCTGATCACCGACCGCGAACCGCTCGACACCATCGTGATCCGCGAATTCGACGGCACCCACATGCTGCACGCCGATGCGGCCGCCGTGAAGAACTGGCTGCCGGTCGACGCCGGCACCACCAACGACCAGCACATCTACCTGATCGATCCGCTCGGTCACCTCATGATGCGCTTCCCGCGCGATCCGGAACCGCGCAAGGTGTACAAGGACATCTATAAATTGCTGAAGGCATCCGCCGTCGGCTGATTCAACTGATTCATCATGCAAGTATCCAATTTCGTATTGCTGGCGCTGACCGGCTTCCTGGCGGCGTCGGTGCCGCTGTGCCTGGTCTGGACCGCGACCGGCGCCAACAAGTACCGCAAGCTGGCCTGGGTCATCGCCTTCTTCACCTTCGACCTGATCGTGTTCGGCGGCTTTACCCGCCTCACCGATTCGGGCCTCGGCTGCCCGGACTGGCCCGGCTGCTTCAGCCAAGCCAATCCTTTCCTGGCGCACGAGCACATCGCGGCAGCGGAATCGCTGATGCCGACCGGCCCGGTCACGCAGATGAAAGCCTGGATCGAGATGATCCACCGCTTCCTGGCGATGGGCATCGGCTTCCTGATCATCGTGCTGATGGTGTCGTCGTGGCTGCAATGGCGCCGCGCGCGCAAGGGCGCCGTCGTGCATGGAGCGCAGCATGGACCGGCGCTGCCGACCCTGCTGTTCCTGTGGGTGTGCGTGCAGGGCGCGTTCGGCGCCTGGACCGTGACCCTGAAGCTGCAACCCGTCATCGTCACGCTGCATCTGCTGTTCGGCATGACGATGCTGGCGCTGGCGGCCTGGCTGGCGGGCAGGGAAGACAGCCTGGCCAAGCCCGCAAGCGGCGGCGATACGAACGCCTTGCGCCGCCTGCGTCCGCTCGCCTGGCTGTCGGGGGCGGTGCTGCTGGTCCAGCTGGCCCTGGGCGGCTGGGTCAGCACCAACTACGCGACGCTGGCCTGCACCGACTTCCCGCTGTGTAACGGCCAGCTGGTGCCGGAGATGGACTTCGAACACGGCTTCACCCTGTGGCGCGAGCTCGGCAAGACCGCTGCCGGCCACTACATCCCGTTCGCGGCCCTGACCGCGATCCACTGGGTACACCGCAACTTCGCCGCGGTGGTGGTGCTGGTGCTGTGCGTCACGGCCTGGCGCGCCTGGCGCATCCCGGGCCTGCACGCCACCGCGCGCAACATCGTGCTGGTCGTGCTGGCGCAGGCCATGACCGGCATCGCCACCGTGTTCCTGAGCTTCCCGCTGGCGATCGCGGTGCTGCACAATGCCGGGGCCGCGCTGCTCGTCCTGCTGGTGACCATGTTAAACTACAAGGTACAGTATCAACTCGACCTGGCGCCTCGCCTGCCTGATGGGCACAGCCCCCGGCAACAGCGTGCGCCTGCGAGCCATTCATGATTACCCAAACCGCCACCCATAAACCGCCCAACCGGATCGCACAGTACTGGGCGCTGACCAAGCCGCGCGTCACCCAGCTCGCCGTCTTCTGCGCCGTCATCGGCATGTTCCTGGCCACCGACGGCTTCCCGGGCTGGCACGTGCTGGTCTGGGGCACGATCGGCATCTGGCTGCTGGCCGGCGCCGCCTTTGCCGTCAACTGCCTGATCGAAGCCGAGATCGACGCCCGCATGGCCCGCACCGCGCGCCGCGCCACCGCGATGGGGGAGCTCAGTACCACGCAGACCCTGATCTTCTCCGCCATCATCGGCGGCCTCGGCATGGGCGTGCTGTACACCATGGTCAATCCGCTGACGATGTGGCTGACATTCGTCACCTTCGTCGGCTACGCGCTGATCTACACCATCCTGCTGAAACCGAACACGCCGCAGAACATCGTGATCGGCGGCCTGTCCGGCGCCATGCCGCCGGCGCTGGGCTGGGCCGCGGTGGCCAACACGGTGCCGATGGAAGCCTGGCTGCTGGTCCTGATCATTTTTGTATGGACCCCGCCGCACTTCTGGGCGCTGGCGATGTACCGGCGCGAGGACTATGTGCGCTCCGGCCTGCCGATGATGCCGGTGACCCACGGCATGGCCTATACCGGCCTGCAGGTGTGGCTGTATTCGATCGCGCTGGCGGCCTGCACGCTGCTGCCGTTCGCGGTCGGCATGAGCGGCATCTTCTACCTGGTGAGTGCGGTGGCGCTGAACGCCGTGTTCCTGCGCTACGGCTGGCTGATCCACAAGCACTACAGCGACGCGATCGCGCGCAAGGCCTTCGCCTGGTCGATCGTCTACCTGTCGCTGCTGTTCGCGGCGCTGCTGATCGACCATTACCTGAAACCGTACCTGAGCTTCTGACAATGAAAAAACTGCTGCCCGCCGTGCTCGTCGCCTGCACCCTTGCCGCCACCGGCGTGTCCCTCACCGCCTGCGACAAGCTGCAAAGCAAACAGCAACAGCAGGCCAGCTTCCAGAACACCGACATCACCGGCATCGACTACGCCAAGGACATCGCGCTGACCGACCACACCGGCAAGCCGCGCACCCTGGCCGACTTCAAGGGCAAGGTGGTGGTCATGTTCTTCGGCTATACCCAGTGCCCGGACGTGTGCCCGACCACGATGGCCGAGATGGCGACCGTGATGCAGAAGCTGGGTCCGCAGGCCGACCAGGTGCAGGTGCTGTTCGTCACCCTCGACCCCGAGCGCGATACCCAGGAACTGCTGGCCAGCTACGTGCCGGCCTTCGACAAGCGCTTCATCGGCCTGCGCGGCACGCCGGAGCAGACCGCCAAGGTGGCCAAGGACTTCAAGGTGTTCTACGCCAAGGTGCCGGGCAAGGAGCCCGGCAGCTACACCATCGACCACACCGCCGGCAGCTACGTGTTCGACCGCGAAGGCCGCCCGCGCCTGTTCGTCCGCCATGCCGGCGGCGCCGATCCGATCGTCCACGACATCAAGCAGCTGCTGGGCTGATCCCGAACCGCTGCGGGCAATCGTCGAGCCGCGGCCAATCGTCGAGCCGCGGCCAATCGTCGTCCCCGCGAAGGCGGGGACCCATGCCGAGTCTCCGAAGCCCGTGTCCTTGAAACCTTCGAACTGCGTCGGCACCACTGAATCCTGAGCGCCAGCATGGGCGAGCTTCCTCGGCTATGATCCTGACATTGTCATGACACGATGAGCAAAACGGCATGGACTCGGGATCCGGACGGAACTACACGCGCGCCGCCGCCATTCTTCTGCTTACGCTCGGCTGCCTGTACGTCCTCAAGCCGTTCCTGGCCGCGATCCTGTTCGCGGCCGCCGTCGTCATCTCCTCCTGGCCGCTGTACCTGAAGCTGCGGCAGCGCATCCGCGGTCGCCGCACCATCGCCGCGCTCACCATGACGCTGTCGCTGACGCTGCTGGTGATCATTCCGCTGGCGCTGGTGGCCTACAACCTGGCCGACAACGCCGCCGCCGCCTTCGACGAACTGCGCGCGATCAGCGCCGGCATCGTGCAGCCGCCGCCCTGGGTGCGCAGCGTGCCGCTGATCGGCGACCTGCTCGACGCCTACCTGCGGCGCCTGATGGCCAGCCGCGACGAAATGATGGAACTGGCGCAGCGCATGGTCGAACCGGCGCGCCATTACCTGGTCGCCGGCGGCATCATGCTCGGCACCGGGGTCGTGCAGATGAGCCTTGCCGCCTTTGTCAGCTTCTTCTTCTACCGCGACGGCGAAGCCCTGAAGGCCGTCATCGCCGCCGCCATGCGGCGCATCATGAACGACGAGGCCGAGACGGTCACCGACATCGTCAGCCAGACCGTGCGCGGCGTGATGTACGGCCTGCTCGGCACCGCGCTGGCGCAGGCGCTGGTGGCCGCGATCGGCTTCATGATCGCGGGCGTGCCGGCGGTGCTGCTGCTGTCGGTGCTGGTGTTCGTGTCCTCGCTGATCCCGGTCGGCCCGCCGGTGATCTGGGGCGGGGCGGCGATCTGGCTGTTTTCGCAGGGAAGCACCGGCTGGGGCGTGTTCATGCTGGTGTGGGGCTTCTTCGTGATCAGCGGCGTCGACAACGTGGTGCGGCCGATGCTGATCAGCCGCGGCTCCAGCCTGCCGTTCCTGCTGACCCTGCTGGGCGTGCTGGGCGGGGTGATCGCGTTCGGCTTCGTCGGCCTGTTCATCGGGCCGACCCTGCTGGCGGTCGGGTATTCGCTGATGAGCGGGTGGACGCATACCAGGGACCCGATCGTGAAGCAGAAGGAACAGCTGTAGGGCCGCGCCCTGGTGCAGCGACCGATCAGATCTGATAGGTCGGGCGGTTCCGCCAGCCGAAGCGGCAGAAAATCATTGGTATTCAGCTAATATTGATCGGGCAACAACCCATCAGTCAACGATAATACTGGAGACCCGATGAACAAGAAAATCGCCGCCCTGGCCGGTGCCGCCTGCCTGTGCCTGTCGACCGCCGCGCATGCCACGCAGTACAGGCTGGACTTCTCGGTAGGCAGCTTCACCAACAATTTCAATACGCTGGAACGCGCACCGATCGCCGGCTCGATCCGGTTCACGGCGGAGACGCTGGGCGCCGCGGTGACGTCGGTCGATGCGGTCGACCTGGTGATCGACAACCATGCCTACACGGCGGACGAGATCGGCGCGGAACTGTGGGGCAGCCATTATGCGTTCGGCGGCAAGGAAGCGGGTATCGGCAGCGTCAACGCGCTCACCGACGATTTCTATATCTATGTGAACGGCTTCGCCAACGATTTCCTGTTCGCGACCGACACGACCTACCTGTACTTCGGCCGCGACATCGCCGCCGGCTTCACCGACCTGGACGCGGCCGCCGACGTGCCGGAACCGGGCAGCGTGCCGCTGCTGGCGGCGGGCCTGGGCTGCCTGGGCCTGCTGCTGCGCCGGCGCCACTGACGCTTCATGCGGCCCGGGCGCTCATTTGGCCGAGGCGCGCGCCATCGCGCTCTTCATCGCGGCCGCGACGTAGGAAATCAGGATCGGCGTGCTCTGGCGGCGCATCTCGCTGCCGATCTCGCCCTGTTTCTCGACCATCTTGCGCGCGTATTTCGACTTGCCGCCATCCTTCGCCAGCGAGCTCAGTTCCTCGGGCGTGAAGTGCTGCGCGTAGATGCCGGCGAGGTTCTTGTTCCACTTGCCCTCATACTCGCGCGCATGCGTGCTCAGCTCCTTGGACACCAGGGTCTTGGCCTTGGCCGGGCCGACGCCGGACGCCAGCATCGCATAGGTCTCGGTTTTCTGGGCGGTGGCCAGGGCGATGGTCTTCATGTTGCTGCCGAGGCGCTGGCGCTGCACCAGGTCCATCGCCGGGTTCGGGGCGGGGCGTGCCAAGGCCAGCGGCGCGGCAGTCGACAGGAAGGCGGCCAGCAGGCCGGCGCGGAGGAGTACGTGCATGGATGTTTCCGGTTGAGATCGTCAGGCACATTAAAGCCGACCTCCCAAGGCGGCGTCAACGGCGCGTCCTGCCGTGCGCAGGGCCGCGCCGTGCATGCCGGTGCGCAGCGCGGTGACTATTTGAGACATTCAAACCGGGCTGGACAGTGTAAGCTTCGTATTTACGCTCATCGCAACCGAACACACCATGACACCCAAGCCGGAACGCAAATGGCGGTACGTCGTCCCGATCAATCTCCTGGCCGGGATGCTGACCCTGTGCGCAATGGCGGCGGGCGGCATCCCGCAGCTGAACAACGTGGCCCAGGCGACCCTGTACCTGGCCTTCTTCATCGGCCTGCAGCGCGGCCTGTCCTGGCTCGGCTGGCTGGTGCTGCTGCGCGTGCTGCCCGCGGGCAGCGTGTACACGCAGGCGGGGCAGGGCGGGCGCTGAAGCGGCTCCTGCAGCCGCGCCTGAAATCTCCGACAATAGACGGATTGCCGTGTATTTTTGGAGATGAACAAATGGTCGAAACATGGGTGCGCATCGAGCGCCGGCTTGCGCAACTCGGATGCCTGGAAGCGATGGCATTGCGTCCCGGCGCCGACGCGCAGGAGATCGAGCGCCTGGAAACGCATCTCGGCGTCAAACTGCCCGACAGCCTCAGGCAGTCGCTGGCGATCCACGACGGCCAGGACGGCTTCGGCCTGGCCTACGGCACCGAACTGCTGTCGGTGGCCGGGATCCGCCAGCAATGGGACAACTGGCGCGCGCTCGACGAAGATGCGATGAACGCCGACAGCGCCGACATGATGGGCTCGGCGCCCTCGGGCTTCATCAAGCCGCTGTACAGCAACCGCGCCTGGATCCCGCTGACGCACGACGCCGGCGGCAATCACATCGGCCTGGACTTCGATCCGGACACGCTGGGCCAGCGCGGCCAGGTGATCGCCTTCGGCCGCGACGAGGACGTCAAGCGCCTGCTGGCGAACAGCTTCGACACCTTCCTCGAGTCGTGCGCTGCCTGGCTCGAAGCCGCCACCTGGAACGGTACCCACTTCGAGACCGCGGACGGCATCTAGGGTGCCTGGGCGTCCGCCGCGCCGGTAGCGCCGGCGGACGCCATGTGACAAACGCCGATCGCGATGGATCAGCGGTTGACATCATCGATTACGCGTGTAATTATCGTCGTCAATTACACATGTAAACGAGGCTGGAGATGATCAGCGAATCCGAATCCCGGGTGATGGAAGTGCTGTGGACGCGCGCCCCGCAGACCGCCGACGAGATCGTCGCCGCGCTGGCGCCGCTGCACGACTGGCAGGAAGCCACCATCAAGACCTTCCTCAACCGGCTGCTGAAGAAGGGCGTTGTGCGCGCGGAGTACGAAGGGCGGCGCTACCTGTACTTCCCGATGCTGGCGCGTGCCGACTGGGTCGACGCCCAGAGCCGCTCGGTGCTGGACCGGCTGTTCGGCGGCCGCGTCGCACCGCTGGTGGCGCACTTCAGCGAGCGCGAGGCGCTGAGCCGCGACGACATCGCCGAACTGCGCAAGCTGATCGACAAGCTCGACCGATGAGCGGCGGGCTCCTGCTGGCCCGCCTGGGCCTGGCCACGCTCGCGTTCACGGTGCTGGCCGGCCTGCTGATGGCGGCGCGGCGCCCGCTGCGCGCGCGGCTGGGCGCCGAGGCCGTGTACGCGCTGTGGCTGCTGGTGCCGCTGGGCGTGGCGCTGTGCGGCTGGCCGGCGCACCGCGAGGTCGTGCGGATGAAGGCGGCGGCCATGCCGGCGCCGGCGGCCGATCTGCTGCCGGGGCCGGCGGCGGCGGCCGACGCGGCGCCGCACGCTGCCGCCATCGTGCTGTGCGTCTGGCTGCTGGGCGCCGCGGCGGGCGCGCTGCTGCTCGGCCTGCGCCAGCGCGCCTTCATGCGCTCGCTCGGCGTCCTGCGCCGCGTGCAGGACGATTGCTGGGTGAGCGCGCGCAGCGACGCCGGTCCGATGCTGGTGGGCCTGCTGCGTCCGCGCATCGTGCTGCCGGCGGATTATGCGGCGCGCTACAGCAGCCAGGAACTGGCGGCGGTACTGGCCCACGAACGCCTGCACCGCCGGCGCGGCGACCTGTGGTGGAACGCCCTGGGCGCCGCCCTGCGCTGCCTGTTCTGGTTCCACCCGCTGGCCGCAGCCGCGCAGCGCCGCTACCTCGCCGACCAGGAGCTGGCCTGCGACAGCGCCGTGCTGCGCAGCCGGGTCCACGCGCCGCAGACGTATGCCAACGCGCTGCTGAAGACGCAGGCCGGCGCCGGCGTGCCGCTCGGCTGCGCGATGCAGTCGGCGTCGCCGCTGCGCGAACGCATCCTCAACCTGGGCAGGGGCGCTTCGCCACGCCGGGTGCGCATGCTGACCACGCTGCTGCTGGCGGCTGCGGCCGTGGCGGGCGGACGGCTGGCCTGGGCGGCAACGGCCGAAGTGGTGGCGTTCGACGAGGCGGCGCCCGCACCGGCATCGGCCGCCTTCCGCATCGTCACCGAACTGTCGGTAGACGGCGGCGCGGTGCAGCATCGGGAGCGCTTGGTGCGCGGCCCGCTGCACCTGACGGACCTGCGCGACGGCGAGGGCCGCCCGTGCGACGCCGACGTGGTGCCGCGGCCGCTCGCGGACGGCAGCATCGACGTGCGCGTGCAGCTGACGTGCGACGGCCAACCCGCCGCGAGTCCGCGCCTGCTCATCCGGCCCGGCACGCCGGCCACGGTGGCGATCGGACGCAGCGAAGTCCAGGCCGACGGCAGCGTCGCCACCACCCGCGGCTTCCGGCTCACCATGACCCTTTACCCACTCTGACACCTGAAAGGAAGCAGCATGATCCATCGATTCAAGACCACTGTGCTGGCGCTGGGCCTGGGCACACTAGCGGCTGCCGCTAGCCTGCATGCGCAGACGCCGGCCCAGTCGCCTGCTCAGGTGCCGGCTCAGATGCCGGCTCAGATGTCGCAATACGGCGTGAGCATGGACATCGGCATCCACGGCGAGCAGGCCGCGCCGCGCCTGGTGGTGCGCGAGCGCGAACCCTTTGCCGTTGCCGGCGAACAGGGTGGCACACCGTGGCGGGTCGAGTTCACGCTCGACCGCACGCCGGAACGCATGGTGCGGCTGGCCGGCCGCATCATTGAAGGTGGCAAGACCGTGGCGGCGCCGGTCCTGGTCGGACGGCTTGGCGAGCGGGTGAGCGTGAAGGTGGGGGAGGATGTCAGCGTGGCGCTGGTGGTGCAGGAGAGTGCCGGCTGAAAGGCAGGTTGAAGTTCAGGCCTGCTGCGTGAGCACGTCGCCCCTGCGAAGGCAGGGGCCCAAGTTGGCGGCATATTGCTGTAGCGCGCTAATAGAATCCGCCACAAACTAATAAAGTTCGCTACAAGACAATAAAGTCTGCCACAACACCCACGCTCCTCTGGCTTCTCTGCGACTTGTTCAGGTGGCAACAAGACCGTACACTGAGCTATACCAAGCGTCCGCTATCGGCCAGAAGCAGACATGAATATGTCAACCCTTAGCCAGCTTTATTGCGCGCCCTGCGGCGGCGACAAGAAATGCCAACACCGCAGTTCTGGTGGCCGAGGCGGATCACACCTGAATCATTTCGTTGCCGACGGAAGGTCGCCGTATTCCACTGGCACCCAAGCATAGCCTGTGCCTTCGCTGCGCACATGGCCCAAGCCCGGGAACGGATGGTGCGCCGCCGCGACCAGCCATTTATTGCGGGCGGTCTCGGCTAGGATGCGCTTGCGTGAGATGACTGCATCTTTCGGTTGCACGTCGACTTCGATCGTCACCTCTGGATGCGGCAGCTGGACCGCGTGGAAGTGCACGATGTCACCCCAGACCAACAGCTTTTCAGCCCCGGAGCTTACCAGGTAGGACGAGTGGCCTGGCGTATGGCCGTTCGACGGCACGACACTGATGCCTGGGACGATGGCGTCGCCGTCTTTGAAGGTCTTGAAGCGCCCATTTCTCGCGTACGGCGCGACCGCATCCTGTGCCATTTTCAGAAACGAACGCTGATCTTCGGGCAGACGAGCGGCCGACGCGCCATTCAACCAAAAGTCGGCATCTTTACTGGATGCCCAGACGGTAGCGTTCGGAAACGCGGCCTTGCCTTCAGGCGTGGTAATGCCGCAGGCATGGTCAGGATGCATGTGGGTCAGCAGCACGGTGTCGATGTCTTCCGGATTGAAGCCGGCCGCCTTGAGGTTGTCGAGCATACGACCCATGGTCGGACCGAAGCAGTCGGCCGAACCCGAGTCGATCAGGACCAGATTCGTGCCGATGCGTACGACGAAGGCGTTGACGGAGGTCTGAATCGCCGCGTTCTTTGCTTGGAACTGACGGGCGATATGTTGCTGGATCTGCTGCTGGCCGAGACCGGCTAAACCCTTGGGGTCGAGTGCGACGTAGCCGTCATACACGGCGGTCACGACCGCTTGGCCAACCTGGTGACGGTAGAACCCTGGAACCTGGGCTTGCTCTACAGGCGCGGCGGCATGGGCCGCCGTGAGGCCGAGGAAGGCGCCGGCGACAAGGCTTGATACGATACGCTGGGTCAGCGCGGTGAGGGATACTTTTTTCATGTTCGACTTTCAGGGCTAGGGATGGTGTGGACACTGCCGATCGACGACCGACGAGAAGCAGTGTATTTCAATCCCCAAGAGCCAGTAAGTCGCAAAAATGATCGACAATCGATCCCGCAATTCCGCAATCAGATTTTGCCGCGACTGAAGGCGTGAGGTGCCGCAGCTGCCATACGGACCAGTTCATCCACCGTCAAACGCACCTTCGGCTGCAGGTGCCAGGTTTTTTGCCACACCACGTGGATCGGCATTGCGGCGCCCGTGATGTCCGACAGCACTTCGACCAATGCACCGCGACGCAGTGCGTCACCGGCGAGCCAGGTCGGCAGCTGGGCCAGTCCGCAGCCTGCCACGCAGGCGCTTTCCAGTGCGTCCCCGTCGAAGAATTCATGGCGCATCGGCACCTCGTGCGGTTCGGTCTCGCCTTGCGCGTTTTTCAGCAGCCACATTGGCCGGTTACCGCGTCGCCAGCCAACCAGGCAATCATGGCGGTACAGGTCGGCATGGGTCAGCGGCGTGCCACGGCGCGCCAAGTAATCCGGAGCTGCACAGATCACCAGTGTCTGCTCTCCCAGGCGGCGCGCGACGAGATCGGGGTAGTCGCCCAAGGCACCGATGCGCACGGCCAGGTCAATGCCTTCTCCCACCATGTCGACCGCGCGGTCACGCAGGGTCACCGACATATCGAGCTTCTCGTGGCGTGCGCACAGCGCCAGCAAGGCCGGCATCACGTGGCGGCGGCCAAAGGTCGTCGGCAGGTCGACGCGCAGGCGGCCTATCGGATGCTGGTGGCCAGTGCTCAGGAAGGACTCGGTCTGCTCCAGTTCCTCCAGCACGCGGCGACAGCTGGACAGATAAGCCTCGCCCTCGGTGGTCAGGTCAATACGCCGGGTCGTCCGGTGCAGCAGTTGCACGCCGAGGCGGGCTTCAAGGCGCGAAATGCTTTTGCCGACAGCCGACCCAGTTACCCCAAGCTGGTTAGCCGCTGCCGTCAGGCTACCCCCGTCGACGGTGGCGACGAACTCTCTTATGCCTGCAAAACGGTCTTCCATACAGTCTCGATTCTGGAATTGAGGGATTGAATGTCAGGAATTATAAGGCCTAACTCTACCCTCAGTATGGAATTACACTGGGTACCAGTCGGGGCGGCTCGTCCCACACTCACCTACTGGAGAACATATGAAAGCATGGCTGCTGAAAGATTTTGGTCTTGAAAACCTGGAATTGGGCGAAGTACTTACGCCGACGCCGTTGCCGGGGGAGCTGTTGATCAAAGTGGGGGCGGTGTCTCTGAACTTCCGCGACAAGGCGATCGTCGACGGAATTTATGAACCGCACCTGGTGCCAAAGAACCTGATTCCGGTGTCCGACGCCGCCGGTACAGTCGTCGCCGTCGGCGCAGGCGTGACCCGCTTCCAGGTTGGCGACCGCGTCAACTCGCACCTGTATTCGCGCTGGATCGATGGCGAGCCGGGTCCCGATGAACCAGCGTACTGCTTCGGCATGCCGCTGCCCGGCGGCCTGGCCGAATACATGATCATCCACGAGGACAGCGCAGTGCGTGCTCCTGCCGGGATGAGCGATGAGGAAGCGTCGACGCTGCCGATCGCGGCGCTCACAGCCTGGTACTCGCTGATGGACGTCGGCCACCTGCAACCCGGCCAGACGGTGCTGGTGCAGGGCACGGGCGGCGTCTCGATCTTCGCCGCCCAGATCGCGGCGGCGCACGGCGCCCGCGTGATCGCCACCTCGAGCAACAACGCCAATCTGGACAAGGTCAAGGCGCTCGGCGTCAACGAAGGCATCAACTATCGCATCTTCCCGGACTGGGAGAAGAAAGTACTCGAGCTGACCGCTGGCAAAGGCGTCGATGTCACCATCGATGTGGCGGGCGGCAATGGACTGAACAAATCGGTGCTGGCGACCAAGGCCGCCGGCGTGATCGCACAGGTCGGTTTCCTGACCGGACAGACCGCGCAACTGCAATTGATGCCATTAATTTTCCGCCAGACGACGATCCGGGGAATCGCTGTGGCGCCGCGCACATCGTTCGACCGCATGAACCCCTTCCTCGACCAACACGGCATCAGGCCCGTCATCGATAAGGTGTACGCATTCGACGAAGCCGTGCAGGCCTACGAGCATCTGGCGCGCGGACCGTTCGGCAAAGTGGTGATCAAGGTTGCCGACTGATTTTTGCCCCCAGCCGGCCGGGAACACCCCGGCCGGCGACAAGGCTAACGAGGAGTACGTGATGTTGCAGACAATTGGCGTGCCAAGGGAGATCTTCCCTGGGGAGAAGCGGGTTGCCACAGTGCCCGACGTAGTGGGAAAGCTGAACAAGCTTGGCTTTGCCGTGATCGTCGAATCCGGCGCGGGCGATACGGCCGGCTTCGATGACGCCAGCTATGCGGACGCAGGGGCAGCGATCGTGGCGAGCAGCCGGGAATTGTGGTCGAGTGCGAACGTCATCTTCAAAGTGCGCGCTCCCAGTCCCGAAGAAGTTGCGCATATGCGTTCCGGCACTGTGCTGGTGAGTTTCTTGTGGCCCGCGCAAAACCCGGAACTCATGCGCCAGCTGGCGAATCGCGGCGTCACCGTGCTGGCGATGGACAGCGTGCCGCGCATGTCGCGCGCGCAGAAAATGGACGCACTCAGTTCGATGGCCAACATCGCGGGCTATCGCGCGATCATCGAGGCAGCGCATCACTTCGGGCGTTTCTTTACCGGACAGATCACGGCCGCTGGTAAGGTGCCGCCGGCGAAAGTCTTCGTCATCGGTGCGGGCGTGGCCGGTCTTGCTGCGATTGGCGCCGCGTCCGGCCTGGGTGCGATCGTACGCGCCAATGACACCCGACCCGAAGTGGCCGAGCAGGTCAAGTCAATGGGGGCGGAATTCGTCGCCATCGACTACCAAGAGGAGGGATCGGGCACGGGCGGCTACGCGAGGACCATGAGTGCAGCCTTCCAGGAGGCGCAGCGCGCGACTTTCGCAAAGCAGGCCAAGGATGTCGACATTATCGTCACCACGGCCCTTATCCCCGGCAAGCCCGCTCCCAAGCTAATCACAGCCGACATGGTGCAGAGCATGAAACCGGGCAGCGTCATCGTCGACCTCGCCGCCGAGCAGGGCGGCAATTGCGAACTGACCGAACCAGGCAAGGTCGTCGTGCGTCACGGCGTAACCATCATCGGGTATACCGACATGGCGAGTCGTCTGGCGCGCCAGGCCAGTACCTTATACGCAAGCAATCTGCTGCGCATGATCGAAGAACTGTGCAAGAGCAAGGACGGTGTGCTGCACGTCGACATGAACGACGAGGTGATTCGCGGCACCACCGTGATCAAGGATGGTCACATCACCTGGCCACCGCCAGCCCCGAAACTGTCGGCCGCGCCCGCCACATCCATGCCCGCCAAGATTGTTGCCCCTGCCGCCAAACCGCATGGTCACGGAGCGCGCGGCCTACTGGGCCGTGGCACGGTTTCGCTGGTGTTCGCCGCTGCAGCAATCGCCTTTTGGGCGGTGGGCATGTTTGCGCCTGCAGCGTTTCTCGCTCACTTCACCGTATTCATCCTAGCGTGTTTCATCGGCTACATGGTCGTGTGGAACGTGACACCAGCCTTGCACACGCCACTCATGAGCGTGACCAACGCCGTCTCGAGCATCGTCGCAATCGGCGCTCTGGTACAGGTTTCACCACCATTGGCAGCCGGCGGCCTGCGACCGGACACCTGGATCCGCTGGCTGGCCATGGGCGGCATCGTGCTGACTACAGTCAATATGTTCGGCGGCTTTGCCGTCACCCGTCGCATGCTGGCGATGTTCCGTAAATAAGAAAAAGGTTTGTCATCATGTCCTCAAGTCTTGTTATGGTCGCCTATATCGGGGCGATCATCCTGTTCATCCTCAGCCTCGGCGGCCTGTCTCACCCGGAATCGGCGCGTCGCGGCAATCTCTACGGTATGGCCGGCATGGCCCTGGCCGTCGTTGCCACCATCTTTGGGCCGGCCGTCACGTCGCACGGACTGGCCTGGATCTTGGCGGCCATGGTGGTCGGCGCCGCGATCGGCCTATACGCTGCGCGCAAGGTACAGATGACCCAGATGCCCGAGTTGGTCGCGCTCATGCATAGCCTGGTCGGTTTGGCAGCTACGCTCGTCGGCTATGCCAGTTATGTCGATCCCACCATCGCGGCGACGTTGTCCGGCGCCGGGCGTGCGATCCATGAGACTGAGATCTATGTCGGCGTCTTCATCGGGGCGCTGACGTTTGCGGGTTCGATCGTGGCGTTCGGCAAGCTGTCCGGCCGCTTCTCCGGCAAACCGGTGCTGCTGCCAGCCCGCCACGCGCTGAACCTGGCCGGGTTGCTGCTGGTGGCCTGGTTCGCCGTTCGTTTCCTCCAAGCCGACAGCATCAGCGATGGGCTACCTCCGCTGGCAGCGATGACGCTCGTTGCCTTACTGCTTGGCCTTCACCTCGTGCTGGCGATCGGTGGCGCGGACATGCCCGTCGTCGTATCGATGCTCAACAGCTACTCGGGCTGGGCGGCAGCGGCGACCGGTTTCATGCTGTCGAACGACCTGTTGATCGTTACCGGTGCACTGGTCGGTTCGAGCGGCGCCATCCTCTCGTACATCATGTGCCGCGCCATGAACCGCAATTTCTTCAGTGTGATTGCAGGTGGCTTCGGTGCTACGAACGGCAAAGCGAAGGTGAACGAGGACGCCGGCCAACCGGCGGGCGAAGTAACGACGGTCAGTGCCGTGGAAACCGCCGACCTGCTGCGGGACGCGCAGGACGTCATCATCGTGCCGGGTTATGGGATGGCGGTCGCCCAAGCGCAGCACACCGTGTTCGAGATCACCAGGCTATTGCGCGACAAAGGCGTCAACGTGCGCTTCGCCATCCACCCGGTGGCAGGCCGCATGCCTGGCCATATGAACGTGCTGCTGGCCGAAGCGAAGATTCCTTACGACATCGTGATGGAGATGGACGAGATCAACGGAGACTTTCCGAAATCCCATGTGGCCATGGTGATCGGTGCGAACGATACCGTGAACCCGGCCGCGTCCGAGGATCCGTCCAGTCCGATCGCCGGCATGCCGGTCCTGGAGGTGTGGAAGGCGCGTACGTCGATCGTCATGAAACGCAGCATGGGTTCTGGTTACGCCGGCGTCGATAACCCGTTGTTCTACAAGGAGAACAACCGGATGCTGTTTGGCGACGCCAAGAAGACGCTCGACGAAGTGCTGGTCGCGCTGAAGGCGGCGGCCTGAATCTCAAGCGATATCCACAAACGAGGAGCAAACAATGGACGATGAAAATTCATCGCAACAGGAACGGGCGAGCAGTGAAGGTTTCTTTCAACATCCCGGCTTTCATCGCATGTTCGCCCCCGGCCGCCTGACGCTGGGATTCATCCTGCCGCTGGAAGGCTACCCCAATCGCCCTGCGCCGACCATGCTTGAGCATGCTACCGTGACCCGGTATGCAGACAACGCCGGTTTTGCCGGCTTGTGGGCGCGTGACGTCCCCATGTACGATCCGACGTTCGGGGACACTGGGCAGCTGTACGAACCCTTCACTTACCTCGGTTATTTATCGGGGATTACTGAGCGAATAGCCCTCGCAACCGGTAGTGCCGTAATTACGCTGCGTCACCCGCTGCATTTGGCCAAGCAAGCGACCTCCATCGATCAGCTCTCGGACGGCCGCCTGGTGTTGGGCATCTCGTCGGGCGACCGGCCAACCGAATACCCGGCGTTCGGCGTCGAAAATGACTTTGAGAGCCGAGGAGAGCGATTCCGCGACGCGTACGGCATGTTCTCGGCGGCGACCAGGGAGCAATTCCCCACTTATTCGTCGAACCGCTTCGGGAGTCTGGACGGCACGCTCGATCTAGTGCCCCGTCCTGTGCGCGAACGCATTCCGGCCATCGTCACGGGCCGAAGCCGCCAGGATATGGAATGGATCGCTCGGCACGCCGACGGATGGCTGTACTACTTTGTGCCGCCAGAGCAGTTGGCGCCTCTGATCGCAATGTGGGGCGACGTCACCCGCCGCGTGGCCGGAGATGCCGTATTCAAGCCGTTTGCGCAAGGACTCTTTTTTGACCTTGCAGACAATCCAGATCATCCGGTCCAGCGTATCCACTCTGGCATACGAGCAGGCCGCAACACTTTCATCGACTATCTAGGTGCCCTCCAAAGGTTTGGCGTCAATCACGTCGCAATGAACCTCAAGGCGTCAAGTCGACCGGCAATGGAAGTGATGCAGGAACTGGCAGGGTATGTCTTGCCCTTGTTCTCTTCCAACGCGCGGCCCGCCAAGCAAATTTGACGGCGTTGCCGCCGGCGCGATGCCGTTGCTCGCAGCGGCGGGCATTTCACGGCGGGCCTGCATCCTTGTCGCCGCAAGTGGCAAGGATTTCGAGGAAGGCAGCGACGGGCTTGCTGTCTTCATCGGCCCGTGTAATCCCCACCACGGTCGTGCTGCCAACGATGTCGCGCACGGGCACGAACGCAACATCGTTCCGGTTGTTCTCCGCGATCGAACGCGCAACTAGAGTCGCGCCTAGTCCTGCGGCGACCAGCGAGAGCGCGGTGTAGATTTCCACTGCTCCATAGGCGATGGATGGCCGGGAACCGGCTGCATCGAGCAAGGCCAGGATCTGCTGTCCGAAAGGACTCTTCGGATCTTTCGGATATAGGATGAAGGGAGTCGCGGCCAGCTCGGCCGCTGCGATGTCGCTGCGCTTGGCCAGCGGATGCGCAATCGGCAGTGCGGCCACCAGCGGGTCGTCCAGCATGACCGCGTAGCGCAGGTCAGCAGGGGTGTCGAAGCCGCCGATGAAACGGGAAATCCCGATGTCGATCCGGCCCTGCTTCAACTGGACCGGCTGATATTCGGAGAGGGCTTCGATCAGGTCGAGCTGCACGTCCGGGAAGGCCGCCCGGAACTTGCGTATCGCGCGCGGCAATATCGAGAACGTGGCCGAACGCGTGAAGCCAATCCCAAGCCATCCGTGCCCGCCCAGTGCGATCCCACGTGCTTCCCCCTCTAGTCGCAATGTCTGCTGCAGCAGTTCCTGCGCACGCGGATAAAAGAACTTGCCCAATGTCGTCAATTCCATTGGCCGGCGCGATCGGTCGAACAAAGCTCCACCCAGGTCCGACTCCAGCTGCGTCAACTGCATGCTGATGGCCGTCGGCGCCACGTGGAGCCGCTCGGCGGCATGCACTGCGCTACCAGCCTGAACAATCTCGCAAAAATAGGTGAGCTGTCTCAAGTTCATTTTTATTGATGTAGATGTCAAAAAACGATGTTTGATATCGAATTAATTCTATATGAGACTCGCTCAAACACCTATTTTTTGGAGACGACTATGCAGGCCACCACTCTCGAGAATCTATTGCGAAGCGCAGAGATTCTCACCAGCGCCGAGATTTCCGATGCGCTCGACTATTTCAGGCTGCCGGGCGGTGCCGTCGGTATCGCACCGGTCGCCGGCCCGCAACGCCTCTTCGGACGCGCCTTCACGGTGCGCTTTGCGCCGCTCGACATTAGCAGGCCCGGAACGGTCGGCGACTACCTCGACGATATCCCGGCTGGCGCCGTTGTCGTGCTCGACAACGGCGGGCGTCTCGACTGCACGGTGTGGGGAGGCATCATGAGCCAGCTTGCGGCGCAGCGCGGCATCAGCGGCACCGTCGTCCATGGCGTCTGCCGCGACACTGTGGAGGCGGAGCAAGCTGGCTATCCCTTGTTCGCGCGGGGCTGTTTCATGCGAACCGGCAAGGATCGGGTACAGGCCGATACCGTCGGCGAACCGGTCTCTCTCGGTGACGTGCGCGTCTGTGCGGGCGACCTCGTCGTGGGCGACCGCGACGGCGTAGTGATTGTGCCCTCCGCACGCATCGGCGATGTCCTGTTGCGTGCGCTCGAGATGCGCGAGGTCGAAGAGCGCATCCTGCGCGCGGCGCTGGACGGCATGCCGCTGGCACAAGCGCGCCAGGAATTTGGCTACCACTCCCTTCAGCGTACACCAGCCGGAAGCTTCGCCGAGGCACGTTGATCCGTTTCCATCCTCTACAGGAAGCTTTGTCATGTCCCATCCACTCTCCCGTAACACTATTCTTGCCCTGCAGAATTTTGGCGCAGCCACGGTGTACGAAGCACAGGGCGCGAAAGGTGCGCTCGACTGCGGTATCAAGCCGATCGCGCCGCAGATGCGCCTGGCCGGGCCGGCGTTCACCGTCGACATGCGTCCAGCCGACAACCTGATGTGCCACTACGCTTTGCTCAAGGCCAAACCAGGCGATGTCTTGGTGCTAGATGCCAAGGCCTACCTCGAAGCCGGTCCTTGGGGCGACGTCCTTACCGAACAGGCTATGCACCTGGGTCTGGCTGGCCTGGTTGTCAATGGTGCGGTACGCGATGCGGCCGCCATCATCGCCGCCGGATTCCCCGTCTTTTGCCGGGGACTATCGATCAAGGGAACGGGCAAGAACCAGCCCGGTGCGATCGACGTCCCGGTCATGATTGGCGACGTCTGCATCCGGCCCGGGGACATTGTTGTCGGTGACCAGGACGGCATGGTCGTCGTCAATCACAACGAGGCCGAGTCCGTGGTCGCGCTGTGCCGCGCGCGCGAAGACAAAGAAGCCGAGTTTCGCGCGCGTATTCGCGCTGGCGCCACCACTGCCGACCTGCTGAATCTCGGCGAGACGCTAAAGCGATTCAACCTGGCCTAAGCGAGCGCAAGCCACCAGAACACAATAAAAATTATTGGAGATAATCATGCACAAGCAAACTGTTCTGACAGGGGCCGCTGGGCGGTCGACGCGCTACCGCTGGTTTGTGGCGGCCCTGTTCTTCATCATCTACACCGTAGCTGCGGCCGACCGCGCCAACCTGGGCGTTGCCTTGCCCTTCCTGCGCAAGGAATACGCAATGAGCAATACTGAAGCGGGCGGACTGGTCAGCCTGTTTTTGCTGGCTTACGCAGCTGCGCAATTGCCTTCGGCTTGGCTGCTGTCGAAATTTGGCGTTCGTAAGGTTTTCACGATCTCGATGATCCTGACCTCGCTCGCCACCGGCCTGACTGGGATGGTTGGTTCCCTGCTCTCTCTCAAGCTGTGCCGAATTGGGCTGGGACTGGCCGAAGGCCCGCTCCCGATCGGCGTCACCAGCACGATCAATACTTGGTTCCCGTCGAAAGAGAAGGGTACCGCGTCGGGCATCTTCCTGTCGGCGGTTAAATTTGGACCAGTGATCACGCCAATCCTAGGCGCGGCGATCATCGCCATCTGGGGCTGGAAGGCGCTCTTCCTCTGGTTTGCATTGCCTGGCATCGTTTTGTCGGTGTTTTGGTTCTTGCTCGTCCCCAATCGGCCTGCGGAAAGCCGTTTCGTCAACAATGCCGAAGTCGCGCTGATCGAGGAAACCGCCGGCGGCAAGGCGGGCACGGCGGGCACGGCTTTGTCGGCACCAATGCCGCGGTTAGACAAGTTCATTCGTGTGCGCGAAGAGAAGATGCTTACCACGACGAGCGAAGTACTAAGCTCCTGGAACATCATCGGTTGCGCCTTGGGGTATTGCTTTCAACTCGGGATCTCAAGCGTGCTGCTGTCTTGGATTCCGACTTACCTACTGACCGTAAAAAAATTCTCGATCATGAACATGGGCTTTATCGCTGCCGCTCCATGGGTCGGTGCCATTATCGGAAATGTCATTGGCGGCCTGCTGGCCGATCGTCTGCTCGACAAACGACGCAAGCCAGGCATGCTTATCTCAGCGCTGGCGACGGCCCTCATGATGTATGCCCTAATCAACGCCCCGGCGGAGCCGGTAGCATATGGCTTTTTGCTGTTCATAACTGGAGCCCTCCTGAGCGTGGGATATTCCGCCTACATGGTCTATCCGATGCCGTTCGTGTCGAAGGCAAAGTTTCCGGTAGCGAATGCAGTGGTCAACATGGGCGGCCAGCTCGGCGGTGCCGCGACTCCATGGATTGTCGGGATACTGCTGGACAGCCTGGGGTGGGATTACGTCTTCATCTTTATGGCTGGCATTTCCTGCCTCACGTTCGTCGTGGTGTTGAGCATCTCAGAACCCCTCAAGCTGCGCAGAGCCGGATCTGCTACAGACCCAACTCTCGTGCGACCAGTAAAGAACGGAGTGGTGTCATAGCCGGCAATTGCATTCTGACCACGCTTCTGACCAAATTGCAGAAGGAAGCCGGATCGTTGCGATTCAACGTCTGCAATGGTCATTTGCGGACGATCACGTGGACGCCCGGGTAGATTGTAGGCTGCATAAGGTGCAGGTATCGCAAACTGCTAATGCAGCTAATCTGCTAATCAATTTTATTACCGGGCCGGCGTTCCTCGGCGGACTGGTGGCGAAGTTCAATAGCACCGGCGTCTTACTGATGGAGGCATCTAAGCGCTTGCGCAAGATCGAGGCTGAAATCAGTGGTATCGAGGACCGAGCGGTACCTGATGAGCTTCTCCTTCTGGGCCACGCCTACAGCCGGCGCGACACGGTTCTGGAGGAGGTCGACACTGTCGCCTACAACTGGCACGCCTGTTTCGCGCTAAGTAATCTCCCAGTTTTTGCTGTCAAAGTCGATCAGGCAAGATAACGGGAGTTGAAGCGATGAAACTGCTGGAACTGTCAAGCGACGAACGACGAACGCTGCGAGAGATGGGGATTTTCCACCAGCACCCACGGACGCGCATGCGAGCGCAGGGCATCTTGCGGTTGAGTCAGGGGCTGACGTTACAGCAGACTGCGGACGAGTTCATGGTCCATTTGAACAGCGTCGAACAGTGGAGGCAACGCTGGAACAAGCTCGGGCTTGCCGGGTTGTACGAAGGTCGCCACACGGGACGGCCAAGAAAGTGGACGGCCGAGCAGCGACAATCCCTGGGCGAGCTGGCGCAGTCCGAAGGCGGCACGGTGGTCGCGCTACTGCGCCATATCGGGCAGCCGCAGGAACAGGTCCCGATCAGCGAAAACACCGCCGTACGCTATCTCAAAGAGATGAACTTCAGCTATAAGCGCTACAGGTACGCTTTAAAAAAAACGCAACCAGATGGCCTTCGAGCGCGCCAGCGAGGTGATTGGGGAACTGGGTCGGCTCGATCGTGAGCAACGGTGCGAACTGCTGTATTTCGACGAATCGGGTTTCAGTCCAAATCCGCCGGTGCAATATGGCTGGACCCGGATCGGACAAACGCGATCTGTCGAACCGCTGGCACACCGCCAGCGCGACAATGTGCTTGGGGCATTGCGCCACGACGGGCAGTTGATCTGGACGACCCAGCAGCGGCCGACCACGCGCGACGATGTCATCGCCTTTTTTGACCAGATCGCGGACCAGCCGCACCCGGTACCACGCATTATCCTGCTCGACAATGCTGGAATCCACAAAGGCGATGTGATGGAAAAGCATCGCCGCCGCTGGGCCAAGAAGGGACTGTACCTGTACTATCTGCCACCCTACAGCCCTGAGCTCAACCGCATCGAAATACTCTGGAAGCACGCCAAGTACTTCTGGCGTCGATTTGCCAGCGTCAACGGCGCGGATCTGCTAGCCGAAATTCAGTCCTTGATGAAAGGTTTCGGCAGCGAATTCACTGTAAATTTTAGGTGAGTACTTAGTCGCAGTCCTCAACACGTTGAAACGGAGTACCAATGAACGAACGTCCGATACCGGAAGCAGCCTTGCGAGACCCAGATTCCGTGGAAATGCTGCGGTATGGGTAGCTGAAGGTCAACTGCATTGTTCGTTGAAAGTTGGGATGTACCGTGATGGGATAGGCATTGACGAGGAGGTTGCATGGGGAACCATCCTTGCAGATGCAGCGCGACATATCGCTAAAGCACTCCAAGATAGCGGGAGCCTGAACGAGACTGAGAGCCTGGCCAAACTCGTCGCGACGTTCAACGACGAGGTGTCCGCGCCCTCATCTGAACTGTAGGGCGGATTTGTTTGACTCGCTCCGTCCGTTTTGGGTCAGGTCCGGATGCTCGTGGCCATTAAGGCAATGGCGGAAATACAGTCAACTACGCTAAGACGGAATGTCCACAGGGATGGGAGGCGGCCGGTCGTGACAGTCGGAGAGTTTATCGCTTCAGCAACCTGCTATGCTGCCTGGATCGGGCGGCTTTGCACCGGAATCGGACATGACCAAGAGCCGCCAACCAGACGACTTTCACAAGGAACAATGATGCGCAAGGCTGTTTTAACAGTGGTTGTTCTCCCAATCCTGCTGTGCTCTTGTTCATCTACGACGGTCAACAAGATTGCCTTGGAACGTCGCCGCTTATCTGAAGAAATACCGCCTGCCTGTTCCCAACAGCGCCTTCTTGCTGAACAGGCATTCAGGAACAAATGGGTTGCTTACCTCTTGGAACCTGCTGAGAAGGTGTTGGTACAGCCGTCTACAAAGGCGCCGGAAAATGTTGGAACGTACCTGGCGCCAGTCCAGAGCTATCGGATTGTGCACGACGAATGGACCTTGACCAATCGGATGGTATCAGCGTTCATCAACTGCGAAAAAAGTGAAGGGTACGTACAGGCACGAGGCGGGGTCATTGATCAGGAAGATTGGTTTGGGCCTTTTAAGTTCTGAGACTTGCGCTGTAACCGGCTCAGTTGCGCCCGTTGCATCGGACTGCAGCGCAAGGGCCATGCGATCTCCGCTATGGCTCGGTCGCGGACTTGACCGAGGCCACAATCGCAAAACCTGTGCCCCTGCTTCCCGCAGGGGCAACGTTTCGAGGCCGCGTTTCAGCGCACAGCCGCCGGATCGAACAGAGGGTTCAGAATCAGGCCCAGCACATTCCCGAACGGGTCCTTGAGCTCGGCCACCTTGATCCCTTCGCCCACTTCCTGGATCGGCTCGTGCTCGCTCGCGCCGAGTGCGACGATGCGCGCGACCTCGGCCTCGATGTCGTCCACGCCCCAGTACACCACCGACCCCGCCGTGCCCGGCGTGCCGTCCGGGACCAGGCCCAGCTCGAAGCCGCCGACGCTGAACCCGACGTAGAAGGGCTGGTCGAAATAGGGCGCCGCGCCCAGCACTTCGGTGAACCAGGCCTTGGCCCGGTCGAGGTCGGCGACGGGGTACTTCACGGTACGCAATCCACGGATCATGTCTGGCCTCCAGATGAGCAATAAAACCTCATCATGCCACCGCGCCGCGCCGGCGTATTGGAAAAATGGAAGCTGCTAGCCGGCGACCGCCACCTTCGGCGCCAGGGCCAGCGCCGGCGACGTGCCGCCCGCGGCGCCGGCCGCGGTGCCGGCGCGCAGCGGCACCACGGTGCCGTCGAACTGGTAGGTGCCGGCGTCATGCACCTCCCACGCGCCTTCGCCCAGCAGGCGCAGCACGTGGGTGTGGTGGCGCAGCACGGCGGGGCGGTGCGCGATGCTGATCAGGGTGGTGCCGGCAGCGCGCAGGCTGGCGTACAGTGAAGCTTCGTTGCCGCTGTCGAGGGCGCTGGTGGCTTCGTCGAGGATCACGATGCGTGGGTTATGCACCAGCACGCGGCCGAAGGCCAGGCGCTGCTGCTCGCCCACCGACAGCAGCTTTTCCCAGTCCTGCACGGCATCCAGGCCGCCCACGCGTTCGGCCAGGCGCGGCAGGTGCACCTGCTCGAGGATGGCCAGCAGCTGCTCGTCGCTCAGCTGCGTGTGGGTGCTCGGGTAGATCAGCTGGCTGCGCAGGGTGCCTGCCTGCAGGTAGGGCTGCTGGGGCAGGAAGAAGCATGCTTCCTGCGGCGGATGGTGGATGGTGCCGCTGCCGGTGTGCCACAGGCCCGCGATCGCGCGCAGCAGCGAGCTCTTGCCGCAGCCGCTCTCGCCGGTGATCAGGAGCGCGTCGCCCGGCTTGAGGGTGAGGTTCAGCTCCTTGATCAGCACCCGCTCGGATTGCGGCGGATGCAGCGTCACCGAGTCCAGCGCGAAGTGCTCGCCCTCGCGGCGGGCGATGCGCGGGTGGGCGTCGGCGGCCTTGGCATCCTCTGCATCGGCCATCACCAGCTTGGACAGCGCCTGCAGGCGGTCGATGCCGGCCACGAAGCGGCTCAGGCTCTCGAAGTTGTCGACGATGACGCCGACCGCGCCGAGCACCGCGGTGAATGCGCCGGCGGCCTGGATCGCCTTGCCCACTTCCAGCTCGCCGGACAGCACGCCGCCGGCCAGGATCACGCCCGGCAGCACCAGGGTCAGCTGGCTGAAGGTGCGCTGGAACAGGTTGAGCGAGCGCTGCTTGCGGATCAGGCGCGCATAGTTGTGGATCACCTTGCCGAACTTGCTGTCGATGTGGGCGCGTTCCTGCGCTTCGCCGCGGTAGAAGGCGATCGACTCGGCGTTTTCGCGCAGGCGGATCAGGCTGAAGCGGAAATCGGCTTCGCGCCGCAGCTGCCAGAAGTTCAGGTGGATCAGCGGGTTGCCGAACACGTAGAGGGCGACCACGGTGCCGATCAGCGCGTACAGCGCCAGCACGCCGACCAGCAGGTGCGAGATCGACCACAGCACGGCGCTGAACGCCACCAGCTGCATGGCCGAGCCGATGAAGATCAGCAGGAAGTTGATCGACCTGCCGGTAAAGGTGTTGATGTCTTCGCTGATGCGCTGGTCGGGGTTGTCGATCGCGCTGTCAGCGCCGAGTTCGTAGTACTTGCGGCCCTTCAGGTAGCCGTCCAGGAAGCGGTTGGTGAGCCAGCGCCGCCACTGGTTGGCGAACAGGTCGCGCATGTAGTAATAGAAGGCGTACACCGGCACCGCGAACGCCAGCGTGAACAGGCAGGCGCGCACCGCGGTCCAGAAGCGGCTGCCGTTCTTGCCGGCCAGCGCCGAAGTCATCTCGCCGGCCTGGTCGTTCAGCATGACGGCCAGCTTGGTCTCGACCAGCATCAGGCCGATCAGCAGCAGCATCAGGCACCAGGCCTTTTTCTTTTCCTCGCCCAGCCAGTAGGGTTTCGCTACACGGACAAACTGCTTCCAGGCATTCAGCGACAAGGGCGGGGCCCGGCGTTTTTTCCTGCGTGGCGCCTGGGCCTCATCGGTCGTGGCGGCGGTGGTGCTGGCGGTGGTGGGCGTGCTCATGTCGGTGTTCCAGTCGCCGCCGAAGTATGCGTTCGCCGGCTCGATGCGTTGTTGTGCTGACCCGGCAATCACCTCTGCCGCAGTCACGAATCGAGGATACGGCCGGGCACGGGACTGTTCGGTGCGGAAACAGACATAGCCATCATTTTTGATATTGAACAAAACTGTCCGGGGTGTCGTCGGCGAACTGGCGGAAGGCGTGGATCAGGTGCGACTGGTCGTAGTAGCCGCAATCGAGCGCCAGCCGGGTCCAGTCGACCGGCTGGCCGGCCTGCCGGCGCAGCGTGGCGCCGGCGCGGCGGAAGCGGCTGACCATGGCGTAGGTCTTGGCGGGCAGGCCGACCTGTTCGCGGAACTGCAGCGCCAGGTGCTGGCGCGAGACGCCCAGCGTGCGCGCCAGCTCGTCGATGCGAACGGCGCCGCCGCCGCCATCGATCAGGCGCACCGCGGCGCGCGCCAGGCGTTCGGACGCCGGCGGCGGCGCGCGGCGCAGGCGGGCCAGCAGGGCGCTTTCCAGCGTCGCCAGGCGCTGCCGCAGCGGCTGCTCGCGTTCCCACAGCGCGGCGGCCAGCGCCTCGGCTTCGGCGCGCGGCCAGATCTCGTCCAGGACGGGATGCGCATCCTGCAGGGCGTGCAGCGGCAGGTCGACGAAGACGCGCGCCGCGCCGGGCAGGAAGCGCACCGCCAGCGTCAGGGTCGGTTGCAAGGTCTCGACGCGGTGCGCGCGCGACATCATGCCGGCCACGAAGCCGAGCGGGGCGCGGTCCTGCCACAGGATGTCGATGCAGTTGTCGGGGAGGATGCGGTGGCGGACCGGGGTGGCGCCGGGCAGGGCGTGGCTGGTCCAGAGGCAGGCGACGTGCCTGGCAAGGGCGGGGTGGGGTGGGTATTCCTGGTACAGGTGCATGGTCGGGCTCGTCGTTGCTGTAACTCAGCTGTAACTCACTTTCCCCGTTAACCTTAGCACGTCGCCCCTGCGCAGGCAGGGGCCCAAGTTGCATGCTTAGCCGTGACCATGATGCGGGGCCTGCGACGAACTTGGGCCCCTGCCTGCGCAGGGGCGACGTCAATGCGTGTACGATGGTTTTTGAGCCGGCGGCTTACGGCTTACGGCAGCCGCTCAATCCAGCTCATCCTCATCCGCCCCGCGCGCCAGCTGCGGAATCACCTTCACCAGCAGAATCCGCGGCCCGTTGGTTTTCTTGACCACCACGTCGAACTTCGGAAACTCGATGCGCTGCCCCTGCTTCGGGATGTCGCCCAGCTTGGCCATCAGGAGGCCGCCCACCGATTCGACCTCGTCCAGGCCCATCGCCTCGTTGTCGATGTCGATGCCGAGCACGCGCTCCAGCGAGACGATCGGCAGGCTGGCCTTGCCGATATAGGTGCCGTCGCCCTGCTTGAGCCAGTCGTTTTCGTTCAGGCGGAATTCGTCGCGGATCTCGCCGACGATGGCGCCCAGCAGGTTGTCGAGGGTGATGAAGCCGACCGGGCGCTTGCCCTTTTCGCCGATCAGCGCGAAGTGCGGGGCGCCGGTGCGGAAGCGCCGAAACAGTTCGATCGCCGGGGTGCGCGCCGAGATCATGTCGACCGGGCGCAGGTATTCGGTCAGGTCGGTGGTGTCCTTGCCGGCTTGTTCGGCGAAGAACAGGTCCTTCAGGTGGATCACGCCCAGCACTTCCTCGCCTTCCTCGTCGAAGTAGGGGTAGCGCGAGAAGCGGTTGCGGCGCATGGTGTCGAGGTTGTCCTCGAGCGAGCGGCTGGCGTACAGTGCGCTCACCTCGTTAATCGGGCGCATCAGGTCGGCCACCGAGTGCTGGCTGAATTCCAGCGACTGGGCCAGGATGTGGCGCTCGTCGTGGGTGAATTTCTCGCCCGGCATGCTGGTGCCGGTGCGCAGGATCATTTTCAGTTCTTCGTTCGAGTAGTGCGTCTCGTGCCCGCCCGCGCCCGACAGGCCGGCGATGCGCAGCACCAGGTTGGCGCTGGCGTTGAGCAGCCAGATCGCCGGGTACATCGCCCAGTAGAAGCCGTACAGCGGCAGCGCGCTCCACAGGCCGACCTTTTCGGGAATGCGGATCGCCAGCGACTTCGGCGCCAGTTCGCCGACCACGATGTGCAGGAAGGAGATCACGCCGAAGGCGATCACGAAGGAGACGCCGTGGATGATTTTCTCGGAGGTCACGCCGGCGAGCACGAACATCGGCTCCAGGATGCGGGCGAAAGCCGGTTCGCCGACCCAGCCCAGGCCCAGCGAGGCCAGGGTGATGCCGAGCTGGCAGGCGGACAGGTAGGCGTCGAGCTGGCTGTGGACCTTGTACAGGATGCGGCCGCGCAGGCCGCCGGTCTTTGCGATGGCGCGCACGCGCGTCTTTCGCAGCGTGACGATGCCGAACTCGGCCGCCACGAAAAAGCCGTTCAGGGCCACCAGGAGCAGGGCCAGAACGACGAATAGCACATTTTGCATATATAAAATAATTAACTAAAAGGCAAGGCCTGTGCAGGCATTGTACAGCCTAGCGTTCACCCTGCGCCAAGTTCGCCTTTCTGCGCCGCGGCGAGGATGGCCTCGACCACCGGGTGCTTGATCTTGCGGTCGTTCGAAATCGCAAAAAACTGTTCGCGCACGCTCGGCACCTTGCCGATCCGCACCGCACCGAACTGTTCGGCGACCTCGCCGGCCAGGGCCGCCGGCGCGAAGAACAGGCCGAGGCCGCGCCGGCCGAAGGTGTTGAGCAGGGCATTGTCTTCGAACTCGCCGACGATGTCGGGCCGCACGTGGTGCTGCACGAACCATTCGTCGATCTTGCCGCGCAATGCATTATTACGTGCCGGCAGCAGGAAGGGCGCGCCGTTCAAATTCCCGGGGAAGCCGTCGCCGTCGTGGTACTGCGCGGCCAGCGCCGGCGTGCCCACCACCACCATCTCGCTTTCGAACAGCTGGTGGCTGAACACCTTCAGCGCGCTGCTGGCGCGCACTTCGCGGTCGGTCAGCACCACGTCCAGCTTGTGCAGGGCGAGGTCGGCCAGCAGCGCCTCGAACTGGTCTTCGTAGCAGACCAGGCGCACCGGGCGCGCCATCTGGGTCGCCACTTCCAGCATGCGGTAGGCCGACAGCTTGGGCAGCGAATCCGAGATGCCCACCGTCAGGCGGATGCGGCCGCTGTCGGCTTCGTTCAGGGCTTCCTGCATCTGCTCGCCCAGCAGGAAGATCTGGTCGGCATAGTTCATCGCCACCCGCCCGGCTTCGGTCAGCACCAGGCGCCGGCCCTGCTGCGTGAACAGGGTCTTGCCGAGCGTCTGTTCCAGCAGCGTCAGTTGCGAACTGATGGTCTGGACCGCCAGCCCGAGGCGCTCGGCGGCGCGGGTAATGCCGCCTTCCTTGGCCACGACCCAGAAGTAATACAGGTGCCGGAAATTGATGTCGTTCTTCATGCTGGATGGGTTTCTTAGGTTTTTCCGAAGTAATGCTCACATTATCTTCGCTTTTTCCTTTTGATGCACCTCTCTACACTGCGCCTGTCAACAAAAATATCAACCAGGGGTAAATAAAACATGAAGCATTTCAGAGTGTCATTCATTGTCACTGCGCTCTGCCTGGCTGCATCGGGCTGGTGGGGCTATGAGCACGGCGGCCTGAGCGGCATGGTGACGGCGGTGGGTATCGCCGCGATCCTGGCCGTGATGGAAGTCTCGCTGTCGTTCGACAACGCAGTGGTCAACGCCTCGGTGCTGAAGACCTGGGACGAGTTCTGGAAAAAACTGTTCCTCGGCGTCGGCATCATCATTGCCGTGTTCGGCATGCGTCTGCTGTTCCCGCTGGTAATCGTTGCGGTGGCGGCCGACCTGGGGCTGGGTGACGTCTGGAAGCTGGCGCTGGAGAACCCGAAAGCGTACTCGCAGCACCTGACCAACCACCACGCGGAAGTGGCGGCCTTCGGCGGCATGTTCCTGCTGCTGGTGTTCCTGAACTTCCTGTTCGACGACGAGAAAGAGCACCACTGGCTGGGCCACTTCGAAGAGAAGCTCGGCTCGCTGGGCAAGGTGTCCTCGATCTCGGTGATGATCGCGATCGGCGCCCTGATGGCCAGCCTGTCGCTGGTGACCGAAGCGCAGAAGATGGTGGTGCTGATCTCGGGCCTGTGGGGCATCCTGATCTACGTCGGCGTGGATGTGCTGAGTAACCTGCTGGAAGGCTCGGAAGAGGGCGGCGGCGAGGTCGGCGAGATGGTCAAGCGCGGCGGTATCGGCGGCTTCCTGTACCTGGAAGTGCTGGATGCATCGTTCAGCTTCGACGGCGTGATCGGCGCGTTCGCCATCACCAACGACGTCGTGATCATCATGCTGGGCCTGGCGATCGGTGCAATGTTCGTGCGTTCGCTGACGGTCTACCTGGTGGACAAGGGCACGCTCGACCAGTACGTCTTCCTGGAGCACGGCGCGCACTATGCGATCGGTATCCTGGCGTTCATCATGCTGGCGAGTATGAAGTTCCACGTACCGGAAATCGTGACCGGCCTGGCAGGTGTAGCCTTCATCGGCGCCTCGGTGTGGTCGTCGATCCGCTACCGCAAGAAGCAGGAAGCGTTTGGATTGGACAAGAAAGCGGTCGCACACGTCGAATGATGTGTTGAACGTAGGGTGGGCTCTCCGAGCCCACGCTGGAGCAAGCGGTTCGCAAACGTTCGCGTGGGCACGGGGTGCCCACCCTACGACGACACGAACCGATAACTTTTAAACATGGTGGGCATGTAATTCAGACCACTGGCCTGGATTACCCCACCTTACAAGGAGAAACCATCATGGCAATCAGTCTGCAAAAAGGCGGCAACGTCAACCTGTCGAAAGAAGCACCGGGCCTGTCGAGCCTGAAGCTGGGCCTGGGCTGGGATGTCCGCGCCACCGACGGCGCGGCCTTCGACCTCGATGGCGTGGCCTTCCTGCTGAACCAGTCGGGCAAGGTGCGTTCGGACGCCGACTTCATCTTCTACAACAACGCCAAGTCGAGCGACGGCTCGGTCACCCACTCGGGCGACAACCGTACCGGCGCCGGCGAGGGCGATGACGAAACGCTGAGCATCGACCTGACCAAGGTCCCGGCCGACGTCGACCGCGTGGTGCTGGCCGTGACCATCCACGAAGGCGACAGCCGCCGCCAGAACTTCGGCATGGTCGGCAAGGCGTTCATCCGCTGCATCAACGCCGCCAACAACAGCGAGATCGCCCGCTACGACCTGTCCGAGGACGGTTCGACCGAGTCGGCCATGATCTTCGGCGAGGTGTATCGTAACGGCGCGGACTGGAAGTTCCGCGCGGTGGGTCAGGGCTTCAACGGCGGCCTCGGCCCCCTCGCCAAGAACTATGGCGTGAACGTTTAACGAACCCTCGATGCCGCCCGTGCAGCCGTTGTACGGGCGGTCCTCACCAAGGAATCCAAAATGCCAGTATTTACCGTAACCGGGGATGTCGATCCCTTCCTGCACGTAGCGATGAAGCGCGGCGAGACCATCTACTGCGAATCGGATGCGATGGTCATGATGGAATCGACGCTCGACCTCAAGGGCAAGATGAAGGGGGGACTGGGCAGCGCGCTGATGCGCACCTTCGCCAACGGCGAGTCCTTCTTCCAGCAGCACATCGAGGCGACCCGCGGCGACGGCGACTGCCTGCTGTCGCCGACCCTGCCGGGGGCGATGCAGGTGATCGATTGCGGCGTGAAGCAATACATCATCAGCGACGGCGCCTTCGTCGCAGCCGCCTCCGGGGTCGACCTGAAGGTGCGCACCCAGGGCGTCGGCAATGCGCTGTTCGCCCAGAGCGGCGGCTTCTTCGTCACCGAGACGCAGGGCTCGGGCCAGGTGGTGGTGTCGGGCTTCGGGTCGATGAACGAGCTGGAAGTCGAGCCGGGCAAGGACGCCATCATCGACAACTCGCACGTGGTGGCCTGGGACTCGACCCTGCACTACGAGGTATCGGTCACGACCGGCCAGAGCAGCGGCTTCCTGGGCAACCTGATCAACAGCCAGACCAGCGGCGAAGGCATCGTCCTGCGCTTCTCGGGTCGCGGCAAGATTTACGTCTGCTCGCGCAACCGCAATGCATTCAAGGCTTGGATGCAGACGCCGGCGCGCTGAAACAGAACCATTTAATTAGGAGTCAATCATGAGTGTGAACCTGCAGAAGGGCCAGAAGATCTCGCTGGAGAAGGAAGCCGGCGGCGCGCTGTCGCGTGTGACGATGGGCCTGGGCTGGGACATGGCCAAGAGCAAGGGCTTCTTCGGCTTCGGCGGCGGCAAGGCCGAAGCGGTCGACCTGGATGCGTCGGTCGTCATGTTCGACGAGTCCAACCGCCCGGTCGACGTGGTCTGGTTCCGCCAGCTGAAGAGCCGTGACGGCAGCATCACGCACACCGGCGACAACCGCACCGGCGCCGGCGACGGCGACGACGAGCAGATCGTGGTCGACCTGAACGCGGTGCCGCCGAGCGTCAAATCGCTGGTGTTCACCGTGAACAGCTTCACCGGCCAGAACTTCTCGACCGTGGCGAACGCCTACTGCCGCATCATCAACAGCGGCAACCAGCAGGAAATCGCGCGCTACGACCTGTCGGTGACCGGCTCGCACACGGCCCAGATCATGGCCAAGCTGTACCGCCACAACGGCGAATGGAAGATGCACGCGATCGGCGAGAACAGCACCGGCCGCACCTTCGACGACCTGATGCCGCAGATCGTGCCGCATCTCTGACCGCTACACGAACATGACGGCGCGCGTCCGCTGAAGACGCGCCCGTCGACGGATCGCGCGGGCCCCCCTGCTCGCGTGATTGGGTGCTTGGGACCCAACCTTTAACGGCTCTGCTTGCAGAGCCGTCTTTTTTTGTGCGTGCGGCTTCCGGGTGCTCAATGCCCGCGCTTCTGCACCAGCGCCGTGCCGATACCGTGGCGATGCCCTTCGCTCACCGCCGTGACCGTGCCATCCGGATTGAACACGATCGCATTCGCCGCCCCGATCTCTTCCGGCGTGGCTTCCCATTTGTGCCCGAACGCTTCCAGCGCCTTGGCCTGCTCGCTGCCCGCGAAGCCCGGCTCGATCGAGGTTTCCTTGGCGTTGCGCTGCGACAGGCGCGGCGCGTCGATCGCCTGGTCCATGCTCATGCCGAGGTCGAGGTAATTCACGATGGTCTGCAGCACGGTGGTGATGATGGTGGCGCCGCCCGGGCTGCCGATGGTAAAGGCCGGCTTGCCGTCCTTGAGCACGATGGTCGGCGCCATGCTCGAGCGCGGGCGCTTGCCGGCTTCCGGGATGTTCGGGGCAGGGCCGGTGAAGTCGAAGTCGGTCATCTCGTTGTTCAGCAGGAAGCCGTAGCCCGGCACCACGATGCCGCTGCCGCCCCAGGATTCGATGGTGAAGGTATAGGAGACAACGTTGCCTTCCTTGTCCGACACCGTCAGGTGGGTGGTGTGCAGGCCTTCCTGCTGGATCACGCCCTGGCGCGGGCGCAGCGGGAAGCTCTGGTCGTTCTCGTACAAAAAGGCGTCGCCGGCCGGGACCACGGCGGCGGCGCGCTCGGGACGGATCAGCGAGCGGCGCTGCGCCGCGAACTGCTTGGACAGCATGCCGTCCACCGGCGCGTCGACGTATTCCGGGTCGGCCAGGTAGGCGTTGCGGTCGGCGAAGGCCAGGCGCGAGGCTTCCAGGTACAGGTGCTCGACCTTCGGGCGCGGCATGCTCTTCAGGTCGAAGCCTTCGAGGATGTTGAGCGCCTCGGCCACCGCGATGCCGCCGCTGCTGGGCAGGGGCATGCCGTAGAAGTCGTAGCCGCGGTAGGTCGAGCGGATCGGCTGGCGGATGCGCGCCTCGTAGTTGGCCAGGTCGGCCAGCGTCATGTTCCCGCTGCGCACCGAGACGCCGGCGCTAAGTGGCGGGCGGTTGACGGCACCGACGATGGCCTGCGCCATCGGCCCCTGGTAGAAGGCTTTATAGCCCTTGGCGGCCAGTTCACGGTAGGTTCTGGCCAGGTCCGGATTCTTGAGCAGGGTGCCGGCCGGGACGGCCTTGCCGTTCCTCAGGTAGAGCTGGCTGGTGCTGGTGAACTGCTGAAATTTTCTTTCGTTTTCGGCCACCAGATGACTGAAGGTTTCACTGACGGTGAAGCCTTTGGTGGCCACGTCGATCGCCGGCGCCAGCACCTGCTTGAAGGACATGGTGCCGTAGCGCTCCAGCGCTTCGTGCCAGCCGCGCACCGTGCCCGGCACGCCGACCGAGGCGCCGCTGGCGACCGCTGTCTCGAAGTCGATCGGCTTGCCGTTTTCCAGGAACACCGAAGGGCTGAAGGCGGCCGGCGCGGTCTCGCGGTGGTCGACCGTGACCACGCGCTTGTCCTTGGCCAGGTAGATCACCATGAAACCGCCGCCGCCGACACCGCAGCTGAACGGGTCGGTGACGCCGAGGGTCGCGGCGGCGGCCACCGCGGCGTCGATTGCGTTGCCGCCCTTGTTGAGGATGGCGAGGGCCGATGCCGAGGCTTTTTCGCTGATGGTGGCGACCGCGCCGCCGGTGCCGGTGGCGACCGGGGTCTTGGCGAAGGCGAAGGACGGGGTCGAGAGCATCGACAGGATCAGGGTGCCGGCGAGCGCTTTGGAAGAGGTGGTCATGAAAGGGAGGTGAAGTTGGAAAAGAAGGGAGTCAATGGGCCGTCACCTTGAGCGTGACCGGCATCCGGTCGGCGGGACGCGCCGCGCCGATGCGCGCGGGCGGCACGCCGCCCAGGTCGAGGGCGACGCGCGCGCCGTGCAGCGCGGCCGGCGCCGCCACCGGCTGGTCCGGACCGAGTGTGAATTCCTCGCTGCCGTCGCGGCTCTGCACGATGAAGCGGAAAGCCAGGCGGCCGGCCCAGATGCATTTGACGTTGGCCGGGCAGCGGCTGTCGCTGAAGCTGTCGTAAGTAAGGGTGAGGCCGGGCGCCAGGTCGAGACGCTGGCGCGGCTGCAGCACATAGGTGGCGTCGTGGAGTTGCGCCGACGCGCAGGCGGCCAGGCCGGGCAGCACGGCGGCGGCGATCAGGAAGGGCAGGGCGCGAAACGGCGTCATCGGGCATCCGGGATGGTTGCGTTTCGTTCATGATAACAAAGTCATCCGCGCGCGCCGCCGCGGATGACGCGGACGCCGGCTAGGCCTTGTCGGGCGGCGGCAGCTTCACGTCCGGCAGGAACAGCAGCGCCACCAGGCCGGCCAGCACGATCACGGTGCCGGCGCCGAAGATGTTGGCGATCGCGTGGCGGTAGATCGCCTGCATGGCCGGGGTCAGCGTCACCCCGGCGCCGGCGCTGGCCGCGGCGGCGATGCCGTGCGCATGCAGCTGGTGCGCCAGGATCGCGCCGGAGCCGGTCACGCCGAGCAGGCCGCCGAGCGAGCGGAAGAAGGTCAGCATGGCGGTGCCGACGCCGCGCCGCGGCACCGGCAGCGCGTACTGGACCACGATGGTCATGTTCGGCATCACCAGGCCCAGGCCGGCGCCCAGCATGAAGATGGCCGGCTCGATCACCGAATAGCCCAGGCCGCGGTCCATGGCCCAGGCCAGCACGCCGAAGGACAGCACCGCCACCGCGAGGCCTCCGATCTGCACCTGCTTGTACTTGTTGGACTTGGCCAGCACCTTGCCGTTGAGGGTGGAGGCGATGATCATGCCGACCATCATCGGCACCGTCAGCATGCCGGAATCGGCCGGGCTGCTGCCCATGACGAGCTGGAAGAACAGCGGGAAGAACACGCTGGCGCCCATCAGGCCCATGAAGGTCAGCGCCATCACCAGGCTGGCGATGTTGAAGACGCGGCTGGCGAACAGGTCGGGCGGCAGCACCGGCTCGGATGCGCGGCGCAGGTGGATCACCAGCCACGTACCCAGCACCGCGCCCAGGATGCTGCACACCTTGATCTGCGGCGCATCCCACGGCCATTCGGTGCCGCCCAGCGCCAGCACCAGCAGCAGCGACACGATGGTCCCGGTGAGCAGCGCCGAGCCCAGGTAGTCGATGCGGTGGGCCTGGGTACGCACCGGCTTGCGCAGCGAGCGTGCGATCGACCAAAACGCGAATGCGCCGACCGGCAGGTTGATGAAAAAGATCCAGTGCCAGGACAGGAAGTCGGTCATCACGCCGCCCAGCACCGGACCCAGGATGCTGGTGATCGCGAACACGATCGCGATCGAGCCCTGGCGCTTGGCCCGCTCGTGCGGCGGCACCAGGTCGCCGATGATGATCTGGGCCAGCGGCATGAAGCCGCCGGAACCGATGCCCTGGATCGCGCGGAACACGATCAGTTGCGTCATGTCCTGCGCCAGGCCGCACAGCACCGAGCCGACCAGGAAGGTGGCCAGCGCCGTGAAGATCATCGGGCGGCGGCCGTACTGGTCGGCCAGCTTGCCGTACAGCGGCATGGTGGCGGTGGAGGCCAGCACGTAGGCGGTCACGACCCAGGACAGGTGCGCCATGCCGCCCAGGTCGGCGACGATGCGCGGCAGGGCGGTGGCAACGATGCTCTGGTCGAGCGCGCCGAGGCCGAGCACGGCCATCAGGGCGAAGTAGACGGCGCGGATCTCGCGTTCGGTCACGGGAGGCGGCGCAGGAGCGGTGAGCGTGTCGGGGTGCGCTTGCTGGGTCATGGCTGTTCGGTCGCGTTGGCGATGAGGGTCAGTGGCTCGATGGCGGCGGCCAGCGCCGTCATCTGGTCCGGGGAGAGGCGGGCGACGCGCTGGGCCAGCCAGTCGATGCGCTGGCTGCGCAGCGCGTCCAGGTGCTGGTGGCCGGCTTCGCTGAGCTGCAGGCCGCTGCGGCGCCGGTCCTGCGGGTCGGGTGCGGCGCGCGTCACCAGGCCGGCCGTTTCCAGCGCCTTGATCTGTATGCTCATGGTCGGCGTGCGTACCTGCTGCATGCGCGCCAGTTCGGCCACACCGATGCCGGGATGCTCGTCGATGGTGGCCAGCAGCATCGTCTGCAGCATCGACAGGCCGCTGTCGCGGCGTTCGGCATCGCGTCGCATGGCGCGCATCAGGCCCTTGAAGGCGCCGCGCAGGTCTTCGGCGAGTTGCAGGGCCGGGTCGGGAATCGGATGGTTGGGCATGGCTGAGTTAGGTAGGCTACCTAACTATATTAGCACGCAATGCGCCGTGCATGGCAAGCGTGTCAAACAGACAAACTTGCAGCATCCGGCGTATGCTTGGCGGAGATACCCGACAACGACCGGGCTTGTGTTTTCAAAACCAGGGAGATTGAGCATGAAACGCTTGACCGCAGCCGACTTCGATCCCGAAGTCCTGAAACTCTTCGACGGCTATGTGCATGGCCAGGTGTCGCGCCGCGACTTCCTGTCGCGCGCCGGCCGCTATGCCGTGGGCGGCACCACGGCGGCCACGCTGCTGGCCCAGCTGTCGCCTTCGTTCGCGGCGCCGCTGGTGGCGCCGGCCGATGCGCGCTTGACGACGCGCTACGAGGAAATCGCTTCGCCGCAGGGTTACGGCAAGGTGCGCGGCTATCTGGCCATGCCCGCCGGTGCCAAAGGCAAATTGCCGGCGATCCTGGTCGTGCACGAGAACCGCGGCCTGAACCCGCACATCGAAGACGTCGCGCGCCGCCTGGCGCTGGAAGGCTTCATCGCCTACGCGCCGGACGCGCTGTTCCCGCTGGGCGGCTATCCGGGCGACGAGGACAAGGCGCGGACGCTGTTCCCCAAGCTGGACCAGGTCAAGACGCGTGCCGACTTCGTCGCAGCGGCGCAGGCGCTGGCAAGCTTCCCGCAGGCCAGCGGCAAGGTCGGCGTGGTCGGCTTCTGCTGGGGTGGCGGCATGGCGAATTATCTGGCCACCCAGTTGCCGGAACTGGCGGCGGCGGTGCCGTTCTATGGCGCGCAGCCGCAGGCAGCGGACGTACCCCGCATCAAGGCGCCGCTGCTGATCCACGACGCCGGCAAGGACGAGCGCATCCTGGCCGGCTGGCCGGCCTACGAAGCGGCGCTGAAGGCGAACAAGATCCATTACCAGCATTTCGTCTACGAAGGCGCCGAGCACGGCTTCAACAACGACACCACGCCGCGCTACGACGAAGCCGCCGCCAAGCTGGCCTGGGGCCGCACCGTCGCCTTCTTCAAGGAAAAATTGGCTTAAGCCCACTTCGGGGTCAGAGCACAATGCGGGGTCAGAGCGAAATCGCAAGGTGGCGCTTCCGCCGCCTTTACCGGGAATCGTCGACGATCAGGCGATCAGGAAAGGGCAGAAGCAATGCGCGCTGACCCCGCATTGTGCTCTGACCCCGAATTGAAGAAATGGATGGGTGGAAGTTGCCAAAAACCGGGCTCTGACCCCGATTTGAGGCAAAATAAAAGGCACCCGAAGGTGCCTTTGTGCTTGCTGCCGTGATGGGTTAGACGTAGGCGGCGAGGGCCGTTTTCATCTTTTTCAGCGCGGCGGTTTCGATCTGGCGGATGCGCTCGGCCGACACGCCGAACTCTTCTGCCAGCGTGTGCAGGGTCGCACCCGAGCCGTCGTCGTTGGCCAGCCAGCGCGCTTCGACGATGCGGCGCGAACGCGGGTCCAGCTTGCCGAGGGCCGTTTCCAGGCCTTCCGACTGCAGGCGCACCACCTCTTCGGCTTCCAGCACCTTGGTCGGCTCCTGCTGCTCGGACGACAGGTAGGCGATCGGCGAGAACTTGTCGTCTTCCTCGTCGGTCGGCGCTTCCAGCGCGATATCGCGGCCCGACAGGCGGGTTTCCATTTCGATCACTTCTTCGCGCTTGACGTCGAGCATCTTGGCCAGGTCGTCGACTTGCTGCGGCGACATGGCGTCCAGACCCTGCTTGTTGCTGCGCAGGTTGAAGAACAGCTTGCGCTGCGCCTTGGTCGTCGCGACCTTCACCAAGCGCCAGTTCTTCAGAATGTATTCATGCATTTCGGCCTTGATCCAGTGCATCGCGTACGAGACGAGGCGCACGCCCTGGTTCGGGTCGAAACGTTTTACTGCCTTCATCAGGCCGATATTGCCTTCCTGGATGAGGTCGGCGTGCGGCAGGCCGTAACCCAGATAACCGCGCGCGATCGAGACCACCAGGCGCAGGTGGGACATCACCAGCTTCTGTGCGGCATCCAGGTCGTTCATTTCCCGCAGCTTCTTGGCCAGCGAGACCTCTTCCTCGTGGGTCAGCATCGGCAGGCGGTTCACCGCCGAGATGTAAGCGTCGATATTGCCGAGATTGCCATTAAAACCGAGTCCCAGAGCACGGCTGCCAGCAGGAACCAATGCGGATTGTGCGGACATAGTCATTTCCCTTGTAGAGTGAGCTGTACTGCATCGTCAATCTGCCATCCTCCGGAACCCCGAAGGCGTAACCGGATGGCCAGTTACGTGATGCGAGACGCTGTGCTATCGAGCCACCAAACGTCATGTACGGACACTATATTAGCACTCTCTTGAAGTGAGTGCTAGAAGCCTCCATGTTCCCGCCGGTGCCTTTAAGTTTCACTAAAGTGTTGCTATTAGGAATCGATTTTGCGGTGCGCTTCAACTTTATGGCAGAGTCAATCATTGCAGTTGATTTAACTCAAACGTGCCTTATATATCGTTTGAATTCCGTTGAAGACAGGTTAGGCGAGCGGGGGCAGGGCTTCTGTTGGATGGCGCACGTACCCATGTAGGCGTAAACCCCGCGTCCGCCGCAGGTTTGGCTGGCCAGCAGCGGACGGGTTATCGAAAAAACAAGGGCCGGATGGCTTGTTTTTGAGAGGAACAGACTTATTTGAGGCGGGCCAGGTGGCGCTGGACCGACAGCATCGCCCCTATCAGGCCGAGGCCGGCGCTGATCGCCAGCAGCCCCGCCACCGCCAGCGGCGGCAGCGTCATCAGCTGGAAGTTCGAGGCGTACAGGCGCGCGAACTCGCCGACCGCCGTGTTGAGCGGACGCAGCGCCAGCGCCACCGCGCCCAGGGCCACGGCGCCGGCGCACACGCCCAGCAGGGCGCCGGTGTAGTAGAACGGACGGTGGATGAAGTTGTCGGTCGCGCCGAGCAGCTTCGACACCGCGATCTCTTCGCGCTGGGTCAGCACCTGCAGGCGGATGGTGTTGAATACCACCGCGATCACCACCACCCCCAGCGTCATCGCCAGCAGCAACAGCATCAGGCGCAGCACGCCCAGCAGCGCGGCCAGGCGCTTGACCCAGGCCGAATCCACCTGCACCGATTCCACGCCCGGCAACGCGCGCATGTGCTCGGCCAGCAGGTCGACGCGCTCGGCCTCGGCGCGGCTGGTGGCGGCAAAGCCTTCCAGCTTCATCACGTAACTGTCGGGCAGGGGATTCTCGCCCAGCGTCTCGATGACGTCGCTCAGGCCGCCCTTGTCCTTCAGCGATTCCAGCGCCTGCTCGCGCGGCACGAAGCTGATCTTCGCGTGGTTGCCGGCCAGCAGTTGCTGCAATTGCGGCGCCAGCGCCTGCGCATCGGCGCGCGCCACGCCCGACTTCATGAACAGGCTGATCTCGGGATCGACCGACAACTGCTCCGATAGCGGACGCACGTTGTCGAGCAGGGTCAGGCCGGCGAAGGGCAGGGCCAGCGCCACCGCCACCACCAGCACGTTGAACAGGAAGCTGCCCGGCGCCTTGCGCACCGTGGCCAGCGCCGCGCCAAAGGCGAAGCGGTGTTGACGGAACCAGATGTTCATGCCGCACCTCCCACCAGCTGGCCGCGCTCGAGGCGGATCACGCGCGCCGCGCTGTCCAGGATCTGCTCGTCGTGGCTCGAAATCACGCAGGTGACGCCGGCCGAGTGGAAGGCGTGCAGCGCGTCGATCACGCGCTCGGCCGCGGCGCGGTCGAGGTTGGCGGTCGGCTCGTCGGCCAGGATGATCTGCGGCCGGTTGACGATGGCGCGCGCAATCGCCACGCGCTGCTGTTCGCCGCCCGACAGTTCCATGGGCAGCGCACGGGCGCGGTCCAGCAGGCCGACCTTGTCGAGCGCGGCGCGTGCGCGTTCCGCCGCCTGCGCCTTGGGCGCGCCGCTGACGATCAGCGGCAGCATCACGTTGGCCAGCAGGTTGCGGTCGTTCAGCAGGCGCTGGTGCTGGAAGATCAGCCCCAGGTTACGCCGCAGGAAGGGCACGCCGGCCTTGTTCAGCCGGCCGATGTCCTGGCCGTTGACGATCACGCGGCCCGAGGTCGGGCGCTCGATCGCGGCCACCATCTTCATCAGGGTCGATTTACCCGCGCCGGACGGGCCGGCCAGGTAGACCAGTTCACCCTTGCCGATGTTCAGCGACACGTCGGACAACGCGAGCGCGTCGACCGAGTACTTCTTGGAGACGGACTGGAATTCGATCATCGATGCTTATCCCAGCAGCGCCTCGGCGAATTCGTCGGCGCTGAAGGGTTGCAGGTCCTCCAGCTTTTCGCCGACGCCGATGAAGTACACCGGCACCGGACGGGTGCGTGCGATCGCGGCCAGGATGCCGCCCTTGGCGGTGCCGTCCAGCTTGGTGATCACCAGGCCGGTCAGTTGCAGCGCGTCGTCGAACGCCTTGACTTGCGCCAGCGCGTTCTGGCCGGTGTTGCCGTCGATGACCAGCAGCACCTCGTGCGGGGCGTCATCCATGCCCTTGCCGATGACGCGCTTGATCTTCTTGAGTTCTTCCATCAGGTGCAGCTGGGTCGGCAGGCGGCCGGCGGTGTCGACCATGACCACGTCGACGCCGCGCGCCTTGCCCGACTGAACCGCGTCGAAGGCGACCGCGGCCGGGTCGCCCGAGGCCTGCGAGATCACGGTGACGTTGTTGCGCTGGCCCCAGACCATCAGCTGTTCGCGCGCGGCGGCGCGGAAAGTGTCGCCGGCGGCCAGCAGCACCGATTGCTCGAAACTCTGCATGTGCTTGGCCAGCTTGCCGATGGTGGTGGTCTTGCCGGCGCCGTTGACGCCGGCGATCATCATCACCAGCGGCTCGTGGCGGCCGAGTTCGAGCGGCTTCTCGAGCGGACGCAGCATGTCGACCATCAGCTCCTTCAGCGCGGCCTTGACGGCGGCGGCGTCCAGCAGCTTGTCTTCCTTGACCTTGCGGCGCAGGTTGTCGAGCAGGTACTGGGTGGCGTCCATGCCGGCGTCCGACATCAGCAGCGCCGATTCCAGCTCTTCGTACAGGTCTTCGTCGATGCGCGCGCCGACGAACAGCAGGGACAGGTTGTTGGAGGTCTTGGCCAGGCCCGCCTTCAGGCGCGACATCCAGGAGCGCTTCTTCTCCTGCTCGCTGCCGGGGCGTTCGGCGGTCTCGGGGAACAGCTGGCCCTCATAGGAATTGGACAGCAGGGCGGCATCGGCGGCGATCTTTGCGGCGACCGGGTCGACGTTGCTGGCATCGCGTGCCGGCGGCGATTCAGGCTCGGCCGGCACCTCGGGCACGGGCGCCGGCGGCTGCACGACGCCGGCTTCGCCACCGCCGAACAGGCGGCGCAAAAAGCTCGGCTGTGCGTCCGTCGGCTGTGCTTCGGCTGGGCGTTCCGCGGGCGTCGCTTCCGCAGCCGCTTCGGCGGCGGGCGACACGGACTCGGGCGCCGCGCTCTCGGTTTCGGACTTTTTCTTTTTGAAGAAACTAAACATTATGTCGTCGGGGAGGGGACTGCATGCCATGTCCGCGGCGCGGACATGTGGAAAAGGGTCGCGCGTATTCTACCAGAGCGAGCAAATGTTTCTCCGCGCAGCGTGACTGGAAAGCAAGCACGGGTGATGAAAATTTAATCACGCGCGGCGTGCCGGAACACCCGCAGCTTGGCTAAAATAGTGTGCGTGTGCTCATCCATATGCGGTCTCACCCATATTCAACCAGAGGTGTCATCGTGACCATTTCCAGATTTCTCAAGCGTCTGCTCAGCGGCGACCAGGCCGTGGGCGGCGGCACGGCGTCGCCGCGCAATGTGATCGTCTGGGTGTTCATTGCGCTGGTGGCGCTGTTCCTGACGCATCCCGCGGGCGGGCCGTTCAGTGCGACGGGAATGCAGGTGCCGTGGCCGGCGGAGTTGGGGTTGGATAGTCCTTTGCCGGGTGTTCCTGGACGCTGAGAACCACCGCTCGATTGCGCAGCGTCGTTGGCTTCAAAACGTCGCCCCTGCGCAGGCAGGGGCCCAAGTTCTGCATGGGCTGACTTAACGCGTGCAAATTGGACCCCTGCCTGCGCAGGGGCGACGTAGCGAGGTAGCAGCTTATTTGGCCTTACCGGCCGCTTCCGCATTCTTCCGGATCGTCTCCAGCGTCGCATTCGGCGTGATCAGGTTCCCGTCATAGCGCAGCTCGATCACGAACGGCAGCTTCTGCGTGCCGGTGAACGCGACCGCCCGCGCCAGCGCCGGCCCGAAGTCCGCGGTGGTTTCCACGACCTCGCCCTCGCCGCCATAGGCCCGCGCCAGCGCCGCGAAGTCCGGGTTGCGCAGTTGGGTGCCCGAGACCCGGCCCGGATACTCGCGCTCCTGGTGCATGCGGATCGTGCCGAACATGCTGTTGTTGAAGACGATCAGGATCACGCCGGCGCCGTACTGCACGGCGGTGGCCAGTTCCTGCCCGGTCATCATGAATTCGCCGTCGCCGGCAAAGGCGACCACGGTGCGTTCCGGCGCGACGATCTTGGCGCCCACGGCGGAGGGCACCGCGTAGCCCATCGCGCCGCTGGTCGGGGCCAGCTGGGTGCGCATCGCGCCGTAGCGCCAGAAGCGGTGCGCCCAGGTCGCGTAGTTGCCGGCGCCGTTGGTGATGATGGTGTCGCGCGGCAGCGTGGCCATCAAGTCCTGCACCACCTGCCACAGATCGAGCGGGGCCTGAGATGAAAACTGCGCGTCCTTGAAGATCGGCGGCTGTTCCTGCCAGGCGCGCAGCTCGGCCTTCGCTTCCTCGACCGTGTGGCGCCAGGCGGACGCGTCGACCGGCGCCATCGCCGCCAGCATCGCGCAGGTTTGCGGCGCGCCGCCGGCGATCATCAGCTCGGCCTGGTAGACGCTGCCCAGTTCCTCGGGATCGGGGTGGATGTGCACCAGGCGCTGCTTCGGCACCGGCGCTTCGAGCAGCGAGTAGCCGCTGGTGGTCATCTCGCCCAGGCGCGGGCCGATCGCGATCAGGACATCGGCCTCCTTCACGCGCGCGGCCAGCTTCGGATTGATGCCGATGCCGACGTCGCCGGCGTAGTGCGGGTGGTCGTTGTCGAGCAGGTCCTGGAAGCGGAAGGCGCAGGCGACCGGCAGCGCATTGGCTTCGGCAAACGCCGCCAGGTCGGCGCAGGCCTGGGCGTTCCAGGTGCCGCCGCCGGCCAGCACCAGCGGCTTCTTCGCGCCGGCCAGCAGATCGCGCAAGCGCTCGATCTGGGCCGCGGACGGCGAGGCCTGCACCGGCTGGTGGGCGCGCGTGTCGGCCACCTCGGCGCGGGCGACCAGCATGTCCTCGGGCAGGGCCAGCACCACCGGGCCGGGACGGCCGCTGGTGGCGACCTGGAAGGCGCGCGCGATGTATTCCGGCACGCGCTCGGCGCGGTCGATCTGCGCCACCCACTTGGCCATCTGGCCGTACATGCGGCGGTAGTCGATTTCCTGGAAGGCTTCGCGGTCCATGAAGTCG
>Ga0308163_10000717_pt1 | contig 48015 bp, 41 predicted proteins | sample PhyTR1_FD_201037 | JGI IMG/M metagenome (GOLD analysis project Ga0308163, IMG submission 201037) | Phyllosphere microbial communities from UC Gill Tract Community Farm, Albany, California, United States - DLSLT.R1 | ecosystem: Host-associated > Plants > Phyllosphere > Unclassified | place: USA... | reverse complement strand
CGCCGGCGGCGCCCCGGCGCGCATCCTGGTTCCCCACCATCTACGTCTCCCCGGACACGCCGCCTGTCGAGGGCGTGACGCCGGAGCCGGTGGCCGATGGCGTCCTGATCGAATGGGCCGCCGTCGACCAGGCCGGGGTGGTCTACGTCATCGAGCGTGGGCCGACCCAGCAGGGGCCGTGGACGGAGATCTACCGCACCACCGAAACCCGCTACCTCTACAGCGATGGCAGCGGGCAGACGTGGTTCTTCCGGATCACGGCCTCGGTGCGCGGCAAGCCGGGGCAGGGCGCCGTGGTGGAAGCCACGCCGGTGCCCACCACCGAGCAGCTGATCGAGCAGCGCCTGAAGCTGGAAAAGGAGATCGCCGACCGCATTGCGGCCGATGCCAACGAGGCGGCCGCGCGTGCCCAAGGCATCGCCAAGGTCACCGCCGACCTGGTCACCGAGACGCAGGCCCGTGTGTCGGCCATCGCCCAGGCCATGGACGCCATCAGCGCCGAGTCTGCGGCCCGCGTTGACGGGCTCTTGAACGAGAAGCTGGCGCGCGAGGCGGCGATCACCGCCGAGCAGCAGACGCGCCAGAGCGAGGTGGAATCGCTGTCGCGCGCGCTGTCCGAGGTGGCCGCCGGCAGCGGCACCCAGTTCGACAGCAAGCGCATCTGGTACTTCGACCAGACCGTGGAGGACTGGAGCGGCAACGGCGTGCCCACGCTGGTGGACGGCTGGCTGCGGCCGGCCAATGCCGCTGCCAATCCCTACGTGCAGTCGCCGGCGGCGCTGGCAATCGACGGTGCGGTGTACCGCTACGTGAAGCTGCGCATCCGCAAGGTGGGCACCCCGACGTGGGCCGGCGTGCTGCAGTGGACCACCACGGCAGACGGTGCGTGGAACACCGCCAAGCGCCTGGTGTTGGACGAGCCGGCGTGGGACAGCGACGGCGTGGCGATCATGGATGCCGCCGACGTTGCGTGGTGGCCGGCCACCTTGGCGGCGATCCGGTTGCAGCCGGGTACGGCGCAGACCGTATCCAACTACTACCTGATCGACTGGGTGGCCATCGGCCGCCCGACCCCTGGCGCCAGCGTGGCGCTGGTCCAGGACGAAACTCAGGCCCGGGTCACCGCACTGGCGGCCGAGGCCAGCCAGCGCAACACCCTGGCCGTGCAGATGCGCGGCAACTACACGGGCAACGACTTGGCAGGGGTAACGCAGGGCTTCGTCGCTGACGAGCGCACCGCCCGCGTGGCGGCCGACAGCGCCCAGGTGTCACGCATCACCACCATGGAAGCCCGCATGCCGGCCGGCAGCGGCAAGGTGGCCACCGAGGCAAGCGTCACCAGCGAGGCGCAGGCGCGGGTGAGTGGTGACCAGGCGAACGCCAGCGATATTACGGCGGTGAAGGCACAGCTAGACGGAAAAGCCAGCGCGGGGGCGCTGGCGGCACTGGATACCCGGGTCACCCAGCAGGGCAATACCTTTTCCAGCCAAGGTTCGGCGATCACGAGCGTGACCGCTGCACTGCAGAACATCGGTGGTGACAACCTGCTCAACAACAGCAGTTTTGAGCAGCGGACCAGCGAGACGGCCGCCCCGACTGGGTGGACCACGGCGTTTTCCCAGGCGCTGACCGGTTTGGTGAGCAGCTACGTGGACTCGCCTCTGCCTGGATCAGCACAGGCGTGGCGGGTAACCGGCGTCGCCGCCGGCGGGTCGGTGCAGATCATCGGCTTGGCGCCTCGGGTCGGAACCAAGGCCGTGCCCGGGCAGAAGTACACGCTGAGTGCATTTCTGCGCGGCACCGAGGCCAATGCCACGGCACTGCTGATCGTGTGGTTCTACAGCAGCGCCGGTGTGGCGCTGTCCACCAACGTCAGCCAGGCGTTCAACCTGAGCGCAACCGAGTGGCGCCGCTTCACCTACACCCCGACGGTGGTGGCCCCGGCAGGGGCAGCGGAGGTGCGTGTCCAGCTGCGCCTACAGACGTCCACCGCGGGCGCCTATGCACTGGAGGCGGACAACGCCCAGCTGCAGCAGGGTGAGGCTGCGACCCAGTGGATGCCCAGCATCAGCGAGACAGCCGCCACGGTCGCCGCGAACGCCGCAGCCACGAGCTTGCTGGACGGGCGGGTGACCCTCATGGGGGAAACCGTCACCGCCCAAGGCCAGGCGCTCACGTCGGTCACCGCGCAGCTGCAAAACATCGGCGGCGACAACCTGCTGCCGAACAGCTCGCTGGAAGAGCGAACGTCCGACGGTGCGGTGCCCATGCGGTACGTCACCAGCTCCAGCGGAACGTTCACCGTCAGCTACGTGGATTCGCCGTTGCCTGGTTCGACCAAGGCGCTGCGCATGTTCCGCGCGGGCGCCGATGGTGGTGCCTACCTGGGGATCGAGCTGCAGGCGGCGGATCGGCCGAAGGTGATCCCGGGGAAAAAGTACGTCAGCACGGTGTACGCGCGCGGCACCGCCGGCCAGCGTATGGACGGGTATATCCAGTTCCTTACGGCCACCGGGGCGAGCAACGGGACGACCCAGGTGCAGTTTGCCGTTACCGCAGACTTCCAGCGCTACGTGCTGGTCAGCCCGTACGCGGCACCGGCCGGTTCGGTGGCGGCGCGTGCCATTTGGCGAGCTCACAATTCCGGCACCTCGGGTGATCTCGATCTGACGATTGACAACCTGCAGTTCCAAGAAGGCGAGGTGCCGACGGCGTGGATGCCGAGTGGCAGCGAACTGGCAGCTGCCGGCGCGGCGAACGCGTCGGCGACCAATGCGCTGACCAGCCGGGTAACCGCGGCAGAAGGATCCCTGATCTCGCTGGGGCAGTCGGTGACCAGCGTGAGCGCCACCTTGAGCGGGCTTCGCACGGTGGGCGGCAACATGCTGCCCAACAGCGACTTTGCCGACGGCGCCGTGTGGTGGCAGGTAAGCGGGGCACCGCTTCCGGTGTGGAGCGGCACGAACGGTGATGGCAAGGCGGGGTTCCTGCTCGACAAGACCAGCACGGCTACCAACCCGTCACTGGCGGCGAACACCGCTCAGTGGTTCCCCAGTCGCGGGATCCGGCGCTATCGGGCGGTCGTGCGCGCGCGCGGCGTATCCGGTGCCATGAACCTGATGATGCGGCTGGAGCGAAAGAACCGCGAAACGGGGGCCACCAACAACAACGACAAGACGCTTATCCTCACAACCAGTTTCGCCACCTACACCGTGGACTTCGACGCGGTCGACACCACGGTGGGCTCCGTCCGGCTGTGGGCATATTGCTGGCCCAACGTGGCAGCCATCCGGATCGACCGGGTGGAGCTGTACGACGTCACTGACCAGCTCAGCGGGGAAGCGAACGCATCCGGCCTGTCGTCGTTGACGGCGACGGTTATCCAGCAAGGTGGATTGATCACCGCGCAGGGAACGCGAATCGACAGCGTGCAGGCGCAGGTCGACGGGAAGGCAAGCGCGCAGGCGCTCCTGCAGTTGGATGCCAAGGTAAGCGCCGGTGTTGCCGGTGGGGGCAACCTGGGGATCAACACGACGTTCGATGGCCAGACGGGGATCTCCACCACGCCGGGCTGGAACAACATATGGTCGCCGGATGGAGTGCTGGGACTTGGGAAGTACATCGCCCAAGGTCCAGGCTTCAACAGCGGTGGCAGCGACCCGGGTGTCCCCTTCGGCATGCGAGCCCTGATCGTGGCCGGCACAGCGGACCGGACTGGCATCAACTACGTGTGGCCGGAGGCGGAATGGCCTATCGAAGGCGGGAAGACCTACATCTTCTCGATCTACGCCTCGGGCTACCAAGGCGGGTTCAACATCGGATTCCTCGACGCGGCCGGCGTCAGCGTGGGTGAGGCAGTGGTCGACGTTGGTTCCCTGCCGGGCGGGGGTTCTTCCCTTTCGAACTACGCCAGGTTGTGGAGGAAGTTCACTCCGCCATTGAGCGCGACAAGGGGGCGCGTCCACCTCATCAGCCGTCATACCGCGGGGTCCAACACCTTCGTTCGATGGTTACGGCCGATGCTGGAGCAGGTGCCGGCGGACAAGAGCGAGCCGTCGCCCTGGTCTGCCGGGGGAAGCGAGTCGTTTGCGACTGCCTCCCTCTACACCGATGTGAACGGGGTAATCGCTGGACTGCAGGTGCGCAACAGCGGCTCCAAGAGCGAGTTCCAGATCCGGGCCGATGTGCTGCGGGTACTGGCGCCGGGCGGCGCGGACGGGATGGAGTGGCAGAACGGGTATATCCGCGTCTACCGCGGCAACTCCCAGCGGATCATCGGCAACGGGTTCGGCGTGCCCGGCGAGGGCCTGGTGGACTACTTCGGGCCCAACGTGGGCGCGGCGGCGGCCAGCAAGGCCAACGCCACGATGTGGATGGACGACGGCGGCAACGCGTACTGGGGCGGGTCACTGGCCGCCGGTGTGTTGCGCAACGCGGTTCAGACCACGACCACGATCACGGTGGGTACGTCGGTCACCACCGGGCTCTTCAGTACCAACGGCCGCAACAAGGCTGTGACCATCGGCTTCTCGCGCCGGCACAGCCGGATCAAGACTGCTCTGGGGTCACAGGGCTTCGTTGCGGGTGCTGGTGCCAACGGGGCGACCATCAACGTTTACCGGACCCTCAACGGTCAGGGGGAAGTGTTGTGGCAGCAGTTCGGGGTGGGCGGCAGCGTCGAGATTCTCAACGAGTTCGACGGTCCCGACCGGGCCACCTCGACCTGGGGCGGGTCGATCTCCATCAACGACCCCGCCGATGGGTCCACCCAGCGGTCGTACCGCGCCGAGGTGGTGGGCTTCACCGAGCAGACCGTGACCCACCAGTCCGGTTCGTTCGAGCAGCAGACGATCACGCAGAGCCTTTCGCTTGTGTCGATTGAGCAGTAACCGCTGACGCGGCGGCCAGCCATCTTGCCGCCGCATACCTGGAGATGCCACATGGAATTTCGCGCCAAACTCAACATGGAAATGAAGACCGCCGACCAGCCCGGCGTGGTTACGCTCAGCTTTGTTCCAGTCACCACCGGTGTGCCGCAAATCAGCATGACGGTGCCGCCGGCCGATGCCGCTGGCCTGGTGGTGGGCAAGGTCTACAAGTTCACCGCCGTGGAAGATGCCGAGCAGCCCCAGTAAGGGGCTCAGGCAACCGCGTCGAGCAGTTCCTCGCGGTTGTTGCGCGGGGTGTTCACCGCGCGGCTGACGCGGTAGGCCTCCATCGCCGGTGGCTCGCTGGCCAGCAGCATCGCCATGGCATCGTCAGGCGATGCCGCAATCCATTCCTCGGCCTGGCCGGGTGCCAGCCACACCGGCATGCGGTCGTGGATATCGGCCGACACGCCGCTGCTGTCCCCGGTGATCACGGTGAAGGTGCCCAGGTTGTCCGGGGCTGTCGGTGCCTTGCGTTCTGCATTCGCGGGAAGGGCGCGACCTGCGGCTCTGGCTCGGGCTTCGAAGGTGAATCTCCCTAGCCTACGCATATTGACGCTGCGTTGTGACCATCCTAGGACAGCCCTAATTCACCCCCAGCGGACGCGGGTCTTGTCTGCCAGATCGTACTCGCCATCGGAACTCTTTATTCGAGAAATTCCTGTAAATGACCGGCTATTGAACGCGTCCTCCGCCGAGTAAAGCGAGTGCTTATTGCTGAATGCTAGATCGATTGACTCCTCGTCAGCCACGAGGCTGTTGCCAAACATGTCGCGTTGGTCAACGCGTTCAGAGACGAAAGTTTTACTTAAGTCTGCTCCGCCGTCCCTAAGTGCGGCTAGCGTGTGCAGCTTTGCCTCAATCTCTGGCTTGTAGTGACCGCTCCGATTCTCCAGGTAGGCTACGTTTCCATTGCGAACTGACATGAAGCCCGCGTCTAGAACATTGCCAGCCGCGACTGGGCTGGTGTGGTGAACCTCGCCCTCTACATGTTTAAAAATGAAAAGTTGGGGTTTCTCGCCTGGTTGAGAACGAGCCAAAACATAGGCGAAGCGGTCCTGTTCGCGGAACCACGTCTTGCTGCTGGTTGACGTGTTCTTCTGCGGATTAATCGGCTCGCCAGCCGACAGAACCTTTCCGTCGGCCATCGTGCAGATAGACTTCAGTCTGTCAGATTGATTGAAGTACCGCACGGTCCGTTCGACTCCAGAGAGTGTATTCGTGCTAAGACTCTCGAAGCCATAAGACTTGCGGTCAAATTTGAGGCCGACTGAACTTTGGGTGACAAACTCCCTAAGTTTATGCCACGGTTCCATGGCTTGATTTCGCACACTCTTTAACGACGCCGAGAAATTAGATTCAGTGGCGCTGGGTTCTTCCCTTTTTATGGACAGGCCTGTTGCTTGCCCGACCCCATTGATCTGCATTTCCATGAAGCTCGATGAAAAAGTGTATGGAGGATAGAGTGTTCTTCTTGATAGCTGATTATAACTTGTTCGAGTTGAAGTGTCTACACGACCATATAGGGTTGGCACGGACAGCAGGTCGCCCACCAGCGCGGGTAAGCCAAAGCTGGCGGTGTCTCGGATCGGGGCCTGGACGAATCGGCCGCACATAGCTGCCCCCGGTGGGCGCGCCGGCCGCGGTGGCGCAACCTATCCCTGTCGGACCCGGGGCCATTGGCCGCTCAACCCGGGAGCGCCTGAGGAGCGCCCCCCGCCGACGCCTCGTCGCAATGCGTGAGACGTCCGGGCGTATCCTGCTCGCCATGCGTCCGCCCTGCGACCAAACTGGATTCATTACCGCCCCCCGGCCACAAGGCTGGGTGCACTACGGTGAGCATTGGGGGCTTTGGTGGGGAAACCGCCAGATTGCCAGCGTCCAGCCAGATGCCAATGGAATCGTGGTGATCCTCTCGTGTCGGAAGATGTGGCAGGACAAGCGGGTCCGGGCGGCAAGCGTAAGCCAAGGTAAGCGCTATGCCGAGCAGTGGTGCGCGGCCCGGATTCTGGCGGGGGTGCCACTGCGACAGGCGGTGCAGCAGCTGACGGCCAAGGATGACGAGCCCGCTCCGCCGAAGCGCTCTGCAATCCAATTGCAGCAGGAACGACGTCTGAGCGAAGCGCTGAAACTGCCGAGCGAGAATTAAGGCACGCGCTGGTCAGCTGATGTTGCCTACGTATCGCCCCGTGCGACCGGGCGAATTCACAATGCACCCATGGATCAGACGAGCATCGGAAAGGCGCGCTGGGCGCGCGCGAAGGCGGTTTCGCTGTGGCAGCAGGCCGACGAACTGGACAAGGATCAAGGCGGGGACTGGCGGGCCAGGGCTACGCGCCGACGCGGCGCGGACCGCCTGCGCTCTGAGGCTGTTCGATTCGACAGAATTGCTGACCGCCTGGCTCCTTGGGAGGGCGAGGAGGCGGCCTAATTCACAACGGTGTACGCTGCGCTCATTCAGGTAGCGCGGGGGCGGCATGGATAGCACGGTGGTAGCGGCGCTGATCGGCGCAGGCGCGGCTTTTCTCGCACTGACGGGGACCGCTTGGGTCGCCAGTGCCCAGCTGGCCCACGACAGAAGAGAGCGGGCAAAAGATCGAGCCCTGCAGTCCAAGAGGGATCGGCTTTTCGACGGTATCGCAGCAGCAAATGCTGCGATTCGTACAGTGACGGCCTTGGCAAATCCAAACGTCGACGTCGCTACGACGTCGGCGAAGTTCAATGAGGCGACCTCGGCGCTGTCAGCGGCCGGTAGCGTGGCGAGCCTTGAGGTGGTCACTCGCGGCAAGGATCTGGTGGGCAGTGTCGGTCGCGTCTTCTTGGTGGGGCTGGCGAAACGACGTGAAACTGAGAAGGTCTCGGATTACGCTGCCTGGGCCACATTCGTTGATTGGACGATCACCCAGCAGCTTGCTCTGCAGCCGACATACGCGCTCCTACTCGCCGCTGTGAGGCGGGATCTCGGAATTGACGATTCATCGGACGCGGCGGTCTTCGATGCCATTAGGGTTGATGCGCAGCAGCTTGCCGCATCCATGGATGAGGCGGCCGATATTCTGGGCACCGGACATCGTTGATAGCGCTCCGCAATCTCTCCCGACCCCCTTTAAAACAAGGGGGCAGTGCGCTGTTTTCGGACTCGATTGCGGAGCGGAGATGGTTGATAACTAATTGATTGGAAAGGTTTGCTCTTGAGCTTCCCAAGCTACTGACGAGGGTTCGATTCCCTTCACCCGCTCCACTCCACCCGCTCATGCCGCTAAGTGCATGAATGCAAAGGGTGCTGAGCCAAAAACGCTGCCTTCAAACGACCTTCCCATAGGTATCGTTTGAGGTATCGCTCCATGCCAAAGCCGCTTCTTCTTGCGCGCCCATCAGGGCTCTACGCCCGCTTCCTTGTTCCTTTTGACCTTCGATCCCGCTTGGGTTGTCGCTTCATCGTCCGTGCGCTGGGTTTGCCCTCCGGTGATCGCGCACGACTGGCGGCGGCGTGCATGAGCGTGGCACTCTCCGATACGTTCAGGGCGATGCGTGCAGGAAGACTCGTGGACAAGAAGGAACTGGATGAACTGCTCCGTAAAGCCGCCTTGGGGCAGCTGCGGGAGCTCACCTTGGAGAACATTTCGCTTCCCAACGGAGAGCGAATTGGGCGCGCCCAGGTTGATACGCCCCATGATGCGGCGCTGCTTGCCAGCCTCTTAGGATTGTCTGCTCCATCGTCAAATGAAACGGAGCCAGCGGATCAAGCAGCGGGATCAGGCTGGCGTAACGAGGTCATCAAAGGTCAGGTGAGTCAGGCCGTAGCGCCCCCAAAGGGAGGAGTAACGCTATCTCACGCGATTGACCAGCATTTGGATGATCTGCGTCGTGCAAAGCGCGATCCGAAGACCATCATCGAAAGCCGCCAGACGCTTCGCATCCTGCTCGGACTCGTTGGGGATCTGCCAGCGGCTGGGCTGACGGTTGACCATGTCAGGGCGCTATTGGACGGCGTGCAGCACTGGCCCAAGAACGCGACGCAGCGCGCCGAATACCGAACATTGAGCGTCAAGCAGACGGTCGCTCATTCCAAAGCGAACGGGGAGCCGCCGCCTAAGGCATGGACGTTGAGCAAGCATTGGGATCGAATGGCCGTGTTCGTTCGCCATCTGCATGCTGCCGGAGTGCTGGATCGCGATCTGATGGCCGCAATAGTTCGCCCTTCGGCGAAGACCGAGGCGGCAACGGGTCGACCTTTTTCGCATGCGGAGCTCAAAGCGGTGTTCGGCGCTGGGTTTGTGCCCTGGGCGTCGAAGTGGCCACACCGCTGGTTCGGTCCAATGATCGGTCTTTATAGTGGTGCCCGCGTGACTGAAGTGGCGCAGCTTCGGGTCGCTGACATCCAAGCAGTTGAAGGCGTCTGGGGCTTTGTCGTCACGACGGAAGGCGAGGGCAACAAAGTTAAGAACCAAAACAGCCGTCGCTTTGTGCCGTTGGCTCAGCCACTGTTGGAGGCGGGCTTTATGGCCTATGTGGAAGACGTCCGAACGGCTGGACACGAGCGATTGTTCCCCAATCTGCCGAACTCCACGGGTCTTGGATTGGGCAGGCAGCTCAGTCGACAGTTCTCGGCCTATGTGAAGGACCAAGGCATTGTTGATCCTGGCATGGGATTTCATGCGTTTCGGCACTACCTCATCACCCACCTGGATCGGGCGTTGGCCGCAACCGGGATGAAGCCTGAGCAACGCGAGCCTGTGATTGGCCGCATTTCAGGTCACTACAAGCCGCCCGGGACGACGCTGCGCAGGGTGTATGTGGACAAGGATGGTCTGCCGGTTCCCGCTTTTTGCGAGCCGGAGACGCTCCAAGAGCGCGTTGACACGTTGGCGCTCTTTACGCCTCCCGTTGTGCTTCCGACCTATTGCTCTTCGCAATTTGCATCGCAGTTAAAGCGGGCATCCGTCCTCGCCGCGCGGGAGGCGAGGGCAGCTAACACCAGAAGATCAAAGGCCTGACCGCGCTACGCGAAAGCTGTGAGCCAAATCACAGCGCCGCTGAACGTTAACGGCGCTCCTGGCGGCGTATGTCACGCCGTGGGGCAGTTTGCATCTGCCCCACGAATCAGGCCAGTGGGTTTGGCGATTGCTCCAATTAGCTCCCATGGATCACCTCCCGCTGAAACAGTCGGTGTCCTTTAGATCAAGCTTTCAAGCACTCTTTGACTGCTTGGGCAAGCGTGGCCACGAAAATCGGTGTGGGGTTGCCACTCTTGATCTTCCATACCGTATAACCGGTCTTAGTGACACCGCCGCCAAGGGTCAGTTGCTTTCCCTCGGTGATGAATCGCGTGTAGAGCTTAGTGACACCCTCATCGCGGATATCAAACAGCTTGCGCGCGACCGCATCAGTGAGTAGATGTCCACCCTTAGTGTCAAGACAGTAGACAAATTTCCCTTTCCAAACTAAAAAATCCGGAGAAAAGGACTGGCTGTCGCCTTCCGACAGTAGCGGAATTCGATATCCACCGTTGTCGGGGTTGCGGTGCCAAGTCAGACCTGACTTGTCTAACTCGTTGGCAAAAGCTAGCTCAAACTTATTAAGGCCGCCGTATCGATCATAAAGGCCATTTTTGAACGAGTGGGCTGACTTCGGTGTGCGGATAACAGAAAAGCTGACTTTCTTACTTGATTCATAGACAAGCTCTGTCCGTTGATAGAACGTCCGAACGACGTTTTCGGCCAAGTTCTCGCAACTTTCAGCTGCAATGCTGCCCGCTTCTACGAGCACATCAAACTTAGTGTGTTTCAAGTCAACTGCTGCCAAGGCGTTACGTGAGCGCGATCTAATGGCGTTATTGACGAGCCATCGCAAGCGCACGCGATTGGCGTGCTGGCCAACGGACCAGTCACTGTTCTGGGACTTGGCTAAGTCGGAAATTTCGACCAACTCGACCTTGTTAACGGCCTGCCCCTGGGTGTTGACGTGGTTCTCCTCAAATACGGGGAACTTTGCCAAAAGCTCGCGGATTTCTTCAATCGCATCTTCTGCATTCGGATAGACTCGATGCAAAGTTACATTCGCTCCTTCTTTAGGGAGCAAATCCTGAGAGGCGTTGTCTCCACCGGCGTAATTGGGGATAATTTCAACACCGCCCCCGGCAACTTGAAGTTTGGCTTTTACCGCTTCGATTGACTCGGCAAATACTTTTTTCCGATCAACACGCAAGAAGAAGTGGGCACTATTGAGTAAAGGGGAGTCGTAATGGCGGGCATCGTATTGCCTAAGGACGCGGCCAATGATCTGCTCAACCTTGATCTGAGATCCCATCGTTTTGTCAATGTAGCCCAAGTAGCAGGCAGGATCATCCCAGCCCTCTTGCAGGCCCTGATTGAAAATGATGTGCTGATAATTTCCGGATTGGAACTCGTCGAAGTCACCTTCTCCCTTTGAGAAAAGGTTCAGCTCATCGGGCTTGTTGCCGCTCGAGAATTTTAGATCGGCATAGATGGCGATACGAGCGGGGTCGATGCCCTTCTGCTCGACTAGGTGACGCCAGATTCGGATGGGTGGGGCACTGCGCTGCGAAAACTGCTTTGTGTGATCATCCTGGCCACCGTCGTCAGTGATGTTTGTCTTGCAGACATAGATTGCCTTAGGCAAGAATCCAAGCCCGCGCTCCTCGATGTCAGCTTCAATCAATTGAAGGCGGTCGTAAAGCTGATCGAGGCAATGCTCCATCGTGGCTGTGCTGCCATCGAACTGAATTGCAGTCTTGATGAGCTCAGCTTTGATAACGGCTGCGCTATCTACGAGAGTCGTGGCGAACAATGCCGCGTCGGGCTTCCCTTCTGGCGCAGCGCCCAGTTTGGCGAAGCGCTCTCTCGCCTCGGCTCCGTCATCAGCTTCCGTCACCCAAGACTTCTGACGATCCACCACACTCTGCGAGAACGCTTGCGGCAGACGCAGCGTTGCGCTGGCAAGCAAATAGGCTTCTGGTTCTAGTTCGGCGAGCAGCTCGGTCTGCTGCTCGGAAAGGTTATGGCCTTCGTCATAGACAATGATCAGTGGTCGGCGGACGCCATCGGCATCGCGACTGATCAAGCGTTCCCAGGGGGATTGATCACCAAAGAGGTCCTCATCCTTTTTGTAAACATTGAGCGCACCATCAGCCTGGTCTTTGCTATTGAAAAGCCCAGTGGTTGCCATGATCAGCAGCGGCGTTCCGCCGTCCGAGATCATTGACGGCTCAAGTTGGCTCATCCGGATGACATTGAAACCCTCAATGATCCCCGAATACTTCCCGCCGCCAGAGAAATTGGTGTAGGTCTGTTGCACAACCGACCGTGCTTTGCTCATCCAGAACACGATGGGTTCAGCCTTCATATGCAATCGCATCAGCGAGACGGCTTCGGCGAGAATTGGGGTCTTGCCCGCACCGGTGATCGCCGCTAGCGCTTGGTAGAAAGCGCAGTGCTTACCCTTATATCGCGGACGATAGGGGTGACCCGCAAAGTAGGCGTAACGCTGAGCGATCTGGTCTGCAGAGCGAATCTGGAAGGGTTTAAGGTCAATCAGCATCCGAGCTGCCTTCGTTGTTATAAGCGTCCGCCCGAGCGTTAAATCCAATGTGCTCAAGAATTCGATCTGGGATTTGGTAAAACTCAATATCCTCGCCTGTGTAAGGGGCAAGCGAGGCGTAGACGTGATAACGGCCAGCCAAGTTGTTGGCTTCGGCTTCTTGCACGATCTCCTTAAAAACCGTCCTCGTTAGATTGGACGGCTGGTCGGGCGCGCTCCACACGAGGAAGAAGCCTTCATTGCGATTGTTCACTGCGAAGAGGTGCTTTTGCTCTCCTGCGGGCAAGCGCTTCAAGTAGGCTTTCGCCCTATCGTTGCGATCCCAATAGCTTGCGAGCAGCAAATCCATCATTTCCTCGCGCGCCAACATGTTCACGGCTCTAGCGTCAACCTGTTCACGGCGTAGTGAGTGGTAGCGAAATCCTCCGCCTAGTGGCTCACGCGCACCGGACTTCCAGTTTCCTTTGATCACTCTCCTGAGACGATCTGCCGTCAAGGTCTTGGCGTAATGATCGCCTTTCTCGTTATTGCCCTGCTCAATGAGCACAAAACGCCTACTCGCGTCAGCGTCGCGGTTGAGTTCCAAGACGGCGTGACCAGTTGTCCCCGAACCCGCGAAGGGATCCAGAACGAGCCCATCTGGCTTGCACCAGATCTGAATGATCTTCTTCATCAGGCGCAGTGGTTTCACGGTGCGGAAGTTGTGTCCCTTCCCAACCACAGCATCGAGTTCGTTGATGCCGGTCTGGCTATGGCCAGATTCGGTGTGGTTCCAAGATTGCACCCCGAGGTCGAGCGGTTCGTCGTAGTCCTCGTTCGCCCAGTAGGTGAGTGGGACCTTCCCTTTCTTGACTTTGAGCAGATATTTTTTGGCTCGTGGTCCTCCCTGACCACCATCTGTAAAGATGAGCCCTGGCCACACGCCAGCTTTCCTGACCGCAATGGCTTTCTTACGTGATTTCTCAAGGCAGGGCTGATCAGCGAGCGGCTCAGTGCCATTGAAACGGCAACCCTTAATGACCAGAGCTGATGCCTCGCAGTGGTCATCGAGCTTGACCGATGCGTAGTCAGTTCCCCAGCCTTGGAGAAGTCGTTTCATTTCTGCGCGCTCGAAGGCCCAGTGTCCTCGCGTCGGGTAGTAAAGCTTTCCCGTGAAAGGGGATTGGATTGCGTAGGTGCCTGAGGGGCGATACTCGGGAGCAGTGGCATCAGCGGATGCCCAATCGCCCTCTGGATCGTTGTCCTCGTTGGTGTATCGAGCGTTCATGGACTCGGTGCGATCCAATAGTCCCGTTTTTGCTCGGTCGATATCCTTAGCGTAGACGAGTACATACTCCGTCGCCGTCGACAGGCCGCCCTTTTTGCCACCCGTATCACTCTTGGGCGAATAGGCTTTCTGCCAGTTGATGATGCCGACTCGATTTTCCTCATGGAAGATTTCATCCATGAGCATGCCTAGGCGATAGAGTTCACGGTGATCGATGCAAATCGCAATCACCCCTCCGGGCTTCAACATCTCGCGCATCATCCAGAGGCGTGGGGTCATAAACCGCAGCCACTTGCTGTGGCGCGATCCATCGTCCTTAGCAACCAGGTCACCAAGATCGGGATCGTTGGGGTCTTTGTCCCATTTGTCGTTGTAGCGGAAGTCCTCGCCCGTGTTGTAGGGCGGGTCGGTCAAGACCAGATCCACTTGACCGCGATACTTGTAGAGCGTAACCATCGCGGAGAGGTTCTCTCCGTCCCAAAGTTCGTTCATCGGGCCGGTTGCGTCTGACTCCACCGAGGCACGGCCGTTGATGGCTGACATCTTAGGTTTGACCTGACGCACGATCTGCCAGGGCGCGGCGCGCCCGGCGTAGTTCAAGACGATCCCGTCCTTGCCTGCATCAGAGCGCTCTGTGTCGTACTCTTGGAGCAGCTTGATCAGGGCGGATCTCGGGAGATCTTCGTATTTCATGTGTTTGCTTGCCTTGTGCTTAGTTCGGCATCAATTCATGACGCCACTGGCGACTTGGTGGAGTCCTCCCGCGAGTCTAGCCAACGCCTGTCTCACAGGCTGCGTCGCCTGGGACGCGGCGGCATCCTGACTTGCCCATTGTCACTTGCGGCAATACAGTCAGCAAGTTGCAGTCGAGCTTTCTTACGCCGCGATCTGAGGTGCTTGGCTCAGAAGGCTGGGGCCTAAGGAGAGGGGGGCAGGCAAGGTCCGCTAGAAGGGGGAGTCAGGCTCCCCGTGACGGTAGCGCTGAACATCAGAAGCCGTGGAGGGCCCAGTGCCAGATTAGGGACTGTTGCGACTCGGTAACACTGGCGGCCACCGCCCAGGGCTCCAGAACCACCCCTTGGATCATCCTTATAGGTTGCTTATAGAGACCATAATTCAGGTTACGAAAGGGTGTTGCCTGTGGCGTGTTTCGGCTGTATGATTGCGACCGTTCCCTAGCTCACTGACGATTCCATGGCCCTTCAAGCCTCTGATATGTCCTTCTTGCAGCAGGTGTTGGAATCGTTCATCGAAACGAGTGTGCAGCGTGTCGCCTACTCGGGCGACATGCATTTTCGATACAGACTCTCCGCTGAAGAGATTAAAAATAGTACGGGGCGGCAGCGCATGCATGGCGGCACTGTCAGCGAGTACATCGAATTTTTCCGCCACCACAATGTCCAGGTCCAGTACAACGAGCGGTTTTCTGCATTTGAGATCGAACTGGACTTGAATCGATGCGTTATGGATCATGCGCAGGCCAGGCATCTTTCTGCTGCCATGTCTCTTTTCCGCGCCGAGCACGGGTGAGTCAGCTCCAAATTTCAAACAGCTAAAAGCTGGTTTAGCTTGTGGAAAACCGATTTACCCGCAAGTGCTTTCGACTTTGGTGGGCTAATTATTGGGTCTTTATTTCCGCCGACCGAAGTTGGGCGGTTTTAAAAGATTGGATCCGAGAGAGCATTCTGGGTTGCAATTTTATTGTTTGCTAAACGTCCCTGCCTATTTCGAGCAGGGTGGTGAATGAGTGTGGCTCCTTGATTATATAGGCAAGCGTATGGAAGTCACAGTTACGCCAGATTCCGGCATCGAGCAGGTACCTAAAACTGTTTCAGATGGAATTCCTGCGGCGTCGCCCGAAGTTTTGAAGCAATCACCTTGGCGTAATCCGGCGGTTTGGCAGCGCTGGTCGTCGCGTAAAATTTTGGGTAACGAGACGTCGTTCGATCACCTTTGGCCGTTCGATCTGACGCTAAGAAGGGCAGAGTACGGGCAACTCCCTGCGATGTCGGTGAACATCCGCGTGGTGTTCGACTGTCATGTTGTCACCAAATCGAAAGACGAAGAAGCTCATCACTCTGTCACAGAGGTGGAGCAGTACTGGAAAGACAGTGGCGGAAATGACCGCGTGTTTCATCAGCGGCGCTACGATCTTTCCAAAGATCTGCCGAGAATGATCACCGATATGGTGCAGGTCGTAAGCTTTGGTTTCTGCTACGGTGCCGCTAAGCGCAACTACATGATTTGTAGGCCCCAGGGCTCGAGTGAGGATGATCCCCACTACCAGGTCTTTTTCGATTTATATCGAACGGAAGAGCCGCAGCCGAGACTGGTTTTATATGTGCAAAGCGCGTACGAAAAGCAGCTGACAAGAAATTGCAGGGATGAAAGGCGGAGTTTCGCGACCGTATGCGCCAACCTTATGGGGCTTATTCCTGCGAAGGAAAAAAGCAAGAGGCAAAAAGGTTCGAAGCGATCTGGAAAAAACAAAAGCCCCGCATAGCAGGGCTTTTGATGTAGCGGTCCGGTTCCTCTTCACAGCGATCGCTGAACCATGGCTACGCCATGGTGGGTGGTTCCTCGCACCGGCTAGAGAACCTAGTTGGGCAAGATACGGCGTTGTCCGAGCGCTGTCAACATGGCGCTAAGGGACCATTAGGGGCGCCGTTAGCGCTCTATAGGGAGCGCTGAGCCCAGCTCTCTCCAATGGGGACGCCTTCCCGGCGCACCTTGGTGCCATCGAGCCCAGTAGACTAGTACTGCAATAACCCACTCTTCCGTCCTTTGGCGTATGGTTCTTGGTCCCTCCTGCTGTACTCCGTCAGGCGGTGGAAGACGCGGACCAGCGTGAGGCGCTAGGCGACAGGGGCGTTCGAGAAGCATTTCGCGCTTAACCGCGCGTGTATGAAAGGTGGGAGGCTCGAATGCGGCGCCGATGTTAGAATCCACTTAACGGATGGGGGGTGAAATGTGTTCAGCCATTGATGAGTTCTATGCGTCGGATGTGGCTGCGGTGCATCAGAAAATTTTGCAGCATCCGGTCGCTCTATCGCATTTGAGCGCAGAAGGAATCAAGTTCGACGGAAAGATCTTAGGTCGGGACATCGAGGCCATCGATTTCCCTTTTGGGGAGGTTTCAGGAGCCGATCTTGCCTACCTGTTTTGTGTTTTCAATGGAAGTCGTGTCCATGGGCAACTAGAGCGGACAATCGGGCCCGATAACGCACCACCTGGCTATTACATGACAGTTATCAATGGGCGAGTGATAGCTGGTGGCCATAAGAACAAGTTCGGTATTGTTCAGCGCCAAGGGGGCGATGCCGACCTGTTCATTTCGGATATGCATATCGACCACCTGTACCTTTCTAGGCACGGCGCGCCTCCGCTGTTGGGAACGCTTGCATTTGCTCTTTGCGCGATCACCGCGATGAGAGCCGGGTTGTCCAGGATTACGTTAATTGCTGCTGACGGCCGTTACGGTGGCGGGTATGTCGGTGTCAAGGTTTGGCCAAAATTTGGATTTGACGCGCCACTTTTTGAAGATGAAACGCTAGGACATCCGCAGCTCGATGGCTGTGAAACCGTCCAGGACGTGATCCGTGTCGACCCCACTTGGTGGGATACCCATGGCACCCAGCGCCTGATGGAGTTCGACTTGACGCCGGCTAGCACATCTTGGAAAAAGATGCTAGACTATCTAACCGCAAAGATATGAGGGCTCCGAAATGAGCATTGGTCGTTCCTGGACAGGTAAGCCGACTAAGCCTGTCAAATCGGTAAGGAAGGGTTACGTCCTAAAAGTCTCGTTAAAGGGTGCACCTGTCATGGATGCTGCCTTGGAAAAGCGTATCCGAGATGCTGCTCGCGAGCCTAGAAAAGGTAAGCGATATCCTATTATCGCCGAAACTTCGGACCTCTATTGATTCTGATGAAAACCCGCCTTCAGGCGGGTTTTTTCATCCCAGCGACTGGCACAATGATCGGCGGGTGATGCAGGCCCGATTGCATTCTTCCGATTCCTGGCAAACTTCGCTTGCCTTTCGGCTTGCTTTTTGCGCGCAAAGGTCAGCATCTATCGAATGCCTGATTGGGCGCAAGCTCTCTAGCGCACTGCATGCAGAGGCTCGCTGAGCCTGCTCAGGGATAAGTCTTCGCGTCCTTGTTCAACCGCTCTTTGAACTGTCCGCGCACGTAGCTTGGTAGTGTCACTGACGGCTGATACTGTGCCAAGGCTTCGACTTGGATCTTCCGCACATTGGCTGCTGACTTGTGCACGTAGTTCTCTTGGAGCACGGGCGCTTTCTTGTTGAGCGAATGGCCTGTGATCAAGGCGATATGCTCGACTCGCACGCCCTTGGCATCCAGTTCAGTGGCGAGCGTATGACGGAAGGCGTGGGAGCCGATGCCTTTGCCAAAGCCTAGCTCTTTCATGTATTTGCCGAACTGATTGACGAATCCTTGGCTATAGCGTCCGTTTGGCTCTCCGGTTTCGCGACAGGTGCCCGCTGACAGGTTGGGGAAGAGGCGAGGATGTCCGCAGGCCTTGATGTCGGCTAAGAAGTCCAAGAAGCCTGCCTCAATCAGGCTGCTGTGGATGGGCACTTTGCGGATTGCACTCTTGCCTTTGAGCTTTTGCCGAGAGCGTTTGCCGGTGCTCCCCGCTAAATCTGCATCCACTGTCTTCTGGATCGAGAAGCACCAAACACCGTGGTCCTGGACGATGTCGCTGGCTTTGAGCTGGGCAATCTCGTTGATGCGGGCGCCTGTGTAGAGCGCGATCAGCGGACACCACAAACGGTGCGGATACTTCTTGGCCCAAGGGATAAAATTGTCAGCAGCAAAAATCTTCTGGATTTCCTCCTGGGAGAGCAGTCGCTCTGGCTCTTCTGGATCAACGACAAGATCTTTACGAGGGGCTTTGAACGCGGTCATCGGCGAATGCGGGATGGCTCCGGCCTCGTGCAGCGTATTGAAGAAGGCGCTCAATAAACGGCGGTGCAATTCAAGCGTTGCATTGGCGGGCTGAGTTCTGCCCAGCGCCTGCCCCTTCGCGATCAGTCCTTTGGCATCGAGCTTCTGATAGGCGGGGTTGGACATGAAGTCTTCTGGTGCCCAGCGCAGCAGATCCCACATTTCGTAAATATGCGTGTGATTGATGCCTGCAACGGAGATATCGCCAGTTACTCGTTGAAGGATCGCAAGGGTTCGGCGATATGCGTCAATGGTTGTCTGCTCGCGATTTTGCCGTTTTTTGTCGTTGAGGAAATCTTCTGCTTCTTTCGAAAGAAGCCGAGCCGGGGTTGCCGGAGGCAAAGGCTCTGGATAGCGCGTGCCTGATCGGCGAAGCCGTCTTTTGCGCTCATGGTCGTCTAGCGTCGCTTGGACGAGGTTCTGAAAGTAAACGGCGCCTGCCTGGCTGGTAATCCGAATGTTCCTGAAGCTTGATTTGCCGTGGCTAACTTCTTCGATAAAAAGATCGCCGAATGGCTCTTCAATGTAATGCGCCAATTGGGAGTTTTGAGAGAGCATCTACTATCCGATATGAGGAGGTAGATCTTTGATAAGGCAGCACGATTGTTCGTCAATCCAAAATCGAGACAGAATTTACGTCCGGAAGATTGCCTAAGTCATTTCGTATTTTCGTGTTTTTAGATGGCGAAAGGCGCACTTAGTTTCATCTTAAATATTCTTAATTCCCCAGTAATTACAGGGCATCTGGCTTATGTCTGCCTAAATATCCATAGACGTGCTTATAGTGTTTAAAAGTAACAAATGCGAGGAAAGCGAGACATTTCTCACATCGCAAAAATGAACGCAACATAAATGGATGGGGACTTGCCTTAAGTAATCTATCTTAAGAAGGCAGTTAGGCAATCAATTCCCAAAGGTTGCACCCCGTCAAGCGGACGAAGGTAGCGGTCTCAGAATTTGAGACATAATTGGGGTGAAATGCCTAGGCGGGTAGCGACGCCTGACTGCTCTTTCACTTATTGGAGTTCTAGATGAAGATTTTCATCAGCTCACTTATAACGGGTATGGAGGCGGAGCGAACTGCCGTCAAGCACGCGATTGAACTTCTGGGCCATGAAGCCATCACCGCCGAAGACTTCGGTGCACGTCCCAGTTCTCCCCAGATTGCCTGTCTGAGTGGGGTTCGAGATGCGGACTTGGTTATTCTCATCCTTGGGCCTCGTTACGGCGCCAGGCAGGGTGCAGGAGTCTCGGCGACTCACGAGGAAGTGCTTGAGGCCAGGAACCGTAAGCCGCTGTTGGTGTATGTGCAGTCCGCAATGGATGCTGAGGCAGAGCAAGCTGCCCTTATCCAGGAGATTGGAGGCTGGGAGAGTGGGTTGTTCCGTGATGGCTTTGACTCCGCAGAAGATCTAGGTCGCAAGGTGACGCGCGCCATCCACCGGTTCGGGGTTGCTCACGCAAGTGCGCCGCTAGATCCTGCCAGCCTTCGGGCGCGCGCTTTGACGCTCTTCCCTCCGATTGAGCGCGGTTATCACCAAGGCGGCACGGTGTTGCAACTCGCCGTGGCTGCCGGGCCCGACACGACTGTGCTGCGTCCGGCTGAGATGGAAGCGCAGGACTTGCTCGATAGCATGCAGCAGCAAGCCCTCTTCGGACGGCCCGCTATCTTCAATCGAAGCGCAGGGATGCAGGCATCACTCGATGGCGACGCGTTAGTCCTGTGCCAAGGTGAGCGGCATGTTGGTGGGGCTTCTGTCTCCCTATGGCCTAATGGCGATGTTTTGGTCAGCCTACCTGTGCGTCCACCAGAACGCAGCATGGGGCTGTCGGTTGTCTTGCAGGAGCAAGTTGCTGAGCAGCTCGCAGCTGCCGTTGGATATACGAGCTGGCTGCTGAATCGCATTGACGCGACCGAACGCCTCACTCATGTCGTCCCGGCTGTGCGGCTGCTCGGGGAGCATGCAGGTGCTTGGCGGACCCGAGCGGAACACGAGGCGAGTCCAAACAGCATGCAAGTGCCTTGGCGCCAGGGAGAGCATCAAGAACCAGTGTTCCTGGGGCAGGCGCATCAAGTGAGGCAAGCCCTAACTATGGACGCCCAGCGAATCGTTGAGGATATTGTCGTGCTACTGCGTCGCCGCTGGACTAGTCAATAACGACCTTCGATCCATAACTGAGGTGCCACATGATCATCCCAGCAGAAGCGTTTGCAGAACGTGTTCCACAAGACCTTGCTCCGGGAAGTGTTTTTTGGTTCCGAGAGGCCTGGGCATTCTTAGTCAGTCATGAGCTAGACGACGTGCCGGTCAAGAGTTTCATCATGCTCCAAGGTGACCGAGCGGGGACACTGTTCAAAGTTGTCGAGGGAATGCCCGCCTGCCTAACATTGGCCGACCCCTTCGCGTGGTTCCCCGCTGTTCCTAACGGTACTCTGCCATCGCGTGACGTTTTCGAGACAGCCTCATTGTCGGTCACCGCCTCGGGCCCTGTCGTGGTCGGTGGCATACCGGACCGTTGGGGAGAGGCAGATATGTTCGCTTTCAGCTTGGACGGGCGGTCCTTAGGTGAGGCTCCCCGGGGGGCAGTCAATCGGCACGGAAAGTGGACGGCGGAGCTTTGCCACCCGTCCCGCCCCTTCGTCAGCTTAGGTCAAATTTTCGAAGTTGATCGGTTGCGAGTGTGAACCATAACAGGCAACAAAGTGGCTATAAATAAGGTGTTTTCGAGCTATTGCGCTTCTCAAATCTTGAGCCATAACCAATGGACTAAGACACTGGAAGCCTTATGACTATCGAACACACACGCATCAAAACTTACAGCCGAGCTAAGGGTCATTCCGCCCTCGCAGCCGCCGCCTACCGGGGCGGTTTTCTGCTCACTGATCCTATATCCGGCGTCAAACATGACTACCGGGGCAGGGCTGGCATCATCCAGGCCTGCTGCTTGGCTCCCACTGGGTCGCCTGCTTGGGTCAATGACCCTCAGCGCCTTTGGGCGGCGGCTGAGGCGGCAGAGCGGCGGCGCAACAGCACCGTGTGTCGCAACTTCACCATTGCGTTGCCGCACGAGCTCGATGACCGCAAGCGCTGGGATCTTGTTCTGGACGTCTCGCATGCGCTGATCGAGCGGTATGGCTTTGCCCTACAAGCGAGCCATCACCGGCCGACCAAGGACGATCCTCGCTACTTCTACGCTCACCTGCTAGCGACGACTCGCCGCATGGAGGCCTCTGGGCTGGCAGCCAAGACGCGAGTCCTGGATGGGCATATCAATGGCAAAGGCGAGATCGAGTGGATCAGGGCCATGATTTCCGACTGCATCCATTCCCATTTGGCACGCCACCAGGCTGAAACCAAGGCAGAGCGCAGTGAACTGACTCAGCGGATTGCAGTGCGTCGTGATGAGGGGATTTTCGTGGAAGGGCTGGCCAGCTTTGAGCAGCTCATGGAGCGCTACCGTAAGGCAGGCAGCCTTTTGGCAATGCCTGAGGGACACACAGCTGAGCAGGCGCTTCGAGAGAAAGGCGTCGGAGCGGTCAGCGCGGTTGCGAGCGGCATCGAGCTTGCGCCGTCTCCGTTGGCAGGCTCTCTGCGTGAAAGAGAGATCAGTGCAGGTATGGACGGCGAAGCTCGGTCAAGAGCTCAGGTAGGGACACAAGTCCCTCAAGATAGGCATTGAGTGCAGTTGCCATGTGCTGGTCCACTCCGAATCCAGCGGCATTCTGCTGCGAAATCCAGCTTTCCACATGGGTCTGACGGCGCTGAGCCTCTCGTTCGTCGAGTGGAGGTGCGGAGTGACTGGTGATGTGCATGATGGCAAGGAATCCAAGTTGTGGAATTCCTTGATTCGTAGCACAAAATGCATTGCGGTCAAGATCGTGTTCTGCCTGCAAATCGGGATCAGGGCTTTCCGCCCTCGTTGATCGCCTGGTTCAAGACTTCATACCACTGATTCATCTCGTTCTCGCTTTGGAACGGGATGGACCACACCGGGTGATCCGTATCCCGGACACTTACAGTCAGCGTCCCCTGACGCTTTGAGTTGTGCCAATGCTTCTCCCACGAGCGCACATCGGCCAACGGGTAGATCTTGACTGCACTGCCAGCACGGATCTTCAACCTAGACCGCTCTACTGAGATGGCCAACGCGCCCTGTCCACCAAAGTAGGAGCGTTCAAATTCTCGGCCAAAGGCCTCCCGCTGGCTGCGGGATCGATGAGCCTGATTGGCAACGATGGCGACCAGCACGGCTGCGCCCAGGACAAACAGAAAAAGAAAGCTGCCGACAGTCATTGGATGTCCTGGGAGTGGGGGAGGGGCGGATTGGATCGGTTCGGATCGATCAGACGACTACTGGACCCGGCCAGTGATCTTCCAAGCACCGCCTACTTCGGTGAACGTGTAGACCCCGTCCATCTCATGGCCGAAGTCCCGCTCCATAGCCTGGACTTGACTCGACACGGCGCAGTTGTAGCTCGGCGCCCCCTCGGCCTTGACGCACTTGCCGCTTTCGAACTCCCTGATCTTTGCCTTGTCGTTGCTGTTGTCTTTGACGTATTGCAAGAACGCGTTCTGTCGGTCGTCGTGCGAGGGCCCGCCACCTGAGCAAGCTGCCAAGCAGGCGATCAACGCACCGGTGAAGGCAATACGAAGCTGCGACATAGGATTTCCTTGGGCTGAGTTCGGAGGGAGACCGGTGACCAAGGCGGAAAGGGAGTGCCTATGGGCCTTGATCTTGACTAGGCTTGATGTTACTGAAAAAGTAACAGACAGCACAAGAGAGAAGCGCCATGCTCGTTCATCACATTGCCTGCCAGCGGTCTAGTTTTGGATTTGGAAGACGCTCGTTTGATCTTTGCTCATCGCCTACGCGAAGCACGCCTGAGGGCAGGGCTCACGCAGGAAGCCTTAGGCGTGGCCGCAGGGGTGAACCCTGACGTGGCCCGCACTCGCATCAATAGATACGAAAAAGGGGTTAATGAGTGCGATCTGCGAACTGCAAAGCGCTTGGCTGATGCACTTGGGTTGCCCCTGGCCGCATTGTTTGCAGAATCTGACGGCATGGCAGAGGCCATTGTGGCACTCGCGAAATTAAGTGATTCCGAATTGGCAAAGTTGGTTAAGACACTCGGTGCTGGCGCCGCACGCGACGAGCAATAGCGAGGGTGGCGCAAGATCAGACTAGTGGGCGCTGACCAAGATAGCAGCAACGTTCGCTTAGGCGATCTATGGAAGATTGACCCCGAACCTATGGATGCTGCGCAGGATAGGCGAGCTACCAAGGCAGCAAGCTGCTGCCTTGGGGGCGGATCCAGTTTTTCAAGAACGTCCGCTTCGAGGATTCATTCCTCTGTTTTTCGCTGGTTTTGCAATGGATCTATCTTCCCGATTTCCAACCTGCACATCGGCCTCGTTCTTGGATTTTTCTACCCGGTTTTCCACTTGCACAGTGATCTCGCCATCGTGCAACTTCTGAACCTCGACTACCGGTTCGGCAACTTCACCGACATCTTGCCTTGGCTCAGCGGACGGTTGATCCTTGGAGAACTTGGGTTTTGCGAAGTTCCCATTATCGTCGAACAAGATAGATAAAACATACGCCAAATTGTGTGGCTTGTTGTTTCCAAAAGTACTATTAGGCGCGGGCCTGTAATCCGGGCTACTGCTCTCTTCGGCATAGTAGATATCCAGGCGATCAACTAAAAGTTCAGCCACCTCTTTGGCTTCTTCTTCGCTTTCTATGGAGAGCCACCCGTTTACAGATAAAGTATCCAACGGCTCAGTGGCGCCTCGGTCCAAGAGGTTTGCGAAACACTCAAGATTTTTACTGCTGAGGTTGACCGTCCCATAAGCGGGCGAGTCTTTATCTGGTGATATTGAAGGTTTCGGTCTCGAAAACTGATTCGCGAGCTCATCTAGTTGGCTCATTGCGCAGCAGTTGAGCTCTTCAGGGTGATAAATAAGGTAGTGAATCCAGTGAAATTGGCTCAATGCGGGGGATGCAATCGACCGTTTCGTGAGGATGGCCTCGCCGTATTTTCGCAGCCTTACAAACTGTTGTTCGCCGGAAGATTTCTCCTGATCGCTTTTGATCTGGCTTAGATTGATTGTATCCGTGGCTGTACGCTTTCGCTTGGCCTGGAAAATGGCGAGTCGATATTTATCTCTGCCCAGGCGAATAAATAGGGCAAAGTCCGCTCCACTTACGCTTTCCGACTTGAACGAATCCCCGCTCTTTGCATACTGAACCCAGCTGCATGCCAGAGACGTAGAGTCACCGAATGCGTCACCACATAGTGCTGCTGATGAGGCTGCCGCTCCCAAGAATGCGCCAGTCATGGTCTCCTCGGGCACGCGCTCTGAGAGTCTAGTTTGCATGAGTGAAATCACTGAAAGGCGGAAGGCGGCCCGCAGTGCATTGATCTCTGTGCCGCTTTCATCGACTCCCTGCACACGCAGGTTGATCCAGAGTTTGATCTCGTCGTTTCCCATCTGTCGCTCCTTGCTTGGGGAAGAGCAAGCATAGCGCGTAATAGTCTTCGCGGTCTGCAATGTAGCGGCACATGATCTGCCCACATATCGCTTCGTCATTACTATCTAGGTGCATGCTTAGCTTCTTGTATTGGCTTTTCCAATGATAGGGGAGGCATTCATAGCCAGAAGGAACTCTTCGATCAATCTCCCTGAGGATGTTGGGAAAATGATCGCAGTCCCCCTCATACCAGGAGCGAATGCTCTTTGCTTGATCCGGATCACCATTCTCTATCTCGTGGATAAGCAGCTGGGCCAACCTGATTTGATAAAAAAACTGTGATGCTAAAAGCCTGGCGCAAGCCCAAACCTCGCGCATGTTTTTAGAGCGCCCGTCAAATGCGTTTGATCCAGGCCGCTCAAGCTCCCAGATAAACCTACGGTTGGTGTTGTAGGTGAGAACTAATCCAACGGACCTAAAGTATGAGGTCGATTTTTCGCGATTGGTCGACATATTTTGGAGGTTAGGGCCAGGTCGAAACATGTCAAATTTCAGCGGCTATGCGTGGTGGACCCGAAGGCGCGATGGAAGCCCGGAAACTTGAAGCAAGAGCGCACTTATGGATTTTGCTCCGCAAATTCCGTGCGCCGCCTGTCGGCGATTTCTGCGGTGGCGCGGCCACCTCGTTGATCCGCTTTCGCTGATCAACAAAGCAAGAAACCCTGTGACCAAACGCTCAAAATTGCCTGCTATTTAGGCCTAGACAAGAAATGTTTCGCCCTTTTCCTGGATTTTCAAATCAATCTAGGAGCTCCAAGATGGCGATCTATCACGCAACCATGAAATCTTTTAGTCGCGGGAAGGGCGACTCGTCAGTCGCAGCAGCGGCCTACCGAGCTGGCTTTGACGTGCTCGATGTCAGCACTGGTCTCGGCCACAACTACTCTCGCCGTCACGGCGTGGTCTTCCACCAGATGCTCGCGCCCAGAGGCGCTCCCAGCTGGTGCTTGGATGCCAAGAAGTTCTGGAACGCCAATGAGGCTGCCGAAACGCGCCTGAATGCCAGGGTCTGCCGGGAGATCGAAGTGTCTCTCCCCCATAGCCTATCTGCCGATCAGCGTCAGGACCTTGCTCTTGCGTTGGGTCAACTCCTAGTGGACCGCTTCCAGGTCGCTGTCCTCGTCGCCGTGCATAAGCCGAGCAAACAGGGTGATCAACGCAACCACCACGTCCACTTGCTGATGTCTGCCCGCAAAGTAGACCCGGATGGTTTAGGGGAACGAGCCTGCGCGGAGTTTGATGCTCGACAAGGGGGCGGAACACGCGCGCTACGGCAGATTAGAAAAGACATCGAACAGGTGATCAACGGACACTTGGCTATGGCCGGACACAAGAGTCGGGTGGATCACCGGTCCCTCAAAGCCCAAGCTAGGGACGCTGCGATCCACGGCGACTATGAGCGGGCGAGGGAGCTGACACGTACGCCAGGAAGGCACCACGGGAAGGTTAAGACAGCCTTAGAGCGAAAGAGCCGCCTGACTTGGTCTGCCCAGGGTCTGAGCGGCAAAGATGCGGCGATGAAGCTCGTTGCCATCATCTCGGCGCACCAGGCGGCGCTGACCGACGATCCAAAGGTGCCGGACGGTCACAGTCACGCAGCAGCCTTGCGGGACCGCGAAAAGGCGGAAGAGAGCTTCGCCGCGAAACAGGGCAGGGCAAGTCACCCTCGGGATGTCGTTAAGCGGGTGAGGGAGCATCTTTTGGATCGCCGACCCATCGCCGCGCGGAACTTCGATCAATACAGCCGGCAAACCCTCCATTTGAGTCGTGTGCAGCGGATCACGAGGGCATCAGGACGCGATGCGGAGGTTCTCAATGCGGAGGCGAAGCTGATCGAGGACTGGCTGGAAGCGCAGCGAGAAGTCGCCCAAGATTCATTGGAGCTCCTTCGAAGCGTCCCCGGGATCCAAATTGAGCCGGAATTCCAACTCGCTCATGCCAGCATCTTGTGTCGGCGTGTCGATGACTACGCAGGCAAAGCGTTCACTTTTGAAGATACGGAAGTGCTGGCACGTTGCTTGGCCAAGTATGCGCAGCTGTTGACGCGCCCCCATCGTGCTCGCATGGTGCTACTGGAGGCGCAAGCTAAGCTTGCGGAACACGAGGACCAGCCTAAGACGCAAGCAGCGGTGCGTGCTCGCCAGCGCTTTTATCGGGCGAAGGCTCATGTGTCACCTAGGATTGCGGCAATTCAGCGCTGGCGCATCGATCAAGCAAGAAAGCGCATGACTGAGGCAAGGGACGACCTGAACAAGCACTTTGCCCATCCCAAAGCCGCAATCCTTCCCAGAAGCCCGCTTGGGGACATGGATCCGCCACCTGCTCGCGCAGAAGAGGCGGGGAACTGGGAACATAGGATGCGAGGGCGACGACCGACGTTCTAAGTGCGTTGGAAAAAACAGGCAAAAAAAGATCCCCGTTGCCGGGGATCTTCGGATCTGACTGTTAGCCCGGATACGCGGGGAACTTCTCATCAGGGTGCTTGGACTTCCACTCTTTATAGGCCGCCGTGCCTTCCCACGCTACGAACGAGCGAGGGGTACGGCCTCGGCCAGACCAAGTTTCTTGAGTGTGCGGCAGCCAGTATTTTTGGGCCACCGTCTTCTTCTCACCAGAAGCCTTCTTTTGGCGAACCTGTCCGTTAGACGAACCGCCAACCTGGTTAGCAATATCTGCCTTCTGCTTTGCGGTGAAATGTTGACCGTAGCGGCTCAGAATATCTGAGACTTGAAGGAAAGCATCGGATGCTTCATCTTCAATAAGCTTTGCCTCCTGCTCTTCCAGCTTACGCAGCTCTTCGGCGAGCTTGGCTTTTGCAGAGGCAATTGAATCGAGGGTCGGTTTGCTCATTTTTTCCGTTCACGTTGTGGGCCAGGGTTCCAGATGTGAACCAGGCCATAGGATGGATGGTCGAATTTCCTTAGTGGTATGAAGTTGCTATTTTTCTAAGGTGGATTCTAAAACATCCATATTTGCGGCTCCTCGCTGGGTGAGCCCTTCTATCATCTGCTTGTGACCATAAGATTGCCGAGCAAAAAACTCGTTTGGCCCAAGTAACGTGGAAATATCCTTGAAAGACACCAGCATCGCGCTGAGCACGATTCGCAAATAGTACTCTAAGTTTGCGCAAAGAAGTCCAATCACGCCGATGTTCTGCGCGCTGTGAACAATGTCGCACCGCGCCCGATAGATGCGCTGGATCTGCCAGCGGAATCTCTTCTCATGGGCATTAATGAAATTCGCTAACTCGGGTCCACCCTTTATGGAACTACTAATTCGATAGATGTGATGCCAGAGGTATGGTTCGCCCTGATAGGCAGTCAAAAGTGCCTGCCTCTTCGCCGGGTCGCGTAGTAGCGAAAATACATCACGATTGCTCGCTTGAGAGAGGTCGATCACATCCCCGTTGGAGGCCAATGGTTGGTCCTTCACTAGCAGGCCTGCGCGGATAGCTCCCATATGTTTGTTCAGATGCGCAAGTCCGAGGATTGGCACCAAAGCTTCTTCAACAGTCGCCCCGATGGAACCCGGCTTACCGCTCCTGGTTAGGTTTTCGATCGCTGTCCACCAATTGACTAGCTTATTCTCAAACATGCTTACACTGGTTCCAATTCGGTAAAATCGGAAAGCTGCCAGCATTCTATCCTTTGATTCCGCATACGCCTCATCCCGCTCCCCGATTGAATTGAGTTGCTCAACGAATGCCCTCAAGTCGCTTGCGCTTCGAATGGCCTTAGGATTTGGAATTAGCTCAGGAACTGGTAGCAGCATCAGCTTCTCTCCATCTATCGCCACGAACTCCTTGGAGAGGTTTAGGTTCTCTGCCCCAAACTCAAAACGGACCAAATCCAGTAGTTGACCAATCATCCGGTGTGCCTGCATACCAGCTGATCGAGCATCCTTACTAGTGATGGAGACCTCTGCGAAGAGACGTTGATTGTTCGCGGCCCACCCTTTTGTCCAGCGGCTTTGAGCTACAAGATCCGCTGGGGCACGTGCGAGGCATTGCGGCGCTTGAGCCGACATCGTAATGGAGCCGTATCGCCCTTCAGCCTCGGAAATAGGGCTTGGAAATCCGGAGATTGAAAATACAACCGTGAACGCTCTGGGTGCGTCGAGCAAGATAGAGCGGGCTCGCTCAAGTCGATCAAAGAAGATGTAGGGAGGCTCATCCCCCGCGATGGGAGTTCCTTTGATTTGCAAAACCGACATCATTCTATAGACTGCATGCAGCGTTTCCAGCGTAAATCCGCTGTCATATGCACTACTAAGCAAATCGCGGCACACTCGCTCAATTTTATCTTGTTCAGCTGCGCGTTGTTCGTCGGTAACGTTGTCAGGGTCCTCGTTCAGCTGTATTTTGAGCCACTCAAAGCAGTCGGTGATAAAATGCGTTCTTATACGCGCGCGTAGCTCGCGAAGAAAAGATTTGATCAAGGCTTCTTCGGACTTGAAAATGCTTTTGTCCTTTTCGGTAGCGCCAGTCGCCCTTCTTAGCAGGCTTTGTGTGGCCGCGATCATGTCATAGTGGGGGACATGCTTTTGGATTACAGGATGGTCATCGAATATCTCAATAAGCTCTTCGGCGACCATGCGGCGATCGCGATCATCAGCATGGGGCTCATACATCTTGAGGAACTCGTCTAAGATGTTGACGGGATTCATCACTCGAACACGATACGAATCTAGTGAAGATCGATGCACCATGTTGAACCAGGCAGCCAGGAAAAAGTGCTGGCGGCGTGTAAGGTTAAGCTCGTCTGGTTCAAGATGTTCATCAATTCGCATGGGAGTTGACACAATTTTGGATTTCGTATACGATAAACACTCAGCAGGAGTTGCGCTAGTAATTTCTGCAACGAAAAAAGCCGGAATTGGAGGGTGCAGGCTGTGGTCTTGTCCCGCTGCATCCTCCTCTTCCACCTATAAAGAAAAGGGCCTTCAGGGCCCTTTTCGCTTTTCTGCCGTCGGTGAAGTCTTTCCCGATGGCTTTTTCATGATTGGGCCGTGGAGCGCGGGCTTGAGCGGGCAGCCGACAGGGCGTAGGCTTGGGTATCGTTTGAGGTATCGTTTTTTGTCCCGCTTCTTCTACGTAACGTGAGGCGAGACAATGACTTAGCGCTGGGTTGGGTATCATCCCTTCACCCGCTCCATCACCGGCTTCCGCTGCCGCCTGCGGCGTTCTGCAAGCCGTTGAACCCTGCGGCCTACCGCCTCCCTGCATGCGCACCGCTATCGCAGCTCTCGCCCGCGGCATCCGTACAGGACGCCAGATCCGGGCATTTCCAGCATGTCCGGGCAACCATCGGCGCGCATTGGCCGCTGCCATTCCCCACTTATTCGCGCATCGCCTCAAACACGAAGGGATTGTCGTGGTCAGGGAAGCGCAGCCGGTACCGCTCGACGCGGGTGATGCCGTCAGACAGCAGGTAGTCCACCTGCAGGCCTTCCGGATCGCTTTCCATCCCGGCGCCCAGGTAGGTGTTGCTCGGATAGCTGAATCCGTGGTGCGGCGCTTCGCGGATGGCGGCACAGGTGCCGAACAGCGGGGGCAGCACGTAGAGCCGCTTCTCATGCAGCAGCACTACCTTGGTGTATCGGTCGCCCGTGCCGCTGCTGACCTGGCGGATGTCCAGACACACCGAGCTACCGCGGTGCCATAGCGTCATGACCGCCACGTTTTCGGCAGCGATCGGCGCGTTGTCATGCCACGGTGCGGGCGCGAGGTTGATCGCATCGCTCAGGGGCCAGCGCTGCGTACCCACCACCAACGCCTCGCCGTCGAACGCCACGTCGGGTACGCCGGCAGGGGGTGTCATGGCCAGGTCGCCCGGTCCGCTCCACAGGGTCTGGTCCAAGCGTCGCAGCGCCTGGCCCATCGAGGTCACCCAGACGCAGTTGCGGGGCGCGTCCGTGCAGGGCATCGCCATGTCCGTGCCCGAACCCGGGAACAGGATGCTGCCGAGGGATCGGTAAAAATCACCGTAGCCGGTGAACGACGCGGGCGCCGCATGCGTCGTCGTGGCCAGGCAGATGCCCAACAGGCCTGCCAGTGCGCGGTGGCGGGCGTTCATCATGCGATCCATGCGAGCAGTGGCACTGAGGGGAGTGTGGGTAATGCAGACGGGGCTCAATGTAACCCGCCGCGACGCACGCTGGGCCATCCCGGACGCGCCATCGCCACGCTGCCGATCTCTTCCCGATGGCCATGCAGCCATTGCTCGTGCCGCTGCTATCAGCTTGAATGACACGCTCTGGACCAGCGTGGCAACCGGAGTGCAATGGACATCGTAGTCGGCTGGGCGGGGCGTACATCCGGTTCTTGGACGGCGGCGCATGCCACCTGACCGCACGGCACTCCGGCGCTACACCCGCTGGCTGCCCAGTCTGGTGCTGCTGGTGGTGTGCATCGCCTGGTGGTCGCCACTGGGCGTGATTGCGGCACTGGCTGCCACCGTTGCAACGCACAGCCTGCTGACGCGCTTCGACCTGGCCGGCGACGTGCTGCCGGTGGGCGGCGTGGCACTGCGTTCGGCGCCGTTGTCGCCCTTCGCCCGCCAGCCGCCCGCCGGCGATGTCACTCTGGGCTGGGCCGAGCTGGGCATGGGCGGTCCGGCGTACTGCACGCAGATGCTGCGCGACGGTGCGATCGTGGACGACGTCGCCTGCGACGGCGGCACGGCGCAAACCGGCACGTGGACCGACCTGGCGGGAACGTCGCTGCGCCTCGCGTCGGGCTACGTTGACCGCAGCGAAGTGGTGCTGGGGTACGACGAGCAGCGCAAGGTTGTGCTTCACTTCAAGGCGGTCCCCCACGTGTTCTGGCAGATGCTCGGCGAACGGCGTCAGGCGGACGGGGATGCGGCCGCGGCGGCGTGGGTGTCGCGCCAGCCGCATGTGGCCACCGCGCTGCGCGCGTACCACGGCCTTTGGCTGGCGCCCGATGATCCGGCCTTGGCCAGCCCGATGCAGGCGCAGCTTCGCCGCCACCTTCCCGACGGTCGCGAGCTCAGCGCACGCCTGCTGCTGCCCGACGACCTGCGGCTGACCGCACACCCTGACCTGTTCACGCACACGCAGCCCTATGCGCTGGCCCTGGACGGCATGGACAGCGGGCGTCACGTCTGCGATCTGCACAGCGTCATTGCCAGTCCCGGTGGCCATTGCCTGCCTGGATGCCACCCACCGGCCTGTGGAGGGCGTGTGGCTGGTGTACTGGTGTGGCCACTGGCAGGCGGTGTGTCGCCATGTGTTTGCAGGGGAGGGCGAGCAGCGTCGCAGTGCCTCGCTGGAGGTGCTCGCCGCCGGCGACGACGGACGGCTGGAACTGCAGGCCTACCGCGAATGGGCGGACGCGGAGGGCTGGCATCGGGAGCCGCTGGTGGACGTTGCACTGGACCTGATGGTGGAGTGGCGGCAGACCGCAGTATCAGTGGGCGGCAGGGGCCAACGCGCGCGGCTGGCGTTGCCCAGCGGCTGACGGGGCGTCCATAAGGTGCGCATGCCAGTGCAAGCACACCACCGTCATCTGGACACGGGAGCCCCGCGCTATGCTGCGCGCTTTCCCGCCCCTTCGCACCGCGATGAAACTCGCCATCCTGTCCCGCAACAGCAAACTGTACTCCACGCGCCGCCTGGTCGAAGCCGCGCGCACCCGCGGCCATACCGTGCGGGTGCTCGATCCGTTGCGCTGTTACATGCGGATTGCCGCCGACGGCTTCACCATGCATTACAAGGGTCGGCCGATCACCGGGGTGGACGCGGTGATCCCGCGCATCGGGGCCTCGGTCACCCGGTATGGCACCGCGGTGTTGCGCCAGTTCGAGATGATGGGCGCGCGCACGCCCAATCCCTCCGATGCCATCCTGCGGGCCCGCGACAAACTGCGTGCGCACCAGATCCTGGCGTCCAAGGGCATCGACATGCCGGTGACGGTATTCGGCGACAACCCCGACGACACGGTGGACCTGTTGTCGATGCTCGGCCCGCCGCCACACGTGGTAAAGCTCAACGAAGGCACCCAGGGCAGGGGGGTGATCCTGACCGAGAAGGCCAGCGCGTCGCGCGGCATTGTCGAGGCACTACGCGGGCTGTATGCCAACTTCCTGATGCAGGAGTTCATCGGCGAGGCCCAGGGCGCCGACCTGCGCTGCCTGGTGGTGGGCGACCAGGTCGTGGGCGCCATGCAGCGCCAAGCCCCCGACGGGGACTTCCGCTCCAACCTGCATGCCGGCGGCAGTGCCCGCGCGGCCAAGGCCAGCCGCGCCGAGCAGCAGGTGGCGGTGCGCTCGGCCAAGGCGCTGGGGCTGAGTGTGGCCGGGGTCGACCTGATCCGCTCCAGCCGCGGCCCGCTGGTGCTGGAGGTGAACTCCACGCCCGGGCTGGAGGGCATCGAGGCGATCTGCCAGGCCGACCTCGCGGGCCGCATCATTGACCACGTGGCGTCCATGAAAAAACCTTCGCTTTCAAAGGTTTGAGATGATTTTCGAAATCTTTCGGAGCGCTTAACACCGGTTTAATCGACTCTGGCGTAGGCTCCGACAAACCGCAGCTCTGCCCTCCTCAGCAGGATCGGTAATCGGGAACACACTTCAGGCCCAGGCGGTTTATCGTCTGGGCCTTTTTACCGCCCCCGGCACACCTGCCAAAGCGCACTTGCTGCGGCAAACCCGACAGGGATACAGTCGACGCTCTGTTCAGGTTGACTAAGGATTGGTTGAAATGAAATGCATGAAGCTCGCCGTTGTCGCCACGCTCCTGTTGCTGAGCGCTGGAGTGGCGCAGGCTGCCAAGAAAAACGATGTGTTCGTGCCGGGCAAGCCGCTGGCTGAACAGATCCAACGCATCGAGGGGGAGATGGGCGACGGCAAAACCTATGCCGAATTGAAGCTGGAAGATCGCAGCCGCGTCCGCGAAGCACTGGGGCGCATGCGTATCACCCTCGAGCGCTTCCCCGACGAGTCCGGCATTCCCGCCGTGGCCAAGACGGATCTGTTCAACGACCAGCAGTTTGTGAACACGCTTTTGACACAGGCTCGAGAAGATAGCCGTCTAATATGCCGACGTGAGAAGGCAACCGGGTCCAACTTTGCAGTGACCCAGTGCTTGACTCTCGCCCAGCGTGAGCGCAACAAGAACGATGCGCAGCAGCGGATGAACAACGCGCAGCGCGTTGGGAATTTCGACAACTTCTAGAGGTCACAGTGCGAATTCTTGTAATTGAGGACAACAGCGACATCGCCGCCAATCTGGGCGACTACCTCGAAGACCGCGGGCACACCGTGGACTTCGCCGCCGATGGCGTGACCGGCCTGCACCTGGCCGTGGTCCATGAGTTCGATGCGATCGTGCTGGATCTCAATCTGCCGGGCATGGATGGGATCGAGGTCTGCCGCAAGCTTCGCAATGAAGCACGCAAGCAGACCCCGGTGCTCATGCTGACCGCACGGGATTCGCTGGACAACAAGCTGGCCGGGTTCGATTCCGGCGCGGACGACTACCTGATCAAGCCCTTCGCGCTGCAGGAAGTCGAAGTCCGTCTGAACGCCCTGTCGCGTCGCGGCAAGGGCGTGCAGACCCGCGTACTGGAAACCGGCGACCTGGAGTACAACCTGGACACGCTGGAAGTGCGCCGCCAGGGCAAGCTGCTGCAGCTCAACCCGACCGCACTGAAGATCCTGCAGGCGCTGATGGAAGCGGCCCCGGCCGTGGTGACCCGCCAAGAGCTGGAAACCCGCGTGTGGGGCGAGGAGCTGCCGGATTCGGACTCGCTGCGCGTGCACATCCACGGCCTGCGCGCGGTGGTGGACAAGCCCTTCGAGGTGCCGTTGATCCAGACCCGTCATGGCATCGGATACCGCATCGCCGCCCCGGAAGCCTGATCCGGTGACGGCGAAGGGGGAGCGCCGCCGGGCACCGTACCGGCGGCGGCTGCGCAGTCGCATCATCGTATCGTTCGCGCTGTTGGGCTTGTGCCTGACAGCGCTGTTTGCGTTTGCCACCAACTGGACCCGCGCACGCGTGGAAAACCAGCTGGTGGAAGACGTGTTGAACCGCAACATCGACGAGTTCGCGATGCGGTATCAACTCGATCCGGGCCGCAGCCCGGAGGTGCCTTTCCAGCAGGTGCGCGCGTTTGCCTACCCCAAGGACAAGTTTGACCGGGTACGTGAGGAGCGCCCGGAATGGGCCGCTTACGCCACGGGCAACTACAACGTGGCCGGTGTGGACGAAGAGAATCGTCCGTTCTCCTACAAGCTGGCGGTCCGCAAGACGCCCGATGCCTGGTTCTTCCTCGCTTACGACATGACCGAGAGCATCCGCGGCGAAGCTCAGCTCAACCGCGCGCTGTTCTTCTCGGTACTGGTCTTCAGCGTGCTGTCGCTGGTAGTGGGCTGGTGGTCGGCCTCCAAGGTGATGAAGCCGGTGTCCGACCTGGCCGCGCGCCTGCGCGCCTATCGCGGTGGCACCAGTGAGCCGGAGCCGCTGGCGCCGCGCTTCCCCGATGACGAAGTAGGCCAGTTGGCCCAGGCGCTTGACGACTATTCGTCGCGGCTGACCGAGGTGGTGCAGCGCGACCGCGAATTCAACGCCGACGTCAGCCACGAGCTGCGCACGCCGCTGGCGGTGATCCGCGGCGCTACCGAACTGCTGCTGGCGCGCCCGGGGCTGGATGAGAAAGTGGTGCAGCGCCTGCAGCGCATCCAGCGTGCCGAACAGCAATGCACCGACCTGATCGGTTCGCTGCTGCTGCTGTCGCGCAACGAGCGCGGGCAGGGCAGCAGCAATGTCGCGCGCGTCACCGAGCAGCTGCTGGACGCCCATCGCGCGCAACTTGGCGGCAAGCCGCTGGAGCTGGTGCTCGAGGGCGACCGGGATCTGGTCATCGATGCGCCCGAATCGGCGTTGTCGGTGGCGCTGGGCAACCTGATCGGCAACGCGGTGAAGTACTCGCAGGAAGGCGCGGTGCGCGTACGGGTCAGCGGCAACCGTGTGGACGTCATCGACAGCGGCCCCGGCCTCAGCGCCGAAGACGCAGCCAAACTGTTCCAACGCGGGTACCGCGGCACCCATGCCGGCCATTCGCAGGGCGGCGGCATCGGCCTGTCGATCGTCAGTCGCCTGTGCGACCTGTACGGCTGGCAGGTGAGTGTGCGCCCGGGTGTCGAGCGCGGCGTCATCGCCACACTGACGTTCGCCCCAGCGCTGTAAGACGCCACCTGCGTATCCCACGCCTGGTTGAGCCACCCCATGGGTGGCTGTCCTTCCCGGAATCCGGCCCACCACGCAGCCACCCATGGGGTGGCTCTACCGGGGGATGGCGGCCAGCTGGCGGTACAGGCGGTCCAACTGCTCCACCTTCGCCTGCAGATGCTCGGGCTGGCCATCATTGACCACCACGTCATCGGCCAGCGCCAGGCGCTGTTCGCGGCTGGCCTGGGCGGCAATCATTCGATCGGCCAGTTCGGCCGTGATCCCGTCACGCTGCAGCAGGCGGGCGTGCTGCACCGCCACCGGCACATCCACCACCAGCACCCGGTCCAGCCAGGGGTACTGCTGGCGGCCACCGGCCTCGGTCAGGAGCGGAATAGCGGCCATCGCATAGGGCCCCGTGGCCTGTTCGCAGGTGCTGCGCAGCTGCTGCCGGATCGCGGGATGGGTAATGGCTTCCAGGGCCTGGCGCTCCTGCGCGGAGGCGAAAATGCGCTCGCGCAGTGCCGCACGATCCAGCTGGCCATCGGCCAACAGGATCTGCGGTCCAAAGTGGGCGGTGATCCGGGCGAGACCTTCACTGCCGGGCGCGACCACGGCGCGGGCGGCCAGGTCGGCGTCGGCCACGTTGATGCCCAGGGCCTCGAAGCGGCGGCTCAGCTCGCTCTTGCCGGCGGCGATGCCGCCGGTCAGGCCGATGGTGTAGCTGCTCATCGGCCGGCCCTCAGCGCAGGCCGGCATAGCCCATGTAGGCGTTGATGATCTGCTCGCCCCACATGAAGACGATCCAGCCGGCAATGGCCAGGTACGGCCCGAACGGGATGGGCGTGGCACGGTCGCGACCGCGCGAGTAGATCCAGATCGAGCCGATGATGGCGCCGACGATCGAGGACAGCATGATGATCGGCAGGATGCCCTTCAGGCCACACCAGGCGCCCAGCGCGGCCAGCAGCTTGAAATCGCCGTGGCCCATGCCTTCCTTGCCGGTGATCTGCTTGAACAGCCACCACACCGACCACAGTGACAGGTAGCCGGCCAGCGCGCCCAGCAGGGCCGGCTTGGCCGGCATGTAGAGATTGTCGCTGGCTGCGATCAGGCCCAGCCACATCAGGGGCAGGGTCAGCTGGTCCGGCAGCAGTTGGGTGCGCAGGTCGATCCCGGACAGGGCTACCAGGAAGCAGCTCAGCACGATCGCGCCAAAGCCCTGCCAGCCGAAGCCGAACTGCCACACACTCGCCAGGACCAGCAGTGAGGTCACCAGTTCCACCAGCGGGTACTGGATGGAGATGGGGGCGTGGCAATGGCGGCACTTGCCACGCAGCGCCAGCCAGCTGAACAGCGGGATGTTCTCGTACCAGGACAGCTTGTGCTTGCAGTGCGGGCAGTGCGATGGCTCCACCACGATCCCCGGCGGCGGCGGCTCGTAGATGTCCGGCTCTTCCAGCACTTCGCGGGCGTCGCGCTTCCACTGCCAGTCCAGCCGCTTGGGCAGGCGCAGGATGACTACGTTGAGGAAGCTGCCCAGCAGCAGCCCCAGTCCGGCCGCGGCGGGGTAGCCGAGACCGGGATGCTGGTCGAGAAATGCCATTGTTACCTTAGCCGACGACGGCGCCGAGTTTGAAGATGGGCAGGTACATGCCGATCACCATCCCACCCACGATGGTACCAATGAACACCATGATCATTGGTTCCAGCAGGCTGCTGAGTGCGTCAACGGCATTGTTGACCTCCTGCTCATAGTACTCGGCCACCTTGAACAGCATGGTATCCAGGGCGCCGGCTTCTTCGCCGATGGCGGTCATCTGGATGACCATGTGCGGGAAGCGGTTGGTCTGCTTCATGGCCATGTTGACCGGGTAACCGACCGACACGTCATCGCGCATACGCAGCACTGATTCCTCATAGACCTTGTTGCCGGTGGCGCCAGCCACGATGCCGAGGGCCTCAACCAACGGAACGCCGGCTTTGAACGTCACGGCGGTAGTCCGCGCAAAGCGGGCAATGGCGCTGTTGTTCATGATCTGCCCGATGACCGGCACCTTGAGGATCAAGCGATCCATAGTGTGCTGCATCGAAGGTGACCGCTTATAAGCAAAGATGAAACCAACTACCGAACCAACGGAGATGATCACCATCAGCCACCAGTAGGAGAGCATGAACCTGGATGCGGCCACGATCATCTGCGTGAAAGCCGGCAGGTCAGCGCCAAAGCCCTTGAACACTTCCTCGAACTGAGGAACCACGAACATGAGCAAGATGGAACTCACCAGCAGGGCTACTACGACCACCATTGCTGGATAGAAGAGTGCCTTCTTGATCTTGCCCTTCAGGCCTTCGATGTTCTCTTTATAGGTCGCTACCGTATCCAGTACCGTTTCCAGCACACCTGCGCCTTCACCGGCACGGACCAGGTTGCGATAGAGCTCATCGAACTGAACCGGATGCCGACTGATGGCTTCATACAGTGACGAGCCGCCCTCGATGTCAATACGAATGGTGTCGACCAGCTTCTTCATCCGCGGGTTCTTGTGTCCGCTCCCGATGATGTCCAAGGCGCTGACGATCGGTACGCCAGACTTCATCATGGTCGCCATCTGGCGGCTGAAGAATGCGATGTCCTTTGCGCCAACGGCACTACCCGCCGCGCCGAACAGGGGCTTGGGCTTTGGCTTGACCATGCTCGGCATGATGCCCATGCGCCGCAGCTCTGCGCGAAGCAGGTTCGCATTCTTGGCGGGCTGCTCACCCTTCATCTTCACGCCACGCTTGTCGGTCCCCTCCCAGACAAACGGCTGCAGCTCCATGGTGCTTCGCGCCACGGGCTCTTTCTTGATTGCACTACGGCTAACGGACATACAGGGCTCCCCAGCCACACCATCCCCAGGCGGGCTATCTCGGCGCATGGTAGCCGGTTCCGGGGGTAGGTGGCATCCCCTGGTCGGGCGAAATCGTGACCTCGCTCCAGGACCTGGCCCGTCACAAGGTGACGCAACACGTCACACTGCCGGATTGGTCGCAGATTTCTGTGTGGGGGGTTCCAATCCTGAAGATTGCTGCCATCATTGCGCCGGGGAATGCTGGGGAGCATTGCTGAGAAGTTGGCACGCAACCTGCTTGGATCCAACCGCACGGGCGATGGCCTTGCTCAATCGGCAAGCCGGTCAGGCTTCGGCCCTGTGTCCACTTACTATCTACCTCTTGGGGATGTACTCATGAAGAAGCAGCAGGGCTTTACCCTTATCGAACTGATGATCGTTGTCGCGATCATCGCCATCCTGGCCGCCATCGCACTGCCGGCTTACCAGGACTACACCATCCGTTCGCGCGTCTCGGAACTGGCTGTGATGGCTAGCTCCTTCAAGGCCACCGTGGCTGAGAACATCGCCAACAATGGAGGCACTATCCCGGCGACGGGCGCTTGCGACGGCACCGGTGCCACCGCCGCCACTGTCAACATGGCCAGCATCACCTGCACGGGCGCTGGCGTGATCCGAGTCGTTGGTGATGCGACCAAGGTAAAGGGCACCACCCTGACCTACACCCCGACCGCCGGCGGCGACGCTTCGGCAGTGGGCACCACTTGGCGTTGTGCCGGTAGCGGCAGCAATCCCAAGTACTACCCGGCCGAGTGCCGTGCTGCTGCTCCCGCCACTGGCGGCTAATAGCGCGCTGCGTTATGGCGTGATTGACCTTCGGGGGGCGTAAGCCCCCCGAAGCATTTGGGGAGAAGAGAATGGCTCGGCTGCCTGTGAGTGCAGTGGCGCCAGCAACCTGCGGTTGGGGAGCCATGGGTGCATTGCTGGGTTTGGGTCTGGGCTGGTTTTTTCGGCTGGACGCTTGGATCAGTTGGATTCTGCTGATGGTCTTTGCGGCTGTCCCAATGTGGATCTGTGATTGGAGAGCGCGTGCGGTACGTCCCAGTTGCCTTGTGGCCTCTCCTCGGCAAAGCCTGATGGGTGTTGCTGTGATTGCCCTGCTGTTGCTGGGCTCAATGCAGCTGCAGCTCGCGTGGGGAGGTGAAAAAGGAGCGGGCGTAAGTTCGCTGGTGCTTCCAGCGCTCTTGGCTTGTCTGGCACTAGCATTGACTGCATTGGCTTCGCCTCGCTTTCTGAGTTCAACGATCCCCGCCTGCGGTCGTTTTGTTCAGGCCCTGCTACGGGGCAACCGGCCTGGAAACGAAGAGGTAGTGGCTTTCATGGGCTGGATCGTCAAGGCGGTATTCCTGCCATTGATGATCGCGTGGTCGTTTTCATGGGTGGCGGGCGCGTCCGAGGTTTGGCATGGCCGCAACTGGTTTGCGATCTTCGCGACTGCGCTCGGCCTTCTTTACGCCATCGATACCGCGTTCGCGACGGTCGGCTACATGTCCACCAGCGAGAGAATTGATGGTCAGATCCGATCAGTTGACCGTACATGGTTGGGCTGGCTTTCTGCCCTTGCCTGTTATCCGCCGCTGAGTGTGCTAGTACTCGATACGTGGCTTGTGTACAAAACCGGGTCGGATTGGCAGGCTTGGTTCTCCGACGGCAGCATGGCGGCCTTGGGGTGGGGAGGTGCGATCCTCTTGCTCACGGCAATCTACACGTGGGCGACCGTGGCCTTTGGCCCCCGGTTTTCCAACCTGACGAACCGGGGGATCATTACCAGCGGACCGTACCGCTGGGGAAAGCATCCCGCATATCTTTGCAAGAATCTGTCGTGGTGGCTGATCTTCGTGCCGTTTCTTGGAAATGAAACGACGCTTGACGCTGTGCTGCACTGCTTGGCGTTGCTCGGGGTCAACGCCATCTATGCCATCCGTGCATGGACGGAGGAGCGTCATCTTCGTACTGATTCTGAGTATCGAGCGTACGCGGAGTGGATTGCCCAGAATGGTTGGATAGCTAAAGCGAGACAGCTGCTTCGTGGGCGAGTCATGGCAGGGCGCGGACATGATGGGACGTAGGCCGCTTGCCCTGCTGGCCCTGCTTGCCATGACGGGATGCGGGCCCGCCCCGGCCGATATGCGTACCGCGTGTATCTCCAGTGCACTGGACCAGCCCGATCTCAAGAATGGCGTTGCAGTATTCACCTCTGCAGACGGCGGCATAGGCGAAGCGCGCACAGGGATGCTCAATTTCAGGGACGGCAATACGGTCCTGGCTGTGGCGAGCCTCACCAAGCCGTTGGTGGCAGCGGAAGTCCGTCGGCGGATTGAGCACGGCATGCTGGCGTTGGATAAACCGGCCAGCAAGCTGCTCCGGGCTTTTCGCTTCACCCCTGAGACAGCGACGATTACCGTGCAACAGTTGCTGCAGCATCGGGCTGGGTTCGATCGAAGCGGATACGACCCGCTGTTCGCGTCGGAACGTCCCAGTTGTCGAGGCGCTGCGGTTGATGTGCTGGCGCGTCCTCCTGAGCTGGCCATAGGTGGGCAGACCGTGTACAGCAACGCGGGCTACTGCGTGCTGGGCGAGATATTGCTCACCCAGCCTTCCGGGATCGATCCAGATATGCTCATGGCCCTCAAGTCACCACTTGGGGCGGCAGGCGGTTGGCGCGGAAGCCTGCGTAGTCTCCATTCGGCGCTTTCCTTGTCTATGCCATTTGCCGACTTGGAAGCCGAGCCGGCACTACCTGACGGTTCGCACTATGCCTTTGCCTGGCGAAGCTGGCCGGTTTCGGCTGAGGGACCCCGCTGGACGCACTTCGGAAGGCTTCCGGGCATCCTCAGTCTCGCTCTGAGCGATGGGCGAAGGAGTCTGCTGGTGGCTCACTTCCAGGGCGACCCAGCGGATGTGGATGCCACAAGTTTGGCCGCTTCAGGTGCCCTGTGGCGCTGTATGAGCGTGGAATCACCCCCGGCAACTTCTTTGTAATTCGAAGACTTTCACCCAGCATCTGCAGTATCTTGCATCGGTATTCTAAGGGGCGCACCCATGTCCGCAGTCAGCACCGCCAACCTCGTCGGAATCACTGGTATTGCCCGTCGCCTCGTACAGGACGGGGTGCTAGAGGAGGCCGCTGCCCGTGACGCCATGGCCAAGGCCGGCGCTGCCAAGCAGCCTTTGCCGCAATGGTTCGCCGAGAAGAAGCTGGTCACGGCCGCCCAGCTCGCTGCCGCCAATGCCCTCGAGTTTGGCATGCCCCTGCTCGATGTCTCGGTGTTCGACGGCACCCAGAACGCCATCGCCCTCGTCAGCGAAGAACTCCTCCGCAAGCACCGCGTCCTGCCGCTGTTCAAGCGCGGCGGCAAGCTGTTCGTGGGTACCAGTGACCCCACCCATTCGCTGGACGAGATCAAGTTCCATACCAACCTGGTGGTGGAGCCGATCCTGGTCGACGAAGAGCAGATCAAACGCACCCTGGAACAGTGGCAGTCCAAGCACGATACGCTCGGTTCGGCGCTGGGCGGCGACGACGACGGCATGGGCGACCTGGATGTGTCGACCGGCGACGAGGAGGGCGGTTCCACCGACTCCGGTGTGGACGCCAAGGGCGACGACACCCCGGTGGTGAAGTTCGTCAACAAGGTGCTGATCGATGCGATCCGCAAGGGCGCCTCGGACATCCATTTTGAGCCGTACGAAGACGATTATCGCGTGCGCTTCCGTATCGATGGCCTGCTCAAGAACGTGGCCAAGGCCCCGGTGAAGCTCAACCAGCGCATCGCCGCGCGCCTGAAGGTGATGTCGCAGCTGGATATCGCGGAAAAGCGCGTGCCGCAGGATGGTCGCATCAAGCTCAACCTGTCCAAGACCCGCCAGATCGACTTCCGCGTAAGCACGCTGCCCACCCTGTTCGGCGAGAAGATCGTGCTGCGTATCCTGGATGGCAGCGCGGCGAAGCTGGGCATCGACAAGCTGGGTTACGAGCCGGCGCAGCAGCAGCTGTTCCTGGACGCCATCCACAAGCCCTACGGCATGGTGCTGGTGACCGGCCCGACCGGCTCGGGCAAGACGGTGTCGCTGTATACCGCGCTGGGCATCCTCAACGATGAAACGCGCAACATCTCCACCGCCGAAGATCCGGTGGAAATCCGCCTGCCCGGCGTCAACCAGGTGCAGCAGAACAACAAGCGCGGCATGACCTTCGCCGCAGCGCTGCGTTCGTTCCTGCGCCAGGATCCGGACATCATCATGGTCGGCGAAATCCGCGACCTGGAAACCGCCGAGATCGCGATCAAGGCCGCGCAGACCGGCCACATGGTGCTGTCCACGCTGCATACCAACGATGCGCCGCAGACCATCGCGCGCCTGATGAACATGGGTATCGCGCCGTTCAACATCACCAGCTCGGTCACGCTGGTGGTCGCCCAGCGCCTGGCGCGGCGGCTGTGCAGCAACTGCAAGCGGCCGATCGAGCTGCCGGCGCATGCGTTGCTGGCCGAAGGCTTCACCCAGGCGCAGATCGATGCGGGTATCCGCCTGTTCGAGCCGGTGGGGTGCGAGGAGTGCACCGAGGGCTACAAGGGCCGTACCGGTATCTACCAGGTGATGCCGATGAGTGAGGAAATCTCGGTGATTGTGCTGGCCGGTGGCAATGCCATCCAGATTGCCGAGGCCGCGCAGCGTGCCGGGGTGAACGACCTGCGGCAGTCGGCGCTGGTCAAGGCCGCGGCGGGCACCACCAGCCTGGCCGAGATCAACCGCGTTACCAAGGATTGATCAGCAGGATGGATTGAACGGAAAAGGCCCGCGGATGCGGGCCTTTTCATGTGTGCGAACCCCGGACCCCTGCCCTCAATCCATGCCCAGCTTCTTCAGCTTGTAGCGCAACGCGCGGAAGGTGATGCCCAGTTGCGCGGCGGTGCGGGTCTTGTTCCAGCGGTTTTCTTCCAGCGCCTTCTGGATGGCGGTGCGCTCCATCTGCTCGATGTAGAAGGGCAGCGCACCATTGCCCGCGGGCAGGTCGACCACGGCTTCTTCGTGCATCGGTGCCGGGCCGGCGCCATGGCGCGGCGTGGCGTGCTGCGGCAGGCGCAGGTCACTGGCGCCGATGCTGTCCGACTCGGCCAGGGCCAGGGCGCGTTCCAGGATATTCTCCAGCTCGCGCACGTTGCCCGGGAAGTGGTACTGCGCCAGCGCGTCGATGGCCGACGGTGCCAGCAGCGGGGTGGGGCGCTCGTGGGTGCGGGCCAGCCGCGCCAGGATCGAGGCAGCCAGTTGCGGCAGGTCGCTGCGGCGCTCGCGCAGCGGCGGCACGCGCAGTTCGATCACGTTGATGCGGTAATACAGGTCGTGGCGGAAGCGGCCGTCCTCGACCAGTTCGCCCAGGTCCTTGTGCGTGGCCGACAGGATGCGCACGTCCACCGGTACTTCAGTGGCGGCACCGACCGGGCGGATCGACTTTTCCTGGATGGCGCGCAGCAGCTTGACCTGCATCTGCAGCGGCAGTTCGGCCACTTCGTCCAGGAACAGGGTGCCGCCATGGGCGGCCTGGAACAGGCCGGGCTTGTCGGCGTGGGCACCGCTGAAGCTGCCTTTCTTGTGCCCGAAGAACTCGCTTTCCATCAGCTCCGACGGAATCGCGCCGCAGTTGACCGGGACGAAGGTGCCGGCCGAACGCGCGCTCTGCGCGTGGATGGTGCGGGCGACCAGTTCCTTGCCCACCCCCGATTCGCCCAGGATGTAGACCGGGGCCTGGCTGCGCGCGACCTTGGTGATGGTGGTGCGCAGCCCGTTCATCGCCGGCGAATCCCCCAGCAGGCGGGCGGCCTGTTCCGACGGCGGCGCGGCAGGTACGGCGCGCTCGCTGTTGTTGAGCTCCAGCGCGTGCTTGACCAGCCCGCGCAGTACCGAGATGTCCACCGGCTTGCTGACGAAGTCAAAGGCGCCGGCCTTCAGCGCCTCCACGGCCAGGTCCATGCTGCCGAACGCGGTGATCATCGCCACCGGCGTGCGCGGGTAGTGCTGGGCGATCTCGGTGACCAGCTCGATGCCGTTGCCGTCGGGCAGGCGCATGTCGGTGATGCACAGATCGTACGGGTTGCTGGCGAGCAACTCGCGGGCTTCGGCGAGGTTGGCGGCGGTGCTGATGCGCAGGCCCATGCGGCCCAGGGTCAGTACCAGCAGTTCGCGGATGTCACGTTCGTCGTCGACGACGAGGGCGCTGCGGGTGTCGTTCATATGGGGGAAAGATAGCCGAGGGCGGTTGGATCCGACAAATGTTTGACGCATGCGGCGACCCGCAGCGACGGTGCCTGCCGTGAACGGTTCATTGCGGCAGCATCGTGTGCGGGCCGGCCAGGACCAGCCGGAAGCAGGCGCCACCGGCCGGCACCGACACGTATTCCAGGTTGGCCTGGTTGGCCTTGCATAGCTCGCGGGCGATATACAGGCCCAGCCCGGTGCCGTGCTCGGAGGTGGTGAAGAACGGGCGGAACAGCTGGCTGGCCACCGATTCGGGGATGCCCGGGCCGCGGTCCATCACGGCGATGACGGCGGCGCGCTCCTGGCGCGCCACGCGCAGCCGTACCCGTGCCGGTTCCTGGCCGACGCGACCGTATTTGAGGGCGTTGTGCACCAGCACGGTGAGGATCTGGTGCAGGTGGCGCGGGTCGACCAGGGCGTGCACCGAGGTTTCGGTGATGATCGGCTCGATGCTGTCGGTTTCCAGGGTGATGCCCTGTTTGTACTCCAGCACGAAGCGGCGTACGAACGCGGCCAGGTCCAGGTTTTCCGGGTTGGCGCGTTCGCGCCGGGCCAGGCCGAGCACGCTTTCGACGATGCCGTTGGTGCGCTGGCACTGCTGGTGGATGATCTGCAGCAGGCGGCGGTCGGTGTCGCCGATGGCAGTGGATTCTTCCAGCAGCTGGGCGGCGTAGTTGATGGCCGCCAGCGGGTTGCGGATCTCGTGCGCCAGGCTGGCCGAGAAGCGCCCCATCGCCGACAACGTCAGCGATTCGGCGCGCCGCGAGACCACGGTGGAGTCGTCCAGGAACACCAGGGTGAGGTCGCTGCCGGCCAGCAGGCGGGCAAACCGCGGCTGTACTTCGGGCTGGTCCGGGGACAGCTGCAGCGGCGTTTCTTCGTTGGTCCAGCCGTTGCGCCAGCGCTGCAGGCGACGGCTCAGGTCCGGCGCGGCGCTGCCCAGCTCGAGCCGGCCGCTGCCGCCGTTGCCATCGGCGTCGCCGATCAGGGTGGAGGCCGCTTCGTTGGCCAGGGTGATGCGGTTGGCGCCGTCCACCACCAGCACGCCGGTGCGCATGCGGCGGATGATCAGCTCGTTGATCTGGAACAGGTTGGCCACTTCGTCGCCGCGCTGGTTGGCCAGCTGCTGGTTGCGGCGCGCGCGGTTGCCGACCTGGTAGCTGACGAAGGCCAGCGCCAGATAGCTGGTGATGAACATGGCCAGCTCGGCCAGGGTGCGGGTGGGGTCGCCGCCTTCCAGCAGCTTCCACATGTATTCACCGGCGGTGGCTGCGCTGGCGGCCACCGCCAGCCCCAATCCCAGGCTGAGGGGGAGCAGGGTAGCGGCTGCGGCGATGTTGAACAGCAGCGACATCGAAATGCCGGCACTGGCCCCGGGCAGGGCATGCGCCAGCAGGGTGGCGGCGACGATGTCCACCGCCACGCCGCTCACGACGATGCGGCGCAGCCAGCGCTCGCTGCGGCCTACCAGCAGAATCACCAGCGCCAGCAGCAGGTAGATGCCGCTCACCCAGAAGGCCAGCTGCGGATGGTCGGCGGCACCGACCAGGTTGCTCAGCGGGCTGAACAGCAGCGCGGCGATCACGGTGGTGATCAGCAGGCGATACAGCGCGAAAAAGTACAGCTCCCGCTTCGGTATCGATTCGATGCGGTCGATCAATGAAGCACTGGGTGACACGCCGGAACTCCCCTTCTGGCTGCCCTGGTAACGCCGAGCCAGGCTCGACGGCGTTTCAACGGCCTGGGCCGGCCCGTAGAGAGATCAGTATAGGCACGCCATCCCCTGAAGGGGCCTGCCAATCGCCCGATGCCGCGCAATCGGGCCGCATCCGACCCGCCCGCGGTCGGGCAGGCCGGCCGCAACTGCCTGAATGAAGGTGGAAATCTGCCCGGGCTCCGCCGCCGGCTCGCGTGTCTTTGCGCCTGCGCGCCGGCTCGTCCACAATAGTGGGCCCGCCGCGGTCCGTGCCGGTGCCCCGTGAGGGAGCCTTGGAGATGCGTGCGGTCGTTCCTATTCCCACGGTGACGCATGAATTTCCACGAATACCAGTCAAAACAACTGCTTGCCGAGTACGGCATCCCGGTGCCGGCCGGCAAGGTCGCCGCTACCCCGGACGAAGCAGTCGAAGCTGCCCAGTCGCTGGGCCAGGGCCCCTGGATGGTCAAGGCGCAGATCCATGCTGGCGGTCGCGGCAAGGCAGGCGGCGTCAAGTTCTGCAAGACCACCGACGATGTGAAGGCCGCTGCGGCCAAGATGCTCGGCACCAAGATGGCTACCTACCAGACCGCTGGCGTCGAGCTGCCGGTCAACCTGGTGCTGGTGACCACCGCCGGTGAGATCGTCAAGGAACTGTACCTGTCGGTCCTCGTCGACCGCGGCACCAAGACCATCACCTACATCGCTTCTTCGGAA
>Ga0308163_10000716_pt1 | contig 48100 bp, 73 predicted proteins | sample PhyTR1_FD_201037 | JGI IMG/M metagenome (GOLD analysis project Ga0308163, IMG submission 201037) | Phyllosphere microbial communities from UC Gill Tract Community Farm, Albany, California, United States - DLSLT.R1 | ecosystem: Host-associated > Plants > Phyllosphere > Unclassified | place: USA... | reverse complement strand
CAGAATTGCTGCCATAACAGACATGGGATTACAATTCAAGGAATTTAATGAAGGGATGCCGTTAGGTGGGCATTGGAGCCATTGCCCCGACAGCTTTAAGCTAGCCCGCCCTTTACAAATGGAGAACAAATAAGTGAAATACGAAAAAAAGACAGTGAAATCTCTCCTGCGCATTGATGGACAATACACAGACCATCAGGGCATTGAGATTGAAACAGAGGGAGCCAACCTCCCATATGTAGACACAAAGGTTTGGAAGAGCGAAGCTGATGGCTCCCTGCGTGGTGAATCATATGAATATGTCCTCCGTAAACCCATTCCCTTTGGCGCTGAGAACGCTGCTCTGGCAGAGCTGAAAGCAGCCTGGGAGACACAAGGTAGTAAGATTAAGAACAGCCCTAACGCTGGTGTGCACGTTCATATCAACTGTTCTGACCTGACAGTGACACAGCTGTTCAACTACATCAGTCTTTATCTGGTGGTTGAGGAAATTCTGGTTAACAAATGCGGGGAACATCGCATTGGCAACCTGTTCTGTCTCCGCGCCTCAGATGCTGAATACCTGATTGAGATGTTGATGGAGAGCGTTAAGCAGCAAGACCTGCGCATCTTGCACACAGATGACCTGCGTTACGCTTCAATCAATGTTAAGGCATTGGGTGACTATGGCTCCGTTGAATTCCGTGCATGGCGTGCTGATGGGGATTTAGAGGCTGTAGCTTGGTGGTGCCGTCTTTTGCAACACCTCAAACATCTGGCTCGTGAGATTGATAACCCAGCACAGATTGTCTCTGATTCTTCTATGATGGGCAGCTATGGCTTCTTCACTAAGGTGTTAGGGCCATTTGCTAAGGACATTGAATGGACAGCAGCATTTGATGATGCTATTCGTGACAGTGTTCGTCGTGTTCAACAATACGCGTATATGGGAGATTGGTAATGGATAAAGCGACACACATTGGAACTATTGAAACGGTTTTAAGCCATAATATTGAATGGAACGAGCGCAGCCGTAAGGTGAGAGCTGCTTATGCGGATGGCTCTTTTGGAGGGTGGTTTGGAGACTATACAAAAGAGCAACTAGAGCGTCTACAGTGGGTGATGAAATCTGTCAAGCCCAAGTACATGGTGAACAAATGAAGCTGAATAAGAAAACCTTGTATAAGGTGAGGATGCATAGACGGCATGATAATCTGTTCGTTCATGCTAAGCTCGTTAGCCGGAATGGAGATAGTGCTAAGTTTGTTGTTGTAAAGAATTTCTGTGAGGGGCTCAACCGGCTAGCACCTGGACGAGTGTTTGATGTCTGGTCTCACAATGTTGAGCGGGATGTTAGTAAGGTGATTCTTAATTGGGAGAACAAATGAAAGCTACGCATGTTGTAATAGCTAATGAGGGAAAATACCTAAAGGCCGGAGAGAAGGTTTATATCTACAGGCATGAGCCGGGAGATGCTACCTGTACGGTTCAAAGCATCTTGCCTTCATTTGGAGACGGAAGATGGTGTACTTGGGCACACAACCTAAAGAAAATATTCACTCAAATGGAAAACAAATGAAGACATACATCTATTCACATAACCCATTCAGTGAAGGGGCGAAGTCTCTGTCCCAGGCATTAGAAGTTAAACGCATTAAGCATGGCAACAGCAAGTTTAGAGGCAGCCAATTAAAGCGTGTAATCAACTGGGGAAGTGCTGCTCTTCCTGACCAAGTGGCAGCATGTCACATCCTCAACAAACCAGAGAACATCCGTAACGCTTCAAATAAATTAAAATCTTTTGAACTTTTCCAACAAGCGAATGTCTCTATTCCCCCATTCTTCACAAGCAAGGAACAAGCTAGTGCGTATCTCCAGGAAGATGATTCTCGTAGCGTTGTGTGTCGCACTGTTCTTAACGGGCATAGTGGTGTCGGCATCGTTATGGCTGACAGTGCAGATGATTTGGTGGATGCTCCGCTGTATACTGCCTATGTGAAGAAGCAGGAAGAATATCGTTACCATGTCTTTATGGGTAAGGTGGTGGACATTCAGCGTAAGGCGCGTAAGCTTGACGTTCCAAAGGAAGAGGTGAATTGGCAGATACGCAATCTTGACGGTGGATTCATCTTTGCTCGTGAAGGTGTTGAAGAGAATGAAGTGGCAAGCAAGAATGCTATCATAGCTGTAGAAGCTCTTGGTTTAGACTTCGGTGCTGTAGACATCGTCTGGAATAAGAAGGATGATTTGTATGTAGTGTTGGAGGTAAACACAGCCCCAGGTTTGTCAGGCACTACGCTAGATGGCTATGCTAAACGATTTAAGGAGATGCTATGAAATTTAAGGTTGGAGATAAGGCAACCGGGAATGCGTATGCTGATGGAGTTTATGGATACACAACCTCAGCTGCAATTATGCGGGTAGAGGCTGTTTTCGAGGAACAACAGAAAGTCAGGGTTGTGGTAGTCTCACACAAAGAAAGCGACAGATACATCGGTAAAGGAGATGTGATTTCGGCTAAGGCCCTGACACTTATCTCACCGCGTCTTTTTATTAACAAATAAAGGAGAGTAGATGGGAATCCTCGTGGGAAGAACTGGTCACGCCTGTGGCTCCCGCCACGGCTTAAACTTATATGAAGAACCAGATGGACGAGTGACAGGGTTTTGTTTTAGCTGTAAGGGCTATGAACCAAATCCGTTGGGCGGTAACACAATGGAGAAGGCTGGCATTGAACGCACAGTAAAGTCTCCAGAAGAAATCAAGAAGGAGCTTGATGAGATTGGTCAATACCCTGTTAAGGGCTTAGATGACCGTAAGATTGGCTTAGGAACCATGCGCTATTTCAATTGCCATGTCTCCTTAGACCAGGAACGTCAGGAGGATGTAGAGGTTCATTACTATCCATATCATGAGATTGGTAGTGGCGAGCTAGGTGGATATAAAGTGCGTATCGTAGAAGGTAAACGCATCTTCTCATTAGGCAGTGTGAAGAATGTCTATCCCTTCGGATGGCAACAGGCAATAGCATCAGGGAGTCCCCGTGTTTACATTACGGAGGGGGAGATTGATGCCATGAGCTTGTTCGCTGAACTAATGAAGAAGAATAAAGCGAGTGCTCAATATGCAGACAACATTCCTGCGGTGGTATCAGTTCCTCATGGCGCAGCATCGGCAAGCCGTGACATTGGCAAGATTCTCCCCGAGCTTCGGAAACACTTTAAGGAAGTGGTTCTGGTGTTTGACCAAGATGACGCTGGCAGAGCTGCTGTGGAAGATGTATTACGCATCATTCCAGAAGCAAAAGTAGCAACAGTTCCTGGGAAGGACGTGAATGATTGTGTTGTCAACGGTCACATTAAGGCGCTAGTTAACGCTGTGTTGTTCAATGCAACAATCCCGAAGAATACACGTCTTGTCTATGCTGAGGATTTGTTTGAACAGGCTAAGAAGCCAGCTGAATATGGTTTGTCTTGGCCTTGGAAAGAAACTACGAAGAAGACTCGTGGTATTCGCTTTGGTGAGACAATCTATATTGGCGCTGCTCAGAAGATGGGGAAGAGTGAGGTGGTTAATGCCATTGGTGCTCATCTGATTAAAGAGCACGGCTTGAAGATTATGATGGCTAAGCCGGAGGAAGCAAACGCCAAGACAGTGAAGCTGTTGGCTGGTAAAATCGCCGAGGCTATCTTTCATGACCCGGAGATTGCTTTTGATGAACCCGCTTATGACAAAGCCTGTGAGATTATGAGGGGGAAAGTGGTGCTGCTCAACCTCTACCAGCATTTAGGCTGGGAGACTCTTAGAGCGGATATCAGGGCTGCTGCTGCACAGGGTGTTAAAGCTGTGTTCATAGACCCAATCACAAACCTCACTAACGGAATGGACGCAGCAACAGCTAACACCAAGCTCCAGGAAATTGCTCAGGAACTGGCTGCTATGGCGTTGGATTTAGATATTGTCATCTTCATCTTCTGTCACTTGCGCAACCCCGAGAGTGGCACTCCACATGAGCGTGGAGGTAAGGTGCTGTCCAGTCAGTTTGCTGGTTCTCGCGCCATGGCCCGTAGCTGTAACTATCTATTCGGTATCGAGGGAAATAAAGACCCTGACTTACCAGAAGATGACCGAAACTGCCGACAGATTGTTCTTTTAGAAGACCGAGAGTTTGGTGAAGTTGGTCCCACTAATCTGTATTGGAATAAACGTAACGGAGCATTTGTAGAATTATGAAAATAAAACTAGTGATGGTTGTTGAGTGCGAAGACGAGTGGGACGTAGATATCATCTGGGATGCTGCCTCATCAGAAGCATATAATAATCCGGACATCAAAGGGTTGGAATTTGTTTCAGCTATTCAGGTGAAAGAAGAATGAACACAGTCGAACTAATCACTAAACACTTTGAGGAGCAACGTAAGCCCATCCTTGCTATGGCTAAACGTCAAGTGGGGGAGTTCTGGCATGAGGATTGTGTCAGTGAGGCGTACACACGTTGCCTTCAATACGCTGGAAATAAGAAGCCCATCCTTGAGATGGACTATTACATCAAATATGTGCTAGGCACTGTTATCCGTGAATACTTACGAGATAATGTATCAGGGGAGGAGCTGGAAGAGTGGATGTGGGAGAGCGGGGAGCTTGCTGATGAAATGAGAGCCTCTGGTGTTCTTGGGGAAGTGTTGCAAGAAATGGAGAAGCTTGATGAGCCACATCGCTCTGCTGTCTATCTTAGCATGATTAGTGGAGAGAAAGTGGAGAAGACATCTAAGATTACAGGGCTGTCAGAGGGAGCCATTAAGATGGCTGTAATGCGATTTCGGAGAGAGGTGAAAGAGAAGTATGGCGAAATGGACGCATAAAGTAACTCATAAAGAAGCTGGGTGGGTGGTATATCTGAACCATAAGGAATGGCAGGAGCTATCCATCAACTCAGAGGAGTGCGTTGATGAAGGCTCTTGGGGAGAAGGGCAGTCATCCGAAGAGTACCTGGATATGTTGAAAGAGCACTATGACCAGGTTATAGTTGAGAAAGTTCGTCCTATTCAATTGGAGAACAAATGACAAAGGTAAGGGTGTTCGACATAGAGGCGAATGGCTTGACACCCGACACAATTCACTGCATGGTGTTCCGTAGCCTGGATGACAAGCAAGTTGATATTTTCCGCCCACATCAGATGAAGGAAGCTGTAGCGTTCATGGACAGCTGTGATGTGTTAATTGGACATAATGTGCTCAGCTATGACCTACCAGCTGTGAAGAAAGTGTTAGGATATGAGTATAAAGGGAAGAAGGTTGACACGCTCCTCATGTCTCGTTTGCAATGTCCAAATCGTCAGGCCCCTTTGACAGCCAGGGGAGACCCAAAGGCGATGAAGAGCCCACATGGCTTAGGCTGCTGGGGATATCGTGTAGGGCGCGGTAAGCCTGAGCATGAAGATTGGGAGACATTCAGTGAGGAGATGCTTCATCGTTGTTCGGAAGATACAGCCATTAACGTTGCTGTGTACCATGAGCTGATGAAGGAAGGGAAGGGCCTCAATTGGAGGGATGCACATATGCTGACCTTCAAGTTGTTTGAGAATCTACAAATGCAGGAGGATGCAGGTTGGCGCTTAGACGTTAAACACATCGAGCGCTCACTTAATCTTGCTGCTCATTGGGTGGGGCGAATAGACCGGATGCTGGAGGCTAGTCTTCCCTATATCTGCAAACCAGCTGAAACTAAAGAGAAGGGTGGAGGCCCTTACAAATACGTTAAAAAAGTGTTCATGAAGGGCAGCTCCCCTGAGAAACCTATCTATTCTGAGTCAGTGTTGAAGGTGTTTGGAGAGGACAGCCACATTGTAGCAGCTCCTTTCTCGCGGGTTGAGGTGAGGAAGATAAAGCTAGGTAGTGATGATGAGGTTAAGAGATTCCTCCTAGATAACGGCTGGATTCCAGATGCTTGGAATACAAATGATGCTGGGGAGAACACATCACCTAAGCTGAACAAAGATACTACCTTTGAGGGTGTTGAGGGGGTAGCTGGTAATCTGATTGTTCTTCGTTCTCGTGTGAATGACCGAGCTTCTATTATGCGCGGTTATCTCGCTAACGTGAGGGAGGATGGAAGATTATCGAGCATCGTATCGGGTCTGGCAGACACCCGGAGGATGAAGCACAAGCAGATTGTTAACGTCCCTAATGCTGATGCATTTATGGGTCCCATGATGCGTAAGTGTTTCATTGCTCGTGAGGGGTATACACTAGTCGGGTGCGATGCAGCGGGTTGCCAGGACAGAATGCTCGCATCAAGAGCTAACGACCCAGAGCTTACACGCATCCTTTTGGAGGGAGACAAGGAGCAGGGCACGGATGCACACACACTTGTTATGAATCGCGTTAATAAGATTTGTGATAAGTATGGCCTAAAGCGGATTAAGCGCGGTGCAGGGAAAAACATTGGCTTTGGCTGGAAGTTTGGAGCCGGGGACCCAAAGCTAGGTAGAATGGTCCATGGAAATAAGGAGGTTGGTGCTGAGATTAGGGAGGCGTTGCGTGAGTTGTTCCCAGCCCAGGCTAGGGTTATGGATGAACTCACTGCTGAATGGAGAAAGAGAGCTAAGCGTAGAATGAACAAGTGGAATAAGCTTGAATACTACGATGGATGGGTGACATCAATAGACGGTGCCCCGAACTTCATACAGTCAGAGCACGCTGTTCTAGTTTACACCTTACAGAATGATGAAGCGATTTTTATGTCGAAGGCGTATAATCTGGCACATCAATACTTGTCGGAGAGGTACAAATGGGGTGATGATTTCTTGATTGTAAACTTCAATCACGATGAATTTACAACCGAATGCAGAGAAGAAATTGCTCAGGATGTAGCTAAGATTGTACTTAAGGCTTACGCTGACGCTAGTGATTACTACGCGTTTAAAGTTCCACAGATAGGAGACGCGTCAATTGGAAAGAATTGGTATGAAATCCACTAAGGTGAGTTATGAAACCAGTAAATAAAGATACAGTGAAGGCGGAGCTTGACCGTCTCCTCCAAATCAAGAAGGACTTTGGTCAGATGGCTTTGAGGGATGAATGGTTATATGAATGTTTGTTCCAACTTCATGAGAAAATAGAACAGGAGAAGAAATGAATATCACCTTTGACAAATACACCAACAAATATTTCATTGCTTTCACAGAGAGCAACGTTGTATCGTTCAGCTTTGAAGAGCTGGAGCAGCTAGGGGAGAGCATCCATCAAGTGGTGCAAGACTCATATTCACAACAGCTTCAAGATGATTTAGGAGGAGATTATGTGTGCGATGGATGTCTTATCTAAGCTAAAGCTTGGTAAGAGATACGTTCCTAAGAATCGAGGGGAGGTGTATTACGACTACGTGCTTCCTTTTGGAGTTGTTGGTAATCATGGGATTGTCACCTGCGCTGTTGGCTCTGGAGAATGGAGAGTGAACACCATCCTTAATGTTAAACACATTTTGATGGACTACAAATTAGAGAAACCAATTCAATGGGAGAATAAATGAGAACAGGTCAGAACGTAGTGTTAACGCGTCAGATTGCATATCCAACAACGGATGAGCATGACCAGCCCATCACTTCTTATTTAGAGAAGGGGGCTGTAGGGAAAGTGGCTGGCATCATTGAAGCAGGTAGTGAGACAATGGTGTTGTTCCAGCCGGAAGGTATTGAGCAAGTGTTTGCTGTGAGCAAATCAGCTGTAAAATAATTATAATTATAAAGAGGATTAAAAGATATGGCGCTTCAATCAGCCCTTAAAACAACTAAAGCAGCCTCTAACGTTAAACGTGTAGCACAAGCTGAGCTGGAAATTGATAACTACCCATGCCGTGTAGCTCAGGTGATTGACCTAGGTCTGCATCATAAAGATTTGTGGGATGATGTGAATAAGAAATTTACTAAAGATTTACAGAAGGCACCAGTTAATATGTTGATGGTGACATACGAATTTACTACGGAGTTTGTGAAAGATGAAGAAGGCAATGAATTGGTTGACAAACCACGTTGGCTTTCTGAGCGTTTCCCCGTCTATGCTCTGGATAGTGAGCTGGCTACTTCTACCAAACGATATAATGCTTTCGACCCCGGTGCAGGGAAGTTTGGTGGTGATTGGAGTCGTATTGCTGGAGAGCCTTGTTCTGTAAGCATTACGCATAAGAAGAGTGGTAAGGCTAAGATTGGTAATGTAGCTAAGCCAATGAAGGGGATGCAGGTGGCAGAGCTTAAAAACCCAATCAAGGTGTTTGATTTGGGCGAGCCAGACCTGGACATCTTCAACAGCTTGCCTGAATGGTTGCAGGAAGAAATCAAGAGCAACCTGGAATACGCAGGAAGCCCTCTAGAACGTCTTCTAACGGGCGGTGTTGTGAAGGCTAAGGAAGATAAGCCTAAAGCTGTACAGTCTGCCCCAGCCGCTCCTGTAGAGGTTCCTGTGGAAGATACGGGTAAATCAGAAGACGCCCCTTGGTAAGATAACTAATGGACAAGGAAGTCCACATAATAAAATGGTGATGTATGCAGCCTTTAATCGATTCAGATTTACTATGCTATGAGATTGGCTTTGCCACTCAGAAGAAAGATGAAAATGGAGACATCCACCCATCTCCTGTAGAAGAAGTTAACCAGCTAATTGATAACCGCATTAAGGAAATCTGTGCTGCTGTTTACGCTACAGAAAAGCCACGCTTGTTTCTGACAGGCAAAGGCAACTTTAGATACGATATTGCTAAGCGTCGTGAGTACAAAGGAAATCGCAAGCAGATTAAGCCGTTCCATTACAAATACATTAGAGCGTACCTGTGCAGCCAATGGGATGCTGAGATTGTAGATGGGATGGAAGCTGATGATGCTATGGCGATTGCTCAGACAGAGCGTATTGAGCAGAGGGATACAATTATTTGTAGCAGGGACAAAGACTTAAGAATCGTTCCAGGTTATGGCTATGGCTGGGAGGCAGGTAAGCAGGGGAGCTGGGGGCCACATTGGATTGATGAGATGGGCACCTTAGAACTTAAGGGGCCTAAGAAGCTGATTGGTACAGGTCTCAAGTTCTTTTACTCCCAGCTCCTTACGGGTGACGCTACAGATTGTTACGATGGCCTTCCTGGCTGTGGCCCAATTAGAGCGTATGAAGTGTTGAAGGAATGCAAGACAGAGGAGGAGTTGTACCAAGCTGTTCTCTCTGCTTATCAAGCTAAGTTCCCAGAAGAAGCTGTAGCAATGATTGAAGAGCAAGCTCATCTAGCCTGGATGGTGAGAGCTAAAGACGAAGAAGGAAACCTAATCCACTGGAGCGCACCTGTATGAAAATCTACAAAGCTGTTATTTACGAAAGAGTGGGATTTGGTGCTGACGAAATTGTATCCAAGCACTTTGTTCACAAACACAAGGCAGAGGCTTGGACAGCCTGGCACCTAGAAGATTTGGGTTTGGAGCATGACCTAGAAGACTATGGAAGTGCAATCCAGGAGTTGGAGGTGTTGGAGTGAACGTATACATTATCACCTTCTGCCACGCACAAGCTGGTGTGTTTGGCTTGATTGAGACAGCCTTCTTTGATGAAGAAGAGTGTAAGAGGGCATTAGAGAAATACAAGCTGGAAGATGATTTAGGAATTGAATATGTAATGGATGAGCTGAAAGTGGAGGTGACTATTCAATGACTAAGGCTAAGAAGCCTTACATTCCCTGGATGCAAAGAACAGAGGCTGCTCGCTTCTCCTTCATCAAGGGGGCATTAAGAGCAGGCACTGTACGCTACCCACCAAAGTATGAGGTGTTGAATGCAGCTAAGCGCGGTAAAATGGTTAATGACCAAACGGGGCGTCTGGCTGAGCATTATCAGTGCGCAGCTTGTGGGGGCCTATTTGTTGCTTCTAATATTGTGGCTGATCACATCGAGCCCGTTATTCCTGTATCCGGGTTTACTAATTGGCATGATGTCGTTGTGCGCCTCTTCTGTAACCCTTCTGGATTACAGGTATTATGCAAACCATGTCATAAATTAAAGACTCAAGCAGAGAACGCTGAGCGTAAGAAATCTAAATAACTATTATAAGGCAGAGCCGAATGAAAAACCCAGAAACGTTTGTAGACATCAAAGACCAAGTAGTTCAAGCATACAACCGAGCTAAGACATCACTAGCCATTCTGGAAGAAGATGGGGAGCAGGCTGTACGTGAATACTTCCTACAATTCAGTGACGCTGACAAAGCTTCTATTGCTAAGATGATGGTGCTACATGCTCGTGATGCAGAAGGCACCCTTAAGCTTGTGCAAGAGCGTGTCCGTGAAACTACTAATTAACACTGTATGTGCCTACACTGTGGGCATTATTGCTATCATCCTTTTATCAAAAGCCGGAGAAATTTTATGTCAGTATATCAAGTAGCAATTATCTTTGAAGCCCACGACGACGCTTCCGCAACAGAATTTGCTGAGAAGCTAGCTGCTGTGTCCCAAGAGCATGGTGATACAGGTTGGGTGGAGAACGCCAAGATTGCCTTCACCAAATATGAGCCTGAAGTCTCAGGTGATGAGAAGGAGGCAACAGAAGTTGCTGACGTCTGATTGGTGCAAGAAGAAGGCTGAGGAAGCGGAGCAGTCAGGGGATGACAAAGGGACTAAAGCCTATAGAGAATTGGAAGCATTGTGGAGGAAACGAGAGAATGAAAAAGCTGCTAAATTATCTTGTGTATGTGGTAAATCTGTATCTGGCCTATGTGTTGGTTACTGCGCTCTTGGGGACGCACCAGCTGAATAAGATGGAGATTGTGCTTGCACTGCTCACTGTTATCTCAGATACGCTGCTAACTATGAGGGTGAAACAGCTTGAGCGGGATTAAACACGACAATGGCAAGACAGACATGGGCCTCCTGTTCAGGGAGGTGCCATATGCCCTGGAGGAAGTTGGCAAGGCGCTCCAGATGGGCAGCACCAAATATGGTGTTGGAAATTGGTTAAAGGTGGAAGATGGTAATTCTCGTTATCTTAGCGCTATGGTTCGTCATCTTACGGCGTATTACAAAGGTGAGTTGATTGACAAAGAGAGTGGCCTGAGCCACCTTGTTCACGTAGCAACTAATGCTATGTTCTTAGCTGATTTGGAGAAAAGAAATAATGACGACAATTGCATGGGCACGGGGAATCTTAGCAGCGGACAGTCGAATGACAGCCGGGCTGCAATTGAAGAGCGACCGCTTCAAGAAGATATTCACGCCGAAGGATTCCACCATCCTGGGGCAAAAGGTTTTGGCCTATGCCCTAGCGGGCGACGCCTCATCCCAGCTAGTTCTAAAAGCTGTTCTTGCGGAGGGTTTAGATGTGCTGTCCACTTTGGAAAGTGAGGATGATTTCCAGGCCATTGTGGTGACAGAGGAGAGTGCCTACCTGGTAAACAAAGACAGTGAGAAGAGCTGCTTTGGCATTCTGGAGATTTATGAAGACAATCACTTTGCTCTAGGTTCAGGCAGCACAGTGGCTAATTACATCCTGGCTAAAGGCGGAGACCCTGTAGACGCTGTAGCAGCTGCTATGAGTACAGATTTGGGAAGCGGAGGAGATATTGTGCGTTGGACTCGTGAGGGTGATTTAGAATGATTATTTATGTGCTGTATTCAGTAGAAGACAAGCTGATTGGAGTGGCATCAAGCGAGGAAAAGCTGTGGGAGTTAGTTTATGACTTAGAGCGTTTTGCCCCCGGAGTAATTCCCAAGGAGTACCACTCTTACGTTGATGGCTACTACACCGAAGTACACAGAGTCTATGGACTAGACTGATGCCTTCTGAAAGCAACCATTCTAAGAATGTAAGGAACTGGCACAGAGCAGGGCTAGACCCCTGCCTGTTTCCTAAGAAACGCTTAGTTGACCAAAACAATAATAACAACAAAAAGGCTAAACAATAATATGACATATTCAGCACAACAAATTGAAGCAGTGGTGTCCCTCAAGAAGAAAGGCGTTAAGCATCGGGACATCGCAGAAGTGGTATTTGGTAAGCGTACAGCTGCCTCCTCTGTGTTCTACATTCTACATGACCATTACTATACGGTACCAGAGAAGAAACAGGGACCCAAGATTTTAATCTACGATTTGGAAACTAGCCCAGAGCTTGGCTATGTCTGGGGGCGCTTTAAACAATTCCTTGCTCCTGTTCAGGTGGAGCAACGTAGCTACCTGCTAACCTGGAGCGCTAAGTGGTTAGGTGATAAAGAGGTGATGGCTGATGCCATTCCGAACTATCGTGCCTGTGAAGGTAAATACGGGCCGGAAGATGATTTTGAGGTGGTTAGTAGTATGTGGCGTCTTCTGGATGAGTGCGATGTTGCTATTGCGCATAATGGACTTCGTTTCGACTTCCCTTATCTCAATAGCCGGTTTGCTTATCACGGTCTCGGGATGCCGTCTCCGTATAAAGCGGTGGATACTTGCAAGATTGCAAAGAAATACTTCCGCTTCCCGGCAAACTCGCTCAAAGAACTAGGCATCTACTTAGGCATTAAAACTCCTAAGCTTGATACAGACTTCCAGCTGTGGATTGATTGTATGCACGGAGTGCAAGGCGCTTGGGACTACATGGTGGAATATAACAAGTTTGATGTGAAACTGTTGGAAGAGGTGTATTTGAAACTTCGTCCGTATGATAAGAGTCATCCAAACTTGGGTCTGTATTACGAACAGAGCGATGCTGTACGCAATCCTACGACTGGCGAAGTTATGACTGGGCCATTAGAGGGGAAATATGCTTACACGTCTCAGGGAGCGTTTGAGGTGTATCAGGGAGAGGATGGTCACATGTCTCGTTCAAATAAAGCCGTTAAGCGCGTTAAACAGGTGAACACACAATAATGTACATTATCTATAGCAAAGAAGGCTGCATCAATTGTCAGAGGGCGAAAGCTCTCTTGATTGCTAAGGGAATTGAATTTGAAATGAAAATGGCTGGCGTAGATTATGATGTTGATTATCTACGAGGGCTGGGTGTCCGTCAGTTGCCGTACATCACAGAGGGAGATGAGGTGATTGGTGGGCTGGAAGAGCTGAAGAAACAGCTTTTCAAATAAGAGAGGTGGTCTGAACTATCTTGCTCTTAGGTAAGCTAAGCGGAGGGGGCACAGGGAGTGCCGCCCTCATTCTTCTTATTTAGCTTTAGTAGGGGACATGTAGACAGGGGCTTTATCTTTATAACCTGTCCACTTCTTATCTGTGTTCACCCATACAACTGGAATTGCTTTTACTTTATCCATTCTTAAATCCTCGTAGTAAATTGAATAAACCTTTCAACACTCCCTCGTTCCAAGCTGCCATTTACACCCCACACACTGTCAGATAAACCGTTGTGCTCCCTGTTCCCAATGCCCCATTAATGATTACATTCCCAGAAATAGTAGCAGTGGTTGCAGAAGCTACGGTGGCAATAGCTGCTGTAGCATAAGTGCTCCCACCAACGGCCGTGGCCTGCACTCCGTGCAACGTAGTTATTCCAGTGATGGCCTGAGACCAAGAGCCGCTAGAAGCTGTTACAATGTAAGTCAGAATCTTAGGAGAGCCGGGTACGGCTGTGCCATTGAAATACTGAGTAGGTGTTACTGGTGTATTAGTCAGATAGGTATAAGATAGGTTGGTGAAAGGGGCACTACCAGCTCCATTAGCTACAGCTACCTGCCCAAGAGAGGCAGAAGCTGCCCCTTTTGATTCGTGTAAATCAGCTCCCGTTAGAGAACTGTGAAGAACATCTGCCATTTATATCCCCTATACCTTCCATCTTCCTATTGCGACTAATGAAAGATTCTGTATTGTTGTAAACTGAACATCCGCAGCAACACGGAAAGTGCACACCGAGGTTCCCAATGCGTTAGGGTTGACTGTTGTCCTCCAGCAGCTAACGGACGCAGCTGTGTAAGCTAGCCCTCCCCCGGTGCAAGACGGGTTGGCAATAAAAGTGGCTGGGAGCGTCCATGAATACTCCATTCCCCAAAAGTTTGAAGAACCCTCTGTCCTGGCTGAGGATGTAACAGAGGCGGAGGCTACCAGATTATAGCATAACATGGTTCCGTTAGCGAATTTTATGTATGACCCATTGGCCCCACTCCCCTGCTCGAATATGGAACTGCCATCTGCCACCGTTCCGACCAACCCCATAACCGCCACAGCGCCTAGCCCCAGCCCACTCCTAGCCAATGCCTGTGTTGACCCCCCAGTTCCTCCATTGATTACCGGCAAAACCCCGCTAACCCCAGCGGTTATGTTAGCTGTCCCGTCGAATCCTGGGGAAGCTGAGGAAGTGAGAGATACCCCGATAGTCCGTGGAGTGGCAAGCTTTGTGGCAGAGGAAATGTTACCTACAATTCCCTGAGAAAAGGTATTCACCCCGGCCCAGGTGTTAGTAGCCGCTTTTAAATTAGTAATTGCAGCAGCGGATTGGGACGCTGAGGTAGCAGCCTGTTGGGAGCTCAACAGGGCAGAGGATGCCGCAGAAGAAGAAGAACTAGCTGATTGAGCAGCAGAAAAGGCACTTGCTGCGGCTGCGGCAGAAGCTGCCCCCGCCCCTTGTGCAGCCTGCACCACGTCAGACAAAGAATAATTTCCAACATACGCATTGAGTATCTGCCTGCCGTTCATGTCTAAGTCCCTGGAAAAACTAGTCTCTCCGGGGGTGTTTCCATTCCTCCAAACAAGGCTGCTGTTTATAGCGGAAGCCAGTGTGTTGAAATTATTATTTATAAGCGTCAGTTTATCCAGGGATGTGACGGGATTAATTACTACTGCCATATTTCCTCCTTGGCATCCATGCCGTATTAAATTATATTAAGGAATAGAGATGGCAGTAATTACACCGTTAGCTACAGTGAAGGTAACTACCTTGGAATCGCTCTGACCAGCTGTACGAGCTGTGGCGGTTGTCACAGTACAGGTTACAGTGCCTGAGTTAGATACAGCACCTACAGTGGCAGGAAGGCGAATGTTAGTGACAGCCTGAGCTGCTACGGTATATGTACCATTCGCAATAGCCGCACCAGCTGAGTTCTGTACAGGAGATGTACCAGCGTTATTTACTACAGCTTGAGTCTGAGATAGGTAGGTGGGAGCAGAGATGGTGCCAGCATTCACCTTAGCATAGTAGGTAGCGAGCGCATCAACGAAGTTAGTCTTATTGCTCTGTCCCACCTGACGGAAATAAGCCGCTGCTGCATCAGCCCATGCTGTTTTCTTCTGACCTGTCTGAGCGTTGAAGAATTTCTTACTTTCAATACGATAGTTATTATTAGCCATTCTATTTATTTACCTTTCTTTTTACGTCCGCCCGTGCCACGATTATCAGCACGATTGGCCTTAACGGAACGAGCACGAAGATTCTTCGTAGACTTGTCAGAAGTATTCTTATTGCGATGGTCTACATCCATTCCATCACCCTTCTTCACCTTCCCTGCTTTCACCATCTTAGCGCGAGAAGCATTACGCTCCGCACGCCTCTTCTTTTGTTCCGGGGATGAGTTATATGCTCGCTGACGAACACTATCTGCCTTAGCCCCCTTCTTGTATTGACCCTTCTTAGCCACGGTTTATTTCCTCTTGATATTTCCTAGCTGCTGCTTTATCTGCATTACACTGCCCGAGTGCATAGCTCCATTCTGGAATAGATGTAACAGCCTCACCAAAGGTCTGTGGTACTCCATCTGGCTTAGCTGTCTCCTGTAGATACCTGTCAGGAACCTTTACCACCGTATAGTTCTTTGAGCACCCGCTTAGCGTCATCAGGCAGAGGAGTGTCAGCACAAGCTTGGTTGTTAAGCGCATCTTTCAATTGTGCCTTGTATGTCTCTCGCTCTTTAGCTATTTTATCCTTCTCTGCCTGGAGCTGTTTATCAGCCTTTTCCTGGGCTGTCTTATCTTTAGCGTAAAGCTCTAGCTGCTGCTTCTGCTGGGATATCTGAACATCCTGCTTGTCAATGACAGTTCCTCTATACCACCATAGACCGCCAAACGCTACACAGAGCACCAGGAGAGCTGCAACAGCTATAGCCAATACCTTATCAACGGTAGATGTTATTAAGTTCACTGAGTGCTTCCTGTGGGCTTTTAAATTGATTGCCTATCGCCTTGCTCTGCCATAAGCGTCTCTGCCAGAGCCCCCAGCACACCTTATTCCCTTTCACAGAACAATCATACTTCTTCCCATTCCGTGTAATATACTTCCACTGCAATACAGCTCTCCCTGCCTGAGAATAATCCCCAGCAATGATAGCTTTCTTTACGCTAGAAGCATTGAAGCCGTAGATGCCGACATTATAAGCCATGTCAATGGCACCGAGAGCAACGACATCTGGGGTCGCTTGAGGCACGCCATCAAAAACCTTAGCGTGCTCGGCAATACTTTTCTGTAACTGCGCATCGCATTCACTCTTAGTTTTGACCATCCCAATCTTCACACCCTTCGTCTCTCCGTAACAGATTGTTGCTACATGAGCTCCGTCATAGTACGCTGTTGGGCTATAGCCTTCGTTAACGGTTATCACACCAACTACGGAGAGGCCCAAGGCCGTCCCCGCTGCTGTCAGTCTCTTAGTCCAAGTGTTGGTCATTTAGCACTACACCTTTCTCTCGAATGGAATTAAGAATAGCGGCATTCACTAGGGCATCCCGCTTGTCTTTCCTCCATTGCCAATAGAAGCTTCCTGCCAAGCCTAACACTGCCACGCTGATACCAGCTATATAACTCCAGGAGGCTAAGTCTAGTTTAGAAATGAAAACCAGAAAGCCTCCTCCACTCACTTGAGCTGCTGTCACCACTTTATTGTCCATCATTCAATCCCATAAAGCTTAGCCTGCCTGTTATGCAGTTCCTCTGCGTATTTGTCTGCCGCAGCTGGAGTGCGGAACATACCTAAGTGCTTTCCAGTTTTAAAATACTGGTTAACAGCTTCTTCATCAGACATGATTCTTCCGTCTTCGCTAACAGTAGGCACCAATACCTCAACGCCTAGCTCTTCGTCACGGAAGGACATAGAACGCACTGTCGAAATACTTCCATCTGCATTCTTCACCTGTGGTCTAGTAGTTAAGTCAATATCCCCTTGGCTTACCATGCCTGGGACGCTGCTGGGATTACCACCCCACTGTTCACTCCAAGCAGCTTTACTCTTTGGGGCTTTAGTGCTCTGTGCTGACTGCTGAACATCATTCTGAGAACTAGTGTCAGGCAGGTCCCCACTGCTGCCAAAGATTGCTGGCTCTAATTCTTTGAAGTATTTGCTGTAGTCTTGATTTCCCTCCATATGTGCATCTGCCATCACCAAGCGCTGAACCAACGGACTAACTTTCTGGTTAAGCTCTTTAGCCTTAGCTAGTGCTGCACGGTTACGCTCGTATCCAGCAGAAGGAACAAACTGCAAGCTCTGACCTGTCCAGCGATAACTAACCACTTTGGAGCTGTCTGCTTCTGTGGTGGTTGCTGTAGGAGTTGAAGCTCCCATAGCAGGGAATCCACCAGCTGGAAGAGTGGTGCTGGTAACTGTCTTAGCATTCTCCCATTCAGTGCGGATAGCTGGAATCAGCTGGCTCTGGTAGTTTTCCTGAATAACAGTCTTAGCTTGCTGAGAGAGGGATGGGTCAATCTTCCCACCTTTCTGCTGAAACTCTAAGAATGTCGGGTCAGCAAAGAACTTCATCACGTTGTTGAACTGAGTGGGATTATCTACAGAAGCCCCCATAGTACCTACACTCTTCAACACCTGATTCAAGTTTGTCTCCAGCTCCCCCTGCAAACCCTTCAAATCTGACGCTGCTGGGCTCTTAGTGGAGAACGTAGTGATTGCTTCCTTCAACCCATTGGTGTAAGATGTATGCGCTTCCTGCTCGTCTGGGTCATCAGATACGGCGTTAGCTGGGGTGCCTTGTCGCGTATTCTTTTGAATAGACTTAACTACATCTGAACCGAACGCTGACAGTACAACCGGGTTGAAGATGCCGTTAAAGATTTTGCTCTGAGCTGCAATAGCTGCAATCTTAGGGTCATTCATGAATGGAAGAGCAGCTACAGTTTGAGCATGGTCCAGCTGGTTCTTAGCTACATCAGCACTCACCTTTCCACTTGCTACGTTGTCAGCAGCGTCCAAAATCTTGAACAGAGGAGAGGAGAGGGTGTCAATGTAATCACCACCAGCAACACCACGAGCGCCTTGGGTTACAGCGTAGAACTTATTACGATACTGCTGTGTTTCCTGCAAGAACTGGTCTGGGGTAATTTGTTTGTTAGCAAGCTTCTCTTGCAAGCTCCCAATCTTACCCAGGGTATCTTGTACGTACACATTGGCTACATCTGACAGCCCATTCTGCACAGCAAGCTTGTTACGTGTCATTTGTAGCTGAGCTGCTGCGTTAGCTCGCTGTACCTGAGCATTAGCAATGTTAGCGCGCTTCTCCTGGAGGGACAGTTGCTGGTTCTGCAAACCAAGTTGCTTACTAGCAAAGTCCATCTGGTTTAAAGCCTGCTGCTGCTGACGATAGAGATTAAGCCCTTTCTCCTGCTGCTCTGGGGACATACCAGGCTGAATGAAGCCAGCACCTGTAGCAGCTTTAGTGTCAGCTTTAATCTGCTGGTCAACAGCGGTGCCTTCCGCTAACGTAGTGCCTAAGCCAGCGCTCCCAGCAATAGAGGTGTTCAGCTTAACCAGGTCATCAGTGAGGTGGGGGTTATTAGCAATTGCCTGATTGAACATGGCACGCTGACGACGCTGTGCGTCTGCTTGGGTGATACTCCCCTGCTCAACTGCCGCATTTAAAGCCACGATGTTCTGGGCAAAGCCAGACACCACCTTATCCTGCTTCTGCTGTGCTTCCACCTTCTGTTGGTTCTGATACATCTGCAACCCTGTGCCTAACAGCTGGGTCAATCCCTGACCCACAGCAGCTACAGTGGAAGCATTTGATACAGGCGCTACAGCCTGCGGGGCACTAAACCCCATTTGAGGGGCTGCAACGTCTTGTGTTTCAAACAAGCCCGCCATAACTACTCTCCTTTATCATCTCGCATTGAGAAATTATAATCTGTTAAAGCACGAAGGTTATTACGCTGCTCTTCTGTGATTCCTGGTGCCTGGTCAATCAAGCGATTCACATCACTCTTCTTAGCCCACCCGCTCATCTCCATCACTTTGTCAATGATTCGGTAGTCACCATTGCTCTGTTGTTTCTTGAGCTGTTGGTTCCACACCTCAGCAGCACGCTGGTTATTACCATACGCTGACATCTCCAACTCTGCCATCTTAATAGCATATTCAAACTGGTCAGCTGTTAAGCCATCCTGAGTGATTATCTTAGCATACTTGTTGAATGTCTGCTTCACATCATTGTCAAATGCCTCTTGACTCTTCCAAGTGCTATCCAGTATCTTACGAGAAGCTTCCTGGTCAGCTGTAGGAATACCGAAGGCTTGAGCAATAGCTTCAAAGCTGTTCACTGTTCCGTCTGTTGTACCACCGAGAGCGCCAATCTTACGTCCATATTCCAATGCCTGTTTAGCTTTGTAGGCGTTAGAGAAGCCGGATGAGAGATTGGCAATGTCCATGAACATGTTACCAACAGTGGTAGGGTCTTTCTCTTTAGCTGGACCCATGCCCATCAAGCTGCCGAAGGTGGACAACACCTGCATCACTCGGGGGTTAGAACCAAACAACAGAGAGCCACCTGGGCTGTTAGTTACCACTTTCGTAATGCCTTCATCGAAAGCTGTCTGAACAAACTCAGTGAGCCCATACGCATCAAGAGGAGCCAAAGATTTGTAATCCAGATTCACTTCCTCTCCGTACAAGCTGGTGAAGAAGTTGTTTAGCATTACACTCTCAAGCCCTGTACGCAATGCGTTACGGGTGGTTGGGTCTTCCGGAAACAAGTCGTGGAAGAAAGCCTCCATTGCATCCCCTGTACCTGGCACCAAGCCAACAACAGCTGTAGGACCAAACATAGCTCCCATGAAAGCAGACATAGCGAAACGCTGCTTGGAAGAGATACCACGGTTGAACAGGAGCTGGGTAATGGCTTTATGGGGAACCTGCAAGAACTGAGTGAACATAGCCAGGTTGTTATGGTTATAAGGCATGGCACCTGCTCGGTCCATGTTATACACATAGTTACGACTCTTGGCAAATGTATCTTCAATTCCTGCTGCATCCATCTTCACACCTTTCTTCAGTGCGTCATCATAGTGAGCAAGGAAGGAAGCAGAAGAGGAAAGGTATTCGCCCATGTCGAAGCCAACCTTACGAGCCACCTTAAGCGTTGTACGAAGAGGTGCTGTAGCCGTTCTAAGAGCGCTGGTACCCATCTGAGCAGCTGTGTATGCACTGCCATCAGCTAAGCTGTTCATGCCCTCACGGACCAGCTCATGCGCTTTAATGCCATCTGCAATACCGCTCTTCTTAAGCGCCTGGAACATAGCTTCAGCCTGTTCTGGGGTGCGCCCCCATTGAGTGAAGAAGTTGTCAGGAATCTTAACATTCTTCCCTTCTGCCAAATGCTTGGTCATGACAATAGCTAAGTCAGGAACCATACGAGAAGCAGTGTAAGTGGGGAATGAAGCAGTGAGCATGATGGCCTGATGGCTCTGTACCAGGAACTGACGGAGAGGGTTTAGTGCCAGCATCAGGTTAAACGCTAAGCTCTTAACAGCCCCCGTAGGTCCACGTCCAGCCGCAGCAGAGCGAATAACCCTTTCTGTGTTACCAAATCCACGAGTGCCCACCAGGTCAGCCATAGTGTTGAACATTGCACGATAGCCAGCATCAATACTGTTCTGGTATCCATTCTCCATAGAGCGAATGTATTCCCAGGTGGTGCGGGCATCTGTAGCCATCTTAGAGCTAATACCCGCTTCTCCAATCTCAGCGCGACTAGCCGGGAACTTAACCTGCCCCTGTGCCCTTGGGAGAACATCTGAGTATTGGGCCATAAAGCGCGCCTTAGCTGTTTCCAGCCAATCCCTAAATGCTACACGGTTAGCAATAGATGAGGCAGAGTGAATCAGTGAGTTAATTGGGTTCTCAATGTTCACCTGATTGGAGATGTTGTTATCTCCTAACGCCTCTTCTAAACGCTGACCCCTCACCTTCTGAGCAGACATTCCCCCAGCTTGCATATGAGAAATCACAGCCTGGTCGTAGCCATCACCTTTCAGGTCTGCACGATAGCGGAAATCAGTTTCCCAATTGCCCCCACGTACAGCTGCTAAGCGTTGACGAGCCCTGTTAGCATTTGGTACAGTGTCAGCTGTAGCTACGGTTTTCCATGCCTGCTTCCCATTCTCATCCAGGATAGGACGACCTGCATCATCTACAAGGCGCTGTTCGATGAAATGAGGGTTGTCGTACTTAACCGCGTAGTATCCTTTGCGATAGCTGAGAACATGGTCTGTATCCTTCAAAGCACGAACATAGGTGGAACCTGCTTTGTTAGTGTTGAGCACATATTCCACTGATTGCTTATCAACGGTCATCGGTGTATGCATCTTACCAATGTTGCCATTAGCGTCATAGTGGGCACTAATCTGCTCTTTGGTCATTGGTCTTACTTCACCCTTAACGGGGTCATAGACACGGATGTCACCAGCTAGTTGGGTTCGATTCAGCTCTTTAACAAACAAGCGCGTACCGCTATCCTGATGCTCCATCACACCATATCCACGAGAGCGATAGCTCTTAACCAGGTCACGGTTGGTCAACTCATACATGGTGTCCTGAGCTACCTTCCAACTTTCAGCTGCCTTGATGGCATTCTGAGAATATCCTTCTGCAACCATGTCTGTGTAGTTGAAGCTCTGCCCTTTTACGTTGTTCTGGCGGATAGCTTCGAACAAACGCTGTTGCTCCGTCTTATCTAACACCTTAACGCTACGAATGTAGTTTTCAGCAAGCTTGCCCATACGAGCTTCTGTCTGTGCAGCGCGAGCTGTACTAACTGTAGCCCCTTTAGTCAGACCGAAGTTAAGCATACTCTGTGGGTCAAGCATGTTAGAGGCCAGAGAGCCCTGAGCCCCTTTACCTGTTCCCTTCGCCCATTCATCCAGAATGTTGTTCTTAACGTCAAACGCTTCCCATCCCTCATCAGCCATATCCGCAATGTTGAATTTATGCGTATGGTTGATTTGAAGGAGGTAATCACCTTGCCCGAGAGAAGCTGCTTGCTCCATGCTAACAGGAACATACTCATCAGCCTGGCGAGCAAGAATCTGAATATTTCCTGGTTCAATTCCATATTTACGGAAAGCAAATTGAGCCTGTTCTACAGCATCAGCTGCATTAGCCCAACCAGAATCTGTAGGGCCGTAGACAGCTTTCAAGGAGAGTCCATCAGGAAGGTCTTCTACTGACATCATTTCCTTACGTGCTGCAAGTCCTGTTGTATTCTGGAAGTCATTTACAGCGTTACCGCGCAATACACGCTTCTCAGCAGGGGACAGGTATGAAGCCCCTGAGTTGTCTACAAAATCTAAGACTTCGGCATCGGGCATGAAACGGAAGTCACTATCTCGCTCTGCGTTATGCACCTTGCTCTGTACTCGTCCATCGACGGAGGAGATTTGTGGGGCGATGTCATGTGCAATAGCATCTTCACGAGCAGTACCATAAAGAGCCCCAGCCAAATCTCCCGATGTGTCGGCTTCGACCGCTTGATGCAGATTACGAGCCATCTGAGGATTGACATCTTTAATGGTTTCCATTGGTGCTGTAGGCTGTGTTTCAGACACAGTGAAGCGGCGCGACCATGAACGCTCTTCCGGGGTCATTCTTTCCCATTGACGAATTGGGTCAGATGGATTACCATTCTGGTCAAATGTGCCTGGGTTTCTCTGATTGCCTGTACGCCATTCGGTTTCTGGTGTAGGAGAACGGGGACCCCCTCGTGTGCCTGTGCTAGCTGCATCAGCTGCCGCTGCACCTCCTTTAGTGAACTTAGCCAGGAAGCCACCGATACCCACCACGTCCAACACGCCTACTAAGTTATCTACCGTCTCTTGGGTAACTGTGTAGCTGCCCTCATCCACAATGTCACGGAAAGCTGCTAAGTTGCCCTGGTCAGCTGCGCTTGGCATGAAAATGGTCTGTCCATCAGCGGACAGCATGTTCATGGTGTTTTCCATAACAGCCTGACGGTCTTCTAGCGGCAACCGGTTGAACTTGTCAGCCATAGCTGCTTTAGAAGAGCCTGGGAGGAAGAAGGAAGCAATGGTTCCCAGGGTGCTGTCGTTGAGAGAGGAGAATGCACGAGCCTGTTTAAAGCCCAGAGTGCCTGGGGTGAACATTTCAGCTGTATTCACCCATTCAGTTGCTGATGGGTTCTCACTTTCACGAAGTTTCATCTCATTGAAGAACTTCTGCTTCTCACGCTGATACGCAATAACATTGGTAATAGCAGCGGCTACAGTTCCTCGTAGTTGCCCCGACTCATCAGACTCGCCATCAATAGGCTGGGAAGCAGCGCGAGTAGCAACCATTGCTCGTGGGTCGAACAAAGTGTTCTGTGGGTTGCTGATGCTCTCTAGTGCTGCCCGTTTCCATTCATCTGGTTTAGTCGGGTCAGTGAGCAGGTCAGCAGCAGCTGTACGAAGGCCGGAGAGCGTCTCTCCCTGTGCGTTCGCTAACATAGTATCTGCTGTCTGACTCTGCCCCTGCCCATTCAGTTCATCAAAGCTCTGATTGAACACTTGTGGAATTTCATCAGGCTTTGGAGATAATAGAGCAGCATGAGCAGCAACGTTTCTGTTAGTGCCCATGCTGGTGACAGGAGAAACAGCCGCAGAATCCTCGTTAAAATCGTCTACTGAGTAAGAGGCTGTGCCCTGATTAAACAAATCAATCTGCGACATGTTATTCCTTATACGTAAGTGTCGTTTCTGGTAATTGGTGCCGGTTGGTTAGTATTAGTGGGGGCTGAATTAAATGCTGCGCCTGCCGCCCCTGCTAAGCTACCTACACTGCCAGCAATGCTGCCGTACATTCCCCAGGTCTGTCCCTGGCTCTGCGCGTTCAGGGCGCTCTGATTTGCGGCCCCAATGCCAGCAGCTGCTGTAGACTGAGCTGACATATTAGCTAAGTTAGAACCCACATTCGTGGAGAGCGCTGACAAACTTCCGAACTCACCAGAACTCATCGAGGCTCCTTGATTGCTTGCTCCTTGCTGAATCTGTGCCGCTGTTATTCGCTGCCTTCGAATCTGCTCCCTCCGAGCCTGCATCTCCTGATTCTTCTGCTGAGCTGCCGATGTATCTGCTGCATCTTTCTGTGCCCCAGCAGCCCTCTTTTGGGCTCGGTTCTGCTGCACAGCGCTGTATGTACTTGCTGCGGCTGCAATCGCTACAACCGCTAACACTGCTGCTTGTGGCATATCTATAAACCTCGTATTGAATACCTTCGCTAACAAAGCTTGTCAGGTATTCCCCTCCGAGCATGGCAGCGAATCTTCCTTTGATAAGATAGGCATAAACTTCCTCTTTGCCTTCTTTATAGAACCTGTTTAATAGATGGTGAAGCTCCTTCTTCACCTCTCTAATGGCGTTGGGCGTGTTCCTGTGGACAGTACAGTGCAGGTAGACTAAATCTCCCACCCATTCAATCTGGGAGGTGAATAGTGAGCACTGATGCGTTATCTCCTGCTTCCAGTAGATGTCAGACTGTTCCATTTATCCCACCTAGATAACTCCATCCTAAGAGATGGAAATCTTTACCTGGCTCGGTGCTAAATCTTAAACTAAGCACCCTGCCTCTCCCCCTAAGCTTATTCTTGGTGGTAACTACATATTCACCATCGTCAAAACCGGAGATTACGCTAGAAGGAATCCACAGCCTCTTATGCCGGTATGCTTGGAAGGTAGGGCCCCACTTGCCAGATTCTCCGCTATTTGTCCAGTTCCATTGACTTTGGGCCAAGATGGAGGCTTCATTAATTGGATTATAATTTGCATCAAATCCAGTTTCAGTTTTAACGCTGTACACTGTTAAATACTGCATCTGTTTCATCCTTTGGAAATCTCCCATTCCTGTCCACCCTGTCACTAAATAGGCAGCGGCATCCACACCTACACTATTAACAGAGTACCAGTCAAGGAATCTATTATCCCTGTAGTATGAGAAACTAAATCTAAATTTACCGGAATCTTCCCCTATAATGGTTAGATAGTACAACTCTGATAATGAAGAATCAGATACCACCTCTCTAACAGAAATGTTGTCCCCACTATTAGCTACTACATCATCCCCTAAATTAGTAACTACCTCTACACTTCCAGTGCTAATCTTGTAAGGAGGAACTCTTACAGAAGAAACAATCAAAGGATATTCATTTGAAGTTTTATTGATTTTAGCTGGGTAAAAAGCGCCTAAGCCAACATCTAAAATCAATTCTGTAGGAGAATCTGGAGCCTGGTAGTAGTTATTATATAACCATCTTACCTTTCTTGTATAGGAGTCGTATGCACCAAAGCACTTTGATTTTACCGTAGAAGGAATTGCATCATAGTACTTTTGAATACTTGATGTTGTTAAGTTTGAGGCTACCCAATCTCCATATTGGTTCTGGTTAACATGATAAATACCATCATCACTCCAGTACATCAACGTGTTGTCCAGTAAAACTACTGAACTAGGGGCCACTGTTCCGTGCTCGGTGACTTTAGTAACTACATAATCAGTAGCTTTAAACCCGTACCCGCTTCCCCCTGTTATCTTCCAAACCCCATTCTCCGCGACAGCCATCAGTGAGTCCCCTACGTTAACGAGCTTATTTATATTATAAGCTCCGTCTAGGCGTAAGAATCCCCCGTCCGTGTCCACAAGGTCTGGTGTCTCAGAGGAGGTAGGGTCCCCCTCTTGATAACATTTAAATACATCTGACGAACTTTGCACTAGCCTGCTAAAAAGTACGTAGGAGGTCATCCTTGGAGACTGGCTATCTCCACCCACCACCTGGGAGGAAAATCCCGCATAAAAAACTCTACCGGCGAAAGTGGCAACCACCGTAGCACCACCTTGAGCTCTATCTACTGGGAGCGTGTTGATTGGAAACGCAAGAGGGGGGTTCCTGGCGTATAGAGCTTGCACCTCTTGTAGCCTGGAGGCCCCTCTGTTTAAGGCGTCAATGATAAAATATCCAACGGGAGCTCTATTTGTGCCTAATGGGTTGTTAATCGCGTCTTCTGCAAAGAACCTTTTTGTGTTTCTGTCATCCGCATCGTTAGCATTAGCGTACAGGTTAGGGATTACGCTATCCGAGTTAGATGGAAATTTTCCGCCTGAAATAGAGAAGAAGTTCAGTATTGGGTCGTATGGGGTCTCGGCATTATCTCCTGTGCCCCTAAACCTTGGATAGGCAAAAGTCTGGTTTCTCAGATTGTAAATGTGCGAGTTAGTCTGTACTGAAGGCCTGACTGTAATGTTGTTCCCTTCTAATAGATTAACACCATTAACAATATCTTCAACCCCAAACAAATCCCTTATTAGCAATCTTCCTGAGCCCGGAATAACTGTGTTTCCATCATAATCATATGTTATAACCTCTCCATCACCAGATACAACTATCAAAATTCCGTCTACACTCGTAATTGACACCTTGGCATCAGACGAAGCTTGTAAATCATAAAAATACAGGAGGGAGCCGCTCAGTGGAAGAGAAGAGGCGTCCAGGAAACACAATCTGTTGCCAGTCTGTACAACTGCTATTTCTTTTTCTGTAAACCCACCGGGGCCTTTCCAGGAGAAAGAGGAGAAAGTAACTTGAGACGATACCGCTTGATTACTCTCCAAGGAAAGAGCACCCGCCTCTAAATCCATCCCTAATCGTCTTTTACGACTTCCATCCCTTTGTGGAATTAAATTTAGTTCATCTATTGACGCGTTATCAGGGAATGTCAGGGGGCTGGCTTCTGTAATCAACCCCTTAACAAACGCATTAATTTCAGCTACGGCTTGTTGTCTCGCCATCTTTAACACCCTTATAAGCTAGATATGCATCAATGGCATTCTTAGCGAAAGCCGTGGTGGTGTATGCCCCACCAAGCGCTTTAGGGAGGGCACCTTTACCAATAGTGTGGATGGTTAACAGCTGCACGCCGTCCCATCGTAAATCATAACCTTTGTATTCCATTAATCTTTATTCCATCTGTACTTAGAACCTTTACCGGAATTTCTTCCGTAATTAGGAGTGCGGGACCCTTTGTGAGCCCTCCACTGGTGTCCTGCGAGCCATCTGTTTTGTCGGGTGGCTTCCTGCTCAGCTTTTGGGTCAGCGGCCTGACGTAGCTTAACAGCAGCCTTAGCTTTGGCTTCTTCTGTGAGAAGGGTGAAGGCTTCTTCTGGCATAGCAGGAATAAAAGTATCTGTCATTTCCCAGGAAGGGGTGACAAATCCGAAAGCTTGAATCTTGCTGCTTTGGATTGTATCATCTACAAGTTTATCGTAGGAATCAAATATAATCACTTTGTCATCGAATGAAGTCCACACTGAGGGAGGAATGTCATTACGAATGAGCAGCTCTACGCCTGTTGGGTCCTGGATGACATCAACATAATCAGATTCTGTATTCAACCCATTCTGTCTACGCAGGAATTCATCTGGATATAAATAACGAATTGGTGTATAAATCTTCCTGTCCTGGTTCACCCTATGACTGTCGTAGTTAACGAATGAAAGTTCAGATAGGTTTTCGGGAAGAGTTACATGCGTGGGTAGAGAGTCATCGCCAGATGCAATCAAGTTCAGGAGTTGGCGATTACCTTTCCAATTGCGGATGTGCATTAAAGCGAAGTAGGTACTCTTGACAATCTGGGCTACTTGCTGACTCTCAACAGTATCGTCGATGGAGTTTACGTTGTCAGAGTCAAGGTCATTTAAAATATCTTGCGTAATCTCCAACAGGGTCATACGGGCCATTTGTATCCTCCAGAAACAAAAAAGGCCACCCGACCGACCATCTCATATTGACAGTTAGTGGGGCGGCCTTAGTTTGATTATGCTACTGTGATGTTGCCTACAACCTTCTGGTAGGTGATGACAATACGCTGACCTGCTGTTGCGCCTGTCACTACAGGAGCGCCGCCAGTGGTAACTGTCACTGGAGCAGCCCATGTTGCACCCTGAACAGCCGTACCACCAATCGTCACTGCTGTAACGTTAGACGGAGCATTCACATCAACTACAGCTGAACCAGCTGGAATCAGGAATGCACCACCCAGGTTGGTAGTAGCTGTGTCGTAGAACCAAACGTATTCGTTCAGAACACCTGAGCTAACGTCTGGGCCACGAGCACCTACGGCAGTACGAGGACCGTAGAAGTTGTTAACGCCTAAACCGGCGCTGTTTTCATATGGCATGATAGTATTCCTTAGTAGTTGACAGCAGAGGTGATGATGACACCCAGAGTGTCAAGACGCTGAGCACCCATGCCATAGCGGCAGGTGGTAACGAACTCGTTACGACGACGGTCCTTGTTACGCTCACCCTCTGTCTTAGGCATACGACGCCATGCAACCATGATTGGCTTAGTCTGGTCATCCAGAACACACATAGCAATGTTGGCTACGGCGTTGGTGATTGACGTGGTGCCATCAGAGAAGGTGCCACGAGGCAAGCGGTTGGAGGTGATGAGGTCGAAGCCAAACAACTGCATAACAAAGCGCTGACCAGATGCCAGGCCATCACGGAGGATGCGCTCACCGAATGGGGTAACATCGTGGGTGATGGTTACAAGGCCATTCAGGGTAGCTTCAACAACAGGGTCAACGATGAACACACGACCTTCTGCTGGAACGTTAGCCTTATCGAAAGCCAGGCGCATAGCAATCAGCTGAGACAAGCTGAATACACCGTTGGTTTCAGTAGAAGCGATACGATGAGCAAATCCGTTGATGGTGTTCGGGTTGGCATTAGTCTGAGCTGCGTTAGCGGTAGCCAGGAAAGTGGTTTCAAAAACTTCCTGAATAGCACGAGTGCCTTCGATAGCACGAGCAGACATCAGAGCATCAATCTGAGAACCATCTTCTTTCAGGTCATCAGTAACATACCATGCATCACCTTTGTACTGAGTGATGGTCAGAGTTACTTGGCCTGATTCGATTGGATTGTAAATCAGGGGAACATCTTCTGCTGCATCCTGAACGGTTACAGAGCCGATGGTTTTGATATGAAGAGTAGTACCAGAGCCAAAGTCTGATACGTTACGCCAGAACTGCTCACCGAGCAAACCGTCGTGGAGATTCATCAGAATGAACTGAGAATACTGTTCCGCCTCAATAAAGGCAGAGGTGTTAGTGGTTAACTGAGCCATTTAAAATCCTTATTCGGTAATATCATTTCGACGATAGACTTCGTTACGAATCTGGGCCATATACTCGATAATATCCTTTTGGCTAGCACCACCTCGAACCATTGACACGCTAGGCTGTTTAATACCTGGCTGTGCTTGATGTTCGGGAAGATTCACCGTGGACCGTACCGGGGCACCAGAAGGAGCTGGAGAAGCTTGGAACCATGTGAGGACAGCTTGAGGGGATGACGCGGCTAGTTGGTCTACCAGCTCCATTGACATACCAAGCTCTTTAGCTTTAGCACTCACTGCTTCCTGCGCTTTGTCTCCAAATTTAGAGACTAACGCGTTACGCACTAAACTGACGTTCTGTGCTGCAACAGTTTGTTTCTCACGCTGAGTGAGAGTACGCTGTAGAATCTCTTCTACAGTTGCTTCGTCCAAACCTTTAGGGGCCTCACTGGTGGGTGCAGGTTCCGGTGTTTGACGATTAGCGGTGAATCTAGCAATAACTTCCTCGACAGTTTCACGCTTTGACGCATCAGACTGTAACGCAGCAAGCTGTGCCTTCAACCGTTCGTTTTCATCTTTAAGTTGAGGAATGAACGCTTGTGACGCTTCTAACGCACCAATAGCTTTTTCGAGGGAATCATACTTAGGTTCACCTTTTTCGTTCTTGATATTAAATAGCTTGGTAGCTACTGTATCAATAGAACTGTGTTCAGAAGCAGGTTGGGTAACTTGTTCCTGAGAGAATAAAGAATCACTTGACATATTCGAATATTTCCTGTTATTATCTTCTTAAGGGTATAAGAAGAAGGATAGAATAACTTAATAATAATTACCCCTATAATTATATAGGAGCCGGTTTTTGGAAAAAAGTAACGCTTTTTCTTAAACTATTTTTAACTATTTTTCTTATCATCTGCTAAGAGACTGATTACTTTGGCTATTGCTCTAGCGTAACCAATAGCGTCAGCTTGCTTGTATGCCCACGCTGCGTTATCATAATCATCTGCTTTCAGGCGTGCTTTTGTTTCAATATCGTACAATTCTTCTAAAACTTTAACAAGTCTAGCACGAATTAGGCCAGAAGCGGCATAAGCCGCCTCCAGGTCCTTTAGTTGGTCGGACCCCTTACGGAGCCCCTTAGTCCAAGCTGTATTCACTGTTGCTCTCCTGTGGGAACACCCATAGCACCTACGCTCTGTTCAACCTGCAAGTCTTCCTGAGCCTGATTGGTTTGACGAGCTGTTTCCTGCTGTTCACTCACCGCCACGTTAGGCTGGAAGATGTTATAAGCTTTAAGGCCTGTTACGTCCTCAATGAAACCTGTCAGGTTAATTGCGGAAGTATGTGGAGCAATCATCTGAACCACCTGTGGATTTGCAAATACTCCCATCAGGTTTTGCAAGTCCTGCGCTTGTTTAGCGAAGTGGCGAGCTCCTACAGGACGAATGCGACCATTGGCTGTGATGTCTTGCTTGGTAATCTCCTGGAACAGCTGAGCCCCAAGCTCTTCGTTGAACACGCGAATAACATCCATACCATCCATGTTACGGCGAGAAGTTTCAAGCATTGAGTTTAAGACAGGTTCTACCAGCTCAATCTCAAAGTTCGTAATCTTCTCCTGGAAGATGCGACCACCAGCATTCTGGAGCTGCTGCACTTCAAACGCTGTCTTCTCACCTGGTGAGCGAATTCCCATAGCTTCACGGGGAGCACCTGCATACATCTCCATTCGCTGCTCAAGCATTGAAATCTCATTGTTAGCAGATACAACACCATTCAGGTTTTTACCCAGCTCTGTTACAGCAGATTGTCCCACATCATCAACATAGATGCGTCCACCAGGCTCGTAGTCGAAATCTTCCACATCTCCTTGGATAACCAGCATAGGATGAACAGCCAGGTCCATAGCATCTGCTTTGAGGTTTTCCAGGTGGTCAATACGATACTGCATACCTACGAGGTTGTCAAGAGGACCCATTGCCCAGAGATTGTCTGTGCGGAAGCGCCAGCCTACATGGAAGAATGGGGAAGTGCCGAACCAATTTGGAATAGGCTCATCCATCAGAATGCAACGACGGTCTACAACAACCATGTGTATGTTCTCTTTGAGCGTCATGGTGTTTACATCGAAGTAGTCACCATAAAACTCTAACACTTCCACATAGTCTGACATGTAATAATCATACATATTGCCAAACCCGTCAACCTGGAATCCTTCGTATTTATCGAAATCTTCCACGCTGTACCCGCCCATAATCCCACGATATTTCTGGCGGTCTTCGAGCACCTTCATCCAGTATTGCTGGTCAGGTGAACTCTTAGCAAGTTTGGCCAAGTCCCCAAGGGTACGAACAGAGCGTACAATCTTAAAGCTTTCTTCGAAAGAAGAGGCCAAGGGATTGAACACAATGTCCATAGGGCTTACTCGGTACACGCGGGGCCCTACATATTCAGGAATCAAATCACCATTAAGCTCATGGCTGTTTGCTTCATACGTCACTGTAGCAATGGCATTGCCATAGTCGATGTAGTCATACAGCAACTTGCTCATCTCTGTCTGAAAATGTCCCATACGGGTTTTGTTATCCAGATAGGCCTGAATGGCGTCAGCCTTAGCTTTAGTTGCACTGTCCTGGTCAGAAGCCTCCCAACGCATCCAGGAGTCATTAGGGAACAATGCTGAGATGTAGTTGGAATGTAGGTTATCTCGAATCTGACACAGCTTAGGAATGGTTGTAGAGTTCTTCCAGGGCAATGCCTGATTACTAGTAGTAGAGGTGTCAGTGGCAAAGATATAATTGCGGAGTTCCTTCCACTCATCAATTTTACCACGGCGTTGCATATTGAATGTGTCCCATAGATTCACAATCCAAGCGGATTCATTATCAGGACGGAAGATATTCGTAATTGAGGCTACTTTGTTTGCCATGTATTAAAATCCTTAATCAGCGGCTCGCTATGCCTCCGAACCTGCTATGGGTGGGTAATCTACGTTTCTGTTGGAAAAACTCGCCAGAACGCTTCTGAGACGGTTTTACAGCTATTGCTACAGCAGAGGCTAAACTATCCTTGACATCATCATGAGCTGGACGGGCTTGCATGAGCTCTTCTTCAAGAACCATCGTGTATCCGCCTTCGTAGTGCCACATCTGCAAATTCTCATAGCGGGGCTCTAATGCGGCTGCAATACGCTCTTCCTTGGAACCTTCGTGACGGCTAGGGCGATATTCATCAACTGAGACAGTCATGCCTTCTTTCTTGATGTATTCCTTGATGTCGTTTACAATGATTTGCTGGGCGACTGTAACTTCTGCTCGGAGCTTCCTGAAGTGCCATCTGGAATGGAGTGCTGCAATGTGCTTGAAGTATTCAAGAGTTCTGTCAGTTTTAAATCTGTCAATGTCGAGCACGTAAATGTTTGAATCAGAATCAATCCCAATGACAACGATGGAGGTGAAGTCAGCTGATTTGGAAAGGCTGAATGCGAAGTCCACAGCAGCGTACACGTTAAGTCGTCTGTCTTTATAATACCACTGTCCATCGAATGACAGGTGTTTGGGGTCAAAATACTGGAAGCGGTCTTGAGAAATCCTCGCAGAGCCTGGGTCATTCGGGTCATTGTAATACTGTGCATGGAATTGTACCTTGTCAATATACTCAGCTCTAATGCGTGCTAAGACGCCCAAATCAAATCCGAATGCTTTACCATCACCACGTACAGTTCTGGGCCACGTAAAGCGCCCATCGACTTCTACGGCATATTCACGAATGTCCCACACAGGTTTGTGGTCCATCAACGCACCATCTGCATCGTACAGCTCGTATGTCTGTTTCTTCCAGGTAGCGTAGATGTCATTTGGGTGATAACGTGTTCCGCAAGCTAAGGTGAATCCACCGGCATTTCGAATAGAGGTAAACTGAGAGGCTTTCTTGCTAACCTCATCACGACCTCTGTCTGTGTACGCGTTTTCAGGAACTACTAAGTCATCTGACACAATTACATCAGCGTGCCAGCCTGTGGTGTTCGTTGTCAAGCCTGCCGTAGCGATTGTAGCATCACGTACACCTTCCTGCTTGCGCTTAGGGTGGTCAATGTGAATCTTAGCCTCTGACCACTTCTCACGTTTTCCTTCCTGTGGATGGATGTATTCGGGGAAGTAACGCTGGAATACGCTACTCTCCAGGATGTTCTTAATCGCGTTAAGCTGAATCAAAGCAAGTTCAGCGGTTGCAGATACATAGAAAATGGTAATCTCTGGATGGCGAGCAATCATCCATGCGCACCAGGTAGCAACCATGTGACTCTTCAAGTGAGCACGAGGAAGCATAATAAGTTTGTTACTAGACAGTTCTTCCTTCATTCCATAGAGATTGTATTCCTGAATCCACTTATAGAACTCTCTATGCACTTCCCCGTACACATATCCGGGGTTAACTAGTCTGGCAAATGTGTACAGGTCATTAAGAACCAGCTCCCTGGCATCCTTAGCGGCCTGGGGCATCCTCTCAAGTTGTTGGTAGGCGTCCTTCAGCCACTGTTCCATTATAAGCCCTCAATACGTTTTAAATCGTCGCTATAGAAACCCTGGAGGTCAGCTTGCATCTTAGTTTCTCGTTCAACCTCAGCCTTGCTAGGACGACCTGCTTGCCTTTTATCCCAGCCCTTCTCGGCTAACCAGCGGGAGGCGCTGATACCTTTCTCCAGATTAGACCTTTTTTGTATTTCCATAATTGCTTTTGAACGCAGCTTCAACTCAAGCTCATAACGCCATTTCTCAATGTGCTCTGCCACTTGTTTATTTTCACACAATCTACGCCATTGGTCCCATCCCAAAAGATGCTCTGTGGCGAATAAATATTCACCTACATCCTCCATATCTAAATACAATCGTTTAAGGGAAGGAAAAACCTTCCCCTTGTATTCATAGTCCTCATCCTTGAGGGTGTAAACGGCATAGTCTGTGTATCCAATCTCTAAAAATAAACTCTGTGTTAGAGGAATACCATTAGTTGATTTCAACAAAGACTTGTCTATTAACATTTTAAACCTTTATACTGGAGTTTGATTTAAATTTGATTGACTGTTATTCCTGGCAGTAAAGTGATTGCTTGCCTGAACACAGCGATAGGTAGTACTCAGAGAAGTGTTTGTTCTTCTAACCGCCATAGTGCCACCTGTTGCTCCTATGTTGATATTAACGTAAGATGGAGTGGCTCCAATATCTTCGAAAACTACATAAGTTGCAAAGGTATTACTTACGACCGTAAATTTACCACCAGTGTTTACATAATTGTATTGGGCATCTGTAATAGGCGCGGTTACTGTGGTTGAACCATTGATTCCTTTTACATTAACCCTGAATACATATGAACCTGGTGTACCAGAAAAATCAGCAATCAAATAAGTATTTCTAGTTGGTTTATACTTCATCACAACTGAGAAATTACTGAGAGGACTCACAAAATCAAATGTAGCAGATTGCGTTATTTCTCCTAAACCACATTGATAATAATCTGGGACTTCATCATTATAAGACCTGCCATTTAGACTCAAAGCAGCCGGGTAATAGATTGGAAGGGATTGCCCATCCAATGCCATGACATCAGTTCCATTAACAAAGCTAGTTATTCCAGCCAAATTAACACGACTAAATCCTAAAGATTCTGCTGAACTGAAGTATAACATTGGAAGAGCTGCATACGTAGACGCGTTAGCATGAATAACCTCAAATATATTCAAACCCCTTTTCAACCTAGCAATATGAACACTTCTGTAGTCATACCCTGAAGTTCCTGTGACTGGCTCTATCTCTGTACCAATAGATGCAATGCAAGAAGGGTCTGTTGCCGCGTCAGAACGTATCTGATGAGAGAGTCTACAGATGATGGATTTGGTAGTACCTCCAGGGTAGATGCTTGGAGTAATGTAAAATGAAGTTAAGTCAACTTCTTGGTCTGCATCACACCAAATCATATACCGGATGTAAACAGCGGTATTGAGTGCTGAATAGGGCCACCATACATACCTAGCAATCATACTATTGGTGTCCGCATCAGAAGTTCCTGGTATGCTTTCTGGACCGCTAGTAGAACTAATTGGGCTGCCGATATTACCAGTTGAGGTTTCAACCATGAATTTATCATGAGTAACTGGCAAAAACTTAGTATTAGGTTTTGCATGGATAAATCTTTGAGGGGAGAATAGATAGGCACAATAGGTGCCCATTCTGTAATGGGTAGCTTGTGCTGGATGGGTTACATCCCACTGTCCACCCCTCAAAGAAATAGCATCTCCGCCATTTCCTCCAACACCTAGATTATCTAGGCTGTCGTCAATCGCATAAGAAACATCTAGGTACTCCACCTTTGGATATTTATCATGCAGGGCAGCTTTAACGCTTTGCTCTACTTCCATCCTGCCTATATGGCCCATAGGAATACCAACTACTGCTACAGTAGCACCATATCCCCAGCACTTCCTGATAAACGCATCATATAAATCAATTAATGTTTCTTGTGAGAAAGACTGAATTGCATCATTCTCGCCCATAGAAATCATAACCACATTGGGCATTTTATTTTCATATGCGCTGTTCTGAAAAAATCCATAATCGAGATTTCGATAAGCCCAGCCATCTAAAAACCCAGCACCAACATGAGCCGCGTTATACCCTTTAATATTATTAAATTTATTCACGTAGCCAAAATGAGAAATACCTAGAGTTTCAATAAACCAACGAAACCAGCTGTTGTTTCCTCCATTTAACATATGATTATAGTTAGTGCTGTTTAAATTGTTTGTAGGGACATCATATGGATTTTCATAATAGCCATTAGTATTTAAGCCATCAGTGATGCTATCCCCGATAATACCAATAGACACATTTGTTTTTCTGAACGCGGCTGAGTTGACACGCATCTTTGGTGTGTCTTGAGGACCTTTCATAGATAGAGCTACATCAAAGACCTGCTCATTCCCCCAGGGGTCTCTTGAAAGAATCTTTCCCTCCCCCGTAAACTTACGGACATCATCAGTGGGAAGGAAGTTACAACGAATAGTGGTATTTAGCGGAATAAAGATTTTACCTGGGAAGGCATAAGCAGCCACTCTATTATCTGTTGTAGTGTCAACTGACATTCCTGGAACAACATAAACAGATGTTCCAATATTTAGCTCTTGACGTAATGCCGCATCCCCCACTACTACAAATTTTCCTTTATCTACTTCCCAGCTAGTGGAATTAGTTCCTGTTGTAGAGAAAGGAATTGACGCTGAAAGAGAGGGGGCATAGAAATAACCATTATAACTAATTATCTGAGAGCGACTAGTGAATGTATAAGGTCCAGCTGTATAGTCTCCCAGAAGGGTGTAACCCCCTTGCAGCAGTGTTCCAATCAAAGTGATTAAGTTGGAATATTTATTTCCCGCATCTACCGCGATAGCGCCAATTGCATCTGCATACCCTTTATTAACAGCTTCTGAGAATGCAAGGGGGGTTTTCACTCCTGTAACAGTTTGACCATTAACATTCATTGTTCCTGTCAGGGTGTCCCCAGAAACATTGTAATAGCGGGAATCTGCCACCCCTACAGTTAGTAAGCTGCCTGGGTTGTTTAAATCTACATCCACATTAAGAATGGAATTTCCATTCATATCCAAATCTCTGTTCATCATGGCTTCACCAGCCACGCTCCCTTCTCTCCAGAGAATGTTGTTATTTAATGCAGTTTGTAAGCTTTGAAAATTTGTATTTATAGCAGAGAGGTTGTATCCAGAGGACACTGTCTGCAATGTAATAGACATTTCTATTGTTCCTTATAACATCTATGCGTTGGAAAGGACAAGGCCTTTTAGCCCTCTCCGTGTTCCCCAGACTATGGGACATTTCATTTAGAAAATATTGAGTGGCTGACTATACGTAATTTTTGTAAGATTTCTGGGAGGGGCTATGCACCAATACCACAATCCCCCTACACCCCTTTGTACCCCTAGCAAGACATTGTTCGGGAAAATAAGAGGGAATGTTTATTGTGAGGAGGGAGGTACATTAACCTTCTCCCGTACATTCCAACCATCCATCTCTCATCATCTCCTTTATATACATGCACATACATCATCTATATTAACGCACTACGTGCACAACGTATTAGGTGTTGTCTTTACCTGCGTTGCAACTCCGTTGCGTTATGTTATACTGTGTCCTGTACGTAGCGTTGCGCGGAGGACATACTGCGAACGCTGAAGCGATGACCTGATAGAAGGAGGTGTAGTGACTAATAATCCAGAAGATACGGAGTATCTGCTAAGCTTGGATGCAATAGAGATGAGAACTAGAAGTATTGAGTTCTCACCTATAATGAAGAAGGTGTATATAGCATGCGTTGAGTGGAGGGGTAATACGCTCAGGCATGCAACCAGCGGACAGATAGCAGAGCTGGCTGGTGTGTCGATGTATGATGCACAAGATACACTGAAGAAGTTAGGTAAGTTGTGCATGCTTGATTACGACGAACCTAGACGCAAGGTAAGATGGACTCGTTCTCCTACTACTTACTTAGCGTGGCTGGATAAGATAAGAAGTTATTAATCAGTAGTTGACACACGGATGTGTCTTTGCTAGATTGAATACCAAGCCAAGCATCAAGCCAAACAGTCATAGATAAAGACGTTAAAACTCAAGCAGGCAAAATGCTATCACGAACGCCTTAGCGTAATACGCAAGCTAAGTGAGCTGGCAAGTAAGTAGTAAGAAATAGATGTTCAGAAATAGTTTGACAAGCAGTAAGCAACACAGTAGTATGGCGACATACACCAGAGGTTCCGATGCCTCGCTAAGGCCAGCTAGCTAGAATAGTTAGCACATCGAGATAGTCTGACAGTGAGACGATAACTGTAGCTGGGTGACGGAAAGACGGCCTCTTGTGGTACGAAGATAGTCACGATAAATAGAATTATTAACAGAGCATCACTTAGTATGTGGTGCTTGATTAATAACTCTAAGGAGAACTAGAATGTCTACAATGATTGATGGGGATGCTAGATGGCGTAACGCTAATAGAAGGCGTTGGCATAAAGAGCTAGCTCAGCAAGAGAAGATAATCAATATGTGGGGCAACAAGCAAGATGCTACAGACAAACAGAAACATGCTGTGTTAGTAGCATCAGGCAAGAGGGTTATCCTGTTAGCACACATTAAATATTCATAACGAACACAGAAGGAAAGCCATCATGTCAACATACAACGGTCATAAAAACTGGAATCATTGGAACGTGTCATTGTGGATTAGTAATGACGAGCGTTTATATCGTCAAGCACAGGCAGCTAAGCTGTCCACTGGTACACTGAGTGATGCAGCACAGCTGATGATGCATGCCCTTCCTGATAAGACACCAGATGGGGCTCCTTACACTAAATCAAGCGTAAGAGCTGCGTTAGCTAACATATAGAATACACCTAATGCTCATCTACATGGTGGGCATCATGATGTGTTCTACATCATTCTCTGCTCATCTCGTAGCGTCTAGCTACACAGCTTAACCAAAGGTTGTACAGCACAGCCTTTCATTAAGTCGTGTCACTAATCAATGGGGTGTTTAAATGAAAGAGTTCTATGTAAATGTTCCTGCTTGGGTTATGCCGTTAATCATCTCAGGTTACAACGAGAAAGAGGCTCGCCAAAACTTCCGCATTAAGCATGGATTTGCAAGGTTGCCGAAAGGAACTAAAGTATTCGAGAGGATTGTTAAATGAAATACACTCTTCTTGTTCCTCTGATGGCAATTAATATCCTCTGTTACTTCTTGCCATTCATTCTCGCATGGTGTGTAATCCGTAACATCATCACTGTATTCTCAGGAGCGTAACAAAATGCTATCATCAACGCGTAAACGTCATCAAATGCTCAACGCTGTAACAATGCGCCCTATTATGTTGGCGTATGACTTATCAACCATCACTGTAGAAGAGATGGAGGCACTAGCCTATCAAGGCTTTGCCTATGCCTCCTGTGCTGACCGTTGCATTGCCGTACTCACTACTACGAGGCCTGATGAAGATGTCAAACACTAAGTGGAAACTTGTGGCTATGCCAGAAGATATGCAACGTGAGGGCTGGACAGAAGGAACTGTTTACGCAGTCAGCCTGCGTGGAAAACTTTTGGACGATGACGGATGCATTCGATTAAGTCCAGCACAGTACAATAGATACTATGGATATGATGTGTTTAAGTCCATTCCCAAGCAGATGGAGAATAAATAACATGTCAAACTTTAACCTAAAGCTGTGTATCTGCTGCAATCGACCGCGTTCAATCTCTCATAAGAGACTTGTTATATGCATCTATTGCTATAACAAGTTGAGGTGACATGTTATGTCAAACATTAAAGCCTTCCTGCGTATGCCCATCAATCGTTGGGAATACATGCTTCTCATCGCTATTGCTGTGCACTTAGTCTGTGTATGGCTCAACTAATTCAAAAGGAAATGCTATCATGCCACGCTGCAAACCAACATATAAATGGCCTTTCACTGAGGGAGCCCCTCTTGATGCTGAGAAGAACACACATCAAATGAAAGGCAAAGAGAAAGGCAAGAAATATAAGACAGACACTCCTCCGCGCTCTGTAACAGCCGTTGGGCGTATTGAATCACAGCTCAATGATTCACGTTACAAGCTCCATTACACCGTGGAGAAAGCGTTAGGAGAGGCTTTACGGAGGCTTGAATGCTAACCACTGACATCCCATTAGATACATTCTGGACAAAGCTGTGCAGCAAGGGACAGAATGCCGATAAAGATTTCACTCTGAAGAAAATGAAACTCACGGAGTTGGTTGAATTGATTGGCGATGGCAAGTGTGCATACACAGGTAAGGAATTTGAAACGCTTCAAGACATCACGTTTGAGCGTGTTAATCCGAAACTGGGGTATGTGTCAGGCAATGTGCTTCTTGTTAACCGCAACAGCAACCAACAGAAAGCACAGCTAGACGCTTTCATGCATAGAACATTCATCCCTGACGCAATGAAGATTAAGCTGTTGCGTAAGGCTATCTACCAACTGGAGAAAGCGAATGGAAAGAACACTGAAACATCCTGAACGCGGTGTTAACAAGATAAGCAGAGAGGGTGATGTAGTAGCTGTGTATGGCCCTAGCAGTGAAGTGTTAGATGCGAAAGTGTTTCGTACCGAGCTAACAGCTAAGAGCTATGAGACATTCCTCTTGCATTATCATGCTGACTTAGGCTACAAGCCATATGGATAAATCATACATTGAGAAGGTTAAGAAAAAGCTTGTCCTGCCTTGTAAAGACCACGGGCAAAAGGGGGACAAGTTCGGTTATGGAAAGATTACCAACCCGTTAACCCACAAGAAAATGTATTATCACCGCTCCGTCTACATGGAGGCTAACTTTATTCCACCTGAAAACATGAAGGGTAAAGTTGTGATGCACTTGTGTGACAACCCAAGGTGCATAGAACCTACCCATCTACAGCTAGCCACCCACTGGGACAACACTCAGGATATGATGAAGAAAGGTAGACATAGGCTTTATTAATCTCTGTCTCAATTCTCACATTCGTTCCGGAGACATCTATTTATTCTCTTGTATTATATATTGTCTTATAATAATATAGGAGCCGTTTTTTAGAGAAAGGTAACGAAAATAAATTAAATATATTTAGTTACCTTAATAAGTATCTGATAAATAAGGAATCAACATGAATAGTAAACACCTCAAGCTTCTGCGTAAAGCGTTACAATTTCACCCATCCCAGCCGCGTGACTACGTCACTAAGACAGTGAAAACTGTTGCTGTAGACACTGGTAAGCTGGATGACAAAGGAAATGCTATCATGCGTTTTGAACAACGCGTTAATGTGCAAGCTACTGGCTTGCGTAAATCATATCAACAGGCGAAGCAACACATTGCTAAGGGGGTTTTGTGAAGATTATAAACAACCATAAAAGAGGTTTGGTTTATTTTAAAGACACGGTTGTTGGAGAGGTTTACCGATTCGGTAGTGCTTTCCACTTGATATGCGAACAAGAGGCCGGTTTTAAAAGGGCGGTTAACCTAAAAAATGGGCAGATTTTATCCTTTCAACCCACCACGCCGCTTCAAGAAGTAGAAGCAACTCTAAACATAGAGGAATAACATGAACACAGGCATCCTGATTGTTAATCTAATTCTCAATAGCCTCATTGTTAATGGGCAGGATGCCTGCATTGTCAACGTAAACACTGGTCAGGAGTGGATTGTTAACCAACCAACAATCAACAATTGCTCAGACATTGCTAAGACGGTGATGGAAATGGCTAAGCGAGACTATCCGGGAGCGGCTATAACTCTTACGATTAACGGAGTAAACTTAAATGAGATTTAAACTATGAATGAAAGCGAGTTAGGCCCATTTGCTTGGGGTGTTATTACCGGGGTTTTTATAGAGGCTGTGGTCGTCCTGATTGCGCTCACTCTTTAAAAACACTACGCTCACTATTAATGGCAACGAACTGAATAGGATTTAGTATGAACGACCTTCTGGAGAAACAAGTGCTGGACATGATGCAATCAATCAGCAAGCTGGAGAGCATTAAGAAGGAGATGAAAGACCCTCTTATCCAGCTTGTAGAGGCGTATATGCGTATGTCTTATCACATCGGAACTAAGACACCCTCTTAAGCGCCCTGTAACGCATCAGGAAGGGAGATTGCTATAGCAGGTATGGAAACGTATTGCCTGCTATGTTGAACGTCCTACAACGTCATATAGAGAGGGTTTATGAAATGATTAAAGTTGGCAGTAAGGTTAAAGTTCTGGATAGTGAAAAGAACAGATATAACCCAGCTTATGCGCCGTTCATAGGCCGGGTGCTAACTGTGTCACAGTCCGAAAAAGGCAAAGAAAACCTTCTGTTCTTTTTGGAGGAAGTAGAGGCAATGTTTTCTTGGCGTGTAAAAGAAATTAAACTACAAATGGAGAACAAGTAAATGCAATTTCGTAAACTGAATGTTAAAGCGCTGGAGATTGGTAAAATCTACGTAGCGTATTCAGCTAAGAACAAGCTGTTGTCTAAAAACGGTAACAAAGGTGTGCTGGTTAAGCTGGTGGAAAGCTTTGGCAATGGCGCATCAATTAAAGTGCAGCTGCTTGGCACCCAAACAACCACTAACATCTTACAGCTGGACACACGAGACAATGCCTGGGTGTATGACCCATCAGGTAGCGACATGCAAGTGTGTGCTAAACCAGCTAACAAGGCAGCATTCCCCGGCTTCTCTCCTCGCATGGAGCGTGAGGGATGGGAAGGCAAACCTTTCATCTTCCGTGAGGATGAACTGTATGAGCTGACAAAGGATGATGTCGAGGAGCACGCTGGCAAGCTTACGCTGCGTCATGAAGGAGATACTATTGACCCGGAAGAAGATGCTCCTTACGTTAACATCTTCTTAGCCTCTGACATCTACCCCGTTGAACCTCCAGAATGGCGCATTCCACGAGCACAGCGTATGGGCGTTGGTGCTGTGGAGATTGCCTTGCCCCCAAAGCGTGCAAGCGCTGAGGATGAACAGGTAATTGCCTTGTTGTCTGATGCGCTCACTCTCCTGAAAGCTGAATGTGGTGAGGGCAAGACAGCCTGCTACAACGTGACAGATGATAAGGGCAAGGTTGTATATCGTGACTACCACGCAGCCTGTCATGCTGGCTTACAGCGAACAGGCGGTAAGCAAGCAGCATACATCCTGACAGCTGTTAAGGCACCACGCCCTAAAGAGGGGCTCACTTCTGAAATCCTCACAGCGTTCATCAACTATCTGACAGGATACAGCCCATTTGCTGATGCCTTCGTTGTAAAGGATGCTGAGTGGATTAGGGCTAATGGCTACATCCTGACAGCTAACGTCAGCGCACAGATGGTTGCTGGTGCTTGCATTGCTACACGTCAGTGTTGGGAATACCCCCACATGATTGCAGCGTGGTATGGCCTGATGGAGCAGGGACTGGACGCTAACACAGCGTTCCTGTTTGGCTGCCGTGCCTCTCTTAACAATGGCAAATGGAAGTTTGCTCAGGCTGGCACAGGGCACACAGTGTTCCGCATTGACCAGATGCCAGAGAAAGCTATCATCAATTTCATTGACGGCAAGCCAGTTAAGCAGAATGATAAGCCGTATAGCCAGAAGACAGACTATTATGGCGTCAACAATCTGTGGGGAGAATGCACTGACATGGCCCCTGTAGTTGAAAAGCTGGGCGCTATTGGTGGTGGTAAGAAGGCATGGGGAGCAGCTGGTGTTTCATTTGATGATGCAATGGAACAAGCTGCTGATATTATTGAAGATTGGCAGAAGGCGGCTGGTGTATGAAGTTCAAGCTTTGGAGTTACTACTTACGCAAGGGTACTTACAAGCATCCGGAGTCAAAGGTTAGATGTGTGGGTTCATACGATAACGCCTATGTATTCCAGTTTGAAAGCAAGCAAGTTATGTTTGTTAGTAAAGACCATCAGGAAGAGATGTCTCTATATTCACCTCTCCCTAAACTTAAACACATGGTGAACAAATGAAAAAGGTTTATATTGTAGGTGGTGGCTTTTCTTACGCTCGTATGTTCCAGGCAGCGGGTTATGAGCTGGTAGATAGCGCTGAGAAGGCAGACATCATTCAGTTTACGGGAGGTTCTGATGTCTCTCCTCAGCTGTATGGAGAGCATCAGCATGAGACAACATGGAGCAGCAAGGCACGAGATGCCGAAGAGCTGGCTGTATTTAACGCCTGTAAAGAGCGTGGTCAATTTATGGCTGGCATCTGTCGTGGCGGTCAGTTCCTGAATGTGATGAATGGTGGCAAGATGTATCAGGACGTGTACAACCACGCCATTCCAGGCACCCACCCTGTAGTAGATTTAGAAACAGGAAATGAATTCCCCTGCACCTCTACACATCACCAGATGATGCGTATTGGTAAGAAGGGGAAGCTGTTAGCTCAGAGCAGTGAGATGCGTAGCACCATCAAGCTTCATATGTCAGAGATTGGCAAGAAGCGTGGCTTGTTGGTGGCTAAGAATGATGAGGTGGAAGTGGAAAGTGTCTACTATCCAGAGACACGCAGCTTCTGCTTCCAGCCTCATCCAGAGATGGTTGGTAAAGAACATCCATGCCAACAATGGTATCTGTCTAAACTGGAGAGCTTATTGAATGGCCAAGTTTAAGGTAGGGGATAGAGTTGTAATCACAAATGAAGGTGGTGGAGAAATTATTATGCACTACCATCCAATTAAGACTCGCTGCCTTATTCTGGAGGACAGAGGAGATGGAGTATTCCGATTGCAGGTTGAGGGCGGCACAAGAAAACAGTATGTAGATGCCAGATGTTTCCGACATTTATCTAAAACCTCATTCACAAATAAATAAAGAGGCCATTGTGACCGAACCAACCAAGCCTCTCATTCGTGAGTGGATTAAGTTTCATGAGAAAGCAATTGAACGTTTAAATAAATTATTGGAGGTGTAATTTGTGTGGAATGGTGGGCTTTGCAGGAAAGATTGGGGTTAACGAAGAGAAAGCGTTTAAGACTATGTTGTTCTTAGATGAGCTTCGTGGCAAACATTCAACAGGTGTAGCCTTCATGCAAGGCTTCAATGAAAAACCAGAATTTAAAGTGGTTAAAGAGGCTGTCCGTGGGGCAGAGTTTGTAGAAAAGAAGGAGTTTACACAGGCCCTGGCTCGTAAGAGCTATGTGCTGATTGGTCACAATCGCTGGGCTACACAGGGCGCAATCAACGCTGAGAACGCCCATCCATTTGAGTTTGATAACATCATTGGGGCTCATAACGGCTCCCTTAAATGGGGCTGGAAAGAAGCCTTCCATGATTCCTTTAAGCGTGAGGTGGACAGCGAAGCATTGTACGCTGAGCTAAACCACAGCAACACACAGGCTATGTGGGAGAAGCTTAATGGGGCTGCTGCCCTGACATGGCTGGACAAGCGAGACAACACTGTCCATTTCCTGCGTAATAAGGAACGTCCTCTGTTCTGGGCTACGGCTAACAAAGGAGAGACGTTAGTGTGGGCCTCTGAGCCTTGGATGATTCATGTAGGCTGTGGGCGTGAGGGCGTGGAGCTTGATAAAAACCCTGTAGAAGTGGCTGTAGACACGGAGTATGTCTTCGATGTCAAGATGAAGTGGGGGCATAAGCTTAGTGTTGTGCGAAACCCTGTGGTGGCATACGTTGCCCCAAAGTGGGAGCCGCCAAAACGTTCCTACAACGCCTCTTCGGATATTGATGATTATCACGGCAAGCGTTGGTTAGAGGCGGAGGGAGTGAAGGAAGGGGACGTAGTGGAGTTTATTGTCACTCGGGTTCACGACTATGTGGAGACAAGCACAGGGGCACAGAAAGCACGGCTCACCTGCGAGACATTGAAAGGCACTCCGTTGTTCATTTACAACATTGACTCCCTTGCTAATGAGCAATTGCTGGATGAGATGTGGAACCTTGACCATTGTGTATTCTCTGCTAAGCTGAAACATTCAAGCTATAGCGGATTCATCTGCACAATTGATACGGTGCTCAACACTTATTTCTCTCTTGAAGATATTGCTGAGGCTGAGAGAGCTGACGCTGTTGAAGAGGAAGAACGTAAGAAGCTGAGTGAAGAGATTAAGTTGTTAGCTGCTAGTCTGGGAGAGGACGATGGGAAAGCCAAGTTACACTAAAATACGAGAGGGATGCAGTGTAAGAGTAGTGGATAGTGCAGCCAACAGACATTCGCAATATGCCCCTCTTATTGGCAACTGTTATAAAGTTAAGGCTTTTGATATCACAGATGTTGTTGAGGAGGATACCTTGGTTTGGTGTGAAGGGCTTGATGGAATGTTTGCGCATAGGTTTGAAGTATTGGGGCCTAAATCTTTTGTAAACAAATAGCAAAATGCTATCATAAACAATCATTTAAAACGTAGGAGTGTACACGATGAAAACTAAATATCTGTTAGGTGCAGACCCAGAGGTGTTCGTAGGACAGAATGGCGTGCCTGTTAGTGCCTTCGGTTTGATTGAAGGTGATAAGAAAAATCCACAGAAGGTAGCTGGTGGGGCTGTTCAGGTGGATGGTATGGCTCTTGAGTTCAACATTGACGCCGTAAGCAACGAAGCGGATTGGATGAAGAACATCAATGGCGTGTTAGCCATCCTTGCAGCAATGGTGCCACAGCATCAGCTTCTTCCACAGCCTGTGGCTGAATTCGGCCTGGAATACATTCGCGCCCAGCCAGAGAAAGCTAAAGAGCTTGGCTGCGAGCCAGATTGGGATGCTTACACAGTGGCTGTTAACCCACGCCCTAACGGAGAGCTTCCTTTCCGTAGTGCTGCTGGTCACATCCACTTCGGTATTCCAGAAGCTGGGGGTGAAGCGCCTGTAGATGACATTGACTACATTGGCTGGATTGCAGCTAAGGTGCGTGAGATTGATTTCTACATTGGCCTTCCTTCCCTGTTCTACGACAACGACACTAAGCGTCGTGAGCTGTACGGCAAAGCTGGTGCCTTCCGTCCTAAACGCTATGGCATGGAATATCGCACACCATCTAACCAATGGCTGGGCAATGACAACCTGAAACGTTGGGCCTATCAAGCTTCCATGTATGCTATGGAGCAGATTGATAAGGGCATCTGCCTGGCTGATAAATATGGTGACATTCAGAACATCATCAACAAGAGCGACAAGGCAGCCGCAGCACGCATCATTAAAGCTGAGGGCCTGATTCTTCCGAAGGGGGTGGCTGTATGAATTGGCCCCCAAGGCTCGGTACAGCAGTTAATATCAACGAAGAGGGGCTGCGTAGGTATTGGAACGGGCGCACCAACCCAGCGAATGTGAAGGGTTATGTTATAGAAAATGAGCCAGATGACAGGGAAGGCTGGGTGAGAGTTTCTTGGGAAAACGGAGCAACTAACACTTACCAAGAGGGTACATTGTCAGTGTGCCGTCCTAAGCAAATGGAGAATAAATAATGCGTTATGAGAGCGAAGCTGATGTTAAAACCCGCCTCTACCACACTGTGGTGATTCATAAGCAACGCCCTTGCTTAGTGGTGGGGGTGGAAGATAAGAACACTGTGATTGTTTCAGATTTAGAAACTGACAAGCACAGCAAAGCTTTAGTGGCTGATTTAGACTTAGACCCTTCACACGCTCCTCTTGGCTATGTCATTGACGGAGAGGATGTGTACATGGCTATGAGGAAGCCTGTACGGCGTTATAAGCAGGGGTTGAACAATGAGAACCTGGTACTAAAGAATGTCCTAGATGAGCCTCCAGCACGTCGTATGGGACGCTTAAACTTCGCTAGCAAGGCGATTGGAAAGACAATGCTTGGTCAGTTTCCTGATGTTGGTGAGGCATTCCAGAAAGTGAGGAATCAAGAGGCGCGCATTGTCCCCTTTCATCGTGATTGGGCTGTTGGTGTTCATGAAAGAGAAGCTTGCTTAGTGTTCCGAGGTGAGGTGGTTGGATACGTTCTGGATGAAAGCGTCAAGCTGTTGCCAGAGCGTTTTTATCTGAAAGAGAGTTTGGAGGTAGCACTTGGTTAAGTTCAAAGTTGGGGACTTAGTAGAGCGCATTTATGGCGAACACCTGGGAATGGTTGTTGGATGTACTGCCAGAATTGCTGCCATAACAGACATGGGATTACAATTCAAGGAATTTAATGAAGGGATGCCGTTAGGTGGGCATTGGAGCCATTGCCCCGACAGCTTTAAGCTAGCCCGCCCTTTACAAATGGAGAAC
>Ga0308163_10000715_pt1 | contig 48134 bp, 51 predicted proteins | sample PhyTR1_FD_201037 | JGI IMG/M metagenome (GOLD analysis project Ga0308163, IMG submission 201037) | Phyllosphere microbial communities from UC Gill Tract Community Farm, Albany, California, United States - DLSLT.R1 | ecosystem: Host-associated > Plants > Phyllosphere > Unclassified | place: USA... | reverse complement strand
AAGGCGCCGAAGCTGATCATCGGCGCCATGATGCGCAAGCTGGTACATGTGGCATTCGGCGTGCTCAGGTCGGGAAAAATATTTGATCCGACCTTGCACAACGCTTGACGGGGATAACAGTATCTACAGTGCATACCTCACCACGTTATCGCTCCATTCGAACGCGGCCATTTCCAGCTCGACCAGGTCGTCCGGCGACATCGCCAGGTCGCGCAGGGTCGGCACGATCTCGCCTTCCATGTCTTCGATGCGCTCGATGCATTCGGCCAGGCGCAGCAGGTCGCCATAGAATCCACCGCGCGACAGCAGCGCTTCGGCCACTTCGTCGATCACTTCGATCTGTTTCAGGATATCGGCCATCGGCACGGCAAACAGCGTGTCCATCAGCGACATGATGCCGACCGTAAAGGCGATATCGGCCGAGTGGGCGTGGTTCGGGCGCAGTTTGCTGGCCAGCAATTCAAGCAGGCGGCCGCGCGTGGTGGCCAGCATCAGCAGCGGCGTCATGCTGTGGCCGCGCTTGCTTGGTTCCGCATACAGCATGATTTGCAGCCAGCGCTGCAGCTGGCGGCGGCCCAGCACGCTGACGGCCTGGCTCAGCGAATCGATGCGCTGGCGCGCGCCGACGGCCGGCGTGTTGACCAGGCGCAGCAGGTTCAGCGCCAGCGACACGTCGCGCTTGATGGCGCGCTCGATGTCCATATTGTCGGCGTCCGAGGTGACCAGGGTCATCAGCTCCATCACGGCCAGCTGCGACGGCGACAGCTTCTTGCCCGTCATGATGGCGGGCTTGGCAAAGTAATAGCCCTGGAAGTAATCGAAACCGAGGTCCAGGGTGGCTTTGAATTCTTCGCGCGTTTCGACCTTTTCGGCCACCAGTTTCTTTTGCTCGCGCTTGAAGCGCAGCGCCAGGCTGGCCAGGGCGGCAGGCTCGACCGTGCGCACGTCCATCTTGACGTATTGCACCAGCGGCAGCAGTTCCTGCACCTGCGCCGTATCGGCCACCACGTTTTCCAGCGCAAACACAAAACCATGGCTGGCCAGTTCGCTGATGCGCGCGCGCAGTTCCGGCGTCACCTGCATCGATTCGACGATTTCCAGCACCACTTTTTCGCGCGGCAGGAAACTGAAGATGTCGCTCATGATCACATCGGCGTCGACGTTGACGAAACCGAGCGCGTCGCCGACCACCTTCTCCATGCCCAGCTGCGAGGCATGGGCGATCACGCTGGCCGTGGCCGACAGGTCGCTGGTGATATTGGCAGGCCCGACCGGAGCGTTGCGAAATAGCAACTCATAGCCGAACAGGGCCTGGTTGCGGTCGAGGATGGGCTGTCGCCCCAGATAGAACTCGCGCACGCGCAAGGGTTTCGGGGTGATGTCGTTGCTGGAAATATCGATCATTAAATCTTCATCAATCACGTCGAGTGACACTGGCGGCGCCACGCCTGCGTCAGGGTTCACTATTGACCATACCATGTGCCCGCGCTGTTGGCTATTTTGGCAGCATTGCCCGGTATTGTCGTCAACAAATTAAATCACCGGCGCTTCCTGTACCGCGCCGTCTACAAACAGCTTCAATTCACCGGGCGCGAACGCCGTCCATTGCTCGTTGGTCGTCAATGGCTGCGTGACGATCACGGCCACCCGGTCCTGCGGCGTGGTGACCTGGGAAAAGTCCACGCTGAGGTCTTCGTCGGATAGTTTAGCAGTTGGAAACGGATGCTGTCGCACCAGATAGTGCAAGCTGGTCGAGCAATGGGCAAACAGCGCCTCGCCGCTCGACAGCATCATGTTGAAGGTGCCGTGCGCGGCGATGCCCGGCAGCAGCTCGGCCAGCGCCGCATGCAGCTGCGGCAGCGCCGGCGGCGCGTCGCCGAAGCGCGCGTGCAGCTCTTGCAGCAGATAGCAGAAAGCCCGCTCGCTGTCGGTGCAGCCGACCGGCCGATAACTGCCGTTCAGCACCGGATTGAATTCCTTCAGGTCGCCATTGTGGGCGAAGACCCAGTAGCGGCCCCACAGTTCGCGCACGAAGGGGTGGCAGTTTTCCAGCGCCACCTGGCCTTGCGTGGCCTTGCGGATATGCGCGATGACATTGCGCGACTTGATCGGGTAGCGTTTGATCAGCTCGGCCACCGGCGAGGCGATGGCCGCCTGGTGGTCGACGAAATGGCGCACGCCGGCGCCTTCGAAAAAGGCGATGCCCCAGCCGTCGTGGTGGGTATCGGTATGGCCGCCGCGCATGGCGAAGCCGGTAAAACTAAAGACAATGTCGGTCGGGACATTGCAATTCATTCCGAGAAGTTGGCACATGGTCTGTTTGCGGCAGGATAACCCGCCCACCATACCATGCGCCCACGGGATTGGGTATGGTGGCGATCGCCACCAACCCGCCAGGCCTAGTGCAGCAGCACCGGCTGGCTCATCAGGGAGTCGTAGCTGCCAAGAAATTCATCGATCTCTTCCATGGTCGGTTCGCTGGCGATCAGCTCGCTGACATCGCGGCGAAAGTTTTGCGCCAGCACGCCGGCGATAAAGGTTTCGCGCTTGCCGCTCTTGTCGACGATTTCATAGCCGCCGAAACGCAGGGCGTCCAGGTTGCGGTCGGCGCCGAATTCCACGACGCTATATTGCTCGCTGTTATAGATCAGGTTCATTGTGCGTCCTTCGCTCAAGCAGGAGGAACTCCTGCGGTTTCAGAACAGAGGTGGGGACCATGCCATGGCATTTCAAGCACGATCCCGCCCTGCAGGGAAAGTAGTTGTAACGAGATGCTAACTGCGTGCAAACTGCGATCAGGACGGCTACGGCAATAACGGTCAGGCGGTGACGGTCAGGTCAGGCTCCAGCGCCAGCCAGGCATCGTAGGGACTGGCGGCGAGCCAGCTGCGCAGTTGTTCGATATGCGTGGCGTCTGCCAGGCTGATGAACAAATGCGCGGGCGGATGGCGCAGAAGACGATTCAATGTTACACGCAATACCAGATTGCCGCTGCAGCACAGGCAACCGGGCGCGATGCGCAGCAATTGCAATGCGGCGGGAGGGACAGCGTGTTCGGCCAGGTCGGCCAGGATGGAGTTGCCGTCAGCCAATCCTTCGAGGATCACGGCAGTGGATTGTTGCGGCGGCAAGCCGCGCGCGATGGCGGCCTCGCGCAGGCTGGCATGGCCGCCGCTGACCAGGGTCAGCGGCGTCAATCGCCTGGCCGCTGCCGTCACAGGTTTTTCTTGGCCAGCTTGCCCGGTTCCACGCCCAGCTGCTTGAGCTTGCGGTACAGATGGGTGCGTTCCAGGCCCGTCTTTTCCGCCACGCGGGTCATGCTGCCGCCTTCGCGGCCCAGGTGGTGCTCGAAATACATGCGCTCGAAGGCGTCGCGCGCCTCGCGCAGCGGCAGGTCGAACGACAGATTGTAGCCATGGCCTTCGGCCTGGGCCGGTGCGGCGATGCCGGGGCGCACCATCATCTGCTGCGGCGCGCTGCCGCCAAAGCTCGGCGCCGGATGGCTGCTGCTCTCTTCGACGGGGGCCGGCGCCACCGGGCGCGGCGCGGCGGCCGGCGCGCGCACGGTTTCCTGGGCACGGGTCAGGCCTTGCTGCACCGCTTTCAACAGTTTTTGCAGGGCAATCGGTTTTTCCAGGAAGTTGAGCGCGCCGATGCGCGTCGCTTCGACCGCCGTATCGATCGTGGCGTGGCCCGACATCATGATCACCGGCATGGTCAGCAGGCCGTCGCGCTGCCATTCCTTGAGCAGGGTCACGCCGTCGGTATCGGGCATCCAGATGTCCAGCAGCACCAGGTCGGGCGCGCCGGCGGCGCGTGCTTCGCGCGCCTGCTGCGCATTTTCGGCCAGCTGGATAGCATGGCCTTCGTCACCCAGTATCTCCGAGAGCAACTCACGGATACCCATTTCATCATCCACTACGAGTATGTTTGCCATTCGTGTCTTGCCTTCCTCATTTCGCCGCCCCGCGCACCCAAACGGCACGCGGCGGACAACTATGATTTTATTAGTGTTTTAAATACTAAACCAGACGCTTTCGCCAGCAAGATGCTAGGCGAGACCGTCGGGAGCTAACTTTAACAGCAAAATGACGACCGAAGCGCCACTGCTGTCGACGCGGTTCTCGATATCGATGCGCCCACCGTGTTCATCGATGATTTTCTTCACCATCGCCAGGCCCAGGCCGGTGCCGCGCGCCTTGGACGTGACATACGGCTCAAACGCGCGCGCCAGGATCTTCGGCGCGAAACCGGGGCCGTTATCGGTGATGGCCATGCGCACGGCGACGTTCACGCCACCGTCCGCACTGCGATAATGAATTGCTTCGGTGCGCACGTCAATGCGGGGATGCGGTGTGCCTTCCGGCAAGTCGGCCATCGCGTCCTGCGCGTTCTGCAGCAGGTTGTGGATTACCTGGCGCAACTGGGTCGGATCGCCCATCACCATCGGCAGGTTCGGCGCCAGCAGCGGGTGGATGATGTCGCCGTCGTCGCCGCCCAGGTAGAGGTTCAGGATCTCCTCGATCAGCTCGTTCAGGCGCAGCGGCGTGAGCACCGCCGGCGGCGTGCGCGCGTAGTCGCGGAAGTCGTCGACCATGCGCTTCATCGCATCGACCTGCTTGACGATGGTGGTGGTGGCGCGGCCCAGCAGGTCGGCATCGGCTTGCTCCAGTTTGCCTTCGAGCTTCATCTGCAAACGCTCGGCCGACAGCTGGATCGGCGTCAGCGGATTCTTGATTTCATGCGCCAGGCGGCGCGCCACCTCGCCCCAGGCGATCGAACGCTGGGCCGAAATGACGTCGGAAATATCATCGAACACGACGATATAGCCGCTGCCCGACTCCAGCGGCAAACGCGAGCCGCGCGCCAGCAAGGTGATGTCGTGCTCGTCGGCGCTGCTGCCCAAGCGGCGCGGAATTTCCATCTGGCGCTGCCAGTGCAGGCGCTGCAAATTGCGGCCCGACGCGGATTGCGCGCTCTGCGCCGAAAACGCGCTGACGATGGCCGTGCCAAATTCTTCCATGCCGGTAATGCTGACCAGCGGCTGGCCGACCATCGTCACGCCCGCATGCTGCAAGATGCGCTCCACCGATTCATTGCAGGTGACCAGCTTGAAGTCGCCGTCGAGCACCATCACGCCGGCCGACATATTGGCCAGCACCGACTCCAGGTGGGCCTTGGCGTTCTGCAAGGCGGCGCGGTTGCTTTCCACCGCCGTGCGCGCGTCGAGCAGCTGGCGCGTCATGATGTTGAACGATTGGGTCAGGGTACCGAGTTCATCGCGCGAAGCAACGATGGGGCGCGGCGACAGATCGCCCTCGGCCACCGCGCGCGTGCCTTCGGCCAGCAGCAGCAGCGGCTGGGCCAGCTTGCTGGCGATCAGAAAGGCGCTGCCGATGGCGCCGAAAATGGCCAGCAGCAAGGTCAAGGTGAGAATTTCCATGTACATCTTGCGCAGGCCCACGCGCGCCACGAACCGTTCCTTGTATTCGCTGTAGGCGCCACGCAGCATCTCGCCATTGGTGGCCAGCTTGGGCGGCACGGTTTGCAGCAGTTGCAGGTAGCGCGGCGACACGGACGGCCCGGGCACGGCCACCAGCACCCGCAGGCGCAAGCTGGCGGTCGCCTCCGCGCCCGGCGGGCCGGCGCGCATGCCGCCACCGCCCGACTCGTTGCCATCGTCATGCAGCTCGGCGCCGCCTTCGGCCGAGGCATAGCCGGCGGGCGTGGCCGCCTGCGCCAGCATGGCCGCCGTCGGCAGATCGGCGCCGCTGTGCGGGCCGGCGCTGGCCAGCAGCACGCCGTCGCCGCTGACCACCATCACGTTCTGCATGCCCTCTTCGCGCAGCAGGCTGGTCAGCACCGCCGGGCCGGCGACCGGGTCGCTGCGCAGCTCATCGACCGCCTTCTTGCCACGGTGGTCGAGCTCGACCAGCGCCGTATCCAGGCCGGCGCGGCCCAGTTCCAGGCCCGATTCCAGCGCCGCTTCGATCTTGACGTTGAACCACGATTCGATCGAGTGCGTCACGAACTGCACCGACACGAGAAAGATCACCAGGCCGGGCAGGATGCCGACGGCGGCAAACAGCATCACCAGCCGCATCATCAGTTTGGAGCCGAACTTGCCGCTCTTGTAGCGCGCATACAGCCGGCCCAGGGAAATGCCGACCAGCGCCAGCAAGGACACGGCGACGGCCGCGTTCAGGCCCAGCAGCCAGGTGTAGTAACGGTCGAAGAAGCCGGAATTGTCGGACGCCGACGCCAGCAGGAACAGCAGGATGCTGACGATGCCGCCGCCCACCACCAGCAGATAGCGCAATGCCTGGGTCACTACTCCGCCGTATACAAGAAGGTTTTTTTGTTCGAAGCCAGGCGCCAGTCGCTATTGTTGAAGGCATTGACCTGGATCGGCTTGGGCAGGTAGTCGCGGTCCATGCCCATGCGCAAGGTGACGTTATAGGTCTGCCCCACTTTCAGCGCGCCGCGCGCCGCCACCAGCCAGCGGCTGGGCCGCCGGATCAGGAACAGCGCGTCGTCCAGGGTGGCGAAGCTCTGCTGCAAGCCGCCCAGCGAGACGTGGTACTGGCGCGTCAGCACGTTGTACGACAGCCGGCTGGTCTGGCGCGCAACAATCGCTTTCTCGTCGAACCAGTACCAGCGCGGCCGGGTCAGTTCGATTTCCGTGGTGAAAAACAGCGGCACGCCATGCTGCACCGCGTCGTCCAGGTCGTGATTGAGGTCGAAGGAATAACTGGCCGCCAGCTTGTAGCCCTCGTCGCTCGCTTCGATATAGGCACGCGTGATCTCGACCACATCGGCGGCATGCGCGCGTGGCGTCAGGCATGCCAGCATCAGCAACAGGGTCAGGAGGCGGAAAAATGTCACAAGCGTGCCGGTCGTATCCGTGGAAAAAGGGGCGACGAATCGCTCAAGCCGCATTTTTTTGAAATAGCGCATAGAACAAACCGTCATGGTCCTGTTCCGCGCTGCCAGTCGGCAACAGCTGGCCAGGGGCTGTCAAACGGGTCGCATTATTGCGCACCGCAAATGCTGCCGCTTGTGCTTCGGACTCTTGCGGCCACAATGAACAAGTCACGAACAACAATTTACCATCGGGGCGCAGCATCTGCCACAGATTGTCCAGAATTTTCGAGGAAAGTGTTGCAAGTTGCAAGGCGTCACCCTTGCGGCGCAACCAGCGGATGTCCGGGTGGCGGCGCACGATGCCCGAGGCCGTGCACGGCACGTCGGCCAGGATGCGGTCATACTGCTGGCCGTCCCACCAGGCGCTCGATTGCGCGTCCTGCGCCTTGAGGGTGGCGGCCAGGCCCAGGCGTTCGAGGTTTTCGGCGATGCGCGGCAGGCGCTTGGCGTCGGCGTCGATGGCCGTGACCTGCACCTCGGCCAGTTCCAGGATATGGCAGGTCTTGCCGCCGGGCGCGGCGCAGGCGTCGAGCACGCGCATGCCGTCCTGCAAGTCGAGCAGCGGCGCGGCCAGCTGCGCGCCGGCGTCCTGCACCGATACCACGCCCTGTTCGAAACCGGGAATCAAGGCCACGCCGATCGGCTTGTCCAGGCGCACGGCAAATGGGCCCACCTGGCGCGCGGCGATGCCGGCGTCCTGCAACACAGCCAGGTAAGCTTCGACCGTGCTCTTGCGGCGGTTCACGCGCAGGGTCAGTGGCGGCACCGCATTGCCGGCCGTCAGAATGGCTTGCCAATCGCGCGGATAGGCCACGCGCAGCGCGTCGATCCACCACTGCGGATAATTCCATTGCGCCAGCGGCTGCTGCAAGGCCGCCGCCAGCAAGGATGTGCGTTCGCGCAGGAAACGGCGCAGCACCGCGTTGACCATGCCCTTGGCATGCGCCAGGTCCGGGTGCGAGGTGGCCACCGTGACGGCCTGGTCGACCACCGTGAATTCCTCATATGGCTGCTCGCCCGGCTCGTTTGAGATCAAGGACAGCGCGCAGCACAGCAGCGCGGCCAGCATCGGCGGCTCGGGCGCCTTGGACGTCATCAGGCCGACCAGCGTTTCGCTGCGGCCCAGCTGGCGCATGGTGCGATACGAAATATCCTGGATCGCGCCGCGCGCCTGGGCGCTGGCGTTCGATTGCGTGAATACTTTGGCCAGCGCCTGCGGCAGGGCCGTGCCGGTGCGCACCTGCGCCACGGCGTTGGCCGCGCCGAGCAGGCAAAAAGCCAGCGAATCGGCGCGCAGGTCGGGCTGGAAGCCTGGCTGCAAGACCGGTTTCAGGTCAGGGTGGTAGCTGGGACGCAATTTTGCGGCGACTGGCGCGGCGGCAGGCGCTGGCCTGGTTTTCAGTTTCAGCGTGGGGCGCTTGTTCATAAATTATCCGGTGTGGCTGCGCGCGGCGGAAAAATCACGATCGCGCGTCATCATAAAGGGACGATTGTAGCGTTTGTCAGGCCCTCTGCACCAAGCGATTGCAGCGATCCGGGCAATTCGCTGCAAAAAAGTGCATATATACAAACGGAACCGGCCAGGTTGATGTTTTCATGCACCAACAGCCGGCATGCTCCCCCTGCCCTGCGGCGTATTGTTCCAGCCGGCAAACCAGTATAATTACCGCAGTCCGGGCGACGGCATCGACCGTCGTCCGTTTTGCTTTCTGATTCATTCTATTCAATCTTAACGCGGTTCCGCCGCCATCCTGCTCATGCTCGCCCAACAGAAACAAGAAATCATCGCCCTGTTCCAGGCCGCCCTCGCTCCCGTCCTGGCCGGCACGTCGCTGCTGCCTTCCGTGGTGCTGGAGCGACCACGCGACGCATCGCATGGCGACGTCGCCTGCAATATCGCCATGCAACTGGCCAAGCAGCTGAAACAAAACCCGCGCGAACTGGCGCAAACCATCGTCACGGCCGTGCTGGCCAACCCGGCCGGCAAGGGCCTGGTCGAGGCGGTGGAAATCGCCGGCCCCGGCTTCATCAACGTGCGCGTGTCGAATGCCGCCAAGCAGGCGGTGGTCAAGACCATTTTGAGCGAAGGCGCCAATTACGGCCGCAGCACGGCCGGCGCCGGCAAGCAGGTGATCCTGGAATTCGTCTCGGCCAATCCGACCGGCCCGCTGCACGTGGGCCACGGCCGCCAGGCGGCGCTGGGCGACGCGCTGTCGTCCCTGTTCGACGCGCAAGGCTACAAGGTCACGCGCGAGTTCTACTACAACGACGCCGGCGTGCAGATCAAGACCCTGGCCACTTCGGTGCAGGCGCGCGCGCGCGGCTACAAACCGGGCGACGCCGAGTGGCCCGAATCGGCCTACAACGGCGACTACATTAGCGAAATCGCCGACGACTTCAAGGCCGGAAAAACCGTCTCGGCCAGCGATGGCCAGCCCGCCACCGCGAATGGCAATATCGAGGACATCGATTCGATCCGTCCGTTTGCCGTCACCTATCTGCGCAACGAGCAGGATATCGACCTGCAGGCGTTTGGCGTGAAGTTCGACAATTACTATCTTGAATCGTCGCTGTACCAGGACGGCAAGGTCAACAGCGCGGTGGAAACGCTGGTGAAGGCCGGCCACACCTACGAACAGGATGGCGCGCTGTGGCTGCGCACCACCGACTATGCGGACGACAAGGACCGCGTGATGCGCAAGACCGACGGCACCTACACGTATTTCGTGCCGGACGTGGCGTATCACCTGGTCAAGTGGCAGCGCGGTTTTGTCCAGGCGATCAATATCCAGGGCAGCGACCACCACGGCACCATCGCCCGCGTGCGCGCCGGCCTGCAGGCGCTCGACATGGGCATCCCGCAAGGCTACCCCGACTACGTGCTGCACAAGATGGTCACCGTCATGAAAGATGGCGAAGAGGTGAAAATCTCGAAACGCGCCGGCTCCTACGTCACCGTGCGCGACCTGATCGAATGGTCGGGCGGCGGCGATATCGCCAAGGGCCGCGACGCCGTGCGCTTCTTCCTGATCTCGCGCAAGGCCGACACCGAATTCGTGTTCGACGTCGACGTGGCCTTGAAAACCACCGATGAAAACCCGGTCTACTACGTGCAGTACGCGCATGCGCGCATCTGCCGCATCCTGGAAAACTGGGGCGGCGACGAGGCCGGCATCTCTGGCGCCGATCTGTCGTGCCTCACGGCGCCGACCGAAGCGACCCTGCTGGCGACCCTGGCCGCCTACCCGGAAATGCTGGCGCGCGCGCAAGCCGAGCTGGGACCGCACCAGGTGGCGTTCTACCTGCGCGACCTGGCCGCCAACCTGCACAGTTTCTATTTCGCGGAAAAAGTGCTGGTCGAGGACGAGGCCGTGAAAATGGCCCGCCTGGCGCTGGTACTGGCCGCGCGCCAGGTGCTGCGCAACGGCCTGGCACTGATCGGCGTCTCCGCGCCAAACAAAATGTAAACGCAAAGGTCTGAACCTTCATGAATCAAGCTTCCCGCTTCACTTCCAGCCGCCGCCAGCAGGGCAACACGCTGGTCGGCATCATTATCGGCCTGGTGGTCGGCCTGGGCATCGCCGTGGTGGTGGCGCTGGTGATCTCCAAAGGCAATTCGCCATTCACCGACAAGTCGGGCAAGGTCGGCAAGTCGACCGAACCGACGGCCGGCCAGATCGCCGACCCGAACAAGCCGATGTATGGCAACAAGGAGGCGGCGCGGGAAGCGGCACGCGATTTCTCGAAGGAGCCACGCGAACTGGCCTTGCCGGGCCAGATCACGGCGCCGGCCGCGCCGGCCACCACGCCACGCCCGCCACCGCCGGATGCGCTGCAGGAATTGATCGGCACCCTGAAGGACAAGCCGGCGCCGAAAGCGGCCGCACCAGCGCCAGTGGCAGCGCCGGCACCCGCCGCACCACCGCCGCAAGCCAAGGCCGATGCAGCCAGCGACAAATGGATTTATTATCTGCAGGCCGGCGCCTTCCATGAGATGGCGGACGCCGAAAGCACGCGCGGCAAACTGGCCTTGCTGGGCTTTGAAGCGGCCATCAGCGACCGCAGCACCGATGCCGGCGTGCTGCACCGCGTGCGTGTCGGCCCCTTCAACCAGGTCGATGCCATGAACCGCGCGCGCACCAAACTGTCCGACAACGGCATCGATGTCGCCGTGGTCCGGAATTCAAAATAAGTCTGAACAAGGAAGCAGCATGCGTTTTCTGAAAAAAGTATTGTTTGCCGCCGCCCTGTGCGGCGCCGCCTTTGCCCATGCCTCGCCGGCCGAGCCGAAAAACGGCGTCGAATATGAAACCCTGGCCACGGCGCAGCCGACCGAAGCGGGCAAGAAGATCGAGGTGACGGAATTCTTCGCCTATTACTGCCCGCATTGCAATGTGCTGGAACCGCAGCTGGCGGCATGGGTCAAGAAGCAGGGCGACAATATCGTCTTCAAGCGCGTGCACGTGTCACGCGACGCCAGCGTGGCGCCGCAACAGCGGCTGTTTTTCACCCTGCAGGCGATGGGCCTGATCGACCAGCTGCACACCAAGGTATTCCAGGCCATGCACGTCGAGCACAACCGCCTCAATACCGATGAAGCCGTGTTCGACTTCGTCGCCAGGCAGGGCGTGGACCGCCAGAAGTTCATCGACACCTACCGCTCGATGGGCATTTCCGGCCGCGTGCGCAAGGCCGACGCCATGATGCAAGGCTATAACGTCACCTTCTGGCCGATGATCGCCATCGATGGCCGCTACATCACTTCGCCATCGCAGGCCGACCAGGGCAGCAAATCGGCGAAGAACGAAGAACAGCTGAACGCCCAGGCCCTGACGGTGATGGACGTGCTGGTGGCCAAGGCCAAAGCGGAAAAGAAATGAACGTGGGCATCATCTGATGCAGCGCGTCTTTATCACCGGCGCGTCGAGCGGCCTGGGCGCCGCGCTGGCGCGCCAGTACGCAGGCCAAGGCGCGCAACTGGGCCTGCTGGCCCGCCGTGGCGAGGCGCTCGATCAGCTGATCGCGTCCCTGCCCCGGCTCGAATTGCACCGCGCCTACGCCGTCGATGTGTGCGACCACGCCGCCGTCAGGCAGGCGGCCGATGATTTCCTGGCCTGCGCCGGGCGCATCGATGTGGTGATCGCCAGCGCCGGCGTCTCGGTGGGCACCCTGACCGAACACGCGGAAGATTTGTCGATGTTTGCCCGGGTCATGGCGATTAACGTCACCGCCACCGTGGCCACCTTCGCCCCCTTCATCACCGCCATGAAACAGCAGGGCAGCGGCCGCCTGGTCGGCATCGCCAGCGTGGCCGGCATTCGCGGCTTGCCGGGCGCCGAAGCCTATAGCGCCTCGAAGGCGGCCGTGATCAGCTACTGCGAATCGCTGCGCCTGGAACTGAAATCCTCGGGCATCAGGGTGGTCACCATCACGCCCGGCTATATCGACACGCCGATGACGCGCCACAACGCCTACCGCATGCCGTTCCTGATGCCGGCCGACGCCTTTGCACGGCGCGCCGCGCGTGCGATTGCCGAGGGCGACAGCTACCGCGTGATCCCCTGGCAGATGGGCGTGGTGGCAAAGCTGCTGCGCCTGCTGCCGAATGCCGTCTACGACCTGGCGTTTGCCAACGCCCCTCACAAAGCCCGCCAGCCGTCGGCGGGCAAGCAGCCACTCCCATGACTTTTCATTCTGATCTGAACAGCGCGGCCATCGCCGCCCTCTGCGCCACCGGCGCGTCCCACGTCGCCATCGAAGTGGTCGCCGAAACCGGCTCGACCAATGCCGACCTGCTGGCGCGCTGCGCGCAGCTGCCTGGGCCCACCTTGCGCATCGCCGGCCAGCAAACGGCGGGCCGCGGCCGCGCGGGCCGGCCGTGGCTGTCGCAGGCGGACGCCAGCCTGATGTTCTCGCTGGCCTGGCGCTTCAAGGGCCCGCTGCATGCACTGGTCGGCTTGCCGCTGGCCGTCGGCGTGGCGCTGGCCGAAACCATGGGCTCCCTGGGCGTGCCGGTGCAACTCAAATGGCCGAATGACCTGATCAAGGACGGCAGCAAGCTGGCCGGCATCCTGGTCGAAACCCAGCAGGCAGCTGACGGCGGCGTATGGGCCGTGATCGGCTGCGGCATCAATCTGACCATGCCCGATGCGCTGGAACAGCAAATCGGGCGCAGCGTGTCGGCCGTGCCGTGGCTGGCGCAGATGGAACGCAACGCCCTGGTCGCCGCCTTGCTCAGCCGTCTGGCCGGCGTGCTGGCCGAATTCGACGATACCGGCTTCGCGCCGTTTGCGCAGCGCTGGAACCAGCTTCACGCCTGGCAGGACCGGCAGGTGAAAATCCTCGACAACGGCCAGCTGCTGCAACAGGGCATCGCGGCCGGCGTCGACCAGCTGGGCCGGCTGCAACTGCACACCGAGGGCGGCCTGGTGGAGATCATGTCCGGCGACGTCTCCTTGCGCCTGGCACAGGAGTAAGCGCATGCTATTGCTGATCGACGCGGGCAATACGCGCATCAAATGGGCGCTGGTGGCAGCCGATGCACCGCTGGGCGGTTGGCTGGCCAGCGGTGCAGTGGCGCATGCGCAGCTCGATACCCTGGGCGCGCAGTGGGCGCCACTGGCCATCAGCGAGGCGCTGCTGTCGAACGTGGCGGGTGCATCGATCGCCGCGCGCCTGCGCGCCATGCTGCCGCTAGCACCGCGTGATTTTGTATCGCTGCCGCAGCTGGCTGGCGTCAGCAACGGCTACCGCAATCCGGCCCAGCTTGGTTGCGACCGCTTTGCCGCCGCCATCGGCGCGCGCGCGCTGGCGCCGGATCAAGCCGTGATCGTCGCCAATTGCGGCACCGCCACCACCATCGACGCCCTCACCGCCGAGGGCGTGTTTTTGGGCGGCATGATCTTGCCGGGACTGGGCCTGATGGCCAGTTCGCTGGCGCGCAATACGGCGCAACTGCCACAGATCGCCGATGCCGCGCCGCTGCCGGCCGGCTTTGCCGACAATACCGACGACGCGATTCTTTCCGGCTGCCTGGCTGCGCAAAACGGCGCCATCGAGCGCGCCGTGCGCATGCATGGCGCGCAAGCCTGCCTGCTGTCGGGCGGCGCCGCGCCACGCATCGCCCAAACGCTGGCATTGCCGTTTCAACTGGTGGACAATATCGTCATGCTCGGCCTGCAGACGGCGGCCAGGGCAAACCGTGCGCAAGGAACACAACCATGCTGAAATTCGTCTTCTGGCTGCTGGCCGCCATCAACCTGCTGGTGCTGGCCATCGGCCAGGGCTACCTGGGCAGCTTTCGCACCGAAACGCGCGAACCGGCGCGTCTGAAGAACCAGCTGCACGCCGAAAAAATCACCTTGCTGACGCAGGGCCAGGCGACCGCGCCGGCAGAAGCCGTAACACCGGCGGCGGCGCCAGCGCCAGCCACACCCGCGCCAGCTCCGACCGCACCGCAGGTATTCGCGTGCACCGAAGTGGGCAACTTCGTGCTGGCCGACGCGCGCAAGTTCGAAGCCAGGCTGGAACCTTTGGAACTGGGCGAACGCCAGTCGCGCCGCAACGTGGCAGGCCAGGATATTTCCAGTTATATGGTGTTCATTCCGCCGCAGGGCAGCAAGGAAGGCGCCGACCGCAAGGCCGGCGAACTGAAGCAGCTGGGCGTGACGAATTACTTCATCATGGGCGAAGGCAGCCCGCAGCGCTGGGGCATTTCACTGGGCGTGTTCAAGTCGGAAACGAGCGCGCAAAGCCATTTGGCGTCGCTGCAGAAACAGGGCGTGCACAGCGCCCGCGTGGCGCCGCGCTACAGCGCCAGCAAGCAGCTCGCCTACCAGTTCCGCAACCTCGACGCGGCCACGCGCGCGCGCCTGGCCGCAATCGCCGCGCAGTTCGAGGAACAAGAACTGCGTAGCTGCAAATAACTAGCGTTCGATCACGATCGGCTTCACGCCGGCCGATGCCGGCAGGCTGGCCGCCGCGCGCGCCGCATCGGCGCGGCTGGTGAAGGGGCCGCCGTATAAACGGAACAGCGGGCCGGCCGGCACCACGTCCAGGTTGCCCAGCGTCTGCGCATACGGCGCCAGCTGCGCGCGGCCCGCTTCCGCATTGTCGGCGCGCGAATAAGCGCCCAGCTGCAGATAAAAGCCGGTGGCCAGCGCGCTTGGCGCGGGCGCCGCGACGGTCGCGTCGACCGCTGACAGCGCGGTGATTTCCGGCTGCACCACGGTGCCCATTTCCGGTTCGCCGCCGGCCGGCGTATCGATCGACCTGGCCACCACCGACGGCACCGGTTTCGGCGCCGCGCGCGCGGCCAGGATGGCGTCGATCTCGGCCGGCAGCAGGCGCTCGACGATCACCTGGTGGCTGCCCTTGCCGAGGAAACCCAGTTTCAGCGCCGCCGTGTACGACACGTCGATCACGCGCGTGGCGTGGAACGGCCCGCGGTCGTTGATGCGCACGATCACCTGTTCGCCGCTGTCGATGCTGGTCACGCGCGCATACGACGGAATCGGCAGGGTCGGATGGGCCGCCGTCATCTTGTACATATCGTAGATTTCGCCCGACGAGGTGCGCTGGCCGTGGAATTTCTTGCCATACCAGGTGCCGGTGCCGCGCTGCGTAAACGGCTCGTTGTCGGTGATCGGCGTATAGGTCTTGCCGAACACGACGTAGGGCCGGTTCGAGCGCGTGGAATACGGCTCGTTGCGCACTTCCGCGTCAGGCACGTCGCGCAGGTTGGCCGGCGGATTGTCGCCCGGGCCGTCATCCTTGTAGTAACCGCCACGGCCGGAACCGGCGGCCGGCAAGGCCGGCAGGGTCGGGTCCTGGCGCACGGGAATCTTGACCTTGCCGCCATGCGGCATCTTGACGTTGTCCGGCTTTTGCGGCGCCGTGCCGCAGGCGGCCAGGGTCAGCAGGACGGCCAGACCGAGGCCCCGTGTGTAGATAGTGTCGATAGGCGCGCGCATCAGGTCTGCACCAGCTTGCGGTGGCGCTGTATGCTCATCAGGATGCCGGTGGCCACGCCCAGCGTGATCAGGGCGGTACCGCCATAACTCAGGAAGGGCAAAGGCACGCCGACCACCGGCAGGATGCCGCTGACCATGCCCATGTTGACGAAGGCGTAAGTAAAGAAAATCATGGTAATCGCTCCTGCCAGCAGGCGAGTGAAAAAACTGGGGGCATTGGCGGCGATCATCAGGCCGCGGCCCACCAGCAGCAAATACATCAGCATCAGGATCAGATTGCCGACCAGGCCAAATTCCTCGGAATACACGGCGAAGATGAAGTCGGTGGTGCGCTCCGGCACGAAGTCCAGGTGAGCCTGGGTGCCATGGGTCCAGCCCTTGCCCGTGATGCCGCCGGAACCGATGCCGATAATGGACTGGATAATGTGGAAACCCTTGCCCAGCGGGTCCTTGGTCGGGTCGATCAGCATCATCACGCGGTCGCGCTGGTAGTCGTGCATGTGCGACCAGGCAATCGGCAGATAGCAGCTGATCGCAATCGCCAGCCCCAGCATGATACGCCATGGCAGGCCGGCCAGGAAAATCACCGTAAAGCCGGCCGCCACCACCAGCAGCGAGGTGCCCAGGTCGGGCTGGCGCGCGATCAGGTAGACGGGCGCCAGCAGCAGCACCGCCGCAATCGCAAACGACTGCCAGCGCAGCGCGCCCGCATTGTGCTGGAAGAACCAGGCCAGCATCAGCGGCGCGGCGATCTTCAGGAATTCCGACGGCTGGATATCGATCACGCCGATATGCAGCCAGCGCCGCGCGCCCAGCTTGATGGTACCGAACAGCGCCACGGCAATCAACAGCAGCACCGCGATCGTATAGGCGGGCACGGCGATGCGCATCATCATCTGCGGCGTCACGTTGGCCGTCAGCCACATGACGAAAAAGCACAGCACGATATTGCGCAGGTGGTCTTCGATCTTGCCGGGAATGCCGAGACTGGCCGAGGCCAGCGTCAGCAAACTGGTGGCCAGCAGCATCAGGATGATCAGCATCAGCGGCGGATCGAATACCGCCAGATAGGGCTTGACGCGCCGCCACAGCGAGCGCCGTTCGTTAATCGACATGCGGTTCCTTATTGCCTGGCAGGCGCCGGGGCAGCCTGCTCGTCCGTGATTTCTTCAAGGGTGCGCACCTCGTCGACGTCTTCCTTTGGCACCTTGGTGGTGTCCCTGTCTTTTTCGCCCGGGCGCTTGCCCAGCAGGTAGTAGTCGAGCGCCTTGCGCGCGATCGGCGCGGCCACGCCGGCGCCAAAGCCGGCGTTTTCCACCACGATGGCCAGCGCGATGCGCGGCTTGTCGGCCGGCGCGAAGGCGGTAAACAAGGCGTTGTCGCGCAGCCGTTCGGCCAGCAGCTTGGCATTGTACTTCTCGTTCTTCTTGATGCCCACCACCTGCGCCGTACCGGTCTTGCCGCCCACCGTGTACTGCACGCCGGTAAAGATTTTCGCGGCCGTGCCGCCCGCTTCGCTGGTCACGCCGACCATGGCGCGCTTGATGGTGTCGATGTTTTCCTGTTTCAAGGGGATGCGATAGCTTTCCTTGGGCACCGTCAGGGTGCGCGCGCGGGTGGCGGCGTCCTCGATGATCTTCACCAGGTGCGGCTTCATCACCACGCCGTTGTTGGCCAGGGTGGCCGTCGCGTGGGCGATCTGCAGCGGCGTATACGAGTTGTAGCCGGAGCCGTTGCTGACCGAAATCGTGTCGCCGCCCACCCATTTCTTTTGCTGCGCCGTCTTGAAGCGGTTGCGCTTCCATTCCGTCGACGGCAGCACGCCGGTCTTTTCGTTATTCAGGTCGATGCCGGTCAGCTGGCCGAAACCGAACGGCTTCATGAAGTCGTGGATCGCGTCGATGCCCATGTCGCGGCCCAGCTGGTAATAATAGGTATTGCAGGAAACGACGATCGACTTGTGCATGTCGACCGTGCCATGCCCGCCGACTTTATCATCGCGGAACATGTGCCCGCCCAGCATGAAGAAACCGGGGTCCGAGATAGCCTGGCTGGGCGTGCGCTTGCCCAGTTCAAGCGCGGCCAGCGCCATGAAGGGCTTGAAGGTGGAACCGGGCGCATAGGTGCCGGACAATGGCCGGTTGACCATCGGCCGGTCCAGCGAGGTATTGAGTTCGTTCCAGCTTTGCTGGTCGATGCCGTCGACGAACAGGTTCGGGTCGTAGCCCGGTTTCGACACGTACGCCAGGATGTCGCCGGTGGCCGGGTCGATCGCCACGGCCGCGCCGCGCCATTCGCCGAACGCTTCTTCCATCACTTTCTGCAGCTCGATATCGATCGACAGGATCAGGTTATTGCCCGGTACCGCGGCCGTGCGCGACAGGGTGCGCATGGCGCGTCCGCCGGCCGATACTTCCACCTCTTCGTAGCCGGTGGTGCCGTGCAGCTGCTTCTCGTAGCTTTTTTCCAGGCCCTCTTTGCCGATATGCTCGGTGCCGTTGTAGTTGGCGGCGTCGTCGCCCTCTTCCAGCGCCTTGGCTTCATTGCGGTTGATGCGGCCGATAAAGCCCACCACGTGCGAGGCCACTTCGCCCATCGGATACTGGCGAAACAGGCGCGCCTGCACTTCGACGCCGGGAAAGCGGAAGCGGTTGGCCGAAAAACGCGCCACTTCCTCTTCGGTCAGGCGCGTGCGCAGCGGCACGCTGACGAAGTTTTTCGATTCTTCCAGCAGCTTCTTGAAGCGGCGGCGGTCCTTGATGTCGATCTGCACCAGGGTGCCCAGTTCATCGATCACCGAATCGAGGCTGGCGCTCAGTTTGGACGGCGTGATTTCCAGCGTAAATGCCGAATAATTGCGTGCCAGGACCACGCCGTTACGGTCCAGGATCAGGCCGCGCGTAGGCACGATGGGCACCAGCGCGATGCGGTTGTCCTCGGCCTTGGTGGCGTAATCTTCATGCTTGATCACCTGCAGCCAGATAAAGCGCGCCAGCAGCAGCGAAAAGCAGACGAAGACCAGCGCGCCCAGGATCGTCAGGCGCAGCCGGAAAAAATGCAGTTCGCGCTCGGTATTCTTGAGTTCAGTCATGACAGGTCACGGTCAGATCGGCCGGTTATGGTCGCGGTCCACGGCGCGGCGCTGCGGCGCCAGCAGCATCCACGTAATGATCGGCCACAGGATCACGGCGATAAAGCTCTCGATGAAATTGAGCCAGCCGGGAAAGCGGCCCGACACGATCAGCCGCGTCACCAGTTGCAGCGCCTGTATCAGCAGCAGCAGCGGCAGCACGTGCAGCGCCTGCGTCATGACCGGGAACCACAGCACGCGGCGGTGCATCATGATGGCGAAATACGACAGCAAGGTGTAGGCCAGCGCATTTTCGCCGAGCAGGGTCGAATCGTGCACGTCCATCATCAGGCCCATGAAAAAGGCCACGCCCATGCCGACCTTGCGCGGCTGGTGGATGCCCCAGAACACCAGCACCAGCGCGACGAAATCGGGCACGCCGACGAAATGGCCCCAGGGCAGCAGGTTCAACAGAAAAGCGCACAGCAGCGAAAAGCCGATGAACAAAGGGCTGACCGGCAGCAGGATGTAATGCGGGCGGTTCATCGCGTGGTCTCCGTCGGCGCGGTGGCCGGCTTGGCGGCCGGCGCGGCCGGTGCCGGTGCCGTGGCTGCCGGCGGGGTGGCGGCAGGCGTCGTGCCTGGCGTGGCGGCGGGCGTCGTGCCTGGCGCGGCCGGCTTGGCCGCATCCTTGATCGGCGCCATCTTGCCGGCGATCTTGCGGCCGACCTTGATTTCTTCGACCGGTGGGCGCGGCGGAATGTCGGGCGAGGTGGTCAAGATCAGCAGCTGCGTGTTGCGCTCGATGCCGGCCAGCGGCTGGCACACCACGCGGCCGAACGGACCGTGCGCATTGCGCTCGACCAGGGTCACGCGCGCCACGGCCAGGCCGGCCGGGTACAGGCCGTCGAGGCCGGAAGTAATCACGATATCGCCGATCTGGATGTCGGCCGTCGGTTCCGTAAAGCGCAATTCCATGGTGCCGGACTTGCCGCGGCCATAGGCCACGCTGCGCACGCCGTTGCGCAGCAGCTGCACCGGTATCGCCTGCTCTTCATCGGTCAGCAGGGTCACTTCCGAGGTGAACGGGAATACACGCGTGACCTGGCCGACCACGCCCAGGTTGTCGATCACGGGCCGGCCCAGCTCGACGCCGTGCTGGATGCCGCGATCGAGCACGATCTTGCGGGTGGCCGAATCGCGCGTGTCGTACAGGATTTCGGCCAGCATGGATTTGACCGGCACGCGCTCGCGCGCTTCCATCAACTTGCGCAGATGGTTGTTTTCGACGATATTGAGCTGCGCCTGCTGCAGGATCTGCGCCGAGGCGATCTGCTCGTGCTTGAGGTCGCGCACCTGTTTTTCCAGCGCCGACAGCGAGGAAAAATACGTGCCGACACCGAGCGCCACGTCGCGCGGCACCAGCGCCGCCATCTGCACCGGATACAGCACGGTGCCGACCGCCTGGCGCACGGCGGTCAAAGCGTGCATGCGCGAATCGACCAGCAGCAAGGCGATCGAAATGCCGGCGAACACCATCATCTTGACGCGGGCGGAGGCGCCCTGTTTGAAAAGTGGCGGAGGACTGTATTCCATGACTTCCAATAATCAGGCCAGGCGCAGTGCGCCAACGTGCGGGCCCCGGCCCATGGCCGGCGCCAAAACCAACGCCGGAAACCCGCTTTCCGGCCCGTTGATCCGATTACTCGTAGGAGAAGATCGAGCCGAGCTTGTCCATGCGCTCCAGCGCCATGCCGGAACCGCGCACCACGCAGGTGAGCGGGTCTTCGGCCACCAGCACCGGCAGGCCGGTTTCTTCCATCAGCAAGCGGTCCAGGTCGCGCAGCAGTGCGCCGCCGCCGGTCAGCATCATGCCTTTTTCGGCGATGTCGGCGCCCAGTTCCGGCGGCGTCTGTTCCAGCGCGTTTTTCACGGCCGAGACGATATTGTTCAGCGGGTCGGTCAGCGCTTCGAGGATCTCGTTGGACGAAATGGTAAACGAGCGCGGGATGCCTTCGGACAGGTTGCGGCCCTTGACTTCCATCTCTTTCACTTCCGAACCCGGGAAGGCCGAACCGATGGCCTTCTTGATCGCTTCGGCCGTCTGTTCGCCGATCAGCATGCCGTAGTTGCGGCGGATGTAATTGACGATGGCTTCGTCGAACTTGTCGCCACCGACGCGTACCGAACCTTTGTAGACCATGCCGCCCAGCGAAATGATGCCCACTTCCGTGGTACCGCCGCCGATGTCGACCACCATCGAGCCGGTCGCTTCCGACACCGGCAGGCCGGCGCCGATCGCCGCCGCCATCGGTTCTTCGATCAGGTACACCTGCGACGCGCCGGCGCCGAGCGCCGATTCGCGGATCGCGCGGCGTTCCACCTGGGTCGAGCCGCACGGCACGCAGATAATGATGCGCGGCGACGGACGGAAGAATTTCGAGTCGTGCACCATGCGGATGAACTGCTTGAGCATCTGTTCGGTGACGGTGAAGTCGGCGATCACGCCATCTTTCATCGGACGGATCGCTTCGATATTGCCCGGTACCTTGCCCAGCATCTGCTTGGCTTCCTTGCCGACCGCCTGGATGGTTTTCTTGCCATTCGGGCCGCCTTCCTGGCGGATCGCGACGACCGATGGTTCGTCCAGGACGATGCCCAGGCCGCGTACATAAATCAAGGTGTTGGCCGTGCCCAAGTCAATGGCCAGATCGGTGGAGATATACCTGCGTAAAAAACCAAACATGAGTGTCCTGTAGCGCATCGAGCTGCGCAAAAGCTGTTTATGGGGAGTTTCAAAGCGGGCGCTTTCAGGCTCCTTCGAAAACCCATACAGGCGTTTTTCGGCGGTTCGCTTGGCGCTTGCGCAATCGTTTCTATGCTGCGGCAGCAGTCCATCGGCGCCGGCAACGCATTAACCCGCCATTCTACCTTATAATTTGAATGCGATTTGCCCAAAAACCATGGAAAAGTGCGACCCCGGCCGCCGCAAGTTAGGCGGCATTCCAGAGTTTTTGTGAGCAAAAGAGCAGTAAATACCCGCGCTTTATCAAAGCGCCAACTTAAATACTATGAGCGTCCCCGCGCGCCTTTCGCCATGTCCCTGACACTCTCCGATGTAAAACGCATTGCCCATTTGGCACAACTTGACATGGCCGACGACCAGGCCGCCACGTCCTTGGAACAATTGAACAAAATTTTTGCGCTGGCAGAACAAATGCAAGCCGTCAATACCGATGGCGTGGCGCCGCTGAGCCACCCGCTGGCGGCCCATATGGACAATATCGCGTTGCGCCTGCGCGAAGACCAGGCCACCGAAACCAACCACCGCGACGACTACCAGGCGGTGGCGCCGAAAGTCCAGGACGGACTGTACCTGGTGCCCAAGGTTATCGAGTAAGCAACCTGGCGACTATCGCCGCACCGTTCCCGTCTTTTGCCGAATACACCCATTAGAAACGCCATGCATACAAAATCCATCAAACAGCTGTCCGCGCTCTTGCAGAACAAGGAAATTTCCGCCGTGGCACTGGCGACGCATTTCCTCGACCGCATCGCCGCCGACGGCTCGAACGCCTTTTTGCACGTCGACCGTGCGCTGACCCTGGCGCAGGCCGAAGCGGCCGACGCGCGCATCGCCGCCGGCACCGCCACCCCATTGACCGGCGTGCCGATCGCCCACAAGGACCTGTTTGTCACCAAAGGCTGGCGCACCACGGCCGGCTCGAAAATGCTGGCCGACTATGTCAGCCCGTTTGACGCCACGGTGGTGGAAAAATGCCTGGCGGCCGGCATGGTCAGCCTGGGCAAGGTCAATTGCGACGAATTCGCCATGGGTTCCGGCAATGAGAACTCGGCCTTCGGCGCCGTGAAAAACCCCTGGGACGCGACCGCCGTACCGGGCGGCTCGTCGGGCGGCTCGGCCGCCGCCGTCGCCGCGCGCCTGACGCCGGCCGCCACCGGCACCGACACGGGCGGCTCGATCCGCCAGCCGGCCGCCTTTTGCGGCATCACCGGCATCAAGCCCACCTATGGCCGCGTGTCGCGCTTCGGCATGATCGCATTTGCCTCCTCGCTGGACCAGGGCGGCCCGATGGCGCAAACCGCCGAAGACTGCGCGCTGCTGCTGAACGTCATCGCCGGCTTCGACGAACGCGATTCGACCAGTTTGACGCCGGAACAGGGTGGCGTGGCCGAAGACTTTACGCGCCAGCTCGAGCAGCCATTGAGCGGCCTGCGCATCGGCGTGCCGCGCGAATACTTCGGCGAGGGCCTGGCGAAAGACGTGGAAGCGGCCGTGCGCGGCGCGCTGGCGCAGTATGAAAAACTCGGCGCCACCCTGGTCGACATCTCGCTGCCGAACACGGCGCTGTCGATTCCCGCCTACTACATGATCGCGCCGGCCGAAGCGTCGTCGAACCTGTCGCGCTATGACGGCGTGCGCTACGGCCACCGCGCCAGCGCCTACAAGGACTTGCAGGACATGTACAAGAAAAGCCGCGCCGAAGGCTTTGGCGCCGAGGTCAAGCGCCGCATCATGGTCGGCACCTATGTGCTGTGCCACGGTTACTACGACGCCTACTACCTGAAGGCGCAAAAGATACGCCGCCTGATCGCGCAGGACTTCGACGCGGTGCTGAACGGCCCGAACGCCGTCTGCGACGTGATCATGGGACCGGTCGCGCCGACGGTGGCCTGGGACCTGGGCGACAAGACCGACGACCCGGTGGCGAACTACCTGGCCGACATCTACACCCTGTCGACCAGCCTGGCCGGCCTGCCCGGCATGTCGATCCCGTGCGGCTTCGGCGCAGGCGAGAAAAACAGCAAGCGCCCGGTCGGCCTGCAAATCATCGGCAATTACTTTGGCGAAGCCAGGCTGCTGAACGTGGCCCACCAGTTCCAGCAAGTGACCGACTGGCACACGCGCGCGCCTGCCGGCGTTTAACCAAAAAAAAAGAAGCGAGAACACTATGCAATGGGAAGTCGTCATCGGTCTTGAGAACCACGTGCAGCTCACGACCGACTCCAAAATTTTCAGCGGTTCGCCGATCAAGTACGGCGCCGAGGCCAACACCCAGGCCAGCCCGGTCGACCTGGCGCTGCCGGGCGTGCTGCCGGTGATGAACAAGCAGGCGGTTGACCGCGCCATCCGTTTTGGCCTGGCCGTGGGCGCCACCGTGGCGCCGCATTCGGTCTTCGCGCGCAAGAACTATTTTTACCCGGATTCGCCCAAGGGCTACCAGATCAGCCAGTTCGAAGATCCGGTGGTGATCGGCGGCGCGCTGACTTTCGGCTATGAAAAGGATGGCGAATTCGTCACCAAGACCGTCAACCTGACGCGCGCCCACCTGGAAGAAGACGCCGGCAAGTCGCTGCACGAAGACTACGCCGGCATGAGCGGCATCGATCTGAACCGCGCCGGCACGCCGCTGCTGGAAATCGTCTCGGAGCCGGAAATTCGCAGCGCCGCCGAAGCCGTGGCCTACGCCAAGGCGCTGCACTCGCTGGTGATGTGGCTCGGTGTCTGCGACGGCAACATGCAGGAAGGCTCGTTCCGCTGCGACGTCAACGTCTCGGTGCGCCCTGTCGGCCAGACGGAATTCGGCACCCGCTGCGAAATCAAGAACCTGAACTCGTTCCGCTTTATCGAAGAAGCCGTGCACGTCGAAGTGCGCCGCCAGATCGAACTGATCGAAGACGGCGGCAAGGTGGTGCAGGCGACGCGCCTGTACGACCCGGACCGCAAGGAAACGCGCGAAATGCGCAGCAAGGAAGACGCCCAGGATTACCGCTACTTCCCTGACCCGGACCTGCCGCCGCTGGTCATCTCGCCCGAGTGGATCGCCCGCGTGAAAGCCGACATGCCGGAACTGCCGGCCGCCATGCGCGCGCGCTTTATCAGCGAATACGCGCTGCCCGAGTACGACGCGCTGGTGCTGACACAGTCGAAAGCGATGGCCACCTATTTCGTCGCGGTGGTGGAAAAAGCCGGCAAGGACAACGCCAAGGCCGCCGCCAACTGGCTGATGGGCGACGTCGCCTCGACCGTCAACCGCGAAGGCGTGGACCTCGATGCGGCGCCGGTCTCGCCGGCCCAGCTGGCCGCCATGTTGAAACGTATCGCCGACGGCACGATTTCCAACAAGGCGGCGAAAGAAGTCTTCGCCGGCATGTGGGAAGCGAAATCGAACGATGAAAACCTGGTCGACACCATTATCGAGGCCAAGGGCCTGAAACAGATCTCCGACACGGGCGCCCTGGAAGCGATCGTCGACGAAGTTCTGGCGGCCAACGCCAAGTCGGTCGAGCAGTACCGGGCCGGCAAGGAAGCGGCCATCAATGCGCTGATCGGCCAGGCCATGAAGGCCTCGAAAGGCAAGGCCAACCCGGCCCAGCTGACGGAACTGCTGAAGGCCAAGCTGGCCGGCTAATCAGCTTGCACCCTCATGAAAAGGACGCTGCGGCGTCCTTTTTTTCGTCTTGCAGACAGCATTGTCTGAATACTTTTCCTTGAAAGCAGTGCGTTATGGCGCCACTGAAAATTTAAGTATACATTTTTGTCTACAACGTTTAACCTTGCTTCATCGAATTTCACGCAAGAGAAAAACATGGCCAAGACTCCCGATATACCAAAACCGACGGCAGCCGAACTCGATCTGCTGCAAGCGCTGTGGCCGCTTGGCGCGGCCACCGCCAAGCAGGTGCACGAGGCGATGGCGGTGGACAAACCGGCCATCAACTACGGTACCGTGCTGCGCCTGATGCAGATCATGCATGGCAAGGGCCTGCTGATCCGCGACGAAAGCGCGCGCTCGCACGTGTATGCGCCGGCCCAGGCGCAGGACAGCCTGCGCACCAATCTGCTGAAAGACCTGATGCAGAAAGCGTTTGCCGGTTCGGCCAAGGCGCTGGTGCTGGCGGCGCTGCGCACGGGAGTGTCGCGCGCCGAACGCGAGGAGATTGAAAAAATGCTCAAGGATGATCAGTCATGAGCAGCTTCGTGCAGGCGCTGGGCTGGACCCTGCTGCACTTCCTGTGGCAAGGCTTGCTGATCGGCTGCGCCACGGCGCTGGCGCGGGCGATCCTGCGCAATGCGCGTCCGGAAGCGCGCTATGCGGTGGGCTGCGGCGCCCTGCTGGCCTGCCTGGCCTGGCCGGCGGCGGGCTTGTATCTGCGCCTGGCCGGCGGCGATGCCACGGGCGCCCTGTTCTCCAGCGCCCTGCTGCCCGCCGCCCTGCTGGCGCCCGACAGCCTGCCCGGCCTGGACCTGCTGCTGCGTGCCGTCGTCGGCGTGTGGGCCTTGTGCGCAGCCGTGCTGGCCCTGCGCATGGCGCTGGGCATGCTGTGGATAGAGCGCAGCGCCAGCCAGCCGGCGAGTAGAAATGTGCAGTGGCAGGCGCGCCTGTCCGGCATGGCGCTGGAGGCCGGCATCACCCGCGCCATCCGGCTGCGCGTGGTCGACGGTATCGCCAGCCCGCTGGCGGCCGGCATCTGGCGGCCGGTGGTGCTGGTGCCGGCGTCGCTGGTGACCGGCATGCCGCCAGATTTGCTGGCGGCGCTGCTGGCGCACGAACTGGCGCATATCCGGCGCCACGATTATCTGGTCAACCTGCTGCAAAACGCCATCGAGGCGCTGCTGTTCTTCCACCCTGCCGTCTGGTGGATTTCACGCGGCGTGCGCCTCGAGCGCGAACACATTGCAGACGATTTCGCAGCAAGACAACTGGGCGAACCGCGGCGCCTGGCTCTTGCACTTTCCGAACTGGAGCGTCTCCAGTTCTCCACCCACCACCTGGCCGTCGCGGCCAACGGAGGAGATCTTATGTCACGTATCAAACGATTGCTGCGCCCCGCACCACAAGCATTGAACTGGAAGGCGGCCGTGCCGCTGCTGGCACTGGCCGGCGCCTGCCTCGGCATCTATGGCCAGGCGGTGGCGGCCGACACGCCCACCCAGGCCGATGGCCGACCCGTGCTCGACTTCAGCACCTGCGCCAAGCCGGCCTGGCCCGCCGCCGCACTGCAAGCCAAGCAGACCGGCACCGTCACCTTGTCGTTCCAGGTCAGCGCGGCCGGCAAAGTCGAGCAATCCAGCGTGGCGCGCAGCAGCGGCCATCCGGCACTCGATGAAGCGGCGCGTAGCGGCATCGCCAAGTGCACGTTCAAGCCGGCGCTGGCCGCCGGCGTGGCCGTCAGCTCGCCGGTACAAGTGCAGTATGTCTGGACGCTTGAGTAATCGAGACCAGTTTGGTATGACCGGCGGCACTTGAAGGTATGATCATGGCATCTCCACCACAATGAATTTGCCATGAAAAAAATCAAAACCGGCCTAGTCGGCTACGGCTTTGCCGGCTCCACCTTCCACGCTCCCGTGCTGTCCACCATCGATGCATTGACCCTGGCGGCCGTCGCCTCCAGCAAACCGGACCTGGTGCACAAGGACTGGCCTGAAGCGACGGTCTATTCCGATCCGGCGCAGCTGTTCGCCGACGGGTCCATCGAACTGGTCGTCATCGCCGCGCCCAATGAAGCGCATTTCGGCCTGGCGCAAGCGGCGCTGCAGGCGGGCAAGCACGTGGTGGTCGACAAGCCATTCACGATTACCAGCGTGGAAGCGCAGACGCTAATCACCCTCGCCAAAGAGCGCAACCTGGTGCTGAGCGTGTACCACAACCGCCGCTGGGATGGCGATTTCCTCACCCTAAAATCACTGCTGGAACAGGGCACCCTGGGCCGCGTCACCAGTTTTGAATCGCATTTCGACCGTTTCCGCCCCGAGATCCGCCAGCGCTGGCGCGAGTCCGCCGCACCCGGTGGCGGCCTGCTGTACGACCTGGGTCCGCATATGCTGGACCAGGCGGTGCAGCTATTTGGTACGCCGGAAAAAATCTACGCCGATATCGTGCTGCAGCGTGACGGCGCCGAAGCGGTCGACTACATGCATATCGTTCTGTACTACGAGCGCCTGCGCGTGGTGTTGCAGGCCGGTTGCCTGGTCAAGGCACCGACGGCGCGTTTTGCCGTGCATGGCGACGCCGGCAGCTTCGTGAAATTCGGACTCGATCCGCAGGAAGACGCGTTAAAGGCTGGCGGCAGGCCAGGCCAGCCGGGCTGGGGCGAGGATGGCGTGCGTGGCGCGCTGCACCTGGGCACGCAGCCGGACGGCCAGTTCGACCATCTGGAGCTGCAGCCGGGCCGCTACCAGGACTTCTACCAGGGCATGGCCGACGCCATCCGCGACGGCAAGCCGGCGCCGGTGGCGGCCGAAGATGCGCTGCTCACCATCAGGCTGATCGAACTGGCGCTGCAAAGTTCAAGCGAAGGCCGCGTGCTGAAGGTCTAGTCTTCAGGACTGGCTCTGGTTGGTGCCGGCCGGCCAGACCAGCTCGACCCGGGCCGACGCGCCTTTTTTCACCTGCACCTTGCGCTCGAGCGTCTTGCCCGCCAGCGTGGCGCGCAGGTTGTAGCTGCCGGGCGCCAGGCGCGCCAGCAGATACGGGCCGGTGGCGGTGACGTCCAGCGCCAGCACGCCTTTCGCGTCGTGGATTTCCAGTTTCACGTCCGAGGCAAACTGGGCGCGCCCGTCGGCCTGCACGGAAAACACCAGGCTCAATGGCCACTGGCCGCTGGCGCTCTTGATGGCCGTCGATTCATCGAGGCCAACGCCGCCCGTCAGGTATTCCACCGCGCCGCTTTTCTGCACCGCCGGCAGCGCGCCTTCGGCTTGCGCATGGGCCGGCACATGCAGCATCACGGCAGATAACACAATCGCATTCAGTACAGCGGTCGCGCCAAGGGCGAGTCGGTTGCTGTGCATGGCAGTCTCCTCAGGTGAATTGGATTAATAGCGGCGCGTGGCGTCGGCGATCTTCTGGTCGGTCTTGAACTGGCTCAGCGCATACACGGCCCAGATGGTGGCCGGCAGCCAGCCGATCAGGGTGATCTGCAGGATCAGGCAGATGATGCCGGCGATCGGGCGGCCGATGGTGAAAAAGGTCAGCCATGGAAGAATCAGGGCAATCAATAAACGCATGGTGGTTTCCTTGGGTTGTGCTGTAATAAAGTTCATTATAGGCGCGCCATATCGCTGTGTCCGCGCGCCATCGCACACTACGCCTTCAGATGCTCGATCAGCTGGCGCGCGTACAGCGGCAGTTCGCCGAACTGGCGCACGCAGATGGTCAGGTTGCGCACCGACCAGGGGTCAAGCAAGGCCACACAGCGCAGCGCCATCGTCTGCTGGCAGCGGCGCGCGGCCGCCTGCGGCACCACAGCGACACCCACGCCGCTGGCCACCATGCGGCACACGGCGTCGAAACTGCGCAGGCGCACGCGCACTTTCAATGGCCGCCCCAGGCGCGCCGCATGCAGGGCCAGGTACTGCTGCAGCGCGCTGTCGTCGGCCAGGCCGATAAAGTCGTGTTCGAGCAGGCTGGCAAAATCGACCGCGCCCTGCTCGCCGATGGCGCGCTGGTTCATGCCGTCCGCGGCCACAATCGCCACCAGGCGGTCGGGCCGGAACAAAAACGTTTGCAAGCCGCGCATGTCGACCGAATCGGAAACGATGCCCATGTCGGCCAGGCCTTCCGAGACACCCTTGACGATATCGTAGCTGAGGCGCTCCTCCAGGTCGATGGTGAGGTTGGGATGGCGGTCGAGGAAAGCGCCGAGCGCTTCGGGCAGGAATTCGCTGAGCGCCGAGGTATTGCACAGCAAACGCAGCTGCCCTTTCAGGCCGCGCGCAAATTCACCGAGGTCGCCGCGCAGCTTTTCCATCTGCTGCAGCACCAGGCGCGCATGGTGCTGCAGGGTCTGCCCGGCCGGCGTGGCTGTCACGCCGCGCCGCCCGCGCAGCAGCAGCGGCATGCCCAGCGCGTCTTCCATGCCGCGCACGCGCGCACTGGCGGACGCCAGCGCCAGATGGCTGCGCGCGGCGCCCGCCGTCAGGCTGCCCTCTTCCACCACGTGCACGAACAGCTGCAAATCAACCAGGTCAAACCGCATGGCCACCTCCTGCCGCCATCTTATCAGCCTTCGTTTGAAGCTGAGGCTGGCGCTGCAAAATCGCGCTGTTCAGCATCGCGCCTGGCGCGCAGAATCTCGCTACGTTCATTCCGAGTAATACACCATGCAGACTTCATTTTTACTGGCCGTCGGCGCCAGCTTTATTCTCGCAGGTTTCGTCAAAGGCGTAGTGGGCCTGGGACTACCGACGGTAGCCATGGGCCTGCTCAGCCTGGTGATGCCGCCGGTGCAGGCGGCCGCCCTACTGATCGTGCCGTCGATGGTGACCAATGTGTGGCAACTGGCGGCGGGGCCGGGCGTGATGCCGCTGCTGCGGCGGCTATGGCCCTTGCTCGCTTGCACCATGGCCGGCACCCTGCTGGGCGGTGCGCTGCTGCCCAGGGACAGCGGCGCCTGGGCCGTGGTCGCGCTGGGCGTGGCGCTGATGGCCTATGCGCTGGCGGGACTGTGCTCGCTGCGCCTGGCGGTGGCGCCGCGCCATGAAGGCTGGCTGGCGCCCTTGATCGGCGCGCTGACCGGGCTGGTGACGGCCGCCACTGGCGTATTCGTGATACCCGCCGTGCCGTATCTGCAGGGACTGGGACTCAAGCGCGATGAACTGGTGCAGGCGCTGGGCCTGGCGTTTACGGCGTCGACCGTGGCGCTGGCCGCCAGCCTGGCCCTGCATGGTGATTTTCATGTGGGCGACGCCAGGGCCTCCGCCCTTGCGCTGCTGCCGGCGGTGGCTGGCATGCTGGCCGGCCAGTGGCTGCGCGGACGCATCTCAGCGGCACTGTTCCGGCAGTGCTTCTTTGCCGGCCTGTTTGCGCTGGGCCTGCATTCGGCGCTCAAGCCATGGCTGGGGTAATTGCGCTCAGTCGAGGCCGAGTATCGAGGCCACCGACGCTTCCAGCTGCTCCACCAGTTCCGGCTGCATGAACTGGTAGTCGTCCGGGATATCGAGCACGTGGATGGTTTTGCCCGCCAGCAGGCGGCCGAACTGGGCGCGCAGGCGCGACTGGTGCTTTTCTTCCATCACGAAGATGATCTCGCACCAGGCCACATCCTGCTCGCTGACGGGGTGGCGCGCATTCGAACTGGTACCGCCCGAGCGCACCGACAGCGCGGGATGGCGGCGCCATACCCGCTCCGCCGTCGGGCTGCGCCACTGGTTGCGGCTGCAGACAAACAGGACGTTCAACGGCGTCAGATGCCGTAACGCGTGCGGTAGGCCGACACGGCGTCTTTATATTGCAGCAGTTCCGGATCGGCGCCGGCGCCGTTCAGGTAGCCGAACAGATCGTCGAGGTTGCCGATCGAGATGACGGGAATGCCATATTGTTTCGACACTTCCTGCACCGCCGAGCTGGGCGACAGCTGGCCGTCCGGACCCGAGCGTTCCATGCGGTCCAGCGCGATCAGCACGGCGCACGGTTCGGCGCCGGCGGCGCGTATCATGTCCACCGATTCGCGCACCGAGGTACCGGCCGAGATCACGTCGTCGATGATGACGACCTTGCCGGCAAGCTTGGCGCCGACGATGGTGCCGCCTTCGCCATGGTCCTTGGCTTCCTTGCGGTTGAAGGCGAACGAGGTGTTGCGGCCCTTGCCGGCCAGCGCCACGGCGGTGGCCGAGGCCAGGGTAATGCCCTTGTAGGCGGGGCCGAACAGCATGTCGAATTCGACGCCGGAATCGAGCAGGGTCTGCGCGTAGAACTGGGCCAGTTCGGCCAGGGTGGCGCCGTCATGGAACAGGCCCGCGTTGAAGAAGTACGGCGACTGGCGGCCGGCCTTGGTGGTGAACTCGCCGAACCGCAAGACTCCCTTGGATACCGAAAACGCGATAAACTGCTGGCGTAAATTATTCACATGAGCCTCATTTTTTAAAAGTGCCTGTATTTTAATCCGCGCGCACCGGCGAGACAATCGCCATGCCGCGCCGCCCCTTGCGGCCCGCGCCCTTTCGACTGCCCTGTATGCCAAAAATTATCTCCGCCAACCTGAACGGCATCCGTTCCGCCGCAAAAAAAGGCTTTTTCAACTGGATGGGCACGCAAACGGCCGACTTCATCTGCGTGCAGGAATTGAAAGCGCAGCTGCCCGACATGACGCCGGAATTCCTCAACCCGCACGGCTACCATGGCCATTTCCACTACGCCGAAAAGAAGGGCTATTCGGGCACCGGCGTCTACAGCAAGGTGGAGCCGGATGCCGTGCATATCGGCTTCGGTAGCTCGGAATTCGACGCCGAAGGGCGCTATGTGCGCTGCGACTTCGGCAACCTGTCCGTCATTTCCGTCTACTGCCCGTCCGGCTCGTCCGGCCCCGAGCGCCAGGAGGCCAAGTTCCGCTTCATGGAAGTGTTCCTGCCACACCTGCTGACATTAAAGGCGCTGGGCCGCGAAGTGGTCATCTGCGGCGACTGGAATATCGCCCACCACGAGATCGACCTGAAGAACTGGAAGGGCAACAAGAAGAATTCCGGCTTCCTGCCGGAAGAGCGCGCATGGCTGACGCGCGTGTTCGATGAAGTGGGCTTTGTCGACGTGCACCGTGGCCTGGACAAGCGCGAAGACCAGTACACCTGGTGGAGCAACCGTGGCCAGGCCTACGCGAAAAACGTCGGCTGGCGCATCGATTACCACGTCGCCACGCCAGGTATCGCGGCGCAGGCGCATACCGTCAGCGTGTACAAGGACGAGAAGTTTTCGGATCACGCGCCGTTGATTATCGATTACACGATCCGCGCGTAAATCAAAGGCAGCGTTGGCTTTCGAATTGGCGCTGTTCACCGCTCAAGGGATCGGTAAAACTGATCGCCCGCGCCAGCAGCTGCAAGGGCTGCGACATGTCGTCTTCCTTGCACGGCAGCGCCACCGGATAAAACGCATCGTTGACGATCGGGATGCCCAGCGCGGCCAGGTGCACGCGCAGCTGGTGCTTGCGGCCGGTGTGCGGCTGCAAACGGTACAGATTCAATTCGCCACGCTCTTCGATGATGTCGATAATGGTTTCCGAGTTCGGCTCGCCCGCTTCCTCGCGCATGATGAAAAACTTGTCGCCGTCGACCATGCGGCTGCGGTAGGTAAACGGAAAATCGCGGCCGTGCAGGCGCGGCGCCAGCGCTTCATAGACTTTATGGATTTCGCGGCGCTGGAACAGCGTTTGATACGCGCCGCGGCTGGCCTGCCGGCGTGAAAAGATCACCACCCCGGCCGTCTCGCGGTCGAGGCGGTGGATCGGCGTCAGCTCGGCGCAATCGAGTTTTTTCTTCAGCCGCGTCAATAACGTCTCCTGCACGAAGCGCCCGCCGGGTGTCATCGGGAGGAAATGCGGCTTGTCGACCACCACCAGGTGTTCGTCTTCGAACAGGATCTGTTCCTGGAACGGGATCGGCGTTTCGCGTTCCAGTTCGCGGTAATAAAAGATGCGCATGCCGCGCCGGAACGGACTCGATGGCGACAACGCCTCGCCGTCGCCATTGACCACCTCGCCGCGCGCCATGCGGTCCTGCCATTGCACGGCGCCGATCTGCGGGTAGCGCTCGACCAGGAACGCCAGCATGTCGGGCCACTGCCCTTGCGGCAGCCACAGGTAACTGGCCGCCACGCCATCGCGCATCGGCAGTGGAGAGGCCGTCATGTCCTTAGCGCGAAGCGACGGCGTTGCTGCGGTAGGCCGGCAAGTCGTTGACCGACACGCCCTTGCTGCGTGCGTACAGCGGCAGCACCTGCGCCATATGGCTGTTCATCTGCGCGATGCGGTCCTTGCCCGACGGGTGGGTCGACAGGAACTCGGGTGGCGCGCCCTTGTTCAGCGCGGCCATCTTCTGCCACAGGATGACGCCGGCGCGCGGATCGAAACCGGCGCGCGCGGCCAGGTCCATGCCGATCAGGTCCGCTTCGCGTTCGTCGTCGCGCGAGAACTTCAGCATCACGCCCTGCGCCGCCATATTGGTGGCGGTGCCGGTGATGTTCGGGTCCACGCCCAGCCAGGCCGACAGGCCGGCGCCGACCAGCTTCGAGCCGACGGCGGCCAGGTTGCCCTTGCCGGCCTGCGCCTGCGAGTGCTCGCGCAGCGCATGTGAAATTTCATGGCCCATGACGATCGCCACTTCGTCGTCGGTCAGGTTCAGCTTGGTGATAATGCCGCTGTAAAACGCAATCTGCCCGCCCGGCATGCAGAAGGCGTTGACCTGGTCCGAATTGAGCAGGTTGATCTGCCAGTTCCAGTTGGCGGCCGCCTCGTTCCAGCGCGTGGCGAACGGGATGATGCGCTGGGCGATGGCGCGCAGGCGCTTGACCTGCGGGTCGCTGTCGGGCACCAGCGCATTTTTTTCCTTGGCTTCGTTGACCAGCTGCGTGTACTGCTGCTTCGACTGTTCATTGAAATCGACGCCGCCGGCAAACATGCGCGTGCTCGACAGCGGGCGCACCTTGATGCCATCCTGGACCACGGCCTGCTGTGCCAGCGCCGGCAGCGGCGCCAGCACGGCCGCCGCGCACAGGCTGGCGGCCACGGTAAAACGTTTGAAAGAGTTGGGGTAGTGCGTCATGTGGGAAGTCTCCGTAAAACAATGTTATACATTAGCATACAGGCCGGCCCGCACATTGCACCATCGCAACACTGAAGCAGGGCCTCAGTGCACGGCTTTCTTGCGCAAGCGGAACACGGCCAGGTCGCCGCGCAAGTTCGGCAGCACGGACACCATCTTGCCTTCGGCCAGCGCCACGCAATCGATCACTTCCAGGCCGCATTCCTCGGCCAGTTCGCGGAAGTCGTTGATAGTGGCGCAGCGTACGTTGGGCGTATCGTACCACTGGTAGGGCAGCGATTTCGACACCGGCATGCGGCCCTTGAGCAGGGACACGCGGTGCGGCCAGTAGGCGAAATTCGGGAACGAGACGATGGCCTCGGTACCGACCCGCACGATGTCGCGCAGCAGCGGCTCGACCTGCTTCATCATCTGCAGCGACGACAGGCACAGCACCGTGTCGAAGCTGTTGTCGCCGAAGATCGCCAGGCCTTTTTCCATGTCCTGCTGGATCACCTGCACCCCGCGGCGGGTGCTGGCCAGCACCTTGTCGTCGGCGATTTCCAGGCCGTAGCCGCTGCAGCCCTTGCCGCTGCTTTGCAGGTATTCGAGCATCACGCCGTCGCCGCAACCGACGTCGAGCACATGGGCCTGGTCCGGCACCCAGTGGGCGATAAAGGCCAGGTCGGGGCGCAGCGCGCTCAGTTCTTCGAAATTCATGCGATCTCCTTCGCGCCCTGGCGCACGGCAGTGTTCTGTACAGTAGCCGGCACGCCGGCCTCGATCTCGTGCCACACCTGGCCGTAATAGGCGCGCACCATGTTCATGTAGCGCGCGTCTTCCAGCAGAAAGGCGTCGTGGCCGTGCGGCGCGTCGATCTCGGCGTAGGTCACCTGGCGGCGGTTGCACACCAGCGCCTCGACGATTTCGCGGCTGCGTTCGGGCGAAAAACGCCAGTCGGTGGAAAACGAGGCCAGGAAGAACTTGGCGCGGGTACCGGCCAGCGCCTTGGCCAGGTTGCCGCCATGGGCGCGCGCCGGGTCGAAATAATCGAGCGCCTTGGTAATCAGCAGATAGGTATTGGCATCAAAATACTCGGAGAACTTGTCGCCCTGGTAACGCAGATACGATTCGATCTCGAAGTCGATGCCGAAGCCAAATTTGTAGTCGCCCGTCTTGGCCGCGTCGCGCAGCTTGCGGCCGAATTTTTCGGCCATGTCGTCATTCGACAAGTACGTGATGTGGCCGACCATGCGCGCCACGCGCAAGCCGTTCTTCGGCACCACGCCGTAGGCATAAAAATCGCCGCCGCGGTAGTCGGGGTCCGACAGAATGGCCTGGCGGGCAACGTCGTTGAAGGCGATATTCTGTGCCGACAGCTTGGCCGTCGAAGCGATCACCACGCAGTGGCGCAAGCGCTCGGGGTACATGATGCTCCAGGCCAGCGCCTGCATGCCGCCCAGCGAGCCGCCCATCACGGCGGCGAACTGGATGATGCCCAGCTCGTCGGCCAGGCGCGCCTGGGCGCTGACCCAGTCTTCCACCGTCACCACCGGAAACGCCGCGCCATATGGCTTGCCGGTGGCGGGGTTGGTGTGCATCGGGCCGGTCGAGCCGAAGCAGGAACCGAGGTTGTTGACGCCGATCACAAAAAATTTGTCGGTGTCGAGCGGCTTGCCCGGGCCCACCATATTGTCCCACCAGCCGGTGCTTTTCGGGTCGTCGGCATAGGTGCCGGCCACGTGGTGCGAGGCATTCAGCGCGTGGCACACCAGCACCGCGTTCGATTTGTCGGCGTTCAGGGTGCCGTAGGTTTCATACATCAACATATAGTCCAGCAGCGATGCTCCGCTTTGCAGCTGCAGGGGTTGCGCAAAATACATGGTTTGCGGCGAGACGATTCCAATGGATGACATGAGTGTGTCGGTTTATCTAGGGGGGCGGCCCCACGGGCCATGATCGATGCGGAGTCGCGATGAAAGGCTCCGCAGCTTCAGCAGGACGCATCTTGCCGCGCGCAATGCGTCCTGCTGGTGTTGAAACGACAGTTTACATCAGCTGCAGCTGCAGGACAGCTTCGGCGATCACATTTGGCTCCATCGAGCGCATGATTTTGCGCATTTGTGGCGCAATCAGCGCCAGGTCGCTATTGAGGATCTCCTGCTTGACGGCCAAGAGCTGGGCCGGATGCATGGAAAACTCGCGCAGGCCCAGGCCCAGCAGCAAGCGCGTGAGCTTCACGTCGCCCGCCATCTCGCCGCACACGGCCACGTCGATGCCCGCCTTGTGGCCGGCCGCGATCGTCATCGAGATCAGCTGCAGCACCGCCGGATGCAGCGGGTTGTACAGATGCGCCACTTCGTAGTCGACGCGGTCGATCGCCAGCGTGTACTGGATAAGATCATTGGTGCCGATCGACAGGAAATCGAGGCGCTTGACGAACATCGGCAGCGCCAGCGCGGCGGCCGGGATCTCGATCATGGCGCCCACTTCGACGGCGTCATCAAACTTGACGCCTTCTTCGCGCAGCGCGGCCTTGGCTTGCGCGATCATGGCCAGCGACTGGTCGATCTCGAACGCATGCGCCAGCATCGGGATCAAAATGCGTACCTTGCCGTAGGCCGAGGCGCGCAAAATCGCGCGCAGCTGGGTCAAAAACAGCTGCGGCTCGGCCAGGCAATAGCGGATCGCGCGCAGGCCCAGGGCCGGGTTCAGGGCCGTATGGTCGGACTGGTCGAGCGGCTTGTCGGCGCCGATATCGAGCGTGCGGATGGTGACCACCTTGCCCTTCATCGACATCACGGTCTTGCGGTAGGCCTCGAACTGCTCGTCTTCGGACGGAATCTTGTGGGCGCGGCCCATGAACAGGAATTCGGAGCGGAACAGGCCCACGCCGACCGCGCCGGACTCCAGCGCGAACGGGCAGTCGTCGGGCAATTCGATATTGGCCAGCAGGGTGATGGCGGTGCCGCACTTGGTGACGGCCGGGGTTTTCTTCAGCTTGCCCAGCTTTTTGCGCGCGCGCTGCATCGCCACCTGGCGCTCGCGGTACTGCTCCAGCACCAGCGGGCTGGGGTTGGCGATCACCACGCCGGCGTCGCCGTCGATGATCAGCCAGTCGTCCTGCTCGATCAGGGTCGAGGCCTGCGACATGCCGACCGCCGCCGGAATGTCGAGGCTGCGCGCGACAATCGCCGTGTGCGAGTTCTGCCCGCCGACGTCGGTAATGAAACCGACAAACGAGCGGTCGCGGAACTGCAGCATGTCGGCCGGCGAGATATCGTGCGCCACCACGATCATCTGCGCCGTGAATTCGTCTTCGGCGGCCGCCTTGGGCAGCAGCTGCTCGGTGCCGAGCAACACTTTCAGCACCCGTTCGGCCACCTGCTGGATGTCGGCCTTGCGCTCGCGCAGATACGGGTCTTCGATTTCGTCGAACTGGGCCGACAATTCATCGATCTGCGTCAGCAGCGCCCATTCGGCGTTGTAGTGGCGCGAACGGATGATGTCGAGCGGCGCTTCGGAAATCATCGGGTCGGACAGGATCAGCGCATGCACGTCGATAAAGGCGCCCAGCTCGGTGGGGGCGTCTTTCGGCAGCTCGTTCCACAGGGTTTGCAATTCCTTGTGGACGGCGGCGATCGCGTTTTGCAGGCGCAGCACTTCGGCTTCGATCTGCTCCTGGGCCACCAGATAATGCTTGACGTCAAGGGCAGCCGGCGCCAGCAAGTGCGCGCGGCCAATGGCGATGCCGCGCGAAACCGGAATGCCGTGGAGCGTGAAGGAAGCCATGGGATGACCTGTGGGAAAGCGGCTGCGGCTGCGTTCGGCGGGCATTACTCGCCTTCGCCAAACCTGTCGTTGATCAGGGCGGTCAAGGCCTCGACGCACGCCTCTTCATCGGCGCCGTCCGCTTCCAGGGTCACTTTCGCGCCCTTGCCGGCGGCCAGCATCATCACGCCCATGATCGACTTGGCGTTGATGCGGCGCGCGTTGCGGGTCAGCCAGACGTCGCTCTTGTAGCGGGCGGCCATCTGGGTAAATTTGGCCGAGGCGCGTGCGTGCAAGCCCAGCTTGTTGATGATTTCGAGTTCTTTTTGAATCATTTTTGTCTAGTCTCTATCCCTGGAAAAAAACTTGCGCCGCCTTCAGGGCGGCGGCCATGTCCTGCTTTATTCGCCCACGCGAATGCGGTTGTCGACGCGCACGGCGCCGCTTTGCGCACCGGCCAGCGCCATCTCGACCACCACGTCGAGCGTGTCGCGGCGATACGTGATGGCGCGCAGCAGCATCGGCAGGCTGATGCCGGCGATCACTTCCACGCGGCCCGCATCGGCCAGCTTGTTGCAGCAGTTCGACGGCGTGCCGCCTTTCACGTCGGTGATCACCAGCACGCCGGACCCATCGTCGAGGCGGCAGATGGCGGCCGAGGCCAGCTTCTGCACTTCGGCCAGATCCTGGTCGGCCAGCACGTCGATCGCTTCAAAACGCTCGGTCGGTCCGCGAAACACGTGCGCGCAGGCGGCAATGAAAGCCTGGCCCAGCGGCGCGTGTGTCATGAGCAAAATCCCTACCATATGGTTTCCTTATGCCGGGCGCGCAGGCGACTGCGCCACGCCCTGCTCGACCGCGTCGATGAACATGGCGGCCACGTCAAAACCGGTCTGCTGCGCAATTTCTTGGAAGCAGGTCGGGCTGGTGACGTTGACTTCCGTCAGGTAGTCGCCGATCACGTCCAATCCTACCAGCATCAGGCCACGCGCGGCCAGGATGGGGCCCAGCTTTTCGGCGATTTCCAGGTCGCGTGCCGTCAATGGCTGGGCCACGCCCTTGCCGCCGGCGGCCAGGTTGCCGCGCACTTCGCCGTTTTGCGGGATGCGCGCCAGGCAATACGGCACCGGCTTGCCGCCGATCACCAGGATGCGCTTGTCGCCCTTGTCGATGTCGGCGATAAAGCGCTGCGCCATGATGGTCTGCGCGCCGTTCTCGCTCAATGTTTCGATGATGGCGCCCAGGTTCAGCGCGTCGGCCTTGACGCGAAAGATGCCGGTGCCGCCCATGCCGTCGAGCGGCTTGAAGATGACGTCCTGGTGCTTGGCATGGAAGGCGCGCAGGCGCGCTTCGTTCGACGTCACCAGGGTTGGCGAAGTGAATTCCGAAAACTGCGCGATCGCCAGTTTTTCATTGTTGTCGCGGATCGCCGAGGCCTTGTTGAACACGCGCGCACCCTGCTTTTCGGCCAGCTCCAGCAAATACGTGCCGTACACATATTCCATGTCGAACGGCGGATCCTTGCGCTCGATGATGGCGTCAAAGGTCGACAGCAGCACTTCCTCGGTGGACACGATCTTGTACCAGTCGTGCTCGTCGCCGGTCAGGGTGATATGGTGCACTTGCGCCGTGACGATGCCTTCTTCCAGCGCCATGTCCTTCTGTTCGAAGGCGTACACGGCGTGGCCGCGGCGGGCCGCTTCGCGCATCATGGCGAAAGTGGAATCTTTGTAGGTCTTGAAGCCTGCCAGCGGATCGGCAAGGAATGCAATTTTCATGAGGCGGTCCAGTCGGAATGCGGGAAGTAGAAGGCTTGATTCTAGCCGAGATCGCCAGGCGGGGTTTCCACCACGCCCGGCAGCCGGGGAAAACCGCTCAATACACTTCGGGGTTCGGGTCCGTGCGTTCCATTTCCAGCGACGCGGCCAGCAAGGCCAGGCGCGCCACCACGCCGTACACATAGAAACGGTTCGGCGCGGCCGTGCCCGGCTTGGCCTTCAGGTCCGGTACCGCATGCTGCTGGGCAAACGCCAGCGGCACATATTGCGAGCCGGGCGCGTTCAGGTTCTGATCGACGCCCTTTTCGGCGTGCACGCGGTAGAAGCCGCCCACCACATAGCGGTCTATCATGTAGACCACCGGCTCGGCCACCGCATCCTTGATGCTTTCAAAGGTCGGCACGCCTTCCTGGATGATGACGTCGGTGACCAGCTGGCCATCCTTGACGATGGACATTTTTTCGCGCTGCTTGCGCGACAGGTCGCGCACTTCGCTGGCGTCGCGCACCGTCATGATGCCGGTGCCATAGGTTCCCGCGTCGGGCTTGACGATCACGAACGGCTTTTCCTTGATGCCGTATTCCTTGTACTTCTTGCGGATCTTGGCCAGCAGCACGTCGACGCTGGCGGCCAGTGCATCTTCGCCCTCGCCTTCCTGGAAGTTCACGCCGCTGCACTTGGCGTGGAAAGGGTTCAGCATCCACGGATCGACGTCGATCATCTTGCCGAATTTTTTCACCACTTCATCGTAGGCCGTGTAGTGGTTGCTCTTGCGGCGCAAGGCCCAGCCCGCATGCAAGGGCGGCAGCAGGCTCTGCTCATGGATGTTTTGCAGGATGTCGGGGATGCCGTCGGACAAATCGTTGTTCAGCAAGATCGTGCACGGATCGAAATCCTTCAGGCCCAGGCGGCGGCCATTGTTCAGGCGCACCAGCGGCTCGATCACCAGCATATTGCCGTCCGGCAAAGCCAGCGGTGTCGGCTGGGTAATCTCGGGCGACCAGGAACCGAAGCGCACATGCAGCCCCGTCTGGCGGAAGATCTGCATCAGGCGCGCCACGTTCTGCAGGTACTGCGGCGTGGTGTTGTGCAACTCCGGCACGATCAGGAGGTTGCGGGCGTCCGGACAATATTTGTCGATCGCGGCCATCGCGGCCTGCACCGACAGCGGCAGCATTTCGGTGGCCAGGTTATGAAAACCGCCAGGGAACAGATTGGTGTCGACAGGGGCCAGCTTGTAGCCGGCATTGCGCAAGTCGACCGAGCAATAAAACGGCGGCGTGTGCTCTTGCCATTCCATGCGGAACCAGCGCTCGATGGCGGGCGTGGCGGCGAGAATCTTTTTTTCGAGGTCGAGCAGCGGTCCGGTCAGGGCCGTGACGAGATGGGGAACCATAGTTACATCCTTAAATTATGTGCAGTATTCAAAAAAGCACACAGAACTGCCGACTATATTACCGTGTAAGTAGCCCAAATCGGGGCAAAAGCCTTGTTTTAAAGACCTCCACCGTTCCCCAGACGAAAAAAAGGCGCCTCGACGAGGCGCCTTTCCGGCGAAACAACTCACAACATCAACAATTAACCGTGGTAAGCCTGCTCGCCATGGCTGGTGATGTCCAGGCCTTCGCGTTCTTCTTCTTCCGGTACGCGCAGACCGATGACGATATCGACCAGTTTATAAGCGATCACGGAAACCACGGCCGACCAGATGACGGTGGTGCCGACCGCTTGCGCCTGTACCCACACTTGATGGCCGATCGAATACGGATCAGTCGAGATCTTGTTGGTGACATAGTCGAAAATGCCCTGGCCACCCAGTTGTGGCGCAGCGAACACGCCGGTCAGGATCGCGCCCAGGATGCCGCCGACGCCATGCACGCCGAACACGTCGAGCGAATCATCGGCGCCGATCAGGCGTTTCAGGCCAGTCACACCCCACAGGCAGACGATACCGGCCAGCAGGCCGATGACCAGGCCACCCATCGGGCCGACGAAGCCGGCCGCAGGGGTGATCGCTACCAGGCCGGCAACCGCGCCGGAAGCGCCGCCCAGCATCGAAGGCTTGCCTTTGGTGATCCATTCGCCGAAGACCCACGACAGGGTTGCGGCGGCAGTCGCCAGCATGGTGTTGACAAACGCCAGGGCAGCCAGGTCGCCCGCTTCCATCGAGGAACCGGCATTGAAACCGAACCAGCCCACCCACAGCAACGATGCGCCGATCATGGTCATCGTCAGCGAGTGTGGCGCCATCGATTCACGGCCGTAGCCAACACGTTTGCCGATCATGATCGCGCCAACCAGGCCAGCGACGGCGGCGTTGATGTGCACCACGGTACCGCCGGCGAAGTCCAGCGCGCCTTTTTGATAGATCCAGCCTGCCTTGGCGGCTTCGACAGCCACCGAAGCGGCATCGGTGATCATGTCAGGACCGGTCCAGAACCACACCATGTGGGCTGCTGGCAGGTAAGCAAACGTGAACCACAGCACCACGAAAGCCAGCACGGCGGAAAACTTGGCGCGCTCGGCAAAGGCGCCGACGATCAGTGCGCAGGTAATTGCCGCAAACGTGCCCTGGAAGGCGACGAACACGAACTCGGGAATCACCACGCCCTTGCTGAAGGTAGCGGCGACGGCGAAGGTGCCGGTGGCGGGATCCCAGATACCGTTCAGGAAGGCGCGGGCAAAGGTGCCGAAGAACGCGTTGCCTTCAGTGAACGCCAGCGAGTAGCCATAAATGCACCACAACACCACCACCAGGGAAAACACCATGAACACCTGCATCAGGATCGACAGCATGTTCTTGGAACGCACCAGGCCGCCGTAGAACAGGGCCAGGCCGGGAATCGTCATCAGGATCACCAGGATGGCGCAAACCATCATGAAACCGGTGTCGCCTTTATTCGGCACCGGTGCGGCGGCTGGCGCGGCGGCGGGTGCCGGGGCAGCGGCTGCGGCGGCGGCCGGCGCAGCTGGCGGAACGGCCAATGGCGCCACTTCCGGTGTCGCCACGGCGGCGGTGGTGGCGGCGGCCACCGGTTCGGTTTTTGCAGGTGCATCGGCAAAGCTTGGCGTGGAGACGCCAAATGCAAACAGACAGGCTACCCCAGCTAGCAATTTTGTTATATTTTTACGCATCAATATTCCCCTTAGAGCGCTTCGTTGCCGGTTTCACCGGTACGGATTCGGATGACTTGTTCCAGAGTGGTCACGAAAATCTTGCCATCGCCGATTTTACCGGTACGCGCGGCACCTTCGATCGCTTCGATGGCCTGGTCGACGATGGCGTCATCGACGGCCGCTTCGATCTTGGTTTTTGGCAGGAAATCGACCACGTACTCGGCACCACGGTACAGTTCCGTGTGACCTTTCTGACGGCCAAAACCCTTCACTTCCGTGACGGTAATGCCTTGCACATTAATAGCCGACAAGGCTTCACGCACTTCGTCCAGCTTGAAGGGCTTGATGATCGCGGTAATCATTTTCATGGCAATCTCGCTTAAAAAGTTTTGGAAACAGACAATACCAGGCCGGTTTTGGCCAGGTTCTTGCCATTTGGCGCGAACGATTCGATATTCGCCTTGACGGCCGCCAGCGACACGGTAGCCACGCCGAAGTCTTTCGTGACACCGATCTTGAAGTCGTTATAGCTGAGGGTGTTGTTGTGCTCGACCTTCTGGCGTCCTGCATGCAGATTCAACATGTAGCCGTCATGCACCTCGACGTTGGCGCCGACGTCGAGGTAACCGCTGTTCTTGCTGTCAGCCACGCCGAACAGATTGGTGGTCGAGTGCGAGTACTTGATGTAGACCGGGCCAAAGCCGACCTGGCCATACAGCTCGAAAGTGTTGGCGTTGGTGCTCAGGCCATTCGACGGATAAAAATAATACAGGCCGCCCACGTCGTAGCTGACGCCATCGGTGATCTCGCCGCGCTTGCCGCCGTAGACATCCCATTCGATATTCGTATCGCCACCACCGTCCTTGATCCACTTGATGCTCGACAGCCAGGTACCGACGTACAGGCCGGTCGGATTGTGCGTGTAGTCGGCGCCGCCGCTGATGGCCGGTTTCAAACGCGTTTGCGACACGCCACGATAGCGGTAGTCGGTGGTCAGGGCCACGTTGTACGCCACCACATTGTCAGGTACCGCTTCGGCTGCGGCTGGCGCCGCGGCCGCTTCCTGAGCCATGGCAGTGCCACACATGGCGGACATGGCAAATGCCAGGGTAGCTGCTACAGTCATGCTCTTGGACAGATTCTTCATGGCGATTCCCTTTTATTGAACTTTTAAAGCGGTTGAGGTTTAAAATCTGGTCTGGCGATCACAAAGCGTTCATTAACTCTTTAGCAGAATGCGTGCCAGCTTCATTGCCACCTTGACAGCTGAATTTCCGTCCATACATACCCTGCAAGCCCCTGGAAATACGGTACCTGGCTGAGGAATATTGTTGAACCTTTCACTTTCGCACCACATTAAAGCCGACGTGCACCGCAATGGTGCGGCGCACGTGCGGCACCACTAAGGACATACCATGGACATGAATACTTTCTTTAACGATTTGCAGGGCAAGATCCACCAGGCCATCGAAAATTCGCCGGCCAAGGATATCGAGAAGAATGTGAAGTCGATGATGACCCAGGGCTTCGCCCGCCTGGACCTGGTCACGCGCGAGGAATTCGACATCCAGACGCAAGTGCTGGCCAAGACGCGCGCCAAGCTCGATGCATTGGAACTGCGCGTGATCGAACTCGAAGCACGCCTGAACGACGGCAAGACAGTCAATGTCAGCAAGGCCCTGTAAAACGAGGCAAGAGTACTGGCGAACCTCAAGCGCCATGCCAGGGCAAGCGCTAGACTGATCCTGCCCGCGCACCGCGGTGCAGGGAGATGCCATGAGCCTGGCAGTCTTGAAAAGCCGCGCCCTGGCGGGCATGGAAGCACCCGAGGTCAATGTCGAGGTCCACCTGGCCAACGGCCTGCCTTCGTTTACTATCGTTGGCCTGCCCGATACCGAGGTCAAGGAGTCGCGCGACCGCGTGCGTGCCGCGCTGCAAAATTGCGGCTTCGAGATGCCCGCCCGGCGCATCACGGCCAACCTGGCGCCAGCCGACCTCCCGAAAGAATCGGGGCGTTTCGACCTGCCGATCGCGCTGGGCATCCTGGCCGCCTCCGGCCAGCTGCCTGCCGATCAACTACACGACTATGAATTTGCCGGCGAGCTGTCGCTGTCGGGACAGTTGCGGCCCATCCGTGGCGCGCTGGCGATGACGTTTGCCATGCAACGCGACAAGAATGGCGCGCCGCGCGCCTTCATTTTGCCGCACGCCAATGCCGACGAGGCGGCGCTGGTGCCGAACGCCAGCATTTATCCGGCCCACAGCCTGCTCGAAGTGTGTGCCCATTTCGCCGCGCGCGACCAGCGCACCGCCCTGCAGCGGCACCAGCCGGCCCTGCTGGCGCCGCATTTTTCCTATCCCGACTTTGCCGAGGTACAAGGCCAGCACCATGCGCGACGGGCGCTGGAGGTAGCGGCCGCCGGCGGCCACAGTCTGCTGATGGTGGGCCCGCCCGGCGCCGGCAAGACCATGCTGGCCAGCCGCTTTCCCGGCATCCTGCCGCCGATGAGCGATGAAGAAGCGCTGGAAGCGGCGGCCGTGCATTCGCTGGGTGGCAACTTCAAGGTGGAAAACTGGAAACGCCGGCCATATCGCGCACCGCACCAGACGGCATCCGGCGTGGCCCTGGTCGGTGGCGGCCATGTGCCGCGGCCCGGTGAAATTTCGCTGGCACATTGCGGTGTGCTGTTTCTCGATGAAATCGCCGAATTCGACCGCCGGGTACTCGACGTGCTGCGCCAGCCGATGGAGTCCGGCATCATCAGCATTTCGCGCGCCGCGCGCCAGGCCGAGTTTCCAGCCCGTTTTCAATTGATCGCCGCCATGAATCCCTGCCCCTGCGGCTATCTGGGCCATGCCTCCGGCCGCTGCCGCTGCACCCCGGACGCCGTGCTGCGCTACCATGGCCGGCTGTCGGGTCCGCTGCTCGACCGCATCGATCTGCAAATCGAAGTGCCGGCCATCGCGCCTGCAATGCTGGGCGCGAAAGCGCTTGCCGGCGAAAGCACGGCGGCGATTGCCGCACGCGTGGCGGCCGCGTTTGCCTTGCAGCTGGCGCGCCAGGGCAAAGCCAACCATCGACTGGAGAACCAGGAAATCGCGCTGCATTGCCAGCTCGACACCTCTGGCGAGCAACTGCTGCACGGCGCCATGCTGCGCCTGCACTGGTCGGCCCGCACCTACCACCGCGTATTGCGCGTGGCGCGCAGCATCGCCGACCTGGCCGGCAGCGCCCCGATCGCACGCGCGCATGTTGCCGAGGCCATACAATACCGGCGCGTATTGCAGGTCGTCTGAGCCGCCGCGCGTGCGCGATTGCGTGTAACAGGCAGCACTGCTACCATCGGCTGATGAAAAAAACATCACGCACCGCCATTGCCAGCCTGCTGGTCAGCGCCGCCATCCTGGCCGCTTGCAGCCCCAAGTTTGACTGGCGCGAGTATCGCAGTCCCGATACGCACTTCACGGCGCTGTTTCCCGGCAAGCCCGCCGTGCTGACGCGCGAGATCGATCTCGATGGCAAGAAAGTCAATTTAACCATGACGGCCAGCGAAGTCGATGGCAATACCTTTGCCATCGGCAGCGCCGAGCTTGGCAGCGCGGAACAGGCGCAAGCGGCCTTGCCGGCCATGAAAACGGCCCTGCTCAACAATATCAAGGGCACGGTGCGCAGCGAAAAGTCGTCAGCGGCCGCCAGCAGCACGCCGGCCGGCACGCGCCAGAGAAGCAACGTCAGCATCGAGGCGACCGGCACCCAGCATGGCCAGCCAGCCTTGCTGGTCGGTCGTTTCGTGGCGCAGGACAAGCGCATCTATCAAGTCATTATCCTCGGGCAGGAAAGCAAGCTGTCGCGCGAGAATATCGATACCTTCATGGACTCGGTCAAGATCGAATAAGGGATTGCTGCTTAGTCCAAACTTAAAATCACCGCCCTGGCCCTTGTAAATAAGTGTCCTGTCCAACACATGTTGCTGTCCGGCTTGCAGACGCCCTGTGCAAAAATCCAAGTCGTGATATGGTTTCATGACTAACAACAAGAATTCAGAAAGCCTATTATGTTGATCTCATTCAAATCTAAATCCTCCCCTGAAGTGCTGATGTACCAGGAACATGCCCAGCGCATCCTCGACATCCTGCACAAGAGCCCGACGCGCGGCGTGATCACGCCCGCCGAGGCAGGCCACGCACTGGAGTTGCTGGAAAAAGAAGTGGCTGAAACCCGGGCCCACCCGGAAAACGACATCGAGCATGATGTCCATACGCCGGAAACCCTGGAAGACGGCGAGTCGGGCGAGCACGCACGTGCGCAAAAAGTCCATTTTTCGCAGCGCGCCTTCCCCCTGATGGAAATGCTGCGCTCGGCCAAGGCCGAAGGCGAGAGCATTATCTGGGGTATTTGATACCGTACCAGACAGTAATGGACGAAAAAAAGGACGAAAAAAAACCCCGCTACAAGCGGGGTTTTTTTATATAACAAGCCTGACGATAACCTACTTTCACACTGGTTGCAGCACTATCATCGGCGCAGAGTTGTTTCACGGTCCTGTTCGGGATGGGAAGGGGTGGTACCAACTTGCTATGGTCATCAGGCATAACTTTTTCAACAACCTGCTCCCGACGGGGCAGCAGGTCGTCTGATCTGAGGAGGCGAATTATATAGCAATTTGCCGCAGCCGGGGCAATTTGATTTCACCCCAAACCCATGAACAGCCGGGGTCAGACCCTCAATGCCGCAAACGCAGAGTTCATTGCTAGCGGGCGAGGGGGTCTGACCCCAGACTTTGCTTGGGGTTAGCAATGACGACTCTGCAGACGAAAAAAAACCCCGCTCATCACTGATCGGGGTTTTTCTCTACTACGAATAACAAGCCTGACGATAACCTACTTTCACACTGGTTGCAGCACTATCATCGGCGCAAAGTTGTTTCACGGTCCTGTTCGGGATGGGAAGGGGTGGGACCA